>Ga0056126_10000005_pt1 | contig 106889 bp, 100 predicted proteins | sample WorMetLIZAISLAND_FD_71117 | JGI IMG/M metagenome (GOLD analysis project Ga0056126, IMG submission 71117) | Marine gutless worms symbiont microbial communities from Max Planck institute for Marine Microbiology, Germany - Inanidrilus manae... ...
CGATCCCGGTCGACCGCGAGGGTATGGCCGTCGACAAGCGCCTCAAAGGCTGCGATTGCGTCTACGTCACGCCGAGCCATCAATCGCCGACCACGGTGACCTTGCCGCTGGCCCGGCGCCAGGTATTTCGAGAAGGAGCCGACGTAGATCACCCGCCCGGCCCGGTCGATCGACTTGAGTGCCGGGGTCGGATGGCTGACGTAGTTGATCTCCGCCTCGTAGTCGTCCTCGATCACGAAGAAGCCCTGGCGCTGGGCGGCGCTGAGGAGCTCCCGGCGCCGGGCCAGCGGCAAGGTCACCGTGGTCGGCGATTGATGGCTCGGCGTGACGTAGACGCAATCGCAGCCTTTGAGGCGCTTGTCGACGGCCATACCCTCGCGGTCGACCGGGATCGGGCGTAGCTTGGCGCCGCTGAGCTCGAAAATGTTGCGGGCATCGACATAGCCCGGGTCCTCGACGCCGATCGTGGTGCCGGCGCGCCGGCCAGCAGCTGGGCGATCAGGAAGAGCGCGTTCTGCGCCCCCAGGGTGATCAGGATCTCGCCCGGCGCCGCCTTGATGCCGCGGCGCGGCAGCACGCGGGTGCGCACCTCCTCGAGCAGCATCGGGTCGTCCTCGCCGAAGCTGTCCTCGGTCCAGGCGGCGATCGCCTGCACGGCGAGCGCCTGGCGCGAACACATGCGCCAGGCCGCGACGGGAAAGAGGTCCGGGTCCGCCTGGCCGTAGATGAAGGGATAGGGATAGTGGCGCCAGCGCCGCGGCTTGGTGATGTGGCTCTGCTCGGAGGGGTGAATCCGCAGGTTCGACCAGAGGTCCGGCGGCGTCGCCCCCTGCGGTTTGCCCCCCGGCGGCTCGTCCTCCTCGATCTCGGTCTCGACCTGATCGGCGGCCACCTCCGGATTGACGAAATATCCGACTCGTTCCCGCGAGATCAGCAAACCCTCGTCGGCCAAGGCCTGATAGGCCAGCACCACGGTGTTGCGCGAGATGCCGAGCGATTGGGCCAGACGGCGGCAGGAGGGCAAGGGATCGACCGCGGTCAGCCGCCCGTCGAGGATGGCATCGACCAGCTGACGCCGCAGCTGGACCTGCAACCCCGTGTCACTGTCATGCCGCACCGGGAAAATCAGTTCGCGCACCTTTGGCCTCACCGATGGGAACAAACTGGCTCTAACGCTTGGCCAGATTGATAATAGAAACAAAAATGCCCGTTTTCGGAAAATCTTTTGAAAACTGGCCGGTTCCGGCTTGCAGAGCAAAATCGCGAACCGCATAAGAAGCCGGGAGCCGCCTTCGAGACCGCCTCGCTGGCTGAAAGAAAAACCCGGGAAGCGACCGGGGAGCCCAGGAGAAGCTAGACAGGTGACAGCCACCGGCGACGCAGAGAGCCAGCCTGAGAGCCAACCTGACCTGGGCGCGAGGGTCGACACCTCACCGGCAGTCGGCGACGAGGTCAAGTACACGACCTGCTACATGTGCGCCTGCCGCTGCGGCATCAAAGTGCATCTGAAGGACGGCCGGATCCGCTACATCGAGGGCAACCGCGCCCATCCGGTGAACCGCGGCGTGCTCTGCGCCAAGGGCTCGGCCGGGATCATGCAGCACTACTCCCCGGCCCGCCTGACCAAGCCGCTAAAGCGGGTCGGCGAGCGCGGCGCCGGCGAATTCAAGGAAATCGAGTGGGACGAGGCACTGGAGACGGCCACCGAGTGGCTGTCGCGCATCCGTGCCGAGGACCCCCGCAAGCTCGCCTTCTTCACCGGGCGCGACCAGAGCCAGTCCTTGACCGGCTGGTGGGCCAGTCAGTTCGGCACGCCCAACCATGCCGCGCACGGCGGCTTCTGCTCGGTCAACATGGCGGCCGGCGGGCTCTATTCGATCGGCGGCTCCTTCTGGGAGTTCGGCGAACCGGATTGGGCTCTCACCCGCTACTTCATGATGTTCGGCATCGCCGAGGACCACGACAGCAACCCGATCAAGATGGGCCTGGCCAAGGTCAAGGCGAACGGCGCCAAGTTCGTCTCGGTCAATCCTGTGCGCACCGGCTATTCCGCCATTGCCGACGAGTGGATCGGCATCACGCCGGGCAGCGACGGCCTCTTCGTGTTGTCGCTGGTGCACGAACTGCTGAAGGCCGGCAAGGTCGATCTCGACTACCTGGTGCGCTACACCAACGCGCCCTGGCTGGTGATCAGGAACCCGGGTGGCGGCGACGACGGCCTCTTCGCCCGCGACGCCGAGGGCAATCCGCTCTGCTGGGACGTGACGGCGAACGGTCCGGCCAATGCGCTTGCCGCCGGGGTGACTCCGGCCCTCAAGGGCCGGCACGAGTTGCCCGATGGCCGGGTCGCGGTCCCGGCCTTTCAGCTGCTGGCGGAGCGCTATCTCGATGAGCGCTATGCGCCAGAGGCGGTCGCCGACCGCACCGGCATCGCGCCCGACACCATCCGCCGTATCGCCGCCGAGCTGGCCCACGCCGCCTTTGCCGAGGAGATCGTGCTCGACGTGCCCTGGACCGACTGGGCCGGGCGCCAGCACGACAAGATGATCGGCCGGCCGGTTGCCTTCCACGCCATGCGCGGCATTTCTGCCCACTCCAACGGCTTCCACACCTGCCGCGCGCTGCACCTGCTGCAGATGCTGCTGGGCAGCATCGATTGCCCCGGCGGCTTCCGCTACAAGCCGCCCTTCCCCAAGCCGGTGCCGCCGGCGCTGAAGCCGGCCGGCCATGCCGATCAGGTCGCGCCGGGCAAGCCGATGCCCGGGCCGCCGCTCGGCTTCCCGATGGCACCGGAAGACTTGCTGATCGAGCCTGACGGAAGCCCGCGGCGCATCGACAAGGCCTTCTCCTGGGACGCGCCGCTCGCCGTCCACGGCATGATGCACATGGTCATCACCAATGCCTGGAAGGGCGATCCCTACCCGATCGACACGCTCGTCATGTACATGGCGAACATGGCCTGGAACTCGGCCATGAACACCTCCGACACCGTTGCCATGCTGACCGACAAGGATCCGGAGACCGGTGAGTACAAGATCCCGCGGTTCATCTACTCCGACGCCTACTACTCGGAGACCGTGGCCTACGCCGATCTGGTCCTTCCGGACACCACCTATCTGGAGCGTTGGGACTGCATCTCGTTGCTCGACCGGCCAATCTGCGAAGCCGACGGGCCGGCCGATTCGATCCGCCAGCCGGTTCTGCAGCCCGACCGCGACGTACGGCCCTTCCAAAGCGTGCTGATCGACCTCGGCGCGCGGCTCGGCCTGCCGGGCCTGACCAACGAGGACGGCAGCTCTAAGTATCCCGGCGGCTATCCGGACTACTTGGTGAACCACGAACGGGCGCCCGGCGTAGGTCCGCTGGCGGGCTGGCGCGGCACCAACGGCGGCTCACACGGGCGTGGCGAGCCGAACCCACATCAGCTCGAGAGATACATTGAAAATCAGTGCTTTTGGCATCACGCCTTAAAGCCGAATGAGAGGTATTTCAAGCACGCCAACCGCGACTATCTCGAGTTCGCGGCGGAGATGGGCTTCATCGGCAAGGCAGAGCCCATCGTGCTGCAGCTCTACAGCGAGGTGCTGCAGACCTTCCGCCTGGCGGCGCGCGGCCACGGCGCAGTGCAGCCGCCCGAAGAGCGGCGCGGCCGCATCGAGGCCTACTTCGATCCGTTGCCGATCTGGTACGCGCCCTTCGAGGACGAGACCAACGACGAAGAGGCTTTTCCGCTGCACGCCGTCACACAGCGTCCGATGGCCATGTACCACTCCTGGGGCTCGCAGAATGCCTGGCTGCGGCAGATCCATGGAGCCAACCGGCTCTACATGTCGCGCGCCATGGCCGGGAATCTAGGCATCGCAGACGACGATTGGATATGGATCTCGAGCCGCCACAGCCGGGTCAAGGCGCAGGTCCGCCTCATGGAGGGCGTCAACGAGAGCACCGTTTGGACCTGGAATGCGATCGGCAAGCAACCGGGTGCCTGGAACCTGGACCCCGCCGCGGGCGAGGCGACCAAGGGCTTCCTGCTGAACCACCTGATCGACGAGTTGCTGCCCGAGCGCGAGAGCGGCTACCGCTATGCCTGCGCCGATCCGGTGACCGGCCAGGCTGCCTGGTACGACCTGCGGGTCAGGATCGAGAAGGCGGACCCGGCCGAAGCGAGTGAAACCCGGCCCGCCTTCCCGCCCTTGCCCACCCCGCCCAGCTTGCCGCAACGCCCGGATGTGCTGCGCTACGGCGCCGGCTTCCAGGGACCGAGCCGCGACGGCCGCGATGGCGGAGGCAGCGGCAGATGACCTCGCTGCCGGCAACGACGACCGAAAAACGTCTGGGCCTGGTGATCGACCTCGACACCTGCGTCGGCTGCCAGGCCTGCGTGGTGAACTGCAAGGAGTGGAATACGGGCGGCTATCCCGCGCCGCTGTCGGACCGCAATCCCTACGCGGCCGAGCCGCTTGGCGCCTGGCTCAACCGGGTACACAGCTTCGAGGCTGGCGACGGCGCCGACGGCCGCACGGTGCATTTCCCGAAATCCTGCCTACACTGCGAGAATGCGGCCTGCGTCACGGTTTGTCCGACTGGCGCCTCCTACAAGCGCGAGGAAGACGGCATCGTCCTGGTCGACGAGGAGCTCTGCATGGGCTGCGGGCTCTGTGCCTGGGCCTGTCCCTACGGTGCTCGGGAGATGGACCCGCTGGGCGACGTGATGAAGAAGTGCACCCTCTGCGTCGACCGGATCTACAACGACAACATTCCGGCCGAGGATCGGATGCCGGCCTGCGTCAAGACCTGCCCGGCCAACGCGCGCTATTTCGGCGACCTGGGCGATCCGACATCCGAAGTCTCGCAGCTAGTCGCTGCGCGCGGCGGCATGGACCTCCTGCCGGAGCTCGGCTACAAGCCGACCAACAAATACCTGCCGCCGCGCCCGCGCAAGACCGAGCCGGGCTGCAGCGGCGCCCCGGCCGCTCTGGAGCCGGCCAAGCCCGAGGGCGGGTTCCTCGGCTGGCTCGATCAGGTTCTCTCCCGCTGACCACCCGCTAACTGGCGCGACCCGTGCATCCAGCCCTCTCGATCATCTTCTTCACGACTGCCGCCGGGGCCGGCTACGGCCTACTGCTGCTGGTCGGATTAGCAGGGCCGCTCGGCCTGCTGCCACCGACGCGGTGGCTGGGCTTCGTGCTGATGGGCCTGTCGCTCGGCCTGATCGCCGGCGGTCTGCTGTCCTCGACCTTTCATCTGGGCCATCCCGAGCGCGCCTGGCGGGCGCTCAGCCAATGGCGCTCCTCCTGGCTGTCGCGCGAGGGCGTGCTGGCGGTGCTGACCTTCGCTCCGGCCGGTCTTTATGCCGTCGGCTGGGTCTTCTTCGAGCAGGTCACCGGCCTCTGGGCCCTGTTCGGCCTGCTGGCGGCGGCCGGTGCCGCGGCCACGGTCTACGCGACGGCAATGATCTACGCCTCGCTGAAGACGATCCGGCAGTGGCACGACCCGATGACCCTGCCGGTCTATCTGCTGCTGGCCCTGGCCAGCGGGGCGCTGTTCCTGAACGCCATCGTTTATCTCTTCGACGTGGACTACCTCTGGAGCGATCTGCTGATCGTCCTGCTGCTGCCGATCGCCTGGGGGGTCAAGCTGCGCTACTGGCGTCGCCTCGACCGCGAACCGACAGTGAGCACACCGGAAAGCGCCACCGGCCTGGGCGATTGGGGCAGGGTTCGGCTTCTCGACCCGCCGCACACGGAAGAGAACTACCTGATGCGCGAGATGGGCTTTCAGGTCGCCCGCAAACACAGCGTCAAACTGCGGCGCCTGGCCCTGGTCTTCGGGCTGACCATGCCTTTCGTTCTTGCCCTGCTCGCCCTGCTGACCTCCGGCTGGCCGGCAGCCCTGGCCGCCGTGCTGGCCGCGGCCTCCGGCGCCCTCGGCATCGTCATCGAGCGCTGGCTGTTCTTCGCAGAGGCTAGGCACACGGTCATGCTCTACTACGGGCGCGACGCTGCCTAGGCTATCGCTGTAGCTTGCTGCGACAGAGCCTCGTCGGCGGACTCGTACGCCGTGCCATGGGCGCGGCAAAGACAGCCTAGCAAAGTGGCGACCAGCCGCGAAGGCTTGGGCGAGCGCCGAACGATGGCGGCAAAGCTGCTTCGATAGTGATAGATGTCCGGCCGGAGCGCGCGCATTGTCCCACGCCGGACGAAGATTTCGGCGAAGTGGTCCGGCAGAAAGCCTATGTAGCGCCCGGACAGAATGAGCGCGGCGAGGGCTTCCTCGGAGTAGACGTCCGCGGCTCGCTTTAGCTTAAGCTCGCGGCCGGCGATCATGTTCGCCGAGTGAAAGCGGAAGCCGGTATACTTGTGCTGGGTGATATCGCGCCGCGCGATCCGCTTGTCCTTTCTCTCGAACAGGGGATGCCCCGCGCCGCAGTAGAGATACATCTGCTCGCCGTAGAGCGCGTGGTAGTCGAGGCTGCTGGACGGCCGATGGGTGGGAATGATGCCCAGGTGGAAGCGCCCGTCCAGAACGCCACTTTCGATCACGTTGATCGGCTCGACGTGAATCTCGAGAGTGACTTCTGGCGCGATACCGTCGAACAGCTTGATACCCTCCGAGATCTTGACCTCCGGGTTGGTCACCGTCTTGTCGAAGAAGGCGATGGCCAGGTGCCCGGTCAGGCGCTGATGCACCTCGTGCACGTCGGCCTGAAAATCGCTGATCGCTGCCAGCAGGCGCGAGGAGGCTTCGTAGACCCGCTGGCCTTCGTCAGTCAGAGCGAAGCCGGCCGGCCCGCGGTCGCACAGTTTGATGCCGAGCCTCAGCTCCAGATCGGTCAAATGGCGGCTGATGGTCGAGCGGCCGATGTTGAGCTCGAGTTCGGCGGCAGAGACGCCGCCGCAGGCCACCACCGAGCGAAAAACCCGTAGAAGGCGGATGTCAACGTCGCTGACGCGGCCGAGGAGGGCTTTGCGGACCATGGGCTAATGTTTCGTACTAATCAAACAGGTTGTTGTAATGTTACCATTCATGAAACTAAGTCGCCAAGCTACGATACGGGCATAGGTTCTGAGGTAAGCGCCAAGAGACCTAGAGACTTGCCGGTTCCCTGCTGGCGCAGTCGAGCCTGAGGACCGTGTTCTTGCGGTTGGGAAGGTTGCGCCATCAGGGTTCTCTTGCCCTATCGAACACCCGGCCGTGGTGCTCTCGATCTTGTGATACGGTTCCCAGTGACAAGGGCTGGGGTGCGGCAGTTGCCAGTGAATACACAAAACCCAGTGGAGGCATGTAATGAATAGCAGTGGTAAGTTCTTTGCCGCGATTTGTATCGCGGCCGGCTTGGCGATGGGTGCCAGCCCCAGCGCCGATGCCAAGAAATTCAAAGTCGCCGTGGGCGATGCGGGCGGCAGCGCTCAACACGAGCTCGGCAAGAAGTTCGTCGAGGAACTCGAAGCCAGAACCAACGGCGAGCATACCGCCGAGTTGTTCCTGAACGGCTAGTTGGGTAGCGAACAGGACACCGTGAACGAAGCGGCGATCGGCACGCTCGACTTCTCGCTCCTCGCAATTAACAACGTGACGCCCTTCTCGCCGACGGTCGGCATTTTCACGTTGCCTTATGTAATCCTGAGCCTCGACGACGCAGTCAAACTGACCCAGGGCGAAGTCGGGAAAGAGTTGACTGAGAACACCATTCGCGATGCCGGCGTTCGCATCGTCGGCTGGACCTACACCGGATTCCGCGTGCTGACCAACTCCAAGAAGCCGGTCAAGACCCTCGAGGATCTTGAAGGCCTGGTGATCCGCGTTCCCAAGAACGAGATCATGATCGATTCCTACAATTCCTGGGGGATCAATCCGACGCCGATGGCTTGGTCCGAGACCTTCACGGCGCTGCAGCAGAAGGTGGTCGACGGTCAGGACAATCCATACCTGACGGTCCACTCGATGAAGTTCTACGAGGTGCAGAAGTACGTCACCCAGATCCGCTACATCTTCTCGATCGAGCCCTTGATCGTGAGCGAGGCGGTGTTCCAGGAGCAGGATCCCGAGGTTCAGCAGGCGATTCTCGAAGCTGGCCAAGCGGCGACCGAGCACTCTGCGGAGCATTTGCGGAAGAGCGAAGCGGCGATCAAGGACGATCTGATCGCCAAGGGCATGCAGATCGACCTGCCGGCCAACGATGAGAAGGAATGGATCGAGGCGGCGACGACCGCGGTCTGGCCGAAGTTCTATGACAGCATCGGCGGCAAGGAAAAGCTGAACAACGTGATGCGCATCCTTGGTCGTCCGGAAGTAGAATAGTAGCCCGTCCAGAAGCACAATAACTGCTCGCTAGGATGGATTGTTTCGCGCTCTAAGAGGAAAGTGCGCTCATGGCTCCGCTGGGGCGCACTTTCCCAAGCGCAAGGGAGGTAGGGCCATGTCGGGTACCCTGTTGCGGATTTTCGATAGCATCGAAAGCTACATTTGCCGCACATTGCTTGCGCTGTTCGTGCTCCTGCTCTTTGCGCAGATCCTCTCTAGGGAATTCTTCGGCTACTCCTTCTCCTGGAGCGAGGAGATGGCTACCTACATGTTCGTTTGGTTCGTTTTCTTCGGCGCCAGCTATGCCGCCCGACTTTCGGCCCATAACCGAGTCACGTTTCAGTTCCGGGCCCTTCCTAAGAAGGCCGTGCACGTGATCGAAGGGATCGCCGATCTCTTCTGGTTGGCCTTCAACGTTTACTTCGTCTACCTGAGTTTCAATTTTGTATTTTTCAAAATGAACCTTTTTTGGAAGTCGCAAACCCTCGGCGTTCCAATGAAATACATCTACCTGATCCTTCCAATCGCCTTCACGCTCATGTCGATCCGGATCATCCAGGTGAACTACCTGAGACTCGTGAAGGGGATCGACATCCGCGACCCCGACCAGCAGGAAGTCGAGAAGCTTATGGAAGAAGACGGGGCAGCCAAAGAGTCCAAACAATAGGCAGGGCTTAACGCTCAGCCCAAGAACAACCTCCGGGGGCGGATCATGGAAACCACAATCGTATTCATCCTGTTTGGATCGTTCCTTGGCTTGCTGGTCCTGGGGGCGCCGATCACGGTGGCTCTGGGCGTTGCGGCTCTGATCTCGTTCATCTATCTGGATGAAAACCCAATCAAGTTCGTTCAGATCGCCTTTACCTCGGTCGGCTCTTTTCCGCTGATGGCCCTGCCGGCATTCATCCTGGCCGGTGCCCTGATGGAGGCCGCGGGCATATCGCGTCGCCTGGTGCATGTGGCGGAAAGCTTCGCTGGGCCCTTCACGGGCGGGATCTCGGCAGCGACGGTCTTCGCCTGCCTTTTCTTCGGCGCTATCTCCGGATCCGGTCCGGCGACGACCGCGGCGGTCGGCATGCTGATGATTCCGGCCATGATCGATCGCGGCTATAACAAGGGTATCGCCTCGGCCATCACCGCCTCCTCCGGCAGCCTGGGCATCATTATCCCGCCCTCAATTCCCATGGTCATCTTCGGCATCTCGGCGCTCGGTCTGCAGCCACCGCCGGAAGCGGTCGAGAAGTTCGGCGTCTTCCAATCGGTCTCCATTCCGAAGCTGTTCATCGCCGGCGTGCTGCCCGGGCTGGTGATCGCCGGCAGCCTGCTGGTCATGAACTACATCACCTGCAAGCGGCACGATTACCGAGGCTCGGCCGAAGGCTTCTCGGCGCGCAACATCCTCTGCACTCTGTACAACGGCTTCTGGGCCCTTATGGCGCCGCTGGTCATCCTGGGCGGCATCTACTCCGGTTTCTTCACGCCCACCGAAGCGGCCATCGTCGCCATCTTCTACACCCTGGTGATCGGCTTCTTCGTCTACCGCGAACTCGACATGGGCGCTCTCTTCCGCTCGCTCGAGACCACGACCTGGCTAACCGGCCGCGTGCTGCTGATCCTCTTCACGGCGACTGTTTTTGGGCGGCTGCTGGTGGAGAACCAGATCCCTGCGATCATCGCCGAGGCGATGCTGAGCGCGACCCAGAACACCTATCTGATCTGGACCATGCTGATCCTCTTCCTGCTGTTCGTCGGCATGTTCATGGAGACCTTGGCGACCATTCTGATCTTGACGCCGGTGCTGCTGCCGATCGCCTACAACCTCGGCATTGATCCGGTCCACTTCGGCGTGGTGATGGTCTGTGCGCTGGGCATCGGTTTCCAGACGCCGCCTCTTGGGGAGAACCTCTTTATCGCCTCGGGCATCTCCAACATCTCGATTGAGGAGATATCGATCAAGGCGCTGCCCTTCGCGGCGGTCAACACGATCGCGATCTTCCTAATTGCCTTCTTCCCGGAGATCGTCCTCTGGCTGCCCAGGGTGTTCGGGTACTGACGGCCGCCTGCGAACGTCGAGAAAGGAAAACAAGACCATGGCACCGGAGATCCGCCGTCTGCTCTACTGCACCGATCTGTCGCACAACTCGATCTACGCCTTCAAGTATGCCGCTTACCTGGCGAAGCTGACCGGCGCCGAAGTCCATATCCTACACGTCCTGGAAACCCTGTCGGACGATGCCCGCTTCGCCATCGAGACCTACGTGATGGACGCGGATGCCCGTCACAAGATGCTGGACGAAAGACTCGAACGGGCCCGAGGACGCCTGATGGAGCGACAGGACAAGTTCTGGGCCGAGCAGGTCACCGAGAACCAGAAGTACCGCGAACAGATCAAGACCATCGACGTCTGCGAATCCTTTCCCGCAGAGGAGATCCTCAAGCGATGCAAGGAGTACGACTGCGACCTCATCGTCATGGGCGGCCATGAGAAGGGTCTCAGTCACACCTTTTTGGGTAGCGTCGCCAAGAGCGTGCTGCGCCGTTCGCGCGTCCCGACCTTGGTCGTTCCCCTTCCGGAAGGCGACTAGCGCGACCGCTTCGCGGCCTCTCCGGAGGGATGATGGGGCGTTCGCGCCGCTCGCGTCAGGCAGTGCCGCAGCGCCCTGGTTAGGCACCGGGCCCGACTAGGCCCCGGATTGGCATAAGGCCGACAAGTGTAAGGCCGACTGGCAGAGGGCATGGAAGACCCGACGCGGACTCCCGAGTCCCGCGATGAGGCCGTGCGCAGAGGAGGACCCGATGAAACGACATTTCGTAGTGCTTTTCGCCACTGCCGTGGCCCTGACCGCCTCCCTCGGCCAGGCAACCGCTCAGGACGAGATCACGGTCGCCTACTTCCGCGAATGGCCGACCGCCAATCAGGTGGCCCAGGCCGAGAAGTGGTACGACAAGGAACTCGGCGTCAGGGTCAACTGGCGTGACTTCGATACCGGAGTCGCAATGGCCGATGCCATGGTCGCCGGCGAGGTTGATATCTCCTATTCCATGGGCGTTGTTCCCTTCGCGCTCGCCGTCACGGCCGGCGCACCGATCAAGGCGGTTGGTGTCGCGGTCTCCTATGCCGCGAACGACAACTGCGTGATCTACAAGAAGGAGGCGATCGACCGAGCCAATGCCCACGAGCTCGAGGGCCGCAAGGTCGCGGTGCCGCTCAACACGGTCACCCACTACAAGATGCTGCGCACTCTGAACATTCTCGGAGTCGACGTGGACAAGGTCGATGTCGTCGACATGTCGCCGCATGATATCGGCGACGCCTTCGTTCGTGGCGAGCTCGCCATGGGCTGTTCCTGGGGCGGCCCCCTGCGGCGCATGAAGGGCCACGGCTGGGAGTTGCTGAGCGCCTACGAACAGGAGCGCCTCGGCATCCGCTCCTTCGACGTCATCGCGGTGACGAACGATCTCGCAACCAAACATCCCGACCTGGTGACCAAGTTCTTGGCGGTGACCGATCGGGCGACCGAGTACCTGGACGACAACCCCGAGGCGGCCCAACCGGTGATCGCCAAGGCGGCGGAGCTGGATCTGAAGGAGTCGAACATCGTGCTCTCCCTTTTCGACTTCTACCCCCGCGACGACCAGTTGACCGAGCGCTGGCTGGGTGGCGGCGTTCAGGCCTTCCTCAAGGAGGTGGCGGACTTTTTCCAGCAGCAGGGCAAGATCGACGCGGCGCTCGATGACTACAGCGCGACGGTGGACGCGAGCTTCTACGAGACAATCGAGTAGCCAGAGTGCGCTGGAGCAGGGCGCCATGGCTGGGGACCAGCGCAGTCACCGCTGGCCAGTTGATTGCCAGCGGCCGAGTCCCCGTACGATCCCATGCTCCGGATGCGGTGCGGGCTCGCCGAAAACCACCGCAACTGCTGCGAATCCAACGCAGAACTGGTGTGCGCAAACGTTTCCCGGCAGCGCGCAATAGAGCCCTCTGGAGCCTTCCGGAGCGCTTTGGGAGGCCATTGAGGCGCCCTGGCACCACGAACAGTCATTGGTTGGCCTTGACTCCGCCAAATGGCGGGGGTCAGAGTCCTGTAACAAAAGAAGCTTAGATAGAGCTTCATCCATAATCCTTAGCACGCGTGAACGGGAGACGGGACGCATGAGCAAGAAAAGCAGGGAACTGACATCTGGCGCCAAGACGCTGCGGGCGGCGAAAGCCTTCAATCGCCGCACCGTGCTGAAGGGCGCTGCTGCGGCGGGCGCGGTTGCTGCCGTCGGGCCGTTCGTCATCAGCGCCGAGTCGCGAGCCGCGTCCGGCGAACTCAAGATCATGATGTGGTCGGACTATCTGCCGGCGGCCTTCACGGAGAAGTTCACGGCGGAAACCGGCGTCACCATCAAGCACACGCCCTACGGCTCGAACGAGGAGCTGATCAATAAGATCCGCGCCACCAAGGGCCGCGGCTTCGACCTGATCAGCCCGACCAACGATCGCACCGGACAGTGGCAGGATCTCAACCTGCTGCAGGAATTCGACATGAATCGGGTTCCGACCGACGCCGTCCTGCCGTCGATGCTCGACATCTCGGCGAAGTTCTCTTGGGACGACAAGCCGCGCCACCTGCCCTACCTCTGGGGTACCGAGGCGCTGGGCTGGCGCACCGACAAGTGGGAGCGCGACTACGCCGACCTCTCCTATGGCGACCTCTGGTCCGACGAACTCAAGGGTAAGGTCATGGGCCGGCCGCACTCGATGATGGCCGGTATCGGGCTCTACCTCGACAGGATCGGCGAATTGCCCTCGAACCGCATGCTCGACGCCTACAAGGACGAAGAGAACATGCGCCGCATCTGGGGCGAGATCACTAAGTTCGCGGTCGACCACAAGGCGCACGTCAAGCAGTTCTGGAACGACGCCGACGGTCAGATCAACGGCTTCATGCAGAACGACGTGGTTCTCGGCCAGACCTGGGACGGCCCGCCACTGCGCCTCAAGGGCGAAGGCAAGCCGGTCACCTTCATGGCCCCGCAGGAAGGTGCCTTCACCTGGCTGGACGGCCTCGCTATTCCGGTTGGTGCTCAGAACATCGACGCGATTTATGCCTTCATCGAATTCGCTTACAATCCGGAGAACGCCGGCATGCTGGCGAACGATACCGGCTACAACGCGACGGCCAAGGGTGCGGACGAGTTCCTGACCCCGACCGCCAAGAAGAACTTCCAGGAGGCCTATCCCGGCGATGCGCTCGACAAGCTCTGGCCGTGGCCGCCGACGCCCTCTTGGTACGCGGAGATCCGCGCGGAGTACCGCGACAAGTTTGTCGCTGCCTGATCTAGGCAGGCCAGAATGAACCGATAAGAAACGCCCCGGCCCCAGGCGGCCGGGGCGTGCGGTTCAATTATGCGGGGCGGGCGCAGCCCGCGAACACCAAGGGGGCTTGGTGGTCATGAGCGCTGATGTTGAGCTTGATCACGTATGGATCCGTTTCGGTGACTTCACCGCCGTCGCCGACGCCAACCTGCGAATAGAGTCCGGTGAGTTTTTCAGCTTCCTTGGCCCTTCGGGCTGCGGCAAGACGACGATCCTCCGGGCGGTTTCTGGGTTCCTCGACCCGACCGAGGGTGAGGTCCGCATCGGCGGCAAAAACATGTGGGGTATCGGTCCGAACAAGCGGCCGACCGCACTGATATTCCAGAACCTGGCGCTGTTCCCGCTGATGACCGTGGCCGACAACATCGCCTTCGGTCTCGAGGTGCGGGGCGTCAGCAAGTTCGAGCGGCGCAAGCGGGCCGACGAGTTGCTCAACCTGATCGCCTTGCCCGGCCAGGGCGACAAGCTGGTCTCGGAGCTCTCCGGCGGCCAGCGGCAGCGCGTCGCGATCGCCCGGGCCCTGGCCGTCGAGCCCGAGGTACTGCTGCTCGACGAGCCGCTCTCCGCCCTCGATCTCAAGCTGCGCCAGCACATGCGCACCGAGCTGCGCACGATCCAGCAGCGCGTCGGCATCACCTTCATCTACATCACCCACGATCAGGGCGAGGCACTCACCATGTCCGACCGCGTGGCGGTCATGAGTGCCGGCGTGGTCCAGCAGATCGCCGACGGCGAGACCATCTACGACAGCCCGGCGACGGCCTTCGTCGCCTCCTTCGTGGGCGAGAACAACCCCCTCTTCGGCCGGGTGAGAAATGCTGACGGCGACTATGCTCAGATCGATACCAACTTCGGGCCGCTGCGCGGACGAAACAGCCAGAGCCTGAAGGAAGGCGACGAGGCGGTCCTCTTCGTCCGTCCCGAGGCCCTCTCGCTGGCCAATGGCGCGGTCGCCGAGAACGTGATCGAGACGACGGTCCTGAACGAGGAGTTCGAGGGCCATTTCGTGAAGATCTATTTGGCGGGCGACGGCCCGAAGAACATCGGCCTTTCGGTGACCAACGACGGCAGCATCCCACGTCCGGAGCCGGGCTCCACCGCGCGTATCGCCTTCGATGCAAATCGCGCGGTCGTGCTGCCGCAGGGAGCCATGGCCGATGAGTGACTTTCTCTCGATCTTTATTGCTGTCCTGCTGGCGCTGCTGATTGCGCCACACGCGCAGAAGATCACCGACTGGTTTTGGGCGGGGGTCAAGGATTTCCGCTTCGTCCAGCGCAACGGGATCGTGCTTTCCGCCTACCTCGTATTTGCGGTCGTCGCCTGGACGGTCTTCATGATCATCCTGCCGCAGCTCTACATGTTGGATTTCTCGTTCCGCCATAACCTGCCCCTGGGCGATATCGGCGGGCCGAAAGACGTCCACACGCTCAGGAACTACGAGTACCTGATCTTCGGGCGCGAGGGCGAAGCCGAGCTGCTGAACTGGCTGCATCTGACGGTCTTCGTGAAGACCATTATCGCCAGTGTGATTATCACCCTGATCGATCTTTCGATCTGCTACCCGATTGCCTACTACATGGCGCAGGTGGCACGGGGCGGCGGCGCCCGCCTGCTGGTGCTCTGCCTGATCCTGCCCTTCTGGGTCAACGAGATCCTGCGGGCCTTCGCCTTCAAGATCCTGTTCGGCACATCCGGCGTGATTAATGCCGTGCTCGTCGGTCTCGGCATCGTCGACACCGGGATCGACTTCCTGCGGGCCGATGTGGCGCTCTATGCAGGCCTCAGCTATGCCTACATCCTCTTGATGGTGTTCCCGCTCTACAACGCCATCGAGAGCCTGGACCACAATCAGATCGAGGCGGCGCGCGATCTGGGCTCGCCCTGGTGGCGCATCCACTACCGGGTCGTCATGCCGCACGCCAAGCCGGGCATCGCCTCGGGCTGCACCATGGTCTTCATGCTCTGCGCCGGAGCGCTGGCCGCACCGCAGATCTTGGGCGGGCCAAGCAGCCTCTGGTTTACCCAGATCATCTACGACTGGTTCTTCACCGGCGGCAACTGGCCGCAGGGATCGGCCTACGCCTTCGTCCTGCTGGCCACCTGCATCGTCTTCGTCCTGCTGGTCATGCGGGTCTTCAAAGTCAGGTTCGGGGAGATCGCTCGATGACTTCCCGCGGCGTCATGAAGCTGATGGTTGGCTTCTATATCCTGCTGTTCTTCGGCTATCTCTTCGGGCCGCTGCTGATGATGGGCACTGCGGCCTTCAATCAGAGCTCGATTCCGGCGGTGACGCCCTGGGAGGGTTTCACCTTGCGGTGGTTCGGCCAGCTGGTTCGCGACGGCCAGATGATCGAGGGCATCACCAACAGCCTCTGGATCGGCCTGGGGGTGGTTTGCCTCTCGGTCCCGATCAGCCTGGCGGCCTCGATCATGATGACGCAGATCTACGAGCGGCTGCAGCCCTACTATTACGTGATCGTGGTCTCGCCGGTGTTGACCCCCGGCGTGATCCTCGGCATCTCGACCCTGGTGTTCTGGGACCGGCTCGGCACCTTGGCCGAAGCGGAGTACGAATCGATCTACTACAACGGCATGTGGCTGACGATCGTCGGTCAGTCGACCTTCATCTCGGCCTACTGCATGCTGGTGTTCCTGGCCCGCCTGCAGCGCTTCGACCGGACCCAGGAGGAAGCCGCCCTCGATCTCGGGGCCAACCACGTGCAGGTCTTCTGGAAGATCCTGATCCCCTTCCTGCGGCCGGCGATCTTCTCCGCCGCGGTGCTGGCCTTCCTGACCTCGTTCGAGAACTACAACACCACAGTCTTCACCATCCAGGCCGAGAGCACCCTGACGACGGTGCTGGCCGGCAAGGTGCGCATGGGCACGCAGCCCGACCTCTCCGCCCTTGCGGTGATCATCATCGCGATCACCCTGGTCGGCGCGATCGTTCACGAGATCATGCGCCGCCGCGAGATGGCCAAGGAAGCCGCGGCCAAGGAGCTGGCCGCCCGCGCCGAGAACCTGGAAGACATGAAACTCACCACCAGCCCGGTCGCCGCGGCTGCAAGCTAGAGTCAGATTGGGTCAGATGGATCAATCTGACCTGATCTGGCCCCAGCCATCTCGTTGCCGGTTGGAAGCGCGTTCACCTCCGCCTAGACGCGGCTGCCCGCCTATTTCACCGTGATGCGGTAGATGCAGTCCTGCTGCGCCAGGGTGATCGCGCGGGTGAAGAGGTGGTATTCGCCGGGAAGACCGCTGGTAACCGGTTCGCCTCCCGGCGTCAGCAAGCCCTCTATGGGGCCGAAGAGGGAGACTTTGCAGTCGCCCTCCAGGTGACTGAACTCGATTTCGTTGCCCTTGTTTTCGGCAAAATCGCTGCGGACCCAGTGATCGTGGCCCCATTTGACAGCCAGATCGCAGCTCTTTCCGGGCGTGAGCAGCTCGCCATCCTCGCAGGTTTGAGCGGCTAGCGGCGGTACAGGCGAAGCGGCCAAGACGCCACAGGCCAGCAGTACCGAAATTCGTAGGCGGATCGTCATGGCTTGGCCTCCCTTGCGCTGCCACCGGCAGACGCCCTTCCTGGGCCAGGCGTCAGCTTTTCCCGCGTTTCCCCGCGGGCTTGACGAAGAAGTCGCCGATCACTTCCTTCTTGGTGTCGATAGAGACCTGCGAGACCACGCGGGTGCGGCCTTGCTGGCCCCAGGCAATCTTCAGGTAAACCGGGTTCTCCAGGCGCAGAACATCCATGTAGGCCGAGAAGTGCGCCATATCGAGGTAGGCCGTCGCCGACTGCGTGGCGTACTCGCCGGTCGGCTTGGGCGGCTCCTCACCATCCTGATAGCTCTCGAAGACCGCCACGCCGCGGTTGACGTTCTCGTCGTCGTAGAGCCGCACGCTGATGCTGGAGCGCGCATTGTCGCCCAGACGCCGAGTGAGTACCTGCACGGTGTAGCGGGTGATGTGATGGACCGATATCGCCATGTTATCCCCTCGATGCTTGTCGCCGTCGGGTCCCACTCCCGAACCAGGCTCCAACCGAGCCCTGGTCTCACTGCTTAGTCTACGCCGGTCGCGAAGGACGTGAAATGCGCCGCTGCCTCAGCGCCCTCGGATTGGCACCAGGCGCGAAAGCCGCCAAGGCCACGATTGCCCCACTCCTCGTCGGCGTTGACCCATCCGGCGATCCGTTGCGCCTTGGCATCCGCCTCGCTAAGCCCATCGCGGGCGGTAACCTCAGCCAACTCCCGCCGGAAGCCAGCCTCGACCTCCGGAGTCAGAGTACCGCAATAGCTGGTCACGGCGTAGTCATAGGTGACTTGGCGGAGCGACCGCTCCTCGGCTTCAGCCGCACCCGCGGTACCGACAGAAAGCCATGCCGCGACCAGGCAGCAGGCCGACCGCGGCGGCACCCAATCGGAGATGCGAGGCAGCATAGCGGGAGCCCCGGCGGCTTCGCACAGGGCTCCCTTTTGCATCAGTGCCGCTTGAGGACGTCCCGCACCTTGCTGAACATCTCGTCGATGTGCGGCTCCTCGCAGATCAGCGGCGGCGAGAGCAGGACGCAGTCACCCGTTACCTTGGTCATGACGCCGGCGTCGTAGAGCTCCTGCACCAGCTGGCCGCCCCGCTGGCCGGGCCGCTCCATCGGCGCCACGTCGATGCCGCCGAGCAGGCCGTAGCCGCGGATGTCGGTGGCGATCGGCAGGTCCTCAAGGCTGTAGAGCGCGTCGAGGAACTTGGGCGAGATGGCCGCCGCCCGCTCCACCAGATTCTCGCTCTCGAAGATGTTCCGCGTGGCCAGGGCCGCCGCCGAGGCGGCCGGGCAGCCGGAATAGGTGTAGCCGTGGAACAGCTCGATGGCGCCGTCCGGCGAGGCCTCGGTGATGGTGTCGTAGATCTTCTCGCTGCAGGCCACCGCGCCCATCGGCACCACGCCGTTGGTCAGCGCTTTGGCCATGGTGATCATGTCCGGCGTCACGCCGAAGCTGTCGGCACCGAACTGCTTGCCGGTGCGGCCGAAGGCACAAATCACCTCGTCGAAGATCAGCAGGATGTGGTGCTGGTCGCAAATCTCGCGCAGCCGCTCCAGATAGCCCTTCGGCGGCACCAGGCAGCCGGTCGAACCGGCGATCGGCTCGACGATGCAGCAAGCGATCGAATCCGCGCCGTGCAGGTCGACGAAGCGCTGCAGATCCTCGGCCAGTTCGGCGCCGGTCTCTGGCTGGCCGCGCTTGAACTTGTTTTCCGGCAGCCAAGTATGGCGCAGGTGCACCGCGCCTGGCAGGCCGAGCCCGAAGGCCTTCTTGTTGTTGACTAGGCCAGCAACCGATAGTCCGCCGAAGTTGACCCCGTGATAGGCCCGCTCACGGCCAACCAAGCGCATGCGCTGCCCCTCGCCGCGCGCCTTGTGGTAGGCCAGCGCAACTTTCAGGGCGGTCTCGACCGATTCCGAGCCGGAGTTGGTGTAGAAGAAGTAGTTCAGGTCGCCCGGCGTGATCGCCGCCAGCCGGCGCGACAGCTCGAAGGCCAGCGGGTGGCCGTGCTGGAACGGCGGCGCGTAGTCGATCTCGAGCAGCGCCTTGTTGACGGCCTCGGCGATCTCCCGGCGTCCGTGGCCGGTCGCGACGCAGAACAGGCCGGCGGAGGCATCCAGCAGCTTCTCGCCCTTGTCCGTGGTGTAGTACATGCCCTCGGCGCCGGTGATGATGCGCGGCTGCGCCTTGAAGCTCCGGTTCGCCGTGAACGGCATCCACTGCTGCTCAAGCGAATTCGAGGCCAACTGAACGACGTTCATCGCTGCATTTCCTTTCCCCGTATGGAGTTACTCCGGATCGCCCAGCAGACGGGGGCCCGGTGGTGGCTTTCCAGCCCGAAGACCCGACTTTAGCCTCGCGTGCCGACCAGGCGCTAGGCCCAATTCGGGCTAGAGCGTGAGGCCAGGCGACTATTAGCTGGCCGGTGCCGGCTAGTTTCAGATCAACAGGTTATAAATGGTTTTCAAGATTACGTCTGAACGGTCGTCGAGCCGGTCACGAGCCCCTGGCATCCTCCAGGATCATGTCGGCGGCCTTCTCGGCGATCATGATGACGGGGGCATTGGTGTTGCCTGAGACCAGGGTAGGCATGATCGAGGCGTCGACCACGCGCAGGCCGCCAAGGCCGTGCACTCTGAGCCGCGGGTCGACGACGGCCGAGGGGTCGTTCTCCTGGCCCATCTTGCAGGTGCCGACCGGGTGGTAGATCGTCGTGCCGCTGTTGCGGGCGTGGTCGAGTAGTTCCTCGTCGCTCCTTACCGCCAGCCCGGGGTCGAACTCCTCGCTGATCAGGGGTGCCAGGGCGCGCGTCTCTGCCAGCCTGCGGGAGAGCTTCATGCCCGCCACCGTGGTCCGCTGGTCGGTCGCTGTGTCCAGGTAGTTGGGATGGATCGCCGGATAGGCCGTCGGATCGGGCGAGGTCAGCTCGATCCGGCCCTGGCTTTCCGGCCGCAGCTGGCAGACCGATGAGGTAAAGGCCGAAAAGCGGTGCAGCCCCTCACCCGGGCTGTCGGCGCTGAGCGGCTGGATGTGGAACTGGATGTCGGGCGTCTCCAGCTCCGGCCGGGTCTTGGCGAAGATGCCGACCTGGCTCGCCCCCATGGTCATGGGGCCGCGGCGGAACAGGGCGTATTCGACGCCCATCATCATCTTGCGCAGCGGGTTGTGCACCTCGTCGTTCAGGGTGATCGGGTCCTTCGTCTTATAGATCGCACGGATCTGCAGATGATCGCGCAGATTCCGCCCGACCCCCTTGGCAGGCCGCTGCGGTGCAATGCCGAAGCGCTGCAGCAAGTCCCCCTCGCCCACGCCGGAGAGCTGCAGGATCTGTGGCGAACCGATGGCCCCGGCCGCCAGCAGGATCTCGCCGCGGCAGCGTATCTCCCTCACCTCCCCCCGGATCGCACAGGCCAAGCCGACGGCGCGGCCTGCCTCGAAGCGGATGCGGTGCACCAGCGCATGGGTCTCGACGCGGAGGTTGGGCCGCTTGCGCACTGGACGCAGATAGCCGGTTGCCGTGCTCCAGCGCAGACCTCTGTGCGCGGTAAGCTGGTAATAGCCGGCGCCTTCCTGGAGCGCGCCGTTGAAGTCGTCCGTGCGGGGTATGCCCACCTCGGCTGCCGCGTCGATCACCGCGTCGCAAAGCGCGCGGTGGATGCGCATATTGGATACCTTCAGCGGCCCGCCGGTGCCGTGGAAGTCGTCGCCGCCCCGCTCCTGATCCTCGGCTTTCTTGAAGTAAGGCAGGACGTCATCGAACGACCAGCCGGCATTACCGAGCTGGCGCCAGTGGTCGTAGTCCTGCGGCTGGCCGCGTACGTAGAGCAGGCCGTTCAAGGAGCTGGAGCCGCCCAGCACCTTGCCGCGCGGCCACTTGATGCTGCGGCCGTTCAAGCCGGGATCGGCTTCCGTCTCGTAGCACCAGTCTGTTTTCGGATTGTGCATCGTCTTGAAGTAGCCGACCGGAATGTGAATCCAGGGATAGCTGTCCTTGGCGCCGGCCTCGAGCAGCAGGACGCGTGTATTTGGATCGGCCGAAAGCCGGTTGGCCAGGACGCAGCCCGCCGAGCCGGCTCCGACGATCACGTAATCGAAGTCTCCGTCCAAAGCCTCTTCCCCGCAAAGCAATCCCTGGCCGTCGAGCGGTGGCGGCGAGGCCACGGGCTCGGTTCAGCACGCTGTCCCCTCGAAGCGGTTGTATCTTGCATTGATGGTTGATCTATTGCAGTATCTGAGACGAATAATCTCATTTTACGCAAAAATATGTCCCAAAGCAACAACGGGGCCCTACGGGAGGAAACGATGCTGTCAGACAAGCTCCAACAGATTTCGCGCCGCGATCTCTTCCGCCTCGCCAAGCAGTACGGTCTGTCCTCGACCTTGCTGGCCGCGGGAGCGATGACCGGCACGATTACCCTGCCCCGCCTGGCTCAGGCGGCCAATTCGACCTACGAGAAGCGTTTCGGCAAGGAAGCCAAGCACACACTGAAGTTCGGCGCGGCCGGCTTCAACGAGCGCAACCTGCTGATCGAGCGGGCCGGCTGCCTGCAGTTCGTGAACGACATCGAAGAGCGGACGGACGGTGAGATCCGCATCGAGTTCATTGGCAACAACCAGATCTGCGGTCAGCTCAACTGCGTCAAGAAGACCCAGCAGGGCATCGTCGACATGTATGCCGCCTCGACCCAGAACTCGGCCGGCGGCGCGCCCTACCTGAACGTCCTCGACTATGCCTATGTCTTCCCGAGCCGCGCTGCGCAGTACTACTTCCTCTATCACCCGGCGAGCATGAGCATTCTGCGCGACCCCATGCGCTCGCGGCACGGTGTCGAGTTCCTCTTCTCCCATGCGGAGCTGCGCGGCATTCAGCTGGGCCTCGGCTGGAAGGACAAGCCGACGGTGAAGAGCGTCGAGGAGCTGGCGGGCACCAAGAACCGCGTGACCGGCACCCAGCTCGGTCGCATCGCTATGGACCTCATGAACCTCAACCCGGTGCCGATTGCCTGGGAAGAGACGCTCGATGGCCTGAAGCAGGGCCTGATCGATGGCGCCGAGACCTGGGCCTCGGCGGTCGCCTACGCCAACATGTCGCCGGTGGTCTCCCAGTCCGTCAACCTGCGCTTCTTCTGCGGCACCGAGCACACCGCGATGAGCAGCAAGGTCTTCGAGAGCCTGGGCGGCGAACTGCAGGACGCGGTCATGGAGTCGGCCTACCTGACCCAGGTGCACGTGCAGGCGGCCAACGAGGCGGCGCTGGTCAACACGGTCGGTGCCTCCAACCCGCAGCACCCGAACACCATCTTCGCCCAGAATGACGTCCGGGTGGCCGACCTCTCCGCCGACGAGATCGCCAAGGCCGAGCAGATGTGCTCGCCGGAGTTCAATCCGGAGCCCTGGGCCGCATGGCGCGAGCGCATCAACGAATGGGCCGGCGGAATGGACACCTACACCGAGCTCTTCAACGTCGCCCGCGAGATCCCCAAGGACACCTTGGCGGAGAACGTCGAGCCGCGGCGTTGGTGGAAGTCCGCTTGAGCTAAGGGGCGGTTCGTACTCGAGCAGTCAGTATTGGAGCAGTCTATACTGGAGGCAGCTCGACCTGGGGCGGCGTGCGGCAGCGCCGCCCCTCTCTTCCCCACCTGTGGCATAGTGGGTGCCTTGTCGCGGGGTTGGTGTCTCTGCGAAGAGGGGCCACTGCCTTCGTAGTGGGCGCAACATGGAGGCAGTGCGTCAAGCTATATAGGCAGCATTGAAGCAACATAGATAGATAGTAAGAATGCTAGGCAGTAAAAGAGCAGATGGGGGCCGGCCATGAAGGTTCTGAGGTGGATCGATCAGAACATCGAAAAGATCGTCATTCTGATTTGCTACGTGACCATGGCCGGGATCATCTTCGTCGAGGTGATTCGCCGCTTCGTCTTCCAGTCACAGGCGGCCTGGAGCACGACGATCCCGATCTACCTCTTCCTCTGGGTCACCTGGATCGGCGCCGCCTACAACACCAAGATCCGCACCCATCTCCGTTTCGATGAGGTCCGGATACGCCTACCCTACGGCGGGCAGTTCGCTTGCCTCTGCCTCGACACCTTCCTCTGGATTCTGTTCGGTGTGATCGTGATCGTCTATTCGCTGGAGCAGGTCCAGCTTTCCCACGACAACTTCGCGATCGTGCAAGGCACCGACGACGTCATGCAGTGGTGGTTCTATCTCGCCACGCCGGTCGGTTGGGCTCTGCTGATCTTCCGCGCCCTGCAGAACTTCTGGGAGGATCTCCGGACCTTCCGGGCCGGAGAGCCCTTCAAGCTGCAAGTCTCGATGCTGGGCGAATAGGAGGGCGCGGACCATGGACGGCTGGCTGATCGCGCTGGTTTCAATCGTGGTAACGGTGCTCTTCATCCTCGGCGTGCCGATCTTCCTGGTGATCGGGCTCTGGGTGGTCGGGGTCAGCGTCATCATCGACTTCACCCTGGCGAACGTTGGGGTCACGCTCTACGAAGGCCTCAACTTCTTTGGCCTCCTCGCCCTGCCCCTCTTCATCCTGACTGGCGACCTGATCAAGGCGGCGGGCATCGCCAAGCGCCTCTCGGATTTTGCCTATTCCGTGCTCGGCTGGCTGCGCGGTGGCCTGGCCATGGCCTCGCTGGGCGCCTGCGGCCTCTTCGCCGCGATCTCGGGCTCGAATTCGGCGACCACGGCCACCATCGGCTCGATCATGTATCCGGAGATGCGCGAGGGCGGCTACGACAAGAACTTCGCCGCGGCAACGGCGGCGGCCGGCGGCACGGTCGGCATCATCATCCCGCCGAGCATCATCTTCATCGTTTACGGCTTCCTGATGAACCTGTCGATCAGCGACCTCTTCATCGGTGGCCTAATCCCCGGCATGCTCATGGTCGTGGCCATGCAGGTGACATGCCACATCGTCGCCAAGCGTAACGGCTGGGGCCACCTGATCGCCTTTAGCCCGACACGTGTATTGGGCACCGGCCTGCGCGCCTGGCTCGGCTTCCTGGCCATCCTCATCGTGATTTATGGCATCTATGCCGGCGTCTTCTCGCCGACCGAGGCAGCGGGCGTCACCGCCGGCTTCTGCCTACTGGCTGGTGTGCTGATCACCCGCGAGATCAAACTCAAGGCGCTGCCAGACGTGCTGCTGCGCTCCGGCCAGATCACCGGGCTGCTGGCGCCGCTAATCGCCATCTCGGTCGTCATGCAACAGATCCTCTCGCTGCTCGGTGCCAAAGCCTTCGTGACCGACATGCTCTCTCTGCTGGGCGGCTACTATGCAATCCTCTTCGCCTGCATGGCGCTGGTGCTGATCGCCGGCACGATCCTGGAGAGCCTGCCGAACACCATCATCCTGGCGCCGATCCTGGCCCCCATCGCGATGAGCATCGGCGTGGATCCGATCCACTTCGCGGTGATCTTCCTTGTCGGGGACGCGATCGGCTTCATCACGCCGCCCTACGGCCTGAACCTCTATGTGGCCAGCGGGATCACCGGCATCCCCTACTTCCGATTACTGCGTTACACCTTGCCCTATCTGCTGGCACTGATGATCGCCTGGCTGATCATCGCGCTGGTGCCGCAGCTTTCCACCATTCTGCTGTTCCACGAGGGCGCCGGCGTGTTCCAGACGGATATCGGCGGCTAAGGACCGACCGAAAATCATGGCCGAGCAACGCGAAAAAGGCTCCTCGACCCTCCGCGCCTTTGCGATGCTGGAAAGCGTGGTCGCGGCGGACCGGCCGGTCAGCCCGGCGGAGCTGGCGGGCCTGGTCGGCATGCCCAAGGCCTCGGCCCACCGTCTGGCCCGTCAGCTGGAGGAGGCCGGCCTACTGCAGCGCGAGCTCGACGGCCGCAAGCTTATCCCCGGCAGCCGGCTAAACGCCTTGGCCATGAGCCTCTTCGGCAGCGCCGGCCAGCGCGCCGCGCGGCATGCCATCCTGCAGACCGTCTCGGCCGAGATCGGCGAGACCTGCAACATCTCGATCCCGGACGGCAGCCAAATGATCTACTACGACCGGGTCGAGACCCACTGGCCGCTGCGCTTGCAGCTCGCGGTCGGCAGCCACGTGCCGCTGCATTGCACGGCGAGCGGCAAGCTGTTCCTCTCCAGCCTGCCGGCCGCCCAGCGGCGGCGCCTGATCGCCAAGATCCCCTTGGAGCCGCGCGCGCCGAACACCATTACCGACCCGGAGGCGCTTGAGGCCGAGTTGCAGCGCATCCGCGGCAGCAAGGTCGGCCTCGACAATGAGGAGTTCATCGAGGGCATGGTCGCCGTCTCGGTGCCGATCACCGACGCCCAGGGACGGATCTGCGCCGGCCTCGCCACCCATGCGCCGATCCAACGCATGACCCTGGACCAGGCCATGACTCACGTACCGGCGCTCCGCCGCGCCGCGGCGGAGCTTTCGGCCCAGTTGACGGAAACGCCCGACGAGGACGACGAGCCCTAGAACCCGACGGCGGCTTCCGGAGCGACGTAGTCGTAACCGTGCGCCTCGGCGACCGCCTCGTAGGTCACCTTGCCGAAGGCGACGTTGAGGCCGGCCTTGAGATGCGGATCGTCACCGAGCGCCTTCTTGTAGCCCTTGTTGGCCAGCGCCAGGGCGAACGGCAAGGTCGCGTTGTTGAGTGCGAAGGTCGAGGTGCGCGCCACGGCGCCCGGCATGTTGGTGACACAGTAGTGCACTGCACCGTCCACCACATAGGTCGGCTCGGCGTGGGTGGTCGGCTTCGAGGTCTCGAAGCAGCCGCCCTGGTCGATGGCGATGTCGACCAGGACAGAGCCCGGCCGCATCTGCTTGACCATGTCGCGGGTTACCAGTTTCGGTGCCGCCGCACCGGGCACCAGGACCGCGCCGATCACCAGGTCCGCGCCGATCACATGGCGCTCGATGGCGTCGACCGTGGAGTAGATCGTGTTGAGCATCGGGCCGAACTGCAGGTCCAGCTCGTAGAGCCGCTCCAGAGAGCGGTCGATCACCGTGACGTGCGCTTCCATGCCCATGGCCATGCGCGCCGCGTTGGTGCCGGAGACGCCGCCGCCGATGATCACCACGCGCGATGCCGCAACCCCAGGTACTCCGCCCAGCAGCATGCCGGACCCGCCCTGCTCCTTCTCCAGGCAGTGCGCGCCGACCTCTGCACCGACATGCGCCCGGCCACCTCACTCATCGGCGCCAGCAACGGCAGGCCGCCGCGTGCGTTGGTGACGGTCTCGTAGGCCACGGCGACGCAGCCGGACTTGACCAGGCCCGTGGTCTGCGGCTCGTCGGGCGCCAAATGCAGATAGGTGAAAAGCAGCTGGCCCTCACGCAGCTGCGCGTACTCTCCCGGCTGCGGCTCCTTCACCTTGACGATCATCTCGGCCTCGCCAAAGACCTCCTCGGCCGTGCCGAGAATGCTAGCGCCGGCCTGGACGTAGTCCTGATCGGTAAAGCCGATCCCGTTCCCTGCGTTGGTCTCCATGACCACGCGGTGGCCGTTGTGGACCAGCTCGCGCACCGACGCAGGCACCAAGCCAACGCGGTACTCGTGGTTTTTCACTTCCTTTGGAACACCGATGAGCATCTCATTCCTCCTGCAAGAACGCTCCCTTCGCCTCGCCTTGCGGTGCCGCGCGGCTCAGGAATTCTTTGTTGGACTCTTTGACCGCGGTCTGCGGTCTGCCCTATAGCCGTACCCGCTCCGCCTTGGGATCGTAAAGCGGCCGCAGACTCGCCTTGGCGGGAATCCGCTCGCAGGCGACCTCGATCTCATAGCGGCCACTGTTGATGAAGTCGGCGTCCACCCCGTCGGGGTTCTTGACATAACCCAGGCCGATGGCGCTGCCCAGCGCATGGCCATAGTTGCCCGAAGAGAGGTAGCCGACGATCTCACCGTCGCGGTAGATCGGCTCGTTGTGATAGAGCAGCGGCTCCGGGTCTTCCAGCGCAAACTGGACCAGCCGCCGCTTCAGGCCGGCCTCCTTCTGGCGCAACAGCGCGTCGCGGCCGATGAAGGGCACGTTCTTGTCGAAGCGGCAGGCGAAGCCGAGACCGGCCTCCAAAGGTGTATCCTCGTCGGTGATGTCGTGGCCCCAGTGGCGGAAGGCTTTTTCGATGCGGCAGGAATCCAGCACGTGCATGCCGGCCAGCCGCAGCCCGACGTCGTCGCCCTCAGCCATCAGGGTCTCGAAGACGCCGCAGGCGAACTCGCTCGGCACGTAGAGCTCCCAGCCCAGCTCGCCGACGTAGGTGATGCGCAGGGCCCGCACCTTGGCGAACCCCAGATCGATCTCCTGCGCGGTGCCGAAGGGAAAGGCCTCGTTGGAGAGGTCGGCGTCAGTCACGCGGCCCAGCAGCTCGCGGCTGCGCGGCCCCATGACCCCCATCACGGCATAGCCGGAGGTCACGTCGGTGACCACGGCGTGGCTGCCCTCCGGGATGTTGCGCTTCAGCCAATGGAGGTCATGGCCGCCGACCGCCGCACCGGTGACCACCAGGTAGGCGTCTTCGGCGAGACGGGTCACCGTCAGGTCGGCCTCGATGCCGCCGCGCTCGTTCAGCCACTGGGTGTAGACCACCTTGCCGATGGGCACCGCCACGTCGTTGGCGCAGATGCGCTGCAGAGCGGCTTCCGCATCGTGGCCCTGCACCATGAACTTGGCGAAGGAGCTCTGGTCGAAGAGCGCAACCGATTCGCGCACCGCCATATGCTCGGCCGCGGCGTAGGGGAACCAGTTCTGGCGCTTGTAGCTGTATTCGTACTTGGGATCGGCGCCGTCGGTTGCAAACCAGTTGGCGCGCTCCCAGCCCGCCACCTCGCCGAAGCAGGCGCCGCGCGCCTTCAGCCGGTCGTGCAGCGGCGAGAGGCGCACGTTGCGCGCCGTCTCGTACTGGCGGTAGGGCCAGTGCATGGCATAGAGCAGGCCGAGCGCCTCAGTGGCCCGCTGGGCGAGATAGCTGCGATTGCCCTGGAAGGGCGCCACGCGGCGCACGTCCACGTCCCATAGGTCCATCGGCGGATGGCCCTCGACCATCCACTCGGCCAGCACCTTGCCGGCACCGCCGGCTGACTGAATGCCGATCGAGTTGAAGCCGGTCGCGACGTAGAAGTTCCGCAACTCCGGCGCCTCGCCGAGCATATAGCGGTTGTCCGGCGTGAAGCTCTCCGGGCCATTGAAGAAGGTGCGGATGCCGGCCGTCTCCAGAAGCGGCGCGCGCATGATCGCGTGCTCCAGGATCGGTGTGAAGTGATCGAAATCCTCCGGAAGTTCGTCGAAGGCGAAGTCCTCCGGGATGCCGTCCAGGGCCCAGGGCTTGGCGTTGGGCTCGAAGGCGCCGACCAGCAGCTTGCCGGCGTCCTCCTTGAAGTAAGCGCAGCCGTCCGGATCGCGCAGCACCGGCAGGTCGCGCGACAGGCCCTCGATCTCCTCGGTCACGATGTAGAAGTGCTCGCAGGCCTGCAGCGGCAAGTTAACCCCGCAGTCGCGGCCGAAATCCCGGCTCCACATGCCGCCGCAAAGCACCACGTACTCGGCCTTGATGTCGCCCTGCTCGGTGGTGACCCCGGTGATCCGGCCGTCGCTCTTCAGCACGCCGGTCACCTTGCAATCTTCGACGATTCGCGCCCCGCCCATGCGCGCGCCCTTGGCCAGCGCCATGGTGGTGTCAGTCGGGTTGCATTGGCCGTCCTTCGGCAGGTAGACGGCACCGACCAGATCCTCGATGTGCAAGCCGGGCCAAAGGTCGGCCGCCTGCTGCGGCGTCATCACCTCGACCTCGAGGCCGAAGACCCGGGCCATGGAGGCGCCGCGTTTCAGCTCCTCCATGCGGGCCTCGTTGCTGGCCAGCGAGAGGCTGCCGTTCTGCTTGAAGCCGGTGGCCTGTCCGGTCTCCGCTTCGAGCCCGGTGTAGAGCTCGGTGGTGTACTGCGCCAGGCGGGTCAGGTTGGAAGTCGCGCGCAGCTGGCCGACCAGTCCGGCGGCATGCCAGGTGGTGCCGCAGGTCAGCTTCTTGCGCTCCAGCAGGACGACGTCGCGCCAGCCCAGCCTGGTCAGATGATAGGCAATCGAACAGCCGACGACTCCACCGCCGATAACGACGACTTGAGCCGCCTCAGGAAGCGCTTGTGGCACCGCGTGAGCCCCCTCTTACCTAGCCCGATCATATCCCCCGCCAACGGCGGCAAACTAGTCATAGTCCCGGCTTCGCCTTAGTGCCAGTTCCAAGCGACATGTGAGGCCACCAGAGCGGCAAATGCCCTGGATTTCGGGCGACGGGAAAGCGTTTTGTCAAACGTCCATCAGTCGCCGAAGAGCGTGTCGTGCAGCACGGTCCAGCTCGCCCGGTCCGGCGCCATCAGAAGGCCCTCAACCGGCTGCACGGCATCGTAAGCGCGGCCATCGAGCATCAAGGCGACGCCGCCCGCTTCCCGGTGGATCAGGTTGCCCGGCGCGTGGTCCCAAGGTGCCATCTTGGTGAAGAGCGAGAAGTGCATCTCGCCACTGGCCAGCCGCAGGTACTCCGCCCCCGCGCAACGTAGGCTCTTGATCGCCTGCAGTCGTTCCCGCCGCGCCTGGACTTGGCGGGCCATCTCCGGCGTCGCGTATTGGCTGGCGTGCAGGGTGCCCCGCATCTCGGCCAGCGGCTTGGGCCCGGCGACGGCGAGGCGGCGGCCGGCCATCCAAGCCCCCTCACCGGCTTCCGCCACAGCAGTGCGATCGCCGAGCGGATCGTGGATCCAGGCGGCTCGGATTTCGCCTTCACGCAAAAACGCAAGCATTACCGCGAACACGCCGATTCCATTGGCAAAATTCGCTGTGCCATCGACCGGATCGATGACCCAGACCGGGCGGTCTTCGCTGAGCCGCTCCAGTACCGAGGGATCGCCGGCCACCGCCTCTTCGCCGACCACGGTCGAGCCCGGCATCAGGTCGCCGAGCGCGACGCTTAGCCGGGCCTCGGTCGCCTCGTCGGCGACCGTCACCACCTCGCCGCCCTGCTTACGGCGAATCTCGCCGTCCGCGAGGCTGCGAAAACGCGGGACGATCTCCTCGGCGGCGGCTTCCTCGAGGAGCCGGGTAATACGGTCGATGTCTGGCTGCATGGCGGCGCGAGTATCGGGGTGCCGAGGCGAAAAGGAAAGTCCGCGAAGAGATGCCAAGGGGCCTTGTTTGGCGTCTCAAGCCGCCGCCTCACGCAGTTGTGGCTGCCGAGAGGGTCGACAGCAGGCCTGCGAGGCCTTATCTCATTGTCTGCCTAAATGGGAATATCTGCAAAGTGGACGTCCTAAGCGATATACTGGATCTGCTGCAGCTGCGGGGCAGCCTCTATTTCCGCACGGCTTTCGCGTCGCCCTGGTCGGTCGCGGTGCCGGCTCACGCCAAGGCCGCGCGCTTCCATTTGGCGGCGCAAGGACGCTGCCATGTCCGCGTCGCCGACCGCCACGACGTGGTGCTGAACCCCGGCGATCTGATCGTGATCCCGAACGGCGCGGCGCACGTCCTGAGCGACAGTCCAAAGAGCACGCCGGCCCCGCTCGAGGACGTGCTGCAGCGCGCCGGCTTCACCGGCGAGGGTACCCTGGTCTACGGCGGCGAACCGCAGCCCGACGTCGACTGCAAGCTGATCTGCGGCCACTTCACCTTCGCCGAGGGTGCCGATCACCCTCTGCTGCGGGCCCTGCCACCCTACCTTCTGGTGACCGCCGAGCTGCGCGCCCGGGCGCCCTGGCTCGACGAGCTGATGCGCCTGATAACGCGCCAGATGTTCGCCGAATCGCCCGGTTTCACGGCCTCGGTCATCCGCCTGTCGGAAGCGCTCTTCATCGAGGTGGTGCGGGCCTGTGCCGATCAGGACGAGACGCTGCGCAAGGTGATCGAGGCGCTGGGCGATCCGCGGATCGGCCGGGCCCTTAACCTGATGCACCGCGGCGTCGAGCGGGACTGGACATTGGACGGCATCGCGCGGGAGGTCGGTATGTCGCGCAGCCGCTTTGCCGATCAGTTCCAGTCCCTCATGGGCTGCGCGCCCATGAGCTATCTCTCCGATCTACGGCTGCAGAAGGCCATGACGCTCCTGACCGGCACCGGCGAACCCGTCCAACGGGTCGCGGCGCGGGTCGGCTATCAGTCCCCGGCCGCCTTCTCGCGCGCCTTCTCCAACCGCTACGGCCGCAGCCCGAGCGATATCCGTCGCGCTGCCATTTAGTCGAACTTTGCTAATCGTCCCTATTGCAGTGCGAAATTTACCGATTTGATCTGCCTTTCTTGTCTAAGAAGCCGGATCTCCCAAATCCAGGTCATGCCCGGCAATGGTCGCCGGGAGTAACCTCAAGGGAGAAATCCGATGACTTTCACCAAACTTGCCGCAGCCGCGTTGGCCGCCAGCGCCCTGTTCGGTGCGGTGGCTCCGGTACAGGCCGCCGATGAGATCAACGTGGTGCCCGGCCTGTCGGCTGCCGGTGCGCCTCTGGCCCTGCACGGCTACGACCCGGTTGCCTACTTCACGCAGGCCAAGCCGGTGCGCGGTTCCGATGCGTTGGTTCACGTCCACGAGGGCGCGGCCTATCGCTTCAGCAGCCAGGCGCACTTGGACGCCTTCGGCGCGGAGCCGGCCCGTTACCTTCCACAATACGGCGGTTTCTGCGCCTACGGCGTCTCGGTCGGCAAGAAGTTCGATGGCGATCCGCAGCTCTGGAAGATCGAAGACGGCAAGCTCTACTTGAACCTCAACGAGGAAATCTACGAGGCCTTCCTCGAAGACGTCGACGGCAACATCCAGAAGGCCGACGGCAACTGGCCGGGGATCGAGCACACCGCCGCGCGCGACCTGTGATCCGACTGACCCTGTTGGCTGAAGCCGGGGAGTTCCGCTTCCCCGGCTTTCGGCTGTCTAGCGACTTCGCGTGTTAGGCTGGCGTCAAGACGCGGCCGTAGCGGCGCTCGAAACGGGCCAGATCGGCTGGATCGAGCCGCACCGTCAAATGCGCGAAGGCCTCGTCGTCTTCGCGGCTCAAAACCCGCCCGTGGTCGTAGAGCCAAGCCAGCGCCGCACCGTCGCTCAGCGGCACTGAGACCGAGGCCATGCGGCGGCTTTCGTCGAGATGCCGGCCGATCGCGGCGCGCAGGTCCTCCAGCCCCTCCCCAGTCACGGCCGAGATCGGCACGCCGCCAGCATCGCGCCCGTTTTTGTTGGACAGGCGCGCCCGCTCATCGGGCGCCAACAGGTCGATCTTGTTGAGCACCTCGATCACACAGCTCTCCAGCTTGCTCTCGGAGCAGAGGTCGCGCAGCACCAGGTTGACGTCGGCGCGCTGGGCGGCGCTGTCGGGATGGGCGATGTCGCGTACATGGAGAATCAAGTCGGCCTCGGTCACCTCCTCCAAGGTGGCCCGGAAGGCGGCGACCAGGTCCGGCGGCAGCTCCGAGATGAAACCCACCGTGTCGGAGAGGATCACCTCGACCCCTGCCCCCAGATCGAGCTTGCGCATAGTCGGGTCGAGGGTGGCGAAGAGCTGGTCCTGGGCATGGACCTGCGCCCGGGTGAGGCGGTTGAACAGAGTGGACTTACCGGCGTTGGTGTAGCCGACCAGCGCGACCACCGGATAGGGCACGCGCTGGCGTGCCTCCCGGTGCAACGCCCGGGTACGCTTGACCTGTTCCAGGTCCGCCTTGATGCGGGTGATGCGATCGGTGATCAGCCGCCGGTCCATTTCCAGCTGGCTTTCACCCGGCCCGCCGAGGAAGCCGAAACCGCCGCGTTGCCGCTCCAAGTGGGTCCAGGAGCGGACCAGGCGGGAACGCTGATAGGTCAAGGCGGCCAACTCGACCTGCAGCTTGCCTTCCTTGGTGCGGGCGCGGGCGCCGAAGATCTCCAGGATCAGCCCGGTCCGATCGATGACCTTGCAGTGCCAAGCCAGCTCCAGGTTGCGCTGCTGGACCGGCGTGAGCTGCGCGTCGACCACTGCGACGGCGATCTCCCGCTCCTCGACCAGCGCCGCCAGGGCCTCGACCGCACCCTTGCCGATCAGGGTCGCTGGCCGCGGCCGGGCGAGCGGCACGACACTGCTTTCGACGACGGTCAGATCTATCGCGGCGGCAAGACCGGATGCCTCAGCCAGACGCGCTTCGGCGCTGCGCGTCGCCGAGCGGCCGCGGCGTAACTCCGGATGCACGACCAGGGCACGGCCGGTCGAGTGTTGCGGCAGAGCCAAATCCCCCGCCTCGCCCGTAGCCGGACGAGCCGGCGGCACGTCAGACTCAGCCGCATCTACCCATTGGGGTTGCGCCAAATGGGAATCCGCCTTGGGAGCGTCCGTTGCGGGGATCTCCGGCCGTTCGGGCCTTTTCTTAGGCGTTCTCGGTCTCCTCGCGGGCCTGCTCGAACAGCTGCACCGGTGAGGCCGGCATAACGGTCGAGATCGCATGCTTGTAGACGAGCTGCGAATGCGCATCCCGTCGCAACAGCACGGAGAAATTATCGAACCAAGTCACGATGCCCTGAAGCTTCACACCGTTGACAAGAAATATAGTTACAGGAACCTTATTCTTTCGAATGTGATTCAGAAAGACGTCCTGCACGTTCTGGGTTTTTTCTGCGGCCATTCTTGCCCCCTTCTTCTTTTTAATTCGTGGTCTTAGCTCGTGCACGTCCGGGGGGCTCGCCCTTGGGGTCGCCCTTCGGACTTCCTGGTCGCGTCCGTATGAACGGCCCTGTCTGGCACGTCTTCCTTACGACGATCGCGGGCCGAGGTACAGGCATAAATTTAGGGTCCTGCGAGCCATTCCGCTAGGGCTGGGCAGCTTTCAAGATGAAGCAGCGGCGCCGCATCGCCGAATTCGCCGTCTTCCGGCGGCTCCGGACGCAGCAGAACCGGGATACAGCCGGCATTGACCGCGCAGCGCAGGTCGATGTCGGTATCGCCGACGAACCAGACCTCCGCGCCCCGCCCGATCCCGCTGCCGTCCAGAGCCAAATCGACCGGATCGACCGAAGGCTTGTCACGCGCCGCGTCGTTGGCGCCGACCAGGCTGCGGAAGTAGCCGCTCCAGCCCAGGTGCTCGGCCTCGCGGCGCAGCAGATAGCCTCGCTTGTTGCTGACGACGCCCAGGTAGAATCCGCTCCTGGCCAGGCGTGCCAGCATGTCGCCAGCCCCGTCCCGCTCGCGCAACCGGGTCAAATGCTCCGCCTCGAAGGTCCGGTAGAAGAAATTTGTGGCCTCTTCTGCGCGCTCGCCAAACAGCGCCGGAAAGGTATCCCGTGCCGAGGCGCGGACGCGGGCGCGTGTTTCCTCCAAGGTCCAGGGCTGCTGCCCCATCGCCTCGAAGGTCAGGCTTAGTGCGTGATGGATCGAGACCCAGGTGTCGACCAGCGTATTGTCCCAGTCGAACAGTAGGGCGCGTGGGCGCCCCAGCGACTGGCCCAGCGATTGCTCCAGCGATCGTCCTGGGGTCACGCGCTCTCCTTGAGACCGGCCACGTCGTTCATATAGGCCTTGCGCAGCTTGCCGGTGAGGAGGCCCGGATGGCCGTTGCCGATCGGCTGGTCATCGATGCGGGTCACCGGCATGACGAAGTTCGTGCTCGAGGTCAGAAAGGCTTCCCGGGCGCCCTTGGCCTCCTCGATGGAGAAGGGCCGCTCTTCCAGGGTCACGCCGTCGGCCTCGGCCACCCGTAGCAGCGAGATACGGGTTATGCCGTTCAGGATCGCGTTGTTCGCGTTTCGGGTCACCAGCGTGCCGTCCTGGGTGACGATCCAGGCGTTGGTCGAGGTGCCCTCCGTCACCATACCGTCGGCGTCGACCTGCCAGGCCTCGTAGGCACCGGCCTCGACGGCCTGCTGCTTGGCCAGCACGTTGGGCAGCAGCGACACAGATTTGATGTCGCAGCGCGACCAGCGGATGTCCGGAACCGTGATGACCCCGACCCCCTCGGCCAGTTTCTTCGCGCTCGGCGGCGGCATCTGCCGGGTGGTCATGACCAGCGCCGGCCGCACCCTGGTCGGAAACTTGTGATCCCGCGGCGCGACGCCGCGTGTGATCTGCATGTAGAGAAAGCCGTTACTGAGGCGGTTGCGCCGCATCAACTCGGCGCTGATCAGCTTTAGCGCAACGCGGGACATGGGCATGGGGATCGAAAGCTCGTCGAGCGAGCGCTCCAGACGGTCCAGATGAAGCTCCTCGTCGACCAGCACGCCCTGCGCTACCGGCACCACCTCGTAGACGCCGTCGGCGAATTGATAGCCGCGATCCTCGATATGCACCACTGCATCGCCGTGCGGCAGGTAACGGCCGTTGACGTAGGCTTGGCGCGGCATGCGATGGCTCCTTTCGGGCGTGTCGGTTAGGCCGGGCGATCCTATCCGCTGGCCTCGGCAGTGCAACTCCCATCTCGGAGGACTACTGGCACAGGCCGATCGACTTCCGGATCAGAAAAATTCAAGCTTCACGGCGAACAGCTTCTCGACCTTCTTGACCGCATGGGTCGCGGCGAAGAGGACCACGAGATCGCCGGTCCGCACCACCGTGCCGCCGCGCGGTGTTATGACCTCGCCGTCGCGCACGATGGCGCCCAGCACTACCCCGTCCGGCAGGTCGGCTTCGCGCAGCGGCACGCCGACCAGGCTGGAGGTCTCCAGAGCCTCGGCCTCGATCAACTCGCCGAAACCCTCCGATATGGTGTGCACCGAGCGAATACGGCCGCGCCGCACGTGCTGCAGGATTGTGGAGACGGTGATGGCCCGCGGGCTGACGACCGTGTCGATCCCCAGGGTGCCGATCAGCGACCCGTAGGAGGTCGTGTTGACCAGGGTGACGGCGCGCTGCGAGCCGTGTCGCTTGGCCAGCAGCGACGAGAGGATGTTCGTCTCGTCGTCGTTCGAGACGGCGACGACGGTCTCGCTCTCGGCGACGTTGGCCTGCTCCAGGATGTCGCTGTCCAGAGCATCGCCGTGCAGCACCACGGTGCGGTCGAGGGTTTGGGCGACCAGCTCGGCGCGTCGCTTGTCGAGCTCGATCACTTTGGTCATGACACGGCGGCTGCCGTTCTCGAGCCGCTGCGCCAGGTTGAGCCCGATGTTGCCGCCGCCGATGATGATGACGCGGCGCGCCTCCTTCTCTTCGTGCCCGAAGACCGCCATGGCGCGGTTGAGGTGACTGGTCTCGGCGACGAAGTAAACATCATCGCCCGCCAACATCTCGTCGTCGCCGGTCGGCACCAACCCGGTCCCATTGCGCCAGATGCCGACGATGACGATGTGCAGATCCGGGAAAAGGTCGGTGAGCTGCCGCAGCGGCGTCTCCAGAATCGGGCATTCCTCGGCGCAGTGGACGCCAATCAGACTGACCTTGCCGTCCGCCAGAGGGATCACGTCGAAGGCGCCGGGAATCTCGAGCCGCCGGCTGATCGCTCGGGCGACCTCGACCTCCGGTGAGATGATCACGTCGATCGGCAGATGGTCGCGACTGAAGAGATCCGCCCACATCGGCTCCAGATAGCTCTGGTGTCGGATGCGGGCGATCTTGGTCGGCACGTCGAAGAGGGAGTGGCAGATCTGACAGGCCACCATGTTGACCTCGTCGGCGTAGGTCACGGCGATGATCATGTCGGCATCCGGCGCGCCGGCCCGCTCCAGCACGTCGGGGTGCGAAGCAAAGCCGACGATGCCCTTCACATCAAGCGAATCGGAGATCTTCGAGACCAGCTCCGGCGACTGGTCGATCACCGTGATGTCGGCGTTCTCGCTCGCCAAGTAGCGTGCGATGTTGGACCCGACCTGGCCGGCGCCGCAGATGATGACCTGCATTCTCGTGTTTCCCGACTAGCCGGCCGAAAGCGACCACCCCGGTCATAAGCGATAGGTTTACGGCCGCTTCTACCGACGCCCCACCCTACTGCCGCCCTACCTTACCGACGACACCTACTGCCGCCCGGGCTATGTCACGCCCAGCGAGCGCAGCTTGCGGTGCAGCGCGGAGCGTTCCATACCGACAAAAGACGCCGTGCGCGAGATATTTCCACCGAACCGCATGACCTGCGCCTCCAGATACTGCCGCTCGAAGACCTCCCGCGCCTCGCGCAACGGCAGCGCCATGATCTCTGCTGCCGCCGGGTCGCGCGAGATGGTCGGGGTGATCGAGCCGATGTCCGGCGGCAGCATATCCGCGCGCACGGGCTCGCCGGCCTCGCCCGGCGCCATGATCAGAATCCAATCGATGACGTTGCGCAGCTGGCGTACGTTGCCGGGCCAGTCGTAGCTCTGCAGCGCGGCGATCGCGTCGTCGGAGAGCGGGCGCGGCGCCAGACCAGAGAGGTCGTGCGAGCGCTGCATGAAGTCTTCGATCAGGGCAGGAATGTCCTCCGCTCTCTCGCGCAGCGCCGGAACCCGCAGCGGCACGACGTTGAGGCGGTAGAAGAGATCCTCGCGGAACTGCCCCTCGGCGATCAACGCGCTGAGGTCCCGGTTGGTCGAGGCGATGACCCGCACGTCGACCTCCACGCGCCGGTTGCCGCCGACCCGCTCGAAGGTCTGCTCCTGCAGCACGCGAACGATCTTGCCCTGGGTCTCGATCGGCATGTCGGCCACCTCGTCGAGCAACAGGGTGCCGCCGTGCGCCTGCTCGAAGGTTCCAGTCTTGCCGGGTGTACCCGGGTCCTCGAAATCGGCTTCGGTGCCGAACAGCTCGCTCTCCAGCCGTTCGGGATGCATGGTCGCGCAGTTCAGTGCAAGGAACGGCCCACCACTGCGCCGCGACTGGGCATGCAGCAGACGCGCCACGACCTCCTTGCCCGCGCCGGCGGGACCGGTGATCAGCACGCGGCTGCCGGTCGGCGCCACCTTGCGGATCGCCTGGCGCAACTGATTGATCGAGGTCGATCCGCCGATCAGGTCGTTCTCCGGCCCAGCACGCTGGCGCAGCTCTTCGTTCTCACGCTTGAGGCGCGCCGCCTCCATCGCCCGCTCGACGACGAGTAAGAGGCGATCCGCCTTGAAGGGCTTCTCGATGAAGTCGTAGGCACCGTACTTGATCGCCTTGACCGCCGTTTCGATATTGCCGTGGCCGCTGATCATCACGACCGGCAGGCTTGGGCAGTCACGCTTGATGACCTGCAAGAGCTCAAGGCCGTCGAGCTCGCTGTTCTGCAGCCAGATGTCGAGCACCACGAGGCTGGGCAGCCGATCGCGGATCGCCTCCAAGGCGGCGCTGCTGTTGGCCGCCTCTCGTGTAGTGTAGTCCTCGTCCGACAGAACGCCGGTGATGACCATACGGATGTCGGTCTCATCGTCGACGATGAGGATGTCACGCGCCATGCAGCTGTACCTTTTTCTCCCGAGCCGTCCGGTCGGCGTCAGGTGCGCCCAGTTGGTCTTCCGTTAGATGAAAGACGAGTTTCACACGAGCGCCGCCGCCGGGTCGGTCTTCAAGAACCAGATCGCCGCCATGGTCCTCCATGATTTTTCTCACAATCGCGAGACCAAGACCGGTTCCCCGTTCGCGCGTGGTCACATAGGGCTCGGTCAGACGGTGCCGCTCGCGTGTCGGAAAGCCGCGGCCGTTGTCGCTCACCTCGACGATTCGGTCGGCCTCCTCGGCGAACAGTCTGACCTCGACCTTGCCGGGCGGAAGCTCGCCATCCTCGGAGGAATCGCGCGCCTCGATCGCCTCGACGGCGTTCAGCAATAGGTTGGTGATAGCGCGGCCGACCTGCTCGCTGTCGCAGCTGACGGTGACCGCACCTTCCGGCAGATCGGTCTCGAAGGCGACCGTCGGCTGGGCGTTCTTCTGCAGGAACACCGCTTGCCGTACCAGCTCGGACAGGTCGCTTTCCGCGATGCGCGGCGCCGGCATGCGGGCGAAGGAAGAGAACTCGTCGACCATGCGGCCGATGTCGCCGACATGGCGGACGATGGTGTCGGTGCAGATCCGAAAGGTCTCCGGATCGCTCTTGATCTCCTCCTGGTACTTGCGCCGAATGCGCTCGGCGGAGAGCTGGATCGGGGTCAAGGGGTTCTTGATCTCGTGCGCGATACGCCGCGCCACGTCAGCCCAGGCAGCCTTGCGCTGCGCCGAAAGCAGTTCGGTGATGTCGTCGAAGGTGACGACGAAACCGGCGATGCCGCCGGCCTCAACCTCGGGGGCGACGCGGGCAAAGAGCGTCCGCGTGGTGCCGTCCGGATGGTTCAGCGTGATCTGTCCTTCGCTGCCGCGCCGCGGCCGCCGCCGGGCCTCGCGCACCAGATCGCCCAGCTCCGGCAGGACGGAGGCGAGGGCCTGGCCCTCCAGCGCGGCCGTGTCCAACGACAACAAGTGGCCGGCCGAGCGGTTGGAAAGCTCGACCCGACCCTCGCGGTCGAGGCCGATCACGCCGGCCGAGACGCCGGACAGCACCGCCTCGATGAAACGGCGGCGTTCGTCCAGCTGCCGGTTCGCGCTCAGCAGCTCCTGTTGCTGGCTCTCAAGCTCGCCGGTCATGCGGTTGAAGGCGCGCGACAGCGGGCCGATTTCGTCGTGCGCCTGGCCTTCGTCGACCCGCGCGGCAAGATCGCCGGCCCGCACCCGCTCGGTCACCGCGATTAGGCGTCCGATCGGCCTGGCCAGATAGTTGGCGAAGGCCAGCCCGACCCAGACCGCAGTCAACAGCAGCAGCAAGGCGACCACGATGAAGATCATGGCAAAGGTGATTTGCAGGCCGGAGCGCCGCCCCTCCAGCTCGGCGTAGAGCTTGGCCGCGCCCTGGGTGCGATCCAAATGGGCGAGGACCCGCGGATCGACGAAGCGCCCAACGAAGAGGTAGGTGTCGCTGAAGGCATCGAGCCGCACCAGGGCGCGCACCCGATCGTCCGACGGTGGTGTCAGAATGGCGACCTCGCCGAGCTTGGCCTGCTGGAAGGCCCAGTCCGGGATGAAGGGGTCGAAATTCAGCAACAAGCTGTAGCCGGCGCGCGCCAGCACCAGGCCCGAGGAATCGAAGACCACCGCTTCGGTGAGCGAGCGCACCGCGGCGTGCGAGGCCACGACCTGATTGAAGCGCTGTTGATTGTAGACCAACAAAGGTCCCTGTCGATTGAGCGCCTGTGCCATGCCAAGGGCGTCGGTGGCGATGGTGCTGCGATGCTCCTCCAGGTAGGCTTCGGCGGTCTGCAGGGAGGCGCCGATCGCCGTCTTGACCCGGTCGCTGAACCAGACCTGGAAGCCGAAGTCGTAGAACAGTACCGCGAAGGTGGCGACGATGATGGTCGGCGTGACCGCGACCAGGCTGAACAGCGCGACCAGCCGGGCATGCAACTTGGCGCCGGCGGTGCCGCGTTTGGTGGCGCTGCGCAGGATCACCAGGCGGCGGGCGATCAGCGCGCCCAGCGCCAACAGCAACACCAGATCCAGATTGAGCAGCAGCAGGATGACCCAGCTGTCCGCTGCGCGCGGCAAGCGGCCGGTCATGGCCCCGAAGGTGGCCAGGCCGGCGGTCACGGCGGCGATCAGCAGGGTGACCGCCACCTTGCGCTCGAGATTGACCCGGCCGGCCCAGGCGTGAAAACGCTGGAACACCGTCGGCGCCGCCACGGTCTCCGGACTTGCGCTCAAGGGGCTGTCTTTCGCTAAGGCCAAGGGAGTGCTGGTTTCGCCACGCTGTTGCAGAACCGCCACAGCCTATTAAAGGCCGCGAACCACTGGGATGTCCAGTTCGCGAATCTTCTTTCTGAGCGTATTTCGATTCAGGCCGAGCAATTTTGCCGCCCTGAGCTGATTGCCGCGGGTCGCCGCCAAGGTGAGCTCGATCAAGGGCCGCTCGACCTCCCGCAGGACCCGCTGATAGAGCCCGGCGGCCGGCAGCGCGCCCTTGTGGGCGGCGAAATAGCGGGAGAGATGCTGCTCCACCGTGGTGCCCAGCGATTCCGAGGTGCTGGCGCTCTCCGCCACCTCCGCGGGGGCCTCGGCAAGCTCGCGGCGCACCACCTCCAGGCCGACCACCTCCTCGCTGTAGAGCGCCGAGAGGCGGCGGATCAGGTTCTCCAGCTCGCGCACGTTGCCGGGCCAGCGATGACCCTGCAGCAGGGCCATGGCGTCGGCCTCGAGCCGTTTCGCCTGTAATCCGTCCTGCTCTGCCTGGGCGAAGAAATGGCGCACCAGCTCCCGGATGTCCTCGCCGCGCTCGCGCAGCGGCGGCAGGCGAATCGGCACCACGTTCAGGCGGTAGTAGAGATCCTCGCGGAACAGGCCCTGTCGGATCAGCTGACGCAGGTCTCGGTGGGTGGCGGAGATAATGCGCGCCTCGGCACGGATCGGGGTACGGCCGCCGACGGAAGTGTACTCGCCTTCCTGCAGGACCCGCAGCAGGCGGGTTTGCGCCTCCGGCGGCATGTCGCCGATCTCGTCCAGGAACAACGTGCCGCCGGCCGCCTGCTCGAAACGTCCGACAGAACGTGCGGTGGCGCCGGTAAAGGCACCCTTCTCATGGCCGAACAGCTCGCTTTCGATCAGCTCCCGCGGGATCGCCGCCATGTTGATGGCGACGAAGGGGCCGTGGCGCCGCTTGCCGTAATCGTGCAGGGCGCGGGCGACCAGCTCTTTCCCCGTGCCTGACTCGCCGTAGATCATGGCGGTGAGATCGGTCCCCATAAGCCGCGCGAGGATACGATAGATCTCCTGCATGGCCGCCGAGCGGCCGATCAGCGGCAGCTGCTCGTCCTCCTCCGGCCCCGGCGCCTGCCCCGACGTCGGTTCTGGCTCGGAGAGCGCGCGCTCGACCACGGCCAGCAGCTCGCGCAGGTCGAAGGGCTTGGGCAGGTATTCGAAGGCACCGCGCTCGGTCGCCTTCAGGGCGGTCAGCAGGGTGTTCTGCGCGCTCATCACGATCACCCGCAGTTTCGGCCGCAGATTGCGGATGCGCGGGATCAGGTCGAGGCCGTTGTCGTCCGGCATCACCACGTCGGTGATCACCAAGTCGCCCTCGCCATTGCTGATCCAGTGCCACAGGGTGGCCGCGTTGGAGGCGGCCCGGACGCGGTGTCCTCGGCGCCCGAGGGCCTGGCTCAGCACGGTGCGGATCGCCTGATCGTCGTCGGCAACCAGGATCGTGGCACCACTGGTGTCGGGGCTCATGAGGGGTCTCCCGAAGAACGCGACGCAGCGCGTACCATCGGCAGCAGCATGCGGAACAGCGTCCGGCCCGGCTGGCTATCGAGCTCGACGATCCCGCCGTGATCGCCGACCACCTTGGCAACCAGCGCCAAGCCGAGGCCCTTGCCGCCCGGCTTGGTGGTGACGAAGGGCTCGAAGAGGTGGCGCTGCAGGTCGTCGGGAATGCCCGGCCCGTTGTCCTGCACTGCCACCACAAGCGGCAGATCGACACGCTCGCCGCCGCGCCCCACGGCGAGCTTGATGCCCTGCTGGAAAGCGGTCGACAGGACGATCTCTCCGCCGCTTTCGGGCAGCACCTCGGCGGCGTTCTTGACCAAGTTCAGCAACGCCTGGGTCAGCAGGTCGCGGCTACCGAAGACCGGAGGCAGCGAGGGATCGTAGCTCTCGACGAAGCGCAGCTGCCGGGCGAAGCCGGCCTCGGCGACCCGGCGCACGTGCTCCAGCACCTCGTGGATGTTGACCGCATCGCGCTCGATCGGCCGCTGGTCGGTGAACATCTCCATGCGGTCGACCAGGGCGACGATTCGGTCGGTCTCCTCGCAGATCAGGCGGGTCAGCTGCCGGTCGTCGCCCTCCGCGCTCTGCTCCAGCAGTTGTGCGGCGCCGCGGATGCCGGACAGCGGGTTCTTGATCTCGTGCATCAGCATGGCCGACATGGCGGTCACCGAGCGGGCCGCGTTGCGGTGGACCAGCTGGTCGTCGATCTTGCGCGCAATCGAGCGCTCCTGCAGCGAGACCACCACGTCTCCACCCGGCTCGGTCATAGCCGCTGCAGCGACGGAGACGAAGCGCGCGCCGATCTTCGGGGTCTCGATGGTCAAGCCGGCTTCCGAGACGCTATGGCCGCCGTCCCGCGCATGGTCGATCACGGCGAAGAGCGGGCTGTCCGGCGGCAGCATGTCGGCCAGGCCACGCCCGATCAGGGCCGTTGCGCTGGCCCGGAAGAACTGCTCGGCCGCTGGGTTCACGAAGGTGATGCGGTCTTCGCCGTCGAGCGCGAAAACCGGCTGGGCCAGGGTGTTGAGGATCAAGTCCGCGGCGCCGGTAGATGGCGGTGGCAGGGTCATATCGGGGGCGGCTCGGACCGTCATGCTGCCCGGCTTTCTGTCTGGGTTTGGTAGGCCGCGCGGATCATCTCCCGCACCCGCTCCGGCTGCGGCTCGCGGTTGACCGATGCGCGCAAGGCGGCGGCGTTCGGCAGGCCCTTGGCGTACCATCCGAGATGCTTGCGCGCGATGGCCACGCCGCGCTGCACCCCGTAGTGCGACAGCATGGCCTCGTAGTGCTCCAGCACCAAGGCGAGCTGTTCGCCCAGCGGCGGCTCATCAGCAGCCTCCTCGCCGCGCAGGAAGGCGATGACCTGGCGCAGGAACCAGGGCCGCCCATAAGCGCCGCGGCCGATCATCACCCCGTCGGCGCCGGAGCGCCGCAGGGCGTTGGTCACGTCGTCGAAGCTGCGGATGTCGCCGTTGACCACCACTGGGATGGAGACGGCCTCTTTCACCTCGCGGATGAAGTCCCAATCGGCACTGCCGTTGTACATCTGGCAGCGGGTGCGGCCATGCACCGTGATCATACGGATGCCGCAGTCCTCGGCGATGCGCGCCAGCTTGGGCGCGTTGCGGTTCGCCTCGTCCCAGCCGGTGCGCATCTTCAAGGTGACCGGCAGCGGGACCGCCTCGACCGTCGCCTCCAGGATGCGCCCGGCCAGCGCCTCGTCGCGCATGATGGCGGAGCCGGCGTACTTGTTGACCACCTTCTTCACCGGGCAGCCGAAGTTGATATCGATCAGCGCCGCACCACGGTCTACGTTGAGCCGCGCCGCCTCGGCCATCACCTCGGGCTCACAGCCGGCCAACTGCACTGCCATGGGAAACTCCTCCGCGCAGTTGGTGGCGAGCTTCAGGGAGTCGCGGGTGGCCCGGATCATGGCCTGGCTGGCGACCATTTCGGAGACCACGAGCCCGGCGCCATAGCGCTTCACCAGCCGGCGAAACGGCATGTCGGTGACGCCCGACATGGGCGCCAAAATCACCGGATCCTCGATCCGCAGCGGGCCAATAGTGATGCTCATTTTTTAGGCAAAGGTGGTTGCTGCCCAAACATTGGGCTGTTTTAGCCACTTTCGCTGGAGACACAAGGCCCGAGACGGCAATCGCGAGTCCGGCGACCGTCAGGCGCCGATCAGCACGTCCGTAACGAACTTCACCCCGGGATAGGCGAGCGTTATCAGCAGGTAGGCCAGCAAGACCACGCGCGCCGCGCGCTGGCCGCGCAGGCCGGTGCGGAAGTGCACCAGCAGCAGCAGCCCGATCACCAGGAAGGCCAGCAGCGACAGGATCGTCTTGTGATCGAAGGGCAGCAGGCTGCCCGTCATCAGGTAGCCGAGCGCCATGCCGGTCAGGATGCCGGCCCCGAGCACGACTTCGCCGGCCACCAGAAGTCCGACCTGCAGGAGCTCACCGTCGACAATCGACGGCAGACCCGCCATGCCGGTCTGCTTGCGCTTGAGCGCCCGTTCCTGCAGGAAGACCGCGGCGGCGGCCACGGCTGCCAAGGTGGCGAGCGCGTAGGTCACGACCGCGGTGGCGATGTGCACCACCAGCCAGCCTTCGAAGGCAACGTCGAGGGCCTGCTCGGCCGGCACCTGCGCCCAGATCACGGCCAGGATCGCCAGCAGGCAGAGGTAGGGCAACAGGATCGGCGTCAGCCGCCAGGCTTCGCGCGCCATGACGCAGAGTCCGGCGAAGATCACCATGCTGGCGGCGATCGAGATCCAGAGCGCCATGCTGAGACCCGTATTCCAGGCATCGACGAGCTGCACCAGGCTGACGCAGACCGGGCCGACCACGGCGGCCGCGAGCAGCGCCCAAAAGACCGCATCGCGCCGGCCCGTGCCGCGCCGGTAAGGCAGCAGAGACGCCGGCACCAAGGAGATCAGCGCGGTCAGACCGAGAACCATGTTGTTCGCCATGAGCCCTTTATAATCGCCTCTTGGCCCGAGGCATAGGGCGCACTAGGCTCGCGCCTCGACACGGTCGGAAGAGGCTGGTTTGGAGCGGAAGTGTGATTGAGACGGCGGCGCCGAACGTAGCGGCCTTGGTCGTCGCGGCCGGCCGCGGCAGCCGTTTCGGCGGCGCGTTGCCGAAGCAATACGCGCGGCTCGGCGAACGGCCGATCCTACACAGGACCCTGGCCGCCTTCGCCACCCATCCCGCCATCGCGGCCGTGCGCGCCGTGATTCATCCGGACGACCGGGCGCTCTACGATGCGGCCGCAGAAGGGCTCGACGTTCTGCCGCCGGTCCCGGGGGGCACGAGCCGTCAGGAGTCAGTGCGGCTTGGCCTGGAAAGCTTAGCCGGGGCGCCACCCGAGAGAGTACTGATTCACGACGGCGCGCGGCCGTTCGTCTCGGCCGACATCATCGACCGCGTCCTGGCGGCCCTGAAGGAAGCTCCGGGTGCCATCGCCGCCGTGCCGGTGACGGACACACTCAAGCGGGAAAACGCAGGCCGCATTGGCGGCACCCTACCGCGGGACGGGCTCTGGCAGGCCCAGACGCCCCAGGGGTTTCACTACGCGGACATACTGGCGGCGCACCGCGCGGCCGCGGCGAACGATGGGGCGCTCACTGACGACGCGGCGGTGGCCGAGGACGCCGGCCTCGCCGTGACTCTGGTCGAAGGCTCAAGCGACAACCTCAAGATCACCACGGCCGAGGACTTAGCCCGCGCGGAATGGCTGATTGGTGTGGGCCTGCCCGAGTTCCGCAACGGCAGCGGCTTCGACGTGCACCGCTTCGGCCCCGGCGATCACGTGATGCTCTGCGGCGTCAGGGTGACGCACGGCCAGGGCCTGATAGGCCACTCTGATGCGGATGTCGGCCTGCATGCCCTGACCGACGCGATCCTGGGCGCCCTGGCCCTGGGCGACATCGGCACGCACTTTCCGCCCAGCGACCCGCGTTGGCGCGGCGCCGAGTCCGGCCGCTTCCTGAACCATGCCTGCCACCTGTTGGCCGAGCGCGGCGGCCGCCTGGTCAACGCCGACGTCACCCTGATCTGCGAGCGGCCCAAGGTCGGCCCGCATCGCAACGCCATGGCCGCGCGCATCGCCGATCTCTGCAGCGTCGCCGTGGAGCGCATCAGCGTCAAGGCAACGACGACCGAAGGCCTCGGCTTCACCGGGCGGGGCGAGGGCATAGCGGCGCAGGCCACGGTAACCCTTTGCCTACCGGGGGCCGCTTGATGGCAGGGAATGCTTGATGTCTGAGCGCAACGGCCTGCCTTTCCTGCATCCGGCCAGTCTGATCGCGACCTGGTTCGGCAGCGGCCTGCTGCCGATCGCGCCGGGCACCTGGGGCTCGGCAGCCGCCCTGCCCTTCGCCGCCGCGATCATGTGGTTGGGCGGCCCCCAGGCCGGGCCGTGGATCTTGCTGGCGGCGTCCCTCTTGGCCTTCCTCGTCGGGCTCTGGGCGAGCGAGCGCTATGCGACCGCTTGCGGCAAGGAAGACCCCGGCCCTGTGGTGATTGACGAGGTGGCCGGCCAATGGCTCGCGCTCGTGCCGGCCGGCCTTGACCCTGGGCTCTATCTGCTCGGCTTCTTCACCTTTCGTTTCTTCGATGTGTTCAAGCCCTGGCCGGCCGGTTGGTTGGACCGCAATCTGAAAGGCGGTTTGGGTATCATGCTGGACGACATGGTGGCCGGGCTCTACGCCGCACTGGTCTGCTTCGGCGTTGCAACCTGGTTGTTGTGATTGCTATGTTAGACAATGAGTTATCCGGCGAAGCCGAGACAGTACTGGAAGATTACCGCGAGGCTGGTTTGACCCTAGCGACCGCTGAGAGCTGTACCGGCGGCCTGATCGCCGGCTGCCTGACCGACATCGCCGGCTCCTCCGACGTGGTCGAGCGCGGCTTTGTTACCTACTCCAACGCGGCCAAGAGAGAGCTGCTCGGCGTTCCGGCCGCCTTGATCGAGAGGCTCGGCGCGGTCAGCGCCGAGGTCGCCGAAGCCATGGCCGAAGGCGCGCTAGTGCACTCCCCTGCCGACGTGGCGGTCTCGGCGACCGGCATAGCCGGCCCCGGCGGAGCGACGGAGAGCAAGCCGGTCGGCCTGGTTTTCCTCGGCGCCTGCCGACGCGGCCGTGCGCCGCACAGCGAACGCCATATCTTTCCGGGCGATCGCGCCGCCGTGCGCCGCGCCTCGGTCGCGGCCGCGCTGACCCTGCTGAAGCGGCAGCTCGACGGCTAGGGACACGGGCACAATGCGCCATCAGCAGAAGGCAAGAGCCTCCCGCCTCAAGTCCATCGGCTGCAGTCTCGCGGCGGCGGCGCTTGCATTGCCCCTGGCAAGTGGCACCCGAGCCGAATCGGTCTGCCTGGCCTCGGTGACGGTCGAACGCAACTGGATCTCCGAACGGAAGAGCGACGCGGAGAGCCAGTGCGACTTCAACACGGAACTAATCTCCAACATTCTCTTCGTGATCGAGGACAACGACCTTGAGGCGGCGCGTAAGGTGCGCTTCGGCTACAGCTTGACCCTCACCGTGGTCACCGCGACCGAGCAAGGCACCTTCGAGTCCCGCGAGACCCAGGAAAGCCGCGAGCTGGTCGTCGAGCTGAGCCAAGGACAGCAGCGGACGGAGCGGCAGGAAGCCGGCTTCGCCGCCTGCAAGTTCGGCTGGAAGCACGTCACCACCGCCGAGCGGCCGGTCGAGACCGTCGAGATCGGCGATATCGCCATCGGCGACGTGGTCTGCAGCGAGCCCTGAGGCGCCGGCTCGCAGCAAATGCAGCCCGAGGAAACCTCAACCTCTCCTGACACCACGCTGGCAGGAGACCCCCGCTAGCGTCTGCTCCGCATGATAGCCGTGATGCCGGAGAAGAGGGGCCATGGCGGGGCAAGGCAGCGAAATCAAGGTGCATCGCCTCGGCGTCCTTCTGGTCGCCACGTCGGCGTTGGTCTATAGCCTCACCGGGGTCCTCACCAAGCTGATCACGAGCGACACCTGGACCATTGCCTGCTGGCGCGGTCTGCTGGGCGCTTTGTTCGTGGCGCTCTATGTCGCCTGGCGCGGACGCGGTCAGCCGCTCGCCAGGGTCTTCCGGCTCGGCTGGAAGGGTTGGGTCCTTGCCACCGTCGGCAGCCTCTCCAGCCTGGCGTTCATCGCCGCCTTCAAGCTCACCTATGTCGCCAATGTCGCGGTGATCTACGCAACGGCACCCTTCATGGCCGCCGCCCTGGGTTGGCTGGCCGCCGTCGAGACCTTCCGTCGGGCGACCATGGCGGCGGCAGCCCTTTCCCTCCTGGGCGTGACCGTGGTGGTCTCGGGTGGACTTGGCGCCGGCAGCCTCTTGGGCGATGGCCTCGCGTTACTGATGACCCTCGGCAATGCCTTCTACATGGTGCTGATCCGCGCGTTCCGCGACACGCCGGCCGTATTGGCTGGCGGCATGTCGGCCTTTCAGCTCTTCGTGCTCGGCTGGTTCGTGGTCGATCCTCTCGCGGTCTCACCGAAAGATGCGCTGCTGCTCGTTCTCTTCGGGTTGTCCTTCGCCCTCGCCGTCATCCTTTGGACCGAAGGCACGCGCAGAATCGCCGCAGCGGAATCGGCCTTGTTCGGGACTGCCGAGACTCCCTTCGCGATAATTCTCGCCTGGCTGATTCTCGTAGAGCTGCCGCCTGCGTCGAGCTTCATCGGCGGCGTGATCGTTCTCTCCGCCGTTGTCTCTCATGCCTGGTACGATTTCGTGCGGGATGCGAAGCCGAAACACGCACAAGCGCGGTAACGCCATTATGCGCGCCTGTCTTCAGCCAGAGAGGCGAGACCCGCACAGCCGGGCCAGCCAGTCCATGACCACCCTGATTCGGGCCAGCTCGCGCAGCTCCGGATGCACCATCAGCCAGAGCTCCCGCGAGAGAGCGGGTGCGCCCTAGTCAAGGCGCACCAACCCGGGCTCGCGCTCGGCGATGGTGACCGGCAGCAGCGATTTGCCGAGTCCGGCCTTCACGCCCTGCAAGATGGCCTCGGCGTCGTTGACCCTTACCGACGAAGGCACACCGTCGCCAGCCAGCCGTTCGGCGATCCAGCGCCACTGCGGCAGGTCGGCCATGCTGTCCTCGTAGGTGATCCAGGGCAGCGCGGCGGCCTTTCGTCGTTTCGGCCCGTAGACCCCGTAGTCGAGCTGCCCGACGCGCCGGGCGATCGCGCGGTGCTCCTTGCGCGGTCGGGCGAGGCGTAGGGCGATATCGGCCTCCCGCTTGGTCAGGCTCAGATCGCGTGGCTCGGCGATCAGCTCGAGCCGAAGCTGGGAGTGTGCGCGCAGCAACGATGACGTCGCCGGCAACAGGAGGCGGTTCACGAGGACCGGCACCGAGGTCAGGCGGACCGTCCCCGCAGCCAGTCGATCCACACCCGAGGCCGCTGCCTCGAGCCCTTGCACCTCAAGCTCCACGCGCTCCGCGCCGGCGATGACGGCGCGGCCAGCCTCTGTGGGATGGAGGGTGCCGGTGCTGCGCTCGAAGAGCCGGGCGCCCAACCGCGCCTCAGACGCCGCGAGCCGGCGGCCCACGGTGCTTTCATTGACGCCAAGCTGCCGCGCGGCACCGGCCAACGTTTGGCAGCGCGCCACCGACAGCACGAAGCGTAGATCGTTCCAGTTCAGATCTTGCATTTCTGCCTATTAGGCCTGCAGATTTGAAGCTTTATACGACAAATCTGCAGGCCTATGGTCCGGCCCGTCAAGCCGACAAAAGCGAGGAGCCGGACCATGATCTACGCCGTTCTGTTCGAAGACGATGACAGCCGCGCCGACATGCGCCCGAAGCACATGCCCGACCATCTGGCCTTTCTGGAGCACAATGCCGACAGTATTCAGGCGGCCGGACCGCTCAACGACGCAGCGAGCGGATCGCCTGCGGGCGGTCTTTGGTTGGTACAGGCCGACAGCCCGGATCGCGCCCGAACGCTCGTCGAGGCCGATCCTTTCTGGCCGACCGGCCTACGCAAGTCGGTCCGCATCCTGGAATGGACGCAGGTCTTCGCCGACGGCGAGCGGCGGATCTAAAGCAGATGTGACGTCCTTGATCCGTCATTGCATGGTGGCTTCGCGTCATCCCGGGCGTCATCACGGGCATCACCCGTAGAGCTCCTTCGCCCGGGCCTCGAAGGCGGTCACCATGCGGCGTACCGCCTCGTTGAACAGCGGCTCCATCAACTTTCGCATGAGCCGCGAGTGGAACTCGAAATCGACGAAGAAGTCGATCATACAGCCCTCGGGGTGCTCCTCGAAGCGCCAGTGGTTGTTCAGGTAGCGCAGCGGTCCTTCGACGTACTTCACGTCGATCAGACGCGTCGCCGGATTGAGCGTGACCTGGCTGGTGAAGCGCTCGCGGATCATCTTGAAGCCGATCACCAGATCGGCGACCACCTGAGCCTCGGAGCGCTTGCGGACGCGCACGGCCAGGCACCAGGGCAGGAACTCCGGGTAGCGCTCGATCTCCGCCACCAGCCTGTAAAGCTGGTCCGGGCTATAGGGCAGCACACGTTGCTCAGCGTGTGTCGGCATGCGTCCGCGTCTGTCTCGATGAAGTGAAGGCCGAGCGAAGGGGCCACACAATTCCAGCCGAGCCGGGGCGGCGCAACCGTCTTTGCCGCGGTCTGCAGGTGGGGGCCGGGGCAAGGACCCGCGCTGCTATGCCTGTTCGCTGAACGCCGAGTAAACGAGGATCTGGCTCACCGTCTCGCCGTCCTCGGAGAGTGGCAGAAAGATCGAATGCTCGCGGCGCCAGTTCTCCTTCGGCGTCCAGTAGTCACAAGGGTCGTAGAGAAAACTGCCGCTGGTACGGACCGTTTCGTAGCAGAGCTGCACGTTCTCCCAGTCCGGCCCGAAAAAAGCTTCCCGCACCAGGCGGCCGGTCGGATCGAAGCCGCGCTGCCTCGCCTCTTCGGTGCCGATCACACGGTAGCGGTAGATGCCAAGGCCGTACTCGTCGACACCCTCGACGTCGACCAGAAGCACGCGAGGCAGGTGGTGCCTGAGGTCCTCCGGCGAGATGTCACGGCGCCGGGGCATAGAGCGTCCGTTGCGCCTCGTCTCCCAGTAGCGAAAGATCTCCGCCAGCCGCGGCGGGCAATCGGCGAGGAAGTCCCGGCCCGTCGTGCGGCGAGGCCCGTTCCTGCACTCGCGAAAAATTGCGACACGCGTCATAAATGCCCCGTCCCGACCAGGGGATCCGACAGACTATACACCAAGGCCCCCAACGCGAGCCCGAGGAAGAACATCGCGCACTGCGATACACAACCGGCGCAAGGGGTTCGGCGTGTCGCTCTAAGCGATGGGCCGCGATAGGCTTGTCTATGCTGAAGCGAGCTTGGCCTCGCGGGCAGCGCGCAGGCGCTGGAAGTCGTCGCCGGCGTGATAGGAGGAGCGGGTCAGCGGCGAGGCCGAGACCATGAGAAAGCCCTTGCCGTAGGCCATTGCCTTGTACTGCTCGAACTCCTCCGGCGTGACGAAGCGGTCGATCACGTGATGCTTGGGCGTCGGCTGCAGGTACTGACCAATGGTCAGGAAATCCACATCGGCGGCACGCAGGTCATCCATCACCTGCAGCACTTCTTCCTTGGACTCGCCGAGGCCGACCATCAGGCCCGACTTGGTGAACATCGCGGGATCGCGCTGCTTGACCTCGTCGAGCAGGCGCAACGAGGTAAAGTAGCGCGCGCCCGGCCGCACCTCGCCGTAGAGCCGAGGCACGGTCTCCAAGTTGTGGTTGAAAACGTCCGGCTTGGCCTCGACCACCGTTGCGATGGCCCCCTCCTTGCGCAGGAAGTCGGGCGTCAGCACCTCGATGGTGGTGTCCGGCGAGGCTTCACGGATGGCGCCGATGGTTTGGGCGAAGTGCTCCGCGCCGCCGTCGTCCAGGTCGTCGCGATCGACCGAGGTGATCACCACGTGCTCAAGGCCGAGCTTCTTCACGGCGGCCGCCACGTTCGTCGGCTCGAAGGGATCGAGCGCACACGGCTTGCCGGTCGCCACGTTGCAAAAGGCGCAGGCCCGGGTGCAGATCTCGCCCATGATCATCATGGTGGCGTGCCGCTTGGCCCAGCACTCGCCGATGTTGGGGCAGGCCGCCTCCTCGCAGACCGTGTGCAGCTTGTGCTCGCGGACGATCTGGCGGGTCGCGTTGTACTCGCGGCTGACCGGTGCTTTGACGCGGATCCAGGCGGGCTTGCGCTTCACCTCATTGTCCGGCTTGTGTGCCTTCTCCGGATGGCGGTGCGGTCGTGTGTCTGTCTTGAGTGTCATTTGCCAAGTGCTCGGCGAACAACCCCCGCCCCTTGGGGGAGAGGGTGGCGCGCGCCGTCAGGCGCAAGCCGGGTGAGGGGTTGGCCGCGCAACAGCGCGGCCCAGGAGAGACGAAACAGCCATGCTTTATGACCCCTCACCCTCCCACGCGCTGACGCGCGCGGGCCCCTCCCTCTCCCCCAAGGGGCGAGGGATTTTACGGCTGAGGCCCTCATAAAATTGTTACCGCCAAACACGTTGCGTCCTTCCACCCATCAAAAGTGGATGGCGCGGCCGTAGGCGTCAAGCACGGCCTCGTGCATCATCTCAGACAGGGTCGGATGGGGGAAGACCGTGTGCATCAGGTCGGTCTCAGTGGTCTCGAGTTGCATGGCAACGGCATAGCCCTGGATCAGCTCGGTCACCTCGGCGCCGATCATGTGGGCGCCCAGCAACTCGCCGCTCTTGGCATCGAAGACGGTCTTGATCATGCCCTCGTCCTCGCCGAGCGCGATGGCCTTGCCGTTGCCGAGGAAGGGGAACCGCCCGACTTTCACGTCATGGCCGGCTTCCTTGGCCTTGGCTTCGCTTAGGCCGATGCTGGCGACCTGCGGATGGCAGTAGGTGCAGCCGGGAATGCGCGTCGTCTTGAGCGGATGTACGTCGTTCAGCCCGGCAATGCGCTCGACGCAGATAACCCCCTCGTGGCTCGCCTTGTGCGCCAGCCAGGGCGCCCCGGTCAGATCGCCGATGGCGTAGACGCCGGGCTCGCCGGTCTGCATCCACTCGTCGGTTACCACGTGGGTCTTCTCGACCTGGATCGCCGTGCCGTCCAGGCCGATGTCCTCCACGTTGCCGACGATACCGACGGCGGAGATCACCCGCTCGACCGTGAGCTCGCTCGACTTGCCGCCGGCAGCTATGGTCGCAGTGACCGAACCGTTGGCCTTCTTTAGGCCCTTGACCGTGGCGCCGGTCAGGATCTTCATGCCCTGCTTCTCGAAGGCCTTTTGAGCCATGGCCGAGACCTCTTCGTCCTCGACCGGCAGGACCCGCGGCAGCACCTCGACCACCGTCACCTCGGCGCCCAGGGTGCAGTAGAAGCTGGCGAACTCGATACCGATGGCGCCTGAGCCGATGACCAGCAGAGACTTGGGGAAGCTCTCCGGCACCATGGCTTCCTTGTAGGTCCAGACCTGCTTGCCGTCGGATTCCAGGCCGGGCAGCTGCCGGGCGCGGGCGCCGGTCGCCAGGATCACGTGCTTGGCGGTCAAGTCAGCGACCGCCTTGCCGTCCTTCTGTACATGGATCTTGCGCTTGTCGCCGGCCTTGCCGTCAAGCCGCCCGTGGCCGTCGAAGACTGTGACCTTGTTCTTCTTCAGCAGGTGCTTCACGCCACCGTTGAGGCGCCCGGCCACCTTGCGCGAGCGCTTGACCACCTTGTCCAGGTCGAAGCCGACCTCCTTGGCGGTCAGGCCGTACTCCTCCGGGTGCTGCATGTAGTGATAGATCTCTGAGGTGCGCAGCAGCGCCTTGGTCGGGATGCAGCCCCAGTTGAGGCAGATGCCGCCCAAATGCTCGCGCTCGACCAGCGCGATCTTGCCGCCGATCTGCGCGGCGCGGATCGCGGCGACATAGCCGCCCGGCCCACCGCCGATGACGATCAGATCGAAGTCCGTATTGGCCATCACCGGCCCTCCTAAAGCAGCATCGTCATGGGGTCTTCGATCAGCGGCTTGAAGGCGGCCAGGAACTCGGCGCCGACCGCGCCGTCGACCACCCGGTGATCGACCGACAGCGTGCAGGACATGACCGTGGCAATCGCCAAAGCGCCGTCCTGCACGACCGGCCGCTGCTCGCCGGCGCCGACCGCCAGGATGCAGCCCTGCGGCGGGTTGATGATGGCCGAGAACTCCTTGACGCCGAACATGCCCAGGTTGGAGACCGAGAAGGTGCCGCCTTGATATTCCTCGGGCTTCAGCTTGCCCTCGCGCGCGCGGGTCGCCAGATCTTTCATCTCGAGGGAGATCTCGGCCAGGCCCTTGCCTTCGGCCTGCTTGATGATCGGCGTGATCAAGCCGGTCGGCGTGGCGACCGCCACGGAAACGTCGGCATGGCGGTAGTAAAGGAGTCCACCCTCGTCCCAGGAGGCGTTGGCCGCCGGCACCTTCTTCAGGGCCAAGGCCGCGGCACGGATGACGAAGTCGTTGACCGAGACCTTGTAAGCGTCCGACTTGGCATTCAGCTCCTTGCGCACCTTGAGCAACTGGTCGATCTGGCAGTCGATGGTCAAATAGAAATGCGGGACCGTCTGCTTCGCCTCGCTGAGCCGCGCGGCGATGGTCTTGCGCATGTTGCTGAGCGGTTCCTGCTCGTGCGGCATGCCGAGCATATCGGCCAAAGCCTTGGCCGAGGGTCCCGCCGCACGCGCGACCGTAGGTGCAGCTGGCGCGGCGGCGGCTTGCGCAGGTGCTGCCACCGGCGCCGCCGCGGGAACGCCACCAGCGACCGCCGCCTCGATGTCGCGCTTGACGATACGGCCGTGCGGTCCGCTGCCGGTGAGCGCCGAGAGGTCGATGCCGGCCTGCGCCGCCATGCGCTTGGCCAGCGGGCTGGCGAAGATGCGCGCGCCGTCGGTCTTCGCAGGCACCGCAGCCGATGCAGGAGCTGCCGGCGTCGGTGTGGGCACAGCAGGAGCTGGAGCGGCCGGCGCTTCCGGCTCGGCCGCCGCTGGCGGAGGCGGCGCGGCGGGGGCGGAGCCGATCGCCGAGGCGTCCTCGCCCTCCTCCAGCAGCACGGCGATCACCTGGTTGACCGGCACGGCGTCGGTGCCTTCCGGCACCAGTATCTTGCCGAGGGTGCCCTCGTCGACGGCTTCAACCTCCATCGTCGCCTTGTCGGTCTCGATCTCGGCCATCACGTCGCCGGAGGCAACGTTGTCGCCTTCCTTGATCAGCCACTTGGTCAGCTTGCCCTCGGTCATGGTCGGCGAGAGGGCCGGCATGAGAATGTTGATCGGCATGTCGCTTGTCCCCCGCTGGCCCTAGCTCTTGTAATAGACGTCTTTGGCCGCGGCGGCGATGTCCTCGGCCTGCGCTAGGGCCAGGCGCTCGAGATTGGCGGCGTAGGGCATCGGCACGTCGGCGCCGGTGACGCGCTTCACCGGCGCGTCGAGCCAGTCGAAGGCCAGCTCCATCATCTGCGCCGCCAGCTCGGAGCCGATGCCCGCATAGGCCCAGCCTTCCTCGCAGGTCACCAGGCGGTTTGTCTTCTGGATCGAGGTGACCAGGGTGTCGGTGTCGAGCGGGCGCAGGCTGCGCAGGTCGATCACCTCGGCTGAGATGCCCTCCTGCGCCAGGACCTCCGCCGCCTCGACCGCTTTGCCGACCATGATCGAGAAGGCGGCGATGGTAACGTCCGTTCCGGGGCGCACGACCTTGGCGCTGCCCAGCGGCACGGTCCAGTCGTCGCTCACCGGCACCTCGAAGCTCTGGCCGTAAAGGATCTCGTTCTCCAGGAAGATGACCGGGTTGGGATCGCGGATCGCGGACTTCAGCAGGCCCTTGGCATCGGCCGCCGACCAGGGCGAGACGACCTTCAAACCCGGACAATGGGAATACCAGCTCGCATAGCACTGAGAGTGCTGCGCAGCGACACGGGCGGCCGCCCCGTTCGGGCCGCGAAACACGACCGGCGCGCTGACCTGGCCGCCCGACATGTAGCGAGTTTTGGCCGCCGAATTGATGATGTGGTCGATCGCCTGCATAGAGAAGTTGAAGGTCATGAACTCAACGATCGGCTTGAGCCCATAGAAGGCGGCACCGACGCCAACGCCGGCGAAGCCGTGCTCGGTGATCGGCGTGTCGATGACGCGCTTGTTGCCGAACTCGTCGAGCAGGCCCTGGCTGACCTTGTAGGCACCCTGGTATTCGGCGACCTCCTCGCCCATCAGGAAGACGTCCGGGTCGCGGCGCATCTCCTCGGCCATGGCGTCACGCAAGGCCTCGCGCACGGTCAGGCTGACGGTTTCGCCGGTCCAGTCCGGCTCAGCAGTCACGCTTGCCGAGGTCGGTGCGGCTGCGACCGGTGCCGCAGGCTCGGGAGCGGCCGGTGCTGGCGCCGGAGCCGTCACCGGCGGCGCGCTGCCGGTAGCGTCCAGGGCCGAGGCATCCTCGCCGTCGCCGAGCAGCAGGGCGATCACCTGGTTGACCGGCACGTTGTCGCTGCCTTCGGCGACCAGCAGCTTGCCGATCTTGCCTTCGTCGACCGCCTCGACCTCCATGGTCGCCTTGTCGGTTTCGATTTCCGCCAGAACGTCGCCGGAGGTGACGTCGTCGCCCTCCTTGACCAGCCACTTGGCCAGCTTGCCTTCCGTCATGGTGGGCGACAGCGCCGGCATGAGAACTTCGATGGGCATTACTTTCCTCCGGGACGGGGAATTCCCGATTCTTCGTTAGGGCCGTTCGGGCCCGTTTTCAGGCGTCCGCGTAGACGTCGGTGTAGAGTTCGGAGGGGTTCGGCTCCGGGCTGGTTTGGGCGAAGTCGGCCGCCTCGGAGACTATGTCCTTCACCTCGCGGTCGATTTCCTTCAGCTTGGCCACATCGACCCCGGCGTCCTCCGTCAAGACGCTGCGCAGGCGTTCGATGGGGTCGCGCTCGCTGCGCATCTTCTGCACCTCTTCCTTGCTGCGGTACTTGGCCGGGTCGGACATGGAATGGCCGCGATAGCGGTAGGTCAGCATCTCCAGGATAATCGGGCCGTTGCCGCCGCGCGCATGGGCGACCGCCTTGTCGGCAGCGGCCCTGACCGCCAGCACGTCCATGCCGTCCACCTCGTGGCCCGGGATGCCGTAGGCCTGGCCGCGATTGTGCAGGTCGGTCGAACGCGCCGAGGAGCGCTCGGTGCTGGTGCCCATGCCGTACTTGTTGTTCTCGATCACGTAGATCACCGGCAGCTTCCAGAGCGCCGCCATGTTGAAGGACTCGTAGACCTGGCCCTGGTTCAGCGCGCCGTCGCCAAGGTAGGCTGCGGCCACGCTGTCCTCGCCCCTGTACTTGTGGGCGAAGGCGATGCCGGTGCCGATCGGCACCTGGGCGCCGACGATGCCGTGGCCGCCGTAGAAGCCCTTTTCCTGGCTGAACATGTGCATGGAGCCGCCCTTGCCCTTGGAGTAGCCGCCGGCACGGCCGGTCAGCTCGGCCATCACGCCGCCGGCCTCCATGCCGCAGGCCAGCATGTGGCCGTGATCGCGGTAGGAGGTGATCACCGTGTCGCCCTCTTTCATCGCCGCCTGCATGCCGACGACGACCGCCTCCTGGCCAATGTAGAGGTGGCAGAAGCCGCCGATCAGGCCCATGCCATACATCTGGCCCGCCTTCTCCTCGAAGCGGCGGATCAGCAGCATGTCGCGGTAATAGGCGAGCAGCTGTTCCGGGCTGGTGCCGTTGCTGGCCTTGGCCCGGCTACGGGCCGAGGTCTTCTTGGTGGCGGCTTTCTTGGCTGCGGGCTTGGCGGCTTTGCCGCCTGCCGCGCTCCGGGCGCCCGATTTGCTGCTGGCCATGGCGTCTCCAATCGACAGCTGGGCCGCAATCGCGGCCCAAGGATCGTTCAGGAATGTAATGCCGAAGTAGTTGCGAACGCAACATCGTTCACATCCTTGATTTATATGAATAATTTGTGAATTAACTTGTTTTTGATTAATTTAAACCTTTGTGGGGTGCTCCAAGGCCGCCTAAAGCAGGCATGTTGGGCCTCTCGGCCGGCCTATCAACGGCCGCCACAGCTTCGTCACGGCGATTACGCAAGCCACGCACACTCTCTGGCCAGATTACCCGAACCGGCCGACCGGCGCCCACTCCGGCCCCTCAAGTCCGTTTGATCAGACCTTTTTCTTCCAGAAACGATTTGAACTGGAGATCGCCGGCGATGACGTCATCGACCAAGAAGCCAAACATTTCCATACAACAGTCCTTGAAGTTCTCTTTCGACCTTATGCCCTGACAGATCTCCTTCACGGCATCGGCCCGAGCGACAAGTGCGGAGTGATATTCTCCGTGAAGATCAACGTAGGGGTAACCGGCGTCGGCGAGCAGCTTCTCCTCTCGTTCGAAATGAGCTTTCGAGTGAAAAATTAGTTCGTCGAGGAGCTTGGCACATAATTCAAAGTTCTCTGCGTCCGCTTGAGCTTCGATCGCCTTCATGATCGAAAGCATCTCTTTATGATCATTGTCGATTTCTGGATATCCCAGCTCGAATGTTTCGAGCCATTCAAGTTTTGCCACGACTGACCTCCCGATAGCGCGAGTCGGAGCAACGGTGCGTTGAAATACTAGTTAGACACTCGCCCCAGGTTCATGCTTACACAAATGGTCGATGTTTCCAATGCGAACATCGGGCCCTGAGCCTGGAGGGGCGATAGCGGCACGGCAAAACCCGCACCTATGGCTGTTGGCCAGCGTTGCGGTCGACTCTCGCAGCGGATCGCTGGCCGGTTCTTGCTTTCTTTGGAGGGGATTTGCTTCTAGTTGCCAGGCGGATGCAGAAGCACCACGAATTCGTCGGCGCGGCCGTAGTTGAGCAGCAGGCGGGCCCGCTCGTCGAGCATGTCGGGGTCGAGATGCTCCTTGCGCAGCAGCCCGACCCGGTGTTCCAGGACCGCCCGCTCCTCAGCCACGAAAGCCTGCTCGGCTTGCGCGCGCGCCAGCTCCTCCTTGAGCTGGGCCCAGGCGATCAGTCCGCGGTCGCCCTCCACGGTATGGAAGGCGAAGTAGCCCAGAGTGCCGGCAAATAGCACCTGCGGGGCGACCTGTCGGGCGCGGCGGCGGATTTCGTAAAGCAAGGCCATGGCGCGCAGCGAATCACAGCCCGAGTCGCCGCGTCAATCAAAAAAATGCTGTGATTCCAACGAGATTCATCAACGCCTTGAAATGACTCACAGATTCGGTGCAACCGAGTCGCTGCTTCGTAGGGCTTTGACGTAGTGGTATTCAACGCTCCGGCTCAGATCGTCCAGCTGCCGGGTGCCCGGATCGCGCTGAAAGCCGAGCAGCTCGTAAAGGCGATGCGCCGATTGGAAACGCGTGTCGGTCCAGAGCTCGACCCGCGCCGCTCCGCCCTTACGCGCCTCGGCACAGACGATCCCGACGAGCCGCCTGCCCAGCCCACCGCCACGCGCCTCCGGGTCGACGTAGAGCTTCAGGAGCTCGACCGTGCCGTCCTCGACAGGGTTCCAGCCGATGCAGCCGACAACCTTTTCGCGGCGCTCCGCCACCCAGAAGTTGCCGCCCAGCGCCCGATGGCTGGAGGCCGGCGCACGCAACTCCGGCAGCTCGCCATCCACATCCAGAATGCAGCCCGGGTACTCGGCGTAGGCTGCCGCGACCAGCGCGATGATCGCCTCCGCGTCATCGTCCTGCGCTTCGCGGAAGAGCACGTCGTCAATCAAGTCACGCTTCAAGAATCCGAATCCGGCAGAAGTAATCTTGATACGGATGGGATGGCTGTTTCACACGGATGGGCACTGATGAACACGGATGACAAAATCCTATTGGTGTCCATCCGTGTTCAACCGCGTCAAATCGGGTTTGTTCCGCCCCCAGCGGTTCCGACTTTAGCTGCGAAACACGCTGCGCCCGGCGTAGATGGCCGCGGGACCGAGCTGTTCCTCGATGCGCAGGAGTTGGTTGTACTTGGCCAGGCGGTCGGAGCGGCTGAGCGAGCCGGTCTTGATTTGGCCGCAGTTGGTGGCGACCGCCAGGTCCGCGATGGTTGCGTCCTCCGTCTCGCCGGAGCGGTGCGACATGACCGCGCCATAGGAGGCGGTCTTGGCCATCTCGACCGCTTCCAGGGTCTCGCTCAAGCTGCCGATCTGGTTCACCTTGACCAGGATCGCGTTGCCGACGCCCTTGGCTATGCCCTCGGAGAGGCGCTCCGGGTTGGTCACGAAGAGATCGTCGCCGACCAGCTGCACCTTGTCCCCGATGGCGTCGGTGAGGGCCTTCCAGCCGTCCCAGTCGTCCTCGGCCATGCCGTCCTCGATGGAGAGGATGGGATAGCTGTCGCAGAGTTTCTTAAGGTAGTCGGCCATGCCGCCGGCATCGAGCGTCTTGCCCTCGCCCGCCAAGGCATACTTGCCTTTCTTGAAGAACTCGCTGGCGGCGCAGTCCAGCGCCAGGGCGATCTCCTCGTCCGGCTTGTAGCCGGCGCTTTCGATCGCCTTCACGATGAAGCCGAGCGCCTCTTCCGCCGAGCCGATATTGGGCGCGAAGCCGCCCTCGTCGCCAACGTTGGTGTTGTGGCCAGCCTTCTTCAAGCCAGCTTTCAAGGCGTGGAACACCTCGGCTCCCATGCGCAAGGCCTCCGAGAAGCTCTCGGCGCCGACCGGGGCGATCATGAACTCCTGGATGTCGATCGGGTTATCGGCATGGGCGCCGCCGTTGACGATGTTCATCAACGGCACCGGCAGGGTCCGCGCATAGGCGCCGCCGATGTAGCGGTAGAGCGGCAGCCCCGCCTCCTCGGCCGCGGCCTTGGCGACCGCCAGGCTCACGCCCAGGATGGCGTTGGCGCCGAGCCGCGATTTGTTCTCGGTGCCATCGAGGGCGATCATCATCTGGTCGATAGCGACCTGGTCGTCCGCTTCGAGGCCCGACAGGAGGTCGAGGATCTCGTGGTTCACGGCGCTGACCGCCTGCTGCACACCCTTGCCGCCGTAGCGCCCGGCATCCCCGTCGCGCAGCTCGACCGCCTCGTGCGCGCCGGTCGAGGCGCCCGAGGGCACCGCCGCTCGCCCGAAGGCGCCGCTTTCCAGAGTCACATCCACTTCGACCGTGGGATTGCCGCGGGAGTCCAAGATCTCCCGCCCCGTGATGTCGATGATCGCGGTCATGCCCTTTCGCTCCCCTTGCACCCCTTATCGCCTGTTTCGCTGGGGGCATACACGGCTTGACAGAGAGAGACAACGGACTTGTGGCGCTGCAGCACGGCGAAACGTTGGTGGTCTCGAGGAACGCTTGTCCGTCGTTTGCCGGATCAACGGCTGACACCCCATTGGGTACCCGCTATGCTAACATCGCAAGTTAGATCTACGCCTATTCAGAACAGATCCGTTGATCCGTATCGACCAAATCCAGAAGGGGTCGGACCAAAGACTAGCTCAACGAATAAAGAAAGCGGGGTTTTCATGGCGAATTCAGACGCGACGAACAATCCCTTCGAAGACAATCCCAGACCACCCGAGGAAGACGGCCAGATCGACGAGCTCGCAGAGCTCACACGGAAGCTGCTGGACATGCGCTATCCGCGACCGAAACGGGTTCTGCGCGGCGTTCATCCCAAGTCTCACGGCTGCGTCAAAGCCTTCTTCGAAGTCCGTCAGGACATCCCCGAGGAGCTGCAAGTCGGGCTCTTCGCCAATCCCGGCCAGCGCTTCGATGCTTGGATCCGCTTCTCCAACGCCTCCGTCCGGGTCGAGCACGACCTCAAGGACGGCAAGCACGGCAGCCGGGGCATGGCCATCAAGGTGCTGGACGTCAAGGGCGAAGTCCTGCTCGACGACAAGGGGCGGCGCAACCAGGACTTCCTGATGATCAACCAGCCCGCCTTTGCCTTCGCCAACGCGGAGGACTATCTGCGGCTGAACCAGATCATCAAGGAGAACAACGACGATCCGACGCTGTTCTTCGCGCCTCTGCAGGTCGATGTGCCCGGCGTCACCGCCGAGCAGAAAGCGCGGATCTTGCGGAGTTTCCAGCTTGTCCAGCGGCTCCAGTCCGTGCCGGTCGCCAATCCGCTCGAGGTCAGCTATTTCGGCGCCGCGCCCTTCCTCTTCGGCGCCGACCGGGTGATGCGGTTCTGCGCCGAGCCCTGGGGCGGCGAAAAACCGCAAAAGCTCCCCGCGAACCCCTCGGCGAACTATCTGCACAAAGCCCTGGTAAAGACCATGGCGCAGCGGCAGGACGTCTGCTTCGACTTCAAGGTCCAAGTGCGCAGTCAGGGCGAAGACCTCGAGATCGAAGATGCCTCGGCGGTCTGGGACGAGGCGCAAACGCCTTACGTCAACGTCGCCAAAATCACCATCCCGGCGCCGCAAAGGAAGATCGACGGCCCGCAACGGGTCAAGCGCTGCGAGGCGCTCGCCTTTACTCCATGGCACTGCTTGGCGGATCATCAACCGCTCGGTAGCATCAACCGCCTGCGCAAGGCGGTCTACCTGGCGTCGGCGAAACACCGCTCCGCCAGGAGGCCCAATAGAAGGCGTGGCACCAAACACCGGGCCTGACACGTCGCAAGGGGAACACAATGCTTGGAAAGCGGATGCTTGGCGGCTTCGCGCTTGCTGCGGCTCTCACCGCCTGCGCACCGAACCTGCCGGAAAACCAGCCCATCACCGAGGCCCGCTGGCTGGAACAAAACTGGTCGCCCGACGCGCGCTTCTGGTTCCACCATGCGACCCAGGGCACCTCGACCCTGCCGGTCCCCTACGATTGGTTCGTCGCCCTGGAGCAACCCACACTGTGGCTGTTCGGCGATCCGCCGATGTTGAAGGACAGCGACTACCTGCGGCGGTTCGGCTTCATCCCCAGCCCCACATCCTTCGATTTGGATAGCACCGCGCTGCAGAGCTACGGCTACGGTGCGGACGACAAGGCGGCCTATGCGGAACGCGCCTTCGACTACGACGAGGCCAGGTTCCCCGGCAACCCGGATAGCCTGCCGGTCGGTTTCGCACGGCTGGAAAACGCCTGGGATCCGGTAAAGGACAAGCCGCTTCCGGACCAGATCGGCTTCACCTGCGCCGCCTGCCATACCGGCCACCTTGAATACAAGGGCGTCAGCCTGCGCATCGACGGCGCGCCTGCCGTAACCGACCTCGGCAAGTTCCGCGAAGCCCTCGGGCTCGCCATCGCCTACACCAAGTTCGTGCCCTTTCGCTTCGGCCGTTTCGCCGACCGGGTGCTCGGCCCTGACCACAGCGAGGCAGAGGAAGAGGCGCTGAGACAGAGCCTGGACCTGTTGATCGACAAGGGGAAGGCCCTGCAGAAGATCACCGGCCCCGTGTTCGAGCAGAACGTGGAGGAAGGTTTCGCGCGCCTCGATGCCCTGACCAGGATCGGCAACCAGGTGTTCTTCCAGAATCTCTATGTCCCGGGAGGTAACAACCAGCTTGCGGCAAGCAACCTCGCGCCGATCTCGGCGCCGGTAAACTATCCGCATATCTGGGATACCTCCTGGTTCCTCTGGGTGCAGTATGACGCCTCGATCATGCAGCCCATGGTACGGAACGCGGGCGAAGCCCTCGGTGTCTCGGCCCGGGTGAACCTGGTCAATCCTTCCGACGGCGGACAGCACCTCTATCGCTCCTCGGTGGAGGTCGGCGAGATCTTCGATCTGGAGGAGCTTCTGGCCGGTCCTGATCCCTTCGATGGCGAACCCGGGTTCAAGGGCCTGCGCGCACCGAAATGGCCGGGCGAGCTGCTGGGCGAGATCGACGAGGAGAAGAAGGAACGCGGCCGCGAACTCTATGCCGAGCATTACCAGGAGTGCCATCTGCCGCCGGTCAACGATCCCTCCGGCGCGTTCTGGAAAAGCAATCGCTGGACATCGCCGGACGAGGCAGGCCAGCGCTATCTGGTGCTGACCGAGAAGCTGACAAACGTCATCGGCACCGATCCGGGCCAGGCCCGGGTCGTGGTGGACCGTAAGGTCCGAGTGCCGGAATACCTGGGCATCGATCCCGGCATCCTCTGCAACGAAGAGCCCGGCGGTGTGGTGACCGAGATCTTGTTCGCCGCCGCCCTTGCCGTCGTTGTCGAGAAGACGACGACCAGGTGGTACGACGACAACGGCATTCCGGAGAATCAACGCGCCCGCCTGAACGGCTATCGGCCGAACTGCATCTCCGGTGAGCTAAAATACAAGGCCCGCCCCCTGGACGGCATCTGGGCAACGGCGCCCTATCTGCACAACGGCTCGGTCCCGAACCTTTACGAGATGCTGTCGCCGGCGGCCGAGCGCTCCGAGACCTTCTACCTGGGCAGCCGTCAGTTCGACCCGGTCAAGGTCGGCTACGAAAGCGAACGGCTGCCCGGCGGGTTCATGCTGGATACTCGCAAGCCGGGCAACTCAAACAAGGGTCACGAATTCAAGAACGGGCCGCGCGTCACCGGCGTTCTCGGACCCAAGCTCAGCCATGAAGAGCGCATGGACCTGATCGAGTACCTGAAGAGCCTATAACCAGAGCAGGGCTGGTGGCTGCCGGGTCGATCGACTATAGGGATCGGCCATCTGGCAAACGCACGGGAGGCGGCGCGGATGCGGCTACAGCTTTGCACCTGGCAGGAGGTCGAGGCCTATCTCAAGGGCTCGCGCGGAATCATCATCCCGATCGGCTCCACGGAACAGCATGGGCCGACCGGCTTCGTCGGCACCGACGCGCTCTGCCCGGAATTGATCGCCAACGGCATAGGCGACAAGCTGGAGGCCATGGTGGCGCCGACCCTCAGCATCGGCATGGCGCAGCATCACCTGGGCTTCGCCGGGTCGGTAACCTTGCGCCCCTCGACCCTGATGGCAGTGGTGCAGGACGTGGTCAACTCGCTGGCGCGGCACGGCTTCGATCACTTCTTCTTCCTCAACGGCCACGGCGGCAACATCGCTACCCTCAACGCCGCGTTCTCCGAGATCTACGCCGAGACCAGCCTGGGCACTGCCGGGCACAATCGGCCGCGGCTGCGCTGCACGCTACAGAACTGGTGGGACTGCGAGGGTGTCAAACAAATCTCCGAGGAGCGCTTCGGCGACGCCGAGGGCAGCCATGCGACGGCCTCCGAGGTTTCCCTCACCTACTACGGCTATCCGGAGGACGGCGAGCGGGTGCGCCATGCGGAGATGAGCCCGCGGATCGCGCCCTGCGGGCCGATCTACGATGCCGACGACTACCGCCGGCGCTTCCCCGACGGCCGCATCGGCTCCGATCCGACCCTGGCCACGGTTGAGATCGGTCAGGCGCTGTACGACGTGGCGGTCGGCGAGATCTCGGGAAAGTACGAAGAGTTTCTAGGCGAGGATTGATCTCCGCCGATCCCCTTACGCGGTCAGGGCGCGGCCCGGGGTCAGATGCTCGACCGCCTCGTCCGGCGGAACCGGACGGCTGATATAGTAGCCCTGAATGGTGTCGCAGCCCTGTTCGTGCAGGAATTCGAGTTGCTCCTCGGTCTCGACGCCCTCCGCCGTGACCTTCAGGTGTAGAATGCGGGCCATGGCGATGATCATCGAGACGATGACCGCGTCGTCGCGGTCCTCGATCACTCCATCTACGAAGCTGCGGTCGATCTTGAGCGTATCGACCGGCAAACGACGCAGCGAGGCGAGCGAAGAGTAGCCGGTGCCGAAATCGTCCATGGCGATACACACGCCGAGCGTCTTGATCGCGACCAGGGTCTCGAGGCCGCTGTCGGGCGCCTGCATGATGCTGCTTTCCGTCAGCTCGATCTCGAGGCGATGAGGAGGCAGATCCGTGGACTCCAGAACCTTCTTGACGGTCTCCTCGAAGCCCGGATTGTTGAACTGCATGTTCGAGATGTTGACTGACATCCTGACCGGGTCGTAGCCGCACTTGTCCCAGGCCTTGGCCTGCTGGCAGGCCTCGCGCAGCACCCATTCGCCGAGCGGTATGATCAGGCCGGTTTCCTCGGCCAGCGGTATGAAGGTGTCGGGCGGCAGGAAGCCCATCTCGGGATGATGCCAACGGATCAGCGCCTCGAAGCCTTTGAGTTTTCGGGTCTCGGCCTCGACCAGCGGCTGGTAGTAGAGCGTGAACTGGTCGCTATCGATCGCGTTGCGCAGCGCGTTCTCCATGGTGAAGCGCTGCAGCGCCGCCTGATTCATCGACTCTGAGTAGTAGCGATAATTGTTCTTACCGCTTTTTTTGGCGTGGTACATGGCCACGTCGGCATTCTTGATCAGGGTATCGGCCTGGTCGCCGTCGGCCGGAAAGGTTGTGATGCCGATGCTGGCGCCGATATGAAACTCGCACTTGTCGATGATGAAGGGCTCCGACACCGAGGCCAGAACGCGCGTCGCCACGCGGGCGGAATCATGGGCGCTCTGAATGCGGGTCAGCAGAATGATAAACTCGTCCCCGCCCAGGCGAGCCACCGTATCCTGTACCGTATCGGCGCGGACGACGAAGTCGCTGCGGCGGAGGCAATTGTCGAGACGCGCAGCCAACTCCTGCAGCAGTCGATCGCCGGCCTCGTGGCCCAGCGTGTCGTTGACCCGCTTGAAGCCGTCGAGATCGAGGAATATGAGAGCCATGACCTGTCTGTGGCGCTTGGCGTGGGAAAGCGCGCGCTCGAGGTAGTCCGTGAACATATAGCGGTTCGGCAGGCCGGTCAGGCTGTCGTGGTAGGCGAGGTACTGGATCTGATTGGCCGAGCGCAGCAGGCTCTGGCTCATGTCCTCGAAAGCCATGGCGAGATCGCCGATCTCGTCCTTGCGATCCACGGTTACGGCGACCTGAAGGTTGCCGCGACTGATTTCCTGCGTGGCTGCGCCCAGTTTTTGGATCGGCGTGATGATCAGGGTCTTCAACAGACCGAAGAGCAGCAGTGCCGCGATCAGCGTCGTTGCCAAGGTCATGCCGGCAACCAGCTCGCGCAAGCGGTGGCTCGCCGCGAGCAGCTCCTCTTCCGGCAGGACGGCGAAGACGTAGAGACCCTTCTGCAGCTTCTTGCCGTGGAAAACGGAGACCTGGCCATCCAGGGTCTCGCGCAGCACCTCGCCGTCATCGGTCGTCTGCACCAACCTGCCGAACAAGCCGGGGGACAGCCGGGCCGGGGCGCCGCCTTGGTCTTCGGGAAACAGCAGGTAACCCTCATCGTCGGTGAAGAAGAGGCGGCCGTCCTTGCCGATCTGATTGCGTTGCGTCTGCTCGCGCAAAAACTCCAGGTCTGCCGTTATCGTCAGGTAGCCGCGAACCGTCGGCATGGCGATCGCCGGGTCGATCTGCGGGTTCTTGAGCGCCATCCGGCGCCCGACGAGCAGGGCGTAGCGACCGGTGTCGGGGTTGCGAAAGAACTCGCAATAAATCGTCTCCGGGCTCCGCGACATGCGCAGGAAGTAGGGCGTATCACCCTCCTCTTCCGTCACGTTCGCGAGCGGCTCCAACGTCGAGCGCGTGTCCTCGTAACCGTCCGGTAAAAGAATGCGAATCTCGTTATAGCTCGGATAGTCCTGCTGATAGCTCGACAGCAGATTAAGGATCGACGGCTGCAGCAGCTCGTAGCGCTCCGCCTCCTCCTCGACCAGCATATAGCGGGTCATCAGGTCGGAATCAGCGAGCAGCTCGATGTTTGCCTTGGCGTTGCTGAGATAGGAGTCGAGGTGCAGGTCGATCTGGCGCAGCAGCGTCGACATCTGACTCAGCGTCTTCTGCTCTGCGGTGTCGCGCAGCTGCGAGTAGGCCACCCAGCCGAGCGTCAGCATAGGCAGCAGAATGCAGGGCGTCAGAAGAAGGATGATCTTTGTCTGCAAACGCATTGAACAGAACGATCTTTAACTCACCCCCGCCGCCTCATGGTGCACTAGGGCAGCAGCAGATCGAGAGGCGCGGCAGACATTCCGCGCTTGGCCAGTTGCAGTAGGCAGGGGCGCCCTATCTGCTGGCGACATGCTCGTTCAACAGTCGGGCCATGATGCCGTTGGTATACTTCTGAGCACGCGGCGCCAGGCTCTCGTAGAACTCGGAGCGCGATAGCTGCGCCGGCGGCGGATAGATGATCGGATTATCGAAGTAGCTCTGCGGCAGGTAGTCCCGCGCCGCCTCGTTGGGTGTCGCATAGTAGACGTAGCCGGCGATCCGTGCCGCGACCTGCGGCTCATTGAGAAAGTTGAGAAAGGCGTGGCCCAGCGCCTTGCGCGGTGAAGCCTCGAGAATGCAGAAGTAGTCGACCCACAGATTGGCGCCTTCCTCCGGCACCGCATACTCGATCTGGTCATTGAACTGCTGCAGCATCAGGGCATCGCCGTTGAAGACCATAGCGACCCAAGCTTCGCCGGTTACCAACTCGGACTTTTCAGAGAGATTGATGTAGGCATAGGACTTCACGTAGGGCAGCTGCGAGCGCAGCAACACCTCCGCCTCCTTGAGCTGGGAGAGCTCGCTGCTGTTCAGGGAATAGCCCAACGACTTCAGCGCAATCCCAGTCAAATCACGGGCCGTGCCGGTCATGGCGATGCGGCCGCGCAGCTCCTCAGTCGGCTCGAGCAGCTGTCGCCAGCTGGTGATCGGCTGCGATACCAGATCGCGCCGAAAGGCAATGCCCTGGGTGCCCCAAAAATAAGGAATGCCGTACTCCAGGGCGTCGGGAAAGGCGTCGGCCCAACGCGGCATGATGTGCCGGCGGTTGGGAATCTGGTCGGCAGCGATCGGCGCAAGCCAGCCGCGCCTCTGGTACTTGCTGATGTCGTTTCCAACGACCAACACAACGTCGTAGCCGTGGCCTTCGCTCTTGGTGAGGATCTCGGACCGCGCGTCGTCGGTCTCGAAGTAGGAGAAGGTTATGCGCGCATTAAAGCGCTTCTCGAAATCATCGATCACATCCGGCGCGATGTAGTCCGGCCAGGTCAGGACGTGCAGCACCTCGCCGCCGAAGTCGGCCTCGGCACGCGCGGGAGACAGAGCCATAGTGCCCAGCAGCAACACCGTGCCGAGCGTCGCGAGTCCACGCCCGGCTGCCGCCTTTATCCTCATCGTTAGGCTTCGGCGCAACATGCTGGCCCTCCTGGTTCGATAGTCTCCGCGCTTCACCGACCGCCTTGGGGCCAAAGAGATCGAAAAACCGGATACGGAGTCTGTCGCTGCAAGTAACCCGTCTCGCGCGGCGAGCGGCCGGACCGCTTCGCCACGTGCTGGCATATTCTTTCAGACATATGTGGAAAGTTGGTTAATGGCCTAGGGCGCAAACTAAGCGCCAGCGCTGAGTTAGTAGATCTAGCTTAGCTTGCAAGTTGTCGAAGTGCTCGCGCGGAGGTCGTCTCTCTCAAACCTTCGCATTAACCCTTCTTTTTGATAGTCAGGCTGGAGAGCCACGCCAACAGTCCCGCCGGCGAAGCTCTTATCCCTGAACGATGGTCAGGCAATTCGCGCCGGATTTGACTTCGCCAGCTTGTCGAACTGCATGATCGTTTGCACAAGTCCCGGCAGGTCCGAGAAGCGGACCATGTTGGGGCCATCCGATGGTGCCTTATCGGGATCCTGATGGGTCTCCATGAAGACCGCCGCCACACCGATAGCGACGGCGGCGCGGGCCAGGATCGGCACGAACTCGCGCTGGCCGCCGGTCGCCGTGCCCTTGCCGCCCGGCTGCTGCACCGAGTGGGTTGCGTCGAAGACCACCGGGCAGCCGGTCTCGGCCGCCATGATGGGCAGGGAGCGCATGTCGGAGATCAGCGTGTTATAGCCGAAGGAGGCGCCACGTTCGGTCACCAGCACGTTCGAATTGCCGGACTCTTCGATCTTGGCGACAACGTTTTTCATGTCCCAGGGGGCGAGGAACTGGCCCTTCTTCACGTTGACCGCCTTACCGGTCTTGGCCGCCGCTACCAGCAGGTCGGTCTGGCGGCAGAGGAAGGCCGGGATCTGCAGCACATCGACGACTTCGGCGACCGGCGCGCACTGCTCCGGCGCGTGCACGTCGGTTAGCACGGGGCAGCCTCTGGTCTCGCGCACTTCGGCCAGGATCGGCAGGCTCTCGGTCAGGCCAAGGCCGCGGCCGCCCGTCAGGCTGGTCCGGTTCGCCTTGTCGAAGGAGGTCTTGTAGATCAGGCCGAGGCCCAGGCTGTCGGCCATCTCGCTCAGGGCCTGGCTCATCTCCAGCGCGTGGGAACGGCTCTCCAAAGCGCAAGGCCCGGCGATCAGCACCAGGGGCCGGTCGTTGCCGAGCTCAAGCTCGCCGATCGTGACATGTCGGTTTTTGGTCATGGATGGTCCAGCAGCCTGTGCGCAACGCCGCGCATGACGGCAGGCGCGAGATTGCGCTTGATCGGGCCTTTTAGCGCAGCGCGGAGCGGATGCCCAGCTACATCAGCCGCGACTGGTCGACCGCCGCCTGGATAAAGGAGGTGAAGAGTGGGTGCGGGTCGTAGGGTTTCGACTTCAGCTCCGGATGGAACTGGACGCCGATGAACCAGGGATGGGTCGGATACTCGACGATCTCCGGCAGCTCGCCGTCCGGCGACAGGCCCGAGAAACGCATGCCGGCCGTCTCCAGGACCTCGCGGTAGTTAATGTTGACCTCGTAACGGTGGCGGTGCCGCTCGCTGATACGGCCGTTGCCGTAGATCCCGCTGACTTGACTGTTCTCGGCCAGATCGCAGTCGTAGGCGCCCAGCCGCATGGTGCCGCCCTTCTCGCTGTCGACGTTGCGCCGCTCAACCTGGTTGCCGTGCATCCACTCGGTCAGCAGACCGACGATGGGGTCCTCGCAGGGCCCGAACTCCGTCGATCCGGCGCCGGTCAGGCCGGCCAGGTTACGCGCCGCCTCGATCACCGCCATCTGCATGCCGAAGCAGATCCCGAAGTAGGGCACATTGCGTTCGCGGGCGAAGCGCGCCGCGGCAATCTTGCCCTCCGCGCCACGCTCGCCGAATCCACCCGGCACCAGGATACCGTGCACGCCCTCGAGATGGTTGATCGTGCCGTCGGTTTCGAAGATCTCGGAATCCAGCCAGTTGACCTTGACCCGGACGTTGTTCGCGATGCCCCCGTGCGAGAGAGCCTCGGCCAAAGATTTATATGAGTCGAGAACGCTGGTGTACTTGCCGACCACCCCGATGGTGACCTCGCCGTCGGGTTGCCGGATGCGGCCGGTGACCTCATCCCACATGCTCAGGTCCGGCTCGCCCGCCTCGATGCCGAAGTGGCGGCAGACCTCGGTGTCCAGGCCCTCCTCGTGGTAGGCCCGCGGCACGGCGTAGATGGTGTTTACATCGAGCGCCTGAATGACCGCTTCGCGGCGCACGTTACAGAACAGCGCGATCTTGTGTCGGGCATCGATCGGGATCGGATGCTCGCTGCGGCAGACCACGATCTCCGGCTGAATGCCGAGGCTCTGCAGCTCCTTCACCGAATGCTGGGTCGGCTTGGTCTTGAGCTCGCCGGCGGACGCGATGAAGGGCACCAGGGTCAGATGTATGAAGAGCGTGCGCTCGCGCCCGAGCTCGTTGCCAAGCTGGCGGATCGCCTCGAGAAAGGGCAGCCCCTCGATATCGCCCACCGTGCCGCCGATCTCACAGACGATGAAGTCCTCGTCGGTGATGTCGCTGAGGACAAAGTCCTTAATCGCGTCGGTCACGTGCGGAATGACCTGAACGGTCGCGCCCAGATAGTCGCCGCGCCGCTCCTTGGCGATCACGTCCGTATAGATCTGGCCAGTCGTGACGTTGTCGCTCTTACGCCCGGGCACGCCGGTGAAACGCTCGTAGTGCCCCAGGTCCAGGTCGGTCTCAGCGCCGTCGTCGGTCACATAGACCTCGCCGTGCTGATAGGGGCTCATGGTGCCCGGATCGACGTTGAGGTAGGGATCCAGCTTGCGCAGCCGCACCTTGAAGCCGCGCGCCTGGAGGAGAGCTCCGAGAGCTGCGGAGGTGAGACCTTTTCCGAGAGAGGAGACCACGCCGCCGGTGATGAAGATGAATCGCGTCATGGACCGACACTAATGACCGAAGTCTCGGAGCCTGGCAAGCGCTGACTCGCGGGCCTGGAACAAAAATCCTCCGAGCAGCCAAAACGTCACGTTTTCAGGCTGTTATTGGCCCATTCCCAAACCGCTCTCTAAGTGAGAAAGTGGCCGCAAGAAAGGCGATCGAGAGCCTGAGATCTGCCTGATAGAGACCGAGTCGCGGCCGCGTTTTCGCGGCTTCGTGACGGCTACTGAACGGGAACGCTTGGGCCTTCCGGCTCGGCCGGCGCCTGCTGCTGGACGGGGGCCGTGGTCGGCAGCTCTTCCAACAGCGAGCGACGCTCTCCGCCACCGGCCAGGATGCTGAGCATGATGCTGGTCAACATGAAACAGGCCGCCAGGATTGCCGTCGTCCTGGTTAACAGGTTGGCCGTGCCGCGTCCGGTCAGGAAGCCGCTCATGCCGCCACCACCACCGCCGCCACCACCGATCCCGAGGCCGCCGCCTTCGCTCCGCTGCAGCAGGACCACGCCGATCAGGGCAATGGCGAGAATCAGATGAATGACCAACAGAACTTGGGTCATGGTTTGCCTTCACTTTCCCGCAGGCTTAGCCCGCGCGTCCGGCGGCTCGCCCAGGCCTGACGGCTATGTAGTCTCTCGGCGGCGCCTTGACCAGCCCGGATTCCGGCGGCCGCACCTCCGAATCAGCCACAGGCCTCCGCGATCGCCCAAAAATCGTCCGCGACCAGGCTGGCGCCGCCAACCAACGCGCCGTCCACGTTCTCGACGGCCATCAGTTCCGCCGCATTGCCGGGCTTGACCGAGCCGCCGTAAAGAATGCGCGTACCCGAGCCCGCGTCGCCAAGGATATCGTTCAGCAGCTGGCGAATATGGGCATGGACCTCGGCCACGTCGCTCGGCTGCGCCGTGTTCCCCGTGCCGATCGCCCAGACCGGCTCGTAGGCGACCACGACCGCGCCCGATGGCCCCTTCCCCGGGAGCGAGCCCCTCACCTGCCGCTCGATCACGGCCAAGGCCTCGCCGGCCGAGCGTTGCTCCGCCGTCTCGCCGACGCAGACGATCGGGACCAGGCCCGCACCCAGCGCGGCGACCGCCTTGGCACGTACCGCTTCGTCGCTCTCGCCGTGGTCCTGACGGCGCTCAGAGTGGCCGACGATGACGTGGCTGCAGCCGATATCGGCCAGCATGGCCGCGCTGATATCGCCCGTATGGGCGCCCGCCTCCTTGGCGTGGCAATCCTGCCCGCCCAGGGCGACGGCGCTTCCCTCGATCTTCGCCCTCACCGGATGCAACAGCTGCGCCGGCGGACAGATCAGAAGGTCGCAGGCTGGCGCTCCAGCGCCTCCGGCCCGGCCCGCCAGATCGACGGCCAGGGCCGTGCCGTCGGCCAAGCGGCCATTCATCTTCCAATTGCCCGCGATTAGCTTGCGCATGCCAGCCGCCCGAAAGGTTGTCAGTGTTTAGTGGCGCTGCCGCGCGGCCGAGATCCCAGCCGCACGGCGCGCCTAACTAGCCCGGATTTCCCGCCGGGACAAGGCCAGCCGGCGGCTCCGATCCAGCGGGACCAGAGCCTGCGTGGCCGCTCCAGCGCCCGGGAATTGCCGGTTGCCGCTGACTGGCGGGCTTCTTAAGATGCCGCGCTCCCAGCCAGGGCGACCGGCGTGGCAGTGGCGCAGCCCCAAGTCGCAAGGTATCGGCCCGGCAGGCCCCCAAGAGATCAGGGATTCCGTTCGTCATGCTGATGAAGATGCGCAAGCCGGTTGCGAAGGTGCTGACCTTCCTTCTCTTCGGCGTTCTAATTCTGAGCTTCGCCGTTTGGGGCATCGGCGACATCTTCCGGGGCAGCGGCCGCAACACTTCGGTCGCCGTGGTCGGCGACGCGGAGATCGACCAACGCGAGTTCTCCCGCAATCTGACGCGCGAGTTGAACCGCCTGCAGTCCAGCGTCGGCGCGCGCCTCGGCATCGAGGAAGCGCGCGCCCTGGGCCTGGTCGACCAAATCCTGCAGCAGCTCATCAGCCGGGCGCTCTTCGACCAACAGGCCGACGACCTTGGCATGGTGGTCAGTGAGGCCCAGATCCGCGACGGGATCATCGCCGAGCCCGCCTTCCAGAATCAGCTCGGTGAGTTCGACCGCGGCCGCCTAATCCAGGTGCTGCGCGCCAGCAACCTTTCGGAGGAGCAGTTCATCCGCAGCCTGCAGCAGGACATTAAGCGCCAGCAGATCGCCAATGCGGCGGTGCGCGGCCGCGCGGTACCGGAGGATCTGGCGAAGGCGCTCTTCGGCTATGCCCAGGAGCGGCGCATCGGCGAGACCGTTACCATCGCCATCGACAGCATAGCCGAGCCGGCCGATCCGGACGATGCCATCCTGAAGGCCTTTCACGAGGAACGCAGCGGCAGTTTCATGACGCCGGAGACCCGAAGCCTGACCTTGATCCAGCTGCGCGCCGAGGATCTGGGCGACGAGATCTCGGTCGCCGGGGAAGAGGTCCAGGCGGAATACGAAGCCCGCCGCCAGGACTTCATCACGCCGGAGCGCCGGACCCTGCAGCAGATCGTTCTAGACAACGAAGAGGACGCCCAGGCGGCGAAGGCGGAGTTGGATGGCGGCGCTGATTTCGCGACGGTTGCCGAGAACGCGCTTGGCAGCGCGCCGATCGAGCTCGGCACCTTCTCCAACGACGAGTTGGCGGCACAGTTCCCCGAGCTGGCCGATGCGGCCTTCGCGGGCGCCGAAGGCGACGCCAATCTAGCCCAGAGCGCTTTCGGCTGGCATGTCCTTCTGGTGACGGCTCTCGAGCCCGGCAGTGAGCGGAGCTTCGAGGAGGTGCGCGAGGAGCTGCGGAGCGAGCTCGCCATGCGACAGGCCGTGGACAGCATGATCTCAATCGCCAATCAGCTGGACGACGAGCTGGGCGGCGGCGCCTCGCTGGAAGAGGCGGCCGGGCGGCTGAACCTGTCGCCGATGCAGATCGCAGCCATTGACAGCAGCGGCAACGATGCGGACGGAAACGAGATCGCCGGCCTGCCGCCGCTCGACGACTTCTTGCCCGTGGTGCGCGAGACCCAGCCGGGCGAGGAAAGCCTGCTGACCGAGACGCGCGACGGCAACTACTTCATCCTGCGGGTCGACGGCGTGACGCCAGCCGCGGAGAAGCCGCTCGACCAGGTGCGTGACGACGTGATCGCCCTGTGGAAGGACAGCGAGCGTGACCGACAGGCGCGGGAGCGGGCCGAGGCCCTGGTCGCGCGCGCCAAGGAAGGCGTGCAGCTAGCCGCCATTGCGGAGTCCGAGGGCCTGCCGTTTGCCGAGCGCGAGCCCTTGAACCGCACGGCCAGCAGCGCCTCGGAGCCCGGCGCCCGCGAACTGGCCGGCGCACTCTTCGCCCTCAAGCAGGGCGAGGTCAGCAGTTTCCGGGCCGGCGACGACTATCACGTCGCCAAGCTGATCGAGGTGCGTGCCGCCGACCCCGCGGCCGACCCGGAGACCTTGGAGCGCCTGACCACACAGCTTGCCGGCAGCCTGGAGGGCGATCTTCTGGCGCAGTTCTCGGCGGCGCTCCGCCAGACCTACGACATCAGTATCAACGCGCAGCTGATCGACGAAGTCCTCACGACCTCCTATTAGCATGCGCTCGAAGCCCGATCTCGAGGCCTTTGCCGCCGTCCACGACAAGGGTCAGGCCCAGGTCGTCTCGACCACCCTGGTCGCCGATCTGGAGACGCCGGTCTCTGCTTTCCTGAAAATCGCCGAGTCCAAGCCCTACAGCTGCCTTTTCGAGTCCGTCGAAGGTGGCGTAACGATCGGCCGCTACTCCTTCATCTGCCTGAAGCCCGACCTGGTCTGGCGTTGCTTCGGCGACCGCGCCGAAATCAATCGCCAGGCGCGCAGTGACCCCTCGGCCTTCACCGCCCTGGAGGGCGGCGCCCTGAAGACGCTGCGCGCCCTGGTCGCGGAATCGCGAATCTCGCTGCCGGCCGATCTGCCGCCCATGGCCTCCTGCCTGCTGGGCTACATGGGTTACGACACGGTCAAGCTCATGGAGCGCATCCCGGACGACAACCCCGATGCGCTCGGCGTGCCGGACGGGCTCTTCATGCGGCCGAGCGTGGTCGCCGTGTTCGACCGGGTCGAAGACCGGGTGACCGTCTTCACGCCGGTCTGGCCGAAGGAAGGGGTGACCGCGGAAGCGGCCTACGGGCAGGCGCGCGAACGGCTGGCCGATATCGTCGCTGACTTCGAACGCTCGCTGCCCTACCGGCGGGAGCGGGCCGAGGCGACCGCCGAACCGCCCGAGCCGACCTCCAACATGCCGCCGGAGCGCTTTCACGAGATGGTGCGCCGCGCCAAGGACTACATCTTCGCCGGCGACATCTTCCAGGCGGTGGTCTCGCAGCGCTTCGCCCTGCCCTTCGCACTGCCGCCCTTCAGCCTCTATCGCGCCCTGCGGCGGCTCAACCCCTCGCCTTTCCTCTTCTTCCTCGACCTCGGCGACTTCGCGGTGGTTGGCTCCAGCCCGGAGATCCTGGTCCGCCTGCGAGACGAAACCGTGACCATCCGACCGATCGCCGGAACCCGGCCGCGCGGCGCCGACGCCGCGGAGGACGCGGCCCTGGCCGAAGATCTGCTCTCCGATCCCAAGGAGCTGGCGGAGCACCTGATGCTGCTCGACCTGGGGCGCAACGACGTCGGCCGTGTGGCGCAGATCGGCAGCGTCAAAGTGACCCAGCGCAACGTGATCGAGTACTACAGCCACGTGATGCACATCGTCTCCAATGTGGAAGGCAAGATCGATCCGAAGCACGATGCCATCGACGCGCTGATCGCCGGCTTTCCGGCCGGCACCGTTTCCGGCGCGCCCAAGGTGCGTGCGATGGAGATCATTGCCGAACTGGAGCCGGACCGGCGGGGCGTCTACGCCGGTGCGGTCGGCTATTTCGGCGCCGGCGGATCGATGGACACCTGCATCGCCCTGCGTACCGCCGTGGTCAAGGACGGCCAGATGTACGTGCAGGCCGGCGGCGGCATTGTCGCCGACAGCGAACCGGAGACCGAGTTTCAGGAAAGCTGCAACAAGGCCCGCGCCCTGATTCGCGCGGCGCAGGAAGCCCTCGCGTTCGCCGCCGGACGCAGCTGAACGCCGATTCGCCCCTAACACGCGCAAGGCGGGCCGCCGACACACGGATCGAGTCCCTGCATCGGCGCAACTATTACTTTCGCACTAAGCGCATTCGCCGATAATTCGGGCCGAGTGGCTCCATCAGCTGTGACATCTTTGTGATTCCCCCCGCTTGTTGTGGAAATCGTCACAGGCCTCGTCCTTACTATTACGAAAGAAAAAAACGGGGGTGCACAACGGCATGTTCTATGTCCGTTCAGCGGCGGCAGCCGCCCTAAGTGTTCTTGCCCTATCTGCTTTTCTCATCGTGCCGACGGTCAAGCCGTCTGCCGAACTGGCGACACAAGGCGTTCACCAGCCTCTGGTCAGCCAGACCATCACCTTTTCGGTTCCCGATCAGCTGGCCATGCCGGGCTTCCCACAATGGACGGCCGTCATGGCCCGTAGCTGGGCCCGGGACAGCGGCTCGGACGAGCTCTGCTCGGCGCGCATGGGACAGCCCTGTCGGCTGAGCCACTGGCGGTACTTCCTGGACAGCCTGCGGGGCAAAGACCCCGTCTCCCAGCTTCAGCGGGTCAACCGCTTCATCAATCAGATTCGCTATCAGGCCGACGAGGTGACCTGGGGTCAGATCGACTACTGGGCGGCGCCGGGCAAGTTTTTCGCCATCGGCGGCGATTGCGAGGATTTCGCCATCGCCAAGTTCTACTCCATGAAGGATCTCGGCTTCCCGGCCGATGCCATGCGGATCGTCGTGCTGCGCGACACCAACCGCTCGCTGATGCACGCCGTCCTGGTGGTGACCTGGGAAGGCCGTGAGTGGGTGCTCGACAATCTCAGCGACAGCATCGTGAGCTGGGCCGACCGGCATCACTACGAGCCGATCTACTCGATCAACGAGGCGCGCTACAACCTGCACCAGGACCGTCAGATCACCACGCGCTACGCCGTGGCCGCCGGAAACTGACGCGGCCCGGCGCATCCGATAGAATCCGCTTCGGCATTCTCTAGATATTCTCATGCCGGGCGCAGGAGGCGCCGTACTAGGCTTGCTGCTTTCAAAGGAAGCCCGGACCGACCATGCCCTCCTCCCTCATCGAAAACTATCGACGTCTGGCGGCCTACAACAGGCTGGCGAACGAAAAGCTCTACGCCGCCTGCGCGCAGCTCAGCGACGAAGAGCGCAAGGCCGAACGGCCGGCTTTCTTCAAATTGATTCACGGCACGCTGAACCACATCATGGTCGGTGACGGCATCTGGATGACCCGTTTCGGCGGCGGCGAGGCTCCCTCGACCGGCCTGGACGCGATCCTCTACGGGGACTTCGACGCGCTGCGCGCCGCCCGCGCCATAAAGGACGCTGAGATCGAGGCCTTCGCCAAAGGGCTGACCGACGCCTTCCTGGGAAGCTCGGTCCGCTACGTCAACAACGAGGGCGTCGCGTTCGACGATCCGATGGCGCTCTGCGTCACCCACTTCTTCAATCACCAGACCCATCACCGCGGCCAAGTGCATGACATGCTGAGTCAAACCGACGTGCCACCGCCTTCGCTCGACCTGCACCGAGTGCTGCGTCCCGCCCCTGGCTAGGGAAGGCTGCCGCCGACAACCCGGTCGGATTCCCGCCATATTGCAGCCATTCGCCATGCCTATCCTTTCCGGAAAGGGATCTTGGGAGGACGACCATGGCGTCTCCAAAAGCCGGCCGAAAAAAGCCGCCGTCCGACGCTGCGCAGCGCGATCGAATCATCGAGGCGGCGCTCAACGTTGCAGAGGACTGGGGCTGGTACGACATACGGCTGCATCACGTGGCCGAGCGTCTCGATCTATCGCTCGCCGATATACGAACCCACTTCCGCGATGCCGATGCGATCGGCGATGCATGGCTAGCCCGTGCCGATCAGGCAATGCTGGCCGGGCAGGACGAGGACTTCGCGGCGCTGCCCGTCAAAGAGCGTCTGCAGATCACGCTCGAGGCATGGCTCGACGCGCTGGCGTCGCGCCGCAAGGTCACGGCCGACATCTTCCGTACCAAGATGTGGCCGGTTCACGTGCACCACAATCTCGCGCTGGTGACCTGGACCTCACGCACGGTGCAATGGTGGCGCGACGCCGCGCTGATCGACGGCAAGGGTCAGCGCCGCGCGATCGAGGAGATCGGTATGACCCTCATCTTCCTCGCGACCCTGCGCCAGTGGTGCCGCGACGGCTCGGAGGGGCAGCAACGCAGCAAGGACTCCCTGCGCCGCCGCCTTGCCGGCGCCGACCGGTTGATGGCGCGGTGCCGCAGTGGGCAACGGCAAACGCAGGCTACAAGACCGGTCTGAAAGCTGGGCCCGAAAGCCTGCTGGCCGCATTGCAGCCGCTCCTTTGGACGGCTAGTCTGCCCTTTGCAGTGCTCGTCAGGTGCTGCAGGGCAAGGTCTTATCCCGTTCCAAAGCCTGAAACTTCAGGGCGTTCCACCGACGACGAGAGGCGAGCGTGAGCTTTCTGCCCTTCCAGAGTTTGTATTTCGAGGACCTCAGCGTCGGCATGACCGAGGTCTACTCGAAGGAGGTCAAGTCGTCCGACGTGGTCGGCTTCGCCGAGATCACCGGCGACCGCAACCCGATCCATCTTTCGGAGCACTTCGCCGCTAAGACGCCCTTCAAGGGCCGCATCGCGCACGGCCTCTACACGGCGGGTCTGATCTCGGCGGTGATCGGCACGCGGCTGCCCGGGCCGGGCGCCATCTACGTCTCCCAGACCTTACGTTTCATGGCGCCGGTCAAGATCGGCGACACGGTCGACGCCATCGTCGAGGTGGTGGATCTGAATGAAGAGCGGCGAAGGGCCGGTCTGTCCTGCCGCTGCGAGGTCGACGGCACGGTGGTCCTGGAAGGCGAAGCCGTCGTCAAGGTACCCCGCCGCGGCGAGGATTGAGCGGTCAACCGGCGCGGTCGGCGCTCCGCGCCATTTCGATGCGCCGCTTGACCACGGCGCTGATCGGCACCAAGGCAAAGCCCCGTTGCTCAACATCGGCCAGCCACCCGCCCAGAACATCCAGGGTCGTCGTGTGTGGATGGCCGATGCCGACGGCATAGCCACGCCGCCGAGCAGTCGCCTCGAGCGCTTCGAGCTGGCGGCGGATTGCTGCCTTGTCGCGGTGATCGTTGTCGATGAAGACGTCACGTTCCGCATAGGGCACGCCCAGGCGCAGCGCCAGCCCGGAACCGACACTGGCACCCGCGGTCTTGGAATCGAGGTAGAGCAGGCCACGCTGCTTAAGCTCCGCCATGACCTGGCCCATACCTGGCAGCGAGGTCGTGAAGAGGCTGCCCATGTGGTTGTTCACGCCGACGAAGCCTTCAAAGCGACTGAGGCCCCAGTCGATGCGTCGGGCCAGTTCCTCCTCGTCCAAGCCGACGATCAGGGCGTTCGGCCCCGGATTGTAGTCCGTGTCGCGCGGCTGCATGGGCATGTGCACCAACAACTCGTGACCGGCCCGGCGCGCCGTCGCCAGCATGTCGTCGATTTTTTCCGCGTAGGTCATGAACGCCAGGGTCAGAGGGCCCGGTAGGGCCGCGGCGCGGCGCGAATTCGGTCGGTTGAGGCCGACATCGTCGAGCACCAAAGCGATCATCGGCCGCCCGCCGCTGTCCTCGAAGGGTACGGCGTTGGCCTGCCAGGCCAACGGCCTCTCGCTCGGCGTAAGAGTTTCCTCCGCCTCCTTGAGGCCGGCATCCTCGACGAAGCTGTCGAGCTCCCGCTCGCTCGGCGGCAGCATCGGATCGGTCGGAGAAAACGGCTCCTCGTAGACCACCGGCACGCCGTTCGCGTCCAAGGTGTGCAGCGCCCTCCGGCGCAGGGCCACAGGAATTGTCCAGTCGTCGTCCCCCGGTGTCGCGGCCCGGGGCCGATCGCTGTCAGGTTCGGCGGCGAGCCGATCGATGCCGCCATCGACGCTTGGCCCATCTGCCGCGTAATGTTCGGCTCGCGCAGGCACCCTCGGCTCCACGCTCAGCGCCTCAGCGGCCGGCCGCGGCCGAGCGGGAAAGCCCGGCTCGGGCCGCGCTTCGGCAGATGGTTCCGGCGCCGGCAGGACGTCTCCGGTGCTTTTCGCCTTCACGTCCTCAGGTCGGATCGGATCCGCAGAACCCACCGCTGCCGGCGCCTCGGCTACCGGGTCCTCGGCTACGGGCTCCTCCGGGCCGGCGGCCGGCGCCAAAGCCGCAAGTTCCGCCAGATCGGGTATGGCGGGCCCGAGCAACCCGGTGCGGTCGAGCGTAACGCCCAGCACCGCGCCGAGACTCAGACCGCCGAGAAAAAGTCCGCCAGCCAACGCCGCCGCGACCGTCGTCTTCAGGCCGATCTCGCCGCGCTGGCGCCGCAATCGGTTGTTGGCACGCTTGCGGGCCGCAGTCGCCGCAGTTCCCCTGGCCGCCGGCCGCTTCCGCTTGACCGACGCTCCGCCGCTTCGCTTCACCACGGGTTCCCTGCCCCTTGAGATCGTCTTGCTGAAGAACGAGAGACGATTCGGCGTCCGACAGTCCGACTCCGCCTTGGCCGGTAGTCTACCATGGTGCACGCCGCGCTGCACAATCGACCTTCGCAGCCGCGACAAAGAGGTCGCGCCCTGCTGGGCGCCTGGGGCTCCGCCCGCTTCCACCTTGCCGGGCAAGCTGATATAAGAAAACGGGATGTGTTAAACAAAGACACGAAAAACGCCAGTCAAGCCGCTGAAATGTTTCTTCTTATCGACAACTACGATAGCTTCACCTACAACCTCGTCCACTTTCTGGGCGAGCTAGGCGCTGCGGTCGAGGTCCATCGCAATGACCATATCGGCGTTAACGAAGCCTTAAGCCTGCACCCGCGCGGCATCGTCCTTTCTCCCGGCCCCTGCGATCCGGACAAGGCTGGGATCTGCCTGGAACTGGTGGCGGCGGCGGCCGACGACGACGTGCCGCTGCTCGGCGTCTGCCTGGGCCACCAGGCGGTCGGCCAGGCCTTCGGCGGCAAGGTGACGCGCGCCGACGTTCCCATGCACGGCAAGCTGAGCCAAGTCAGCCACAGCGGAAGCGGGATCTTCGCCGACCTGCCGGACGGCTTCAACGCGACCCGCTATCATTCTCTTGTGGTCGAGCGGGAAAGCGTGCCTGATTGCCTGGAGGTCACGGCTGAGACGGAGGACGGCATTGTCATGGGACTGCAACACAAGGAGAAAGCCATCCACGGCGTGCAGTTCCATCCGGAGAGCATTGCCTCGGAGCACGGCCATGCCTTGCTGCGCAACTTCCTCACCTTGGCCGGCCACAACGGCTGAACGGCGCGCGCGAGGCTTTTTCCGATGACCGGCGATATGACCGACCTCAAGGCGCTCCTCGGCGTCGCCGCCGCCGGCCAGGCGCTCAGTAGCGAGCAGGCCGAGCAGGCTTTTAACATCATCATGTCAGGCGACGCCACGCCGGCGCAGATGGGCGGCTTCCTCATGGCGCTCAGAGTGCGCGGCGAGACCGTGGAGGAGATCACCGGCGCAGCCCGCGCAATGCGCGGCAAGATGCTGCCGATCGAGGCGCCGGAAGGCGCCATCGACACCTGCGGCACCGGCGGCGACGGCAAGGGCACCTTGAACATCTCGACCGGCGCAGCCTTGGTTACGGCGGCTTGCGGCGTGCCGGTCGCCAAGCACGGCAATCGGGCGCTCTCCTCCAAGAGCGGGGCGGCCGACGTGCTGATGGCGCTCGGTGTCAACGTCGACGCCGACATGGCGCTGGTGAAAAAGGCGCTGTGGGAGGCCAAGACTTGCTTCCTCATGGCGCCACGCCATCACAGCGCCATGCGCCATGTCGGGCCGACCCGGGTCGAGCTCGGCACGCGGACAATCTTCAACCTGCTCGGCCCGCTCTCAAACCCGGCCCGGGTCAAGCGGCAGGTGATTGGCGTCTTCGCCGAGGAGTGGGTCGAGCCGATCGCCAACGTCCTCAAGAGCCTGGGCCACGAGCATGCTTGGGTGGTGCATGGCGCGGACGGGCTCGACGAGCTTTCGACCACCGGCGCCTCCGTCGTGGCCGAGCTGAAGAATGGCGCGGTCAAACGCTTTTCGGTGACGCCCGATGACGCGGGCCTGTCGATCGCGATGCTCGACGACCTCAAGGGCGGTGATGCGGAGCACAATGCGGTGATCATGCGGGCCATGCTCGAGGGCGAGCCTGGGGCGTTCCGCGATGTGGTGCTCTTTGCAACCGCCGCCGCCCTGATCGTCGCCGGCAAGGCCGCAGACCTGAAAGCTGGCGTCGCCCAAGCGGCCGAAGCGATCGACAGTGGCGCTGCCAAGCAGACGCTCGCCCGGCTGGTGGCCATCACCAACGAGCCAGCGCCGGAGCCGGCCGCATGAGTGACGTCCTGCAGAAGATCTGCGCCGAAAAGCGGGAGATTGTCGCCGCGCGCAAGCAGTCGCTGCCGCTGAGCGAGCTCGAGGCCCGCGCTGCGGAAGCCAGTCTGCCGCGCGGCTTCCTTCGTACGCTCGCGATGGCGGCCGACGACCAGGGCCACAGTCTGATCTGTGAGATCAAGAAAGCCTCGCCCAGCAAGGGCCTGATCCGGGAGGATTTCGACCCGCCGGCCCTGGCCCGCGCCTACGAGTGCGGCGGCGCCAGTTGCCTCTCGGTGCTGACCGACGAGAAGTACTTTCAGGGCAGCGACTCCTATCTCCAATCGGCGCGCGATGCGGTGGCGCTGCCGGTGCTGCGCAAGGATTTCATGCTGGAGCCCTACCAGATCGTCGAATCGCGGGCGCTCGGCGCGGACTGCGTACTGCTCATCATGGCCGCCCTCGAGGACGCCCAGGCCAGGGAGCTGGAGGACCTGGCGCTCAGCCTCGGCATGGACGTGCTGGTGGAGGTACACGACGCCGTCGAACTGGAGCGCGCGCTCGCCATGCGCTCGCCACTGATTGGCATCAACAACCGCAACCTCAAGACCCTGGAGGTCGATCTGGCGACCACCGAGGCGCTGGCCGCGCTGATGCCGGAGGGGCGCTTCCTGGTCTCCGAGAGCGGCCTCTACACGCTGGACGATCTGATCCGCATGCGGGCCGTCGGCGCCCGCGCCTTTCTGATCGGCGAATCCCTCATGCGCCGGGACGATGTCGCGGCCGCCACCGCCGCCTTGCTGACCAGCCCGACGGCCGCTCGGGCCAGCGCCTGACGGCGGACGCCATGGCCGAGCTCACCCATTTCGACGCCGAGGGCAAGGCCGTCATGGTCGATGTCTCGGACAAGGCGACGAGCGAGCGGATCGCCGTAGCCAAGGGCAGCATCGCCATGGCGCCGGAGACCCTGGCACTGATCCGCCAGGGCGGCGTCAAGAAAGGTGACGTGCTCTCGGTCGCCCGCCTGGCCGGCATCATGGGCGCCAAACGCACGCCCGACCTGATACCGCTCTGCCATCCCTTGCAGCTCACCTCCGTTACCGTCGACCTGGCACCCGATGCAGCCGCCGACGCTATCGAGATCACTGCCACCTGCAAGCTGAGCGGCAAGACCGGGGTCGAGATGGAGGCGCTGACCGCCGTCGCCGTGGCGGCGCTCACCGTCTACGACATGTGCAAGGCGGTCGACCGCGGCATGCGCATCTGCGACATTCGTCTGGTACACAAATCCGGCGGCAAGTCTGGCACTTACGAGGCTTCCTGATGATATCGGTCGCCGAGGCGCTGGAGCGGATCCTCGCCGCCTTCGAGCCCCTGCCCGCAGAGACCATCGGCCTCGCAGAGGGCCTGGGCCGAGTGCTGGCGGAGGACGTGGTGGCTCGCGTCACCCAGCCGCCGCATGCCGTCTCGGCCATGGACGGCTATGCCGTGCGGGCGGCCGACGTGGCGAAGGTGCCGGTCGAACTGCGCCAGATCGGCGAGGTGCCGGCGGGCTGCGCCTACGAGGGGCAGGTCGGCGCCGGCCAGACCGTGCGCATTTTCACCGGCGCACCGCTGCCCGCGGGCAGTGATGCCATCGTCATTCAGGAAGACACTGAGAGCGACCCGGAGCAGGGTGGCTACAGGGTCACCGTCAAGCAGAGCGTCGCGGAGGGCAACTACGTGCGCCCCGCCGGTCTCGACTTCAAGGCTGGCGACATCGGCGTCCCGGCCGGGCAACGCGTGACCGCGCGCGACATCGGCCTGGCGGCGGCGATGAACGCGCCCTGGCTGCGGGTCCGGCGGCGGCCCCGCGTGGCCATACTAGCGACCGGCGACGAGGTGGTCATGCCGGGTGAGCCGGTCGGCCCGAACCAGATCGTCAGCTCGAACGGCCTCTCGCTCTCGGCGTTGGTCACCGCTTGCGGCGGCGAGGCCGTCAACCTGGGGATCGCCGGCGACAACGAGGACTCCCTGGCCCGGCTCTCGGCCGGCGCGCGCGGCGCCGACCTGCTAGTGACCACCGGGGGTGCCTCGGTCGGTAAGCACGATCTGGTGCAGCAGGTGCTGGAGCGCCACGGACTGGCGCTCGACTTCTGGAAGATCGCAATGCGACCCGGTAAGCCGCTGATGTTCGGCCGGATTGGCGATACGCCGATGCTGGGCCTGCCTGGCAATCCCGTCTCTACTTTGGTCTGCGGCGTGCTCTTCGTTCGCCCCGCCATCGAGGCCATGCTCGGCCGGCACACCGCCGAAGCGCCGCCGGAGACGGCCATCCTCGGTGCCGCGCTCGGCGAAAACGACCGGCGACAGGACTACCTGCGCGCCCGGATAGACTACGACGGGACGGGGCAACGCCGCGCCCTACCCTTCAACCGTCAGGACAGCTCGATGCTGGGCGCCCTGGCCCACGCCGATTGCCTGATCGTGCGCCCGCCACACGCACCGCCGCTGGCCGCCGGAGAGACGGTCGAGATCATTCCGCTCGCCGGCGGTACCCTCAGCATTTGACCACTGTTTACCCCCGCATCTGACCCCCGCGCCTGACCTGGGCCGTCAACAGTTGCTGACAAAAGCCAACGACGACGGTCAAAAAACCGTCATCCGGTGCCCAGAGACCCCTTGACGTGCAATGAGAACCAAACTAGAACATGTGGGAAGTTTTTGTTTTGTTCTATATCTTGTGTTGGATAAGGATCTGGGGGTCAGACGGCGATGCTTACACGCAAACAGCACGAGCTCCTGCTCTTCATCAACAGGCGGCTTGAAGAAAATGGTGTATCTCCCTCATTCGACGAAATGAAAGATGCTTTGGGCCTGAAGTCCAAGTCGGGCATTCATCGCCTGATCACCGGTCTTGAGGAGCGCGGCTTCATCCGGCGCCTGCCGCACCGGGCCCGCGCCGTCGAGGTGGTGCGCCTGCCCGAAAACCTGGCGCCGCCCAAGCCGCCGGTCAGCGGCTTCCGGCCGCAGCTCATTCAGGGCGATTTCAAGGGCACTCTGACCGGTGCGACGGCCGCGCCCGAGGCGCCCTCGGTCGAGCTGCCGCTCTACGGCAGTATCGCTGCGGGCACCCCGATCGAGGCCCTGCGCGACGAGTCCAACTTCGTCGATGTTCCGGCCGGGCTGCTTGGACAGGGCGAGCACTATGCCCTGGAAGTCGATGGCGATTCGATGGTTGAGGCCGGCATTCTCGATGGCGACACCGTCATCATCGAGCGGCGCGAGCGGGCCGACAACGGCGCAATCATCGTCGCCCTGATCGACAACGAGGAAGTGACCCTGAAACGGCTGCGCAGCCACGGCAACTCGATCGCCCTGGAGCCGGCGAACAAGGACTACGAAACGCGCATTTTCCCGGCCAAGCGCGTCAAGGTTCAGGGGCGCTTGGTGGGCCTGCTGCGCCGCTATTGAACGACTCCGTTCGCCCACATGCGGACTGGGCTCACGGAGGCCGCGGCACTCCGGGCCAGGCCGGCCGTGCGGAATTCGTTCAAAAACAGTTCGTTAATCCCCATTAAGTGAACATTAACTAAGGCTCGGCAATAGTCGCTTTACCACGCCAGCCCTCAGGAACTGCCGCTTTTCAGCCAGCGGCAGTGCAAGCTGGCTCCGCCTCGCGATGAACGGCCTAAGGGACACCCACCACATGTTCTCTAAGAACGAAAAGCCGAAGGGCACGGCCCCCGCGCCGGCTTCGGAACCGACGAAAGCCTATGCCGCCCCGGCGCAGAAAGCCGCGCCCTCGATTATCAGCAACGACCTCAAGATCACCGGCGATCTGCACAGCAACGGCGATGTCCACGTCGACGGCACCGTCGATGGCGACATCAACGCCCGCAGCGTGACCGTCGGCGAAGGTGCCCAGGTCACCGGCCGCGTCTCCGGCGACCGGGTCCGCCTCTGTGGTCAGCTGAACGGCGGCGTCGACGCCGCCATGGTCGAGCTCACCCGCACCGCGCGGGTCGAGGGCGACATCCTTCACGACAGCCTGCAGATCGAAGCCGGCGCCTTCCTGGAAGGCCAGCTGCGCCGCCGCGACACCTCCGCCAAGGGCAAGTCCACCAACGTGACCTCCCTGGCCTCCTCGCGCAGCGACGACAGCAGCGACAGCGAGCCCCCTGTCGCGCAGGCGGCCAGCAAGTAGGCCGTCCCTAGCAAGACGCGCCGCCGACCCACACGGCGGCCATTCCTTTAGCGCGCGGACTGCCGTCCGCGGGAGAGCACCCAGGGGCGTTCGCCGCGTCCCTGGGCCACGCTCTCCACCCTCACCCCCTCCTCCGACAGCCAGACCGCGTGCGCCCCGGCGCGCCAGACGTCGAAGCGGTCGATCACCACCGTGGGTGTGTCGCAGAAGCGCTGCGGCACCGGCTCGCGGCTGATCAAGACCGTTGCCCTTTGGCAATCCTCTTCCAATGCCCGGCTGTCTTGAATCAGAGCGACGATCTGGCCGGCGTGGCGGTAGATGCAGCCCAGAGAATCGCAGCGCAGCGGCGCATGCTCCACCGAGCTTTCCGCCCCTGAGCCCTGGAAGGGCCAGGGCAGCGCCTCGGTGGCGCCCGCCCTGCGCAGCCAGAGCTTCGCGGTGAAGCGGTCGCGGCGGGTGGTGGAAAGCCAGAGCCTGCCGTCTGCCGCCTGCACCGCCATCAGCGCCGCATCGCCGCTGACCAGCAGATCCGGCGGCCGGTTAAGCGGGACGGAGAGCAGGCCCGCCGCGATCGCCAGAAGTCCGGCGAAGCGCCAGGCGCGGCGCCAGAGGCAAAGCCAGAGCCCGCCCAGCACCACCAGGGCCAGTCCGGCCGCAGGCATGGCCGGAACCGCAGCAACCGCCCCCGGCCAGCCGGCCACTGTGCGTGCGACGGCAATCACCCCGTCGATACCCCAGCCCATGGGCTGCAGCGCCAGCGCCTCTAGCCCCAGGGGCATGAGGCAAAAGGCGAACAGGGCCCAGGGCATGATCCACAAGGCGGTGAGTGGCACCGCGACCAGATTGGCGGCCAGGCCGAAGAGCGCCAGCCGGTTGAAGTGATAGGCCGCGAAGGGCGCGTTCGCCAGGATGGCGATCACCGAAGTCATCGCCACACCGACGAGGTAGAAGAAAACGCGAAGCGCGAGTGCGCGTTCCGCAAAAACGCGCCGCTCCGACAGCGCCTCGTAGGCGGCGACCAGCGCCGTGACCGCCGCGAAGGACATCTGAAAGCTGGCCGACAGCAGGCTCTCCGGCGCCAGCATGAGGACGGCCAACGCCGCCCAGGCAACGAGCCGCAGCGAGATTGCCGTGCGGTCGAGCAGCACGGCAAGGAAGACCAGGCCGATCATCACGAAGGCGCGCTGGGTCGGCAGAGTGGCACCGACTAGCATCAGGTAGGCGAAGGCCCCAGCCACTGCGACCAGCGCAGCCCATTTCTTGATCGGATAGTTGAGAGCCAGTGGTGGGATCAGGGCCAAACCGGCCCGCGTCGCGAAGAACAGCAAGCCGGCGACCAGCCCGAGATGCAGGCCAGAGATGGCCAGCAGATGGGCCAGGCCAGATTGGCGCATGGCCTCGATTACCGGCTCGGGGATCGCCGCGCGCTCGCCGGTCATCAGCGCCGCCGCCATGGCGCCCGTCTCACCTGGCAGCGCGACCAGTACGCGCTGGGCCACCGCCTGCCGCAGGCCGGCCCAGCCCAGGCGCCAGTCCTCGGCCAACCCCGCCATGACGCCCCTGGGCACGCTTTGCTCGTCGCGGGCATCCTTGCGAGCGTGCCCGACCGCATAACCAACGGCGCCGAGCCGCTCGAAATAGGCCCGCCGCGCGAAATCGAAGGCACCCGGCGCGCCCGGTTCCGGCGGCGGGCGCAGCACGGCGCGCAGGTCGATCCAGTCGCCCGGCCGCAGGACGGCCGGATCGCGCGCCGTCAGCCGTATCCTGACCTTGGCCGGCGCGCGCGCGGACTCCAGCCCCTCAAGCGCAGCATGCTGAAGGGTGACGCGCATGCCGCCGCCCTCGCCCGAGACGCTGGGTTCGATGGCAAGGACTTGGCCCGAGACAAGGGCGGGCCCGAAGCGCTCCTGCAGAACCGGCGCTGCCACTTGGAGGCTGCGCCACTGGGCCGCGGCCAGGCCGGCGCCCATGAGGCCGACCACCAGAGCCATCACAAGCCAGCCACTACCCTTGCCGCGCGCCGCCAGGGTCAGGGCGGCGGCTAGGATCAGACCGCTGGCCCCCAGCCACAAAGGCAGCTCCCATGGCAGCGCGAAGTAGAGCGCGATACCGGCACCGAAGCCGACCGGCAGCCACAGGCCCCAGCGCTCGCGCTCGGCGATCAGTTGCTCTTTGAGCCAGGCGGCGCAGCTGGCCAGGGCCCTGCTGCGGATCCCGCTCGCGACCTCGGCGGCTTGGGCCATGGCCCTACCCCGAGGCGGCGGCGTCCGGCGGCATGGCGCCGCGCCGCTGTAGGATGCGCGCCCCGTCGGCACCATAGAAGAAGGCCAGCAGAACGAAGCGGCGGCCTCGCGTAACCGGCCGGGCCTCGTGCAACAGCGAGCAGGAGAAGACGATCGCATCGCCGGCCGCCGGGTTGTAGAGCTGCGGGCCGTACTCGGGGAAGCAAAGCTCGCCGCCGGCGTAGTCCTCCGTATTGAGGTTGAGTGACATGGCAAAGCGACGATGAGCACTGCCGAGCGTGACGTTGTCGCGGTGCGCACTGAAGTGGCCATGGCTCTCCGCTTCGTAGCAGGCGATCTTGAACTGCTCGAAGTGCGTCACCTGATAGGCGAAGGCCTTGGCGATCTCCGGCAGCACGCGCGTGCCGACGTAGCGCTCGATGCGTCGCCCCATCGTCGGATCGGTGACGATGTGGTCGCGGCGCACCTTGACCTCCGGGTCGAGCACTTCCCTACCGAGGCCGCCGCCAGAGGTGCGCAGCACGCCCCGGCTCTCGCTCCCTTCCCGCTCGAAAAGCGCGATCAATTCGCGGCAGAAGGTCGGGCTGAAAACGCCCTGCACGTAAAGCAGGGGGGCAAAGGGTCGGACCTGCTGAGGCCGCTCGTGCGGCTGCGCCTCAAGAAGGCGACGTAGTTCCTGCGCAAAGCCCGCGTCATCCCGGCCGCGTTCGACCCGCAGCAGTCGGCGGTTTGCGTCGCCGACGAAGCAGGTGACACCCTCGGCCGACTGCGCCTCCAGGCCATAGGCCGCCGCCGCGCGCCCTTCGGGATCGGACAGCAGGAACTCGAAGGGGGCGCCCTGCTCCGCCGTCTCGGCATTGGTGCCAGCGCTTTGGCCAGTGATGCAGAAGATATGCGCGACCTCATGAAGATCCGCATAGAGCTCGGCCAGACCCTTCAACACGGCGTCGCAGTCCGGGTGCGGCCAAGCGGGCCAGAACAGCACGACGATGAACTTCCCCCGCGTCGAGCGCGACAGCACCGTCACCTTGCCACGCTGATTGGGCAAACTGAAATCCGGCAGGAAGTCGCCGACCTCGAGCGTTTCGATCACCGTGCCTCGACCCTATACCGCCTTTTTTTTTGCGAAGGATAGCATGGCACCCGGCGCCAAGCGACGCAGGCGCTCGGCCCGCCCCCTTGAGCCGCTCGGCCAGGCCGCCGATCATGGCCTCCCGAAAAGCGCGGGCGGAGGCCAATGACGAACGGCGATCACGGATGGCGGGGCCGCGGCAAGGTGCGCATCGCGCGCAGCGGCGGGCTGCTGATCATTCGCTACCAGGGGCTCAGCACACGCGGCGGACGGCTCCAGGCGCCGATCGCCGAGGCCTTTCGCAAGGACTACCGCGCCCATCGGCCCGCCTATGGCGACTTCGCCGTCCGGCTCTGGATCGAGAGCGATGGCAGCGGCCACCGCATCGACGTGGATAACGTGGCCAAGGCCTGCCTTGACGCGCTGACCGGCGCCGTCTGGCACGACGATAGCCAAGTGCGCCGCCTGCTGGTGGAGAAGCTCGCCGCGCCGCGCGACAGCATTACCATCGCGGTCGAAGCGCTGACCGACGGGCGGGCGCTGGAGCCGGCCGACACCGATCTGCGAGAACTCCTGGCTCGAGTGGGCGGCTTGGCGGATCAGGCCTAGGCAGTCCGGCGCGGCCGGGCCGCGTCAGTGGAAGCGCGCCGCGTTCAGAATCATGCTTTCCACCGTGCCGTTGGAGACGCAGTCGAGCGCGCCCTGGCTGCGCTCGTTACTGGAGAAATGCGCCAACGCCGTTTCTGAGAAGCTGCCGCGTCCGCTGTCCGACATGTCGTAGGCCGTGTCGACCTCAAGGATGTATTCCACCTCGACCGCGACCCTAGTGCCCTCATCGGTAGTCGTGGCGGCCAGGTAGGAGATCGTGCGCAGACTGGCGCTGCGCTCCGCAGCGTAGGAATGGCCCTGCGGGTCGGTCGCCTCGAAGCTGGCGGAGTCCGCGGTCGGATAGCGGTAGAGCTTGTCGATGCCGAGCCCGCTGGTGTAGGCGTGGATGCTCTCGCCGCAGTCGATGAAGTCGCTGGGGCGCTCGGCGCTGACCGCGACTTGCATGGCCTTGGCGCGCGAATTGACCTTCTCGATCTCGAAGGGCGGTCGCGACAAGGCGATGTTCAGGCGCGCCCAGGTCTGCTCCAGACCGGCGGGCACCACGGTCTTGGTCTCGATGTCGCGAAGCTCGGCGCGCCTATGGTTGCTTGTCGAGGCCGCCTGCTGACAGGCGGCCAAGACCGCCAGAAGGCCGAACGCCACCGCTTTCCGCATCGCCGTCTTCCCCACTGTCCCCCACCACTGGCTCCAGTGCCCATCACATAGGCGAAACGGTGGCGGGCGGGCAAGGCCCCTGCCCCTGCCCGGCGACCAGCCGTGCACCCCGGCCGCGGCATCCAGGTTTAGCCCGGTCCGCCTATGTGATATGACCCGCGCCAGCTTTCCACCAACAGAAACGAGCGCCCGAACCGCGATGACCGTCGTTACCCGTTTCGCCCCCTCGCCCACCGGTTTCCTGCACATAGGCGGGGCCCGCACGGCGCTCTTCAATTGGCTCTATGCCCGGCACCATGGCGGCAGCTTCCGCCTGCGCATCGAGGACACCGACCGCAAACGCTCCACGCCGGAGGCGATCGAGGCGATCCTCGAGGGCCTGAAATGGCTCGGTCTCGAGTGGGACGGCGAAGTGGTCTACCAGTTCTCCCGCGCGCCGCGGCACGCCGCCATGGCCCGCAAGCTGCTCGAGGAGGGCTGCGCCTACCACTGCTACTGCACGCCGGAGGAGCTGGAGGCCATGCGCCAGGCGGCGCTGGCCGAGGGCCGGCGGATGCTCTACGACGGCCGCTGGCGCGACCGTGATCCGGCCGAAGCCCCGCCCGACGTGTCGCCTGTGGTCCGCCTGAAGATGCCGCGCGAGGGCGAGACCGTGATCCGTGACCTGGTGCAGGGCGAAGTTACGGTGGCCAACGACCAGCTGGACGACATGGTCCTACTGCGCGCCGACGGCACGCCGACCTACATGCTCTCGGTCGTGGTCGACGATCACGACATGGAGATCAGCCAAGTGATCCGTGGCGACGACCACCTGACCAATGCCTTCCGCCAGCACCAGCTTTTCCTGGCGCTCGGCTGGGAGCCGCCTGCCTTTGCCCACATCCCGCTGATCCACGGCGCCGACGGGGCCAAGCTCTCCAAGCGCCACGGCGCGCTCGGCGTCGAAGCCTACCGCGATCTGGGCTACCTGCCGGAGGCGCTGCGCAACTATCTGCTGCGGCTCGGTTGGTCGCACGGTGACGAGGAGATCATCTCGACCGAGCAGGCCGTAGCCTGGTTCGATCTGGACGCCGTCGGACGCGGCGCGGCGCGTTTCGATTTCGCCAAGCTGGGCAATCTGAACGGCCACTATCTGCGCGAGACCGATGACGGCCGCCTGGCCGACCTGGTGCAGCCGGTCCTGGAGCAGCGCCTGGGCCGGCCGATCGATGCGGAGGGCCGGGAGCGCCTTCTGCGCGGCATGCCTGGCTTGAAGCCACGTGCGAAAACGATCGTCGAACTAGCTGATGCCGCGCAATTTTATGTCGCACAGCTCCCGCTCGAAATGAACGACAAGGCGGCAAAACTGCTGAATCAGGATGCCCGCGGGCGTCTGGGCCGTCTGATCGGCGCCCTGGAGGCTCTGGAAAGCTGGTCCGAGGAACCGCTTGAAGGCGCCGTTCGGGGCTTCGCGGAGGAAGATTCCGCCAAGCTGGGACAAATCGCGCAACCTTTGCGGGCTGCATTGACTGGAAGCACGGCTTCACCGGGCATTTTCGAGGTCATGGCCGTCCTCGGAAAGGCGGAATCCCTGGCCCGAATCGCCGAACAAACCAAGGGGGCCGGGACCGACTGAACGGACGACCGCCCTGATTGATCGGGGCGTTAAGACTCTTTATGCTGCAGCGCAGCTAACATGGCGCCTTTTTTGAGGCATTTCAGAGGACATTGCTATGACCCAGCGCACCACTGCCGCCGCTGAAGAGGCCGCCAACACCGTCACCCTGACCGACAATCGCGATGGTCGATCATGGGAGTTGCCGATCATGGGCGGCAGCGAGGGCCCCGACGTGATCGACGTGCGGCGGCTCTACGGCGACACCGGCATGTTCACTTATGACCCGGGCTTCACCTCGACGGGCAGCTGCGAGTCCAAGATCACCTTCATCGACGGCGACAAGGGCGTGCTGCTGCATCGCGGCTATCCGATCGAGCAACTGGCCGGGCGCAGCGATTTCATGGAGGTCTGCTATCTGCTGCTGCACGGCGAGCTGCCGACCCGCGAGCAGAAGTCCGACTTCGTCAAGTCGATCACCTACCACACCATGCTGCATGAGCAGATGCTGAACTTCTATCGCGGCTTCCGCCGCGACTCGCATCCCATGGCGATCATGGTGGGCGTGGTCGGCGCGCTCTCGGCCTTCTATCACGATTCGACCGATATCAACGATCCGCACCAGCGGATGATCGCGTCGCATCGCCTGATCGCGAAGATGCCGACCATCGCTGCTATGGCCTACAAGTATTCGATCGGCCAGCCCTTCGTCTATCCGCGCAACGATCTGAACTACGCGGAGAACTTCCTCTACATGACCTTCGCGGTGCCGGCCGAGGATTACGTGGTGAACCCGGTGCTGGCGCGAGCCATGGACCGCATCTTCATCCTGCACGCCGACCACGAGCAGAATGCTTCGACCTCGACGGTCAGGATCTCCGGTTCGAGTGGCGCCAATCCCTTCGCCTGCATTGCCGCCGGCATCGCCTCGCTCTGGGGGCCGGCGCACGGCGGTGCTAACGAGGCCGTGCTGCAGATGCTGCAGGAGATCGGCTCCAAGGAGCGCATCCCCGAGTTCATCGCGCGAGCCAAGGACAAGAACGATCCCTTCCGCCTGATGGGCTTTGGCCACCGGGTCTACAAGAACTACGATCCGCGGGCGACGGTGCTGCGTGAGTCGGCGCACGAGGTGCTGCAGGAGCTCGGCGTCAAGGACGAACCGTTGCTCGACCTAGCCATGGAGCTGGAGCGGATCGCCCTCGAGGACGACTACTTCGCGGAGAAGAAGCTGTTCCCCAATGTCGACTTCTACTCCGGCATCATCCTCAAGGCGATGAACCTGCCGACCTCCATGTTCACGGTGCTCTTCGCCTTGGCGCGGACCGTGGGCTGGGTCGCCCAGTGGACCGAGATGATCGAGGACCCGAGCCAGAAGATCAGCCGGCCACGGCAGCTCTACAGCGGCTATAACCGGCGCGAGTTCGTTCCGATCGACCAGCGCAGCTGAGCTGCACACCGGCCTATTGCCACCATGCACTTGCCGGCGCGCTGAAGCTCTGTTCGCATAGCGGATAGTGTTGCAGCAGACCGGAGAGGCGCCATGGCGGCGATGGAGTGGCTTGAGGCCCTGACCTACATCATCACGATCCTGGGGTTGCCCGGCGCGATCGGCGTGTTCGTCTACGAGCAGCGCAAGGAGCGGCAGAACGAGGAATACGAGCTGCACCGAACGCTATCCCAGGAGTACGACGACTTCCTCAAGCTCGTTCTCGATCACGCGGACCTCCTATTGTTGCAGCGGGATCGCAGCGGTGGGGAGCTGACGGACGAGCAGAAGGAGCGGAAGCACATCCTGCTGACCATGCTGGTGTCGCTCTTCGAGAAGGCCTTCATCATCGTCTACGACACGAATATGAGCCGGGATCAGCGGCGGCGCTGGCTGTCATGGGAAGATGACATGCGCGAGTGGTGTCGCCGGGCGGACTTCCGTGCCGAGCTGCCGAGATTGCTGGAGGGCGAGGACGACGAGTTCGGCGCGTACATTCTGGCCATCGCCGAAGCCGAGGCGGGGCAGGCCCGGCCAGCCCCTGCCTAACCCGACTTGATCAGGTCGTACTACCGCCGATAAGCGACAGGATGGCGCGCGCCGCCTTACGACTGGGCGGTGTGCTGCCGAGGCCGAGCTTGACGGCGGCCTCGCGTCCGCCGGCGATCTGAGCCTCGCGCGCGGCCGGATCGGTCAGCAACCGTTCGGCCGCGGCGGCAAAGTTCTCCGGCGTGCAGTCTTCCTGCAGCAACTCCGGCTGCACCTCGCGGTCGAGCACCAGGTTGATCAGGCTCGCGTACTTTATACGCAGCAGCGCGCGGCCGATGACGGCGGTAACCGGTCCGACCCGGTAGGCGATCAGGGCCGGCACGCCGGCGACCGCCAGCTCCACCGCCACCGTGCCCGAGGTCGCCATGGCCAGGTCGGAAACGGCATAGGCCTGGTACTTGTCCGCCGGCTCCGGCAACACAATTGCCGGCACGGCCCAACGCGCCGCCGCCTCGGAGACCAGGTCCGCCACCGTAGGGACCGTGGGAACGACGGCGTGAAGATCGGGAAAACGCCGCTTCAGCAGAACCAATGCACCGGCAAAGACCGGTTCGTGGTGGCGGATCTCGCCGCGTCGGCTGCCCGGCAGGATGCAAATCACCGGCGCCCCGGCGGGAATACCGTGCTGGGCGCGAAAGGCCGCCGGATCGGTCTCAACCTGGGCGGCCTCGACCACCGGATGGCCGACCACCGTGGTGGTCAGGCCATGTTTTTCGAAATAGGGCGGCTCGAAGGGCAGCAACGCCAGGAGGTGATCCAGATAGCGCGCCACATTGCGCGCCCGCCAGGGCTTCCAGGCCCAGACCGAGGGCGCGACGTAGTGCACCAGCGGGAAGCCCTTGCCGGTGAGCCGCTTGGCAACCCGCAGGGTGAAGCCGGGCGCGTCGATGGTCACCAGTACGGCGGGCTTCGCCGCCTCGACAGCGGCAACGGTCTCACGAATGCGCCTCAGCACGAGGGGGATGCGGGGGATCACGTCGAAGAAACCCATAACCGCCAGCTCGTTCAGAGGAAAGAGGCTGGTCAGCCCCTCGTCCGCCATCAGCGCGCCGCCGACGCCGGTAAAGCGGATGCGCCCGCCCGTCTCGGCCTTGAGCGCCGCCATCAGGCGAGCGCCGAGCTGATCGCCCGAAGGCTCGCCGGCGATCAGGAAGATCAGGGGGCCGTCGTCCCCAGATCGGCTCATGGGGAGCCGCTCATGGCTCGAGCGGTACACCGACGACGAACAAACCGGCCGCATCGGCCGCCGCGCCGACCGCCGCCGCGTCGACCACCAAGGCGCCGCCCGCCTCGACCGCGATGCCGCGCAGGCCCGCCGCGGCGGCATCCTTGACCGTCTGCACGCCGATCGTCGGCAGGTCGGCGCGGCGCTCCTGCTCCGGCTTCTTGACCTTGACCAGCACGCCGCCCGGCCCGTCGAAACGCAGCGCGCCGCAGCGCTGGAGTAGCGCGTCTGTGCCCTCGACCGCCTCGACGCCGAGCACGACACCCTGCTGGACGACCGCCGCCTGCCCGACGTCCTGGGCGCCCAGCGCCTTCGCCACGGCGATGCCGCGGGCGATATCCTCGCGCGCCTGGGCGTCGGGCTGCAGTTCTCCGTAGGCCCTGGCCTCGGCGATCAGATCCTGCATGACCTCCTCCGGGCCGACCACGCGAAATCCTTCCTCCTCGAGCCCGCCGATCACCGCACGGAGCAGCCCGTCGTCGCCGAAGGCGCGGCGGCCGACCTTGGCGAAGAAGCGGGCAACTTTCAGGTTGGGCCGCAGCTCGGCCAGGCTCGGCCGCTTGATGCGCCCGACCAGAACCAACTCCTCGACGCCCGCTGCGCGCAGCGGTTCCAGCGCCTGAGACGCGGCACCGAGTCGTACCCAGACGTGATCGGCATCCGCCACGGTTTCCGGATCGGTGTGCCCCTCGATAGCCACCACGAAGACGCCACGGCCCGAAGCGCGGCAGGCCTCGATCATCCGCGCCGGGAGCTCGCCGCCGCCGGCGACGATGCCGATCCTAGCCGCCATTCTCCTGCTTCGGCTGACAGAGACCGACGCTCGACTGCGCGGCGGCAAAGTCGATCAGCTCGCCGACCGGGCCCCCCACGCCGAAGCTGTTCTGCGCGTTTTCCAGGCGCTCGGCCATGGTTCCCTCACCGGCGAAAAGCAGCTTGTAGAGCTTCTGCAGGACCTGGATATCCTCCCGCTCGAAGCCCTGCCGGCGAAGCCCGACGACGTTCAACCCGTTCAGCTTTGCGCGATCGCCCATCACCAGGCCGAAGGGAATTACGTCCTGCTCGACGCCGGACATGCCGCCGACCATGGCGTTCCGCCCGATGCGCACGAACTGGCGCACGGCAGCCAATCCGCCGATGATAGCGTGGTCCTCGACGACCACATGGCCGCCCAAGGTCGCGTTGTTCGCCATGATGACGCCGTTACCGATTTGGCAATCGTGCGCGACATGGGCGCCGACCATGAAAAGGCATCCATCCCCGACACGCGTCACCATGCCGCCGCCCGTCGTGCCGGGGTTCATGGTGACGTGCTCGCGGATCTTATTGTCCGCGCCGATCACCAACTCCGAATCTTCTCCGGCGTACTTCAGGTCTTGCGGCGGATGGCCGATGGAGGCGAAGGGGTAAAGCTGGCAGCGCGGCCCAATGTTGGTCCGCCCGGTCACCACGACATGGCTGTGCAGTACCACGCCGTCGCCCAAGCTGACGTTCGCTCCGACGATGCAAAACGGCCCAATGGACACCCCTCGGCCCAGCGAAGCGCCGGGCTCGACGACAGCGGTCGCATGGATGCTCTGCGTCAACGATCCCAAGTCCATCAGTCGTCCATGATCATGGCGGAAATCGTCGCCTCGGCCATCAGGCTGCTCTCGACGAAAGCTTCGCCGCGGAACTTCCAGACGTTTCTCCTATTGCGCAGCTTCTGGACATGGATCTTCAACACGTCGCCGGGAAAGACCGGCCGCCGGAAGCGCGCCTCGTCGATGGTCATGAAGTAGACCAGCTTGCCGGCCGCGGCCCCCTCCAGGGTCTCGACCACGAAGACGCCCGCCGTTTGGGCCATCGCTTCGACGATCAGCACGCCGGGCAATACCGGCTGGCGTGGAAAGTGCCCTTGAAAGAAGGGCTCGTTGATCGAAACGTTTTTGATGCCGACGGCGCTGACGTCCGGAATGATATCAACGACCCGGTCGATCATCAGGAAGGGAAAGCGATGCGGGATCATCTGCATGATCTGCATCACGTCCTTGGCGACGACTTCCCTCTTCGCGGCACTCTGTTCAGTCATTTTTCTTCCTCGAGGCTTTCAATTGCCGCTGCCCGATATTAACGAGGCGGAAAAAGTCCTTGATCGGTATTGCTGGAGCACCGCAAACCGACTGGCCGGGCGCCACGTCGCGCATGACCCCGCTCTGCGCCGCGACCTGGGCGCCTTTGCCAATCGTCAGGTGCCCGGCGATGCCCCCCTGGGCACCGAGCATCACGTAGTCTTCCAAGGTGGAACTCCCGGCAACGCCGGATTGAGCCACCAGGACGCAACCACGTCCTATGCGCACGTTGTGCCCGATCTGAATGAGATTATCAATCTTACTTCCGGCGCCGATCACGGTGTCCGGACCGGCGCCGCGATCGACCGTCGAGTTGGCTCCAATCTCCACGTCGTCTTCGACGATCACACGGCCGAGCTGCGGAACGTCGAGGTAGCCCTCCGCATCCAGGGTGAAGCCAAAGCCCCGGTTGCCGAGGCGTACGCCGGCATGGAGACGGCAGCGCGCGCCGACCAAGCAGTGGCTGAGGGAGGCACCGTGGCCGATCAGCGTGTCGTCGCCGACGACCACGGCCTCCTCGACGATGGCATGCGCCTCGATCCGGCAGCGCTGCCCGATCGCTGCGCGCGGGCCGATCACCGCATAGGGGCCGACGAAACAGCCCTCGCCGATCTTGGCCGTCGGATCGACCACCGCCGTCTCGTGGATCTCGCCGTCCCATGTGGGCTCCGGATAGAAAGCGCGGGCCACCAGCGCGTAGCCGCGGTAGGGCTTTTCGGTGAGGATCAGGGCCATGCCTTCCGGCCCGCGCTCGGCATAGCGCGGTTCGATCAGACAAGCGCCCGCCTTGCTGCCTTCGAAAGCCTCCAGGTAGCGCTTGTTGTCGAGAAAGCTGACCTCGCCGGGCCCGGCGGCACCGAGCGGCGCGACGCCCTCGAAGCGACGATTCGGATCGGCGCCCGGTGCCAGCTCGCCGCCGGCGATGGCCGCCAGCTCTCCCAGGGCGAGAGGCCCGGCCAGTTTGAAAAAGCGCGGATCGGCCATGGTCGCGGCGGCACCTAGTTTTGCGGCGTGGGGATGTCGATACTGGGCAGACTGGCGTCCAGCCGGGCAAGCACTTCGTTGGTGATGTCGAGATCCTGCTTGACCGCGACCACGGTGCTCTTGGCCAGGACAACATCGATGTCCCGCTCCGCGGCAACCTCGTTGACGATGGTGATCAGGGCCTCGCGCACCCGGCCCATACCTTGGCCGAAGAGGCGGTCCAGACTGCGTCGGCGCTGCTGCACGCCGCGCTGAATCTCTGCGACCTTGCGCTCCATCTCTTGGCGTTTCTGGGCAAAGTCGTCGGCCGAGAGGTTGCTGCGCTCGCGGGCCAGCTCCTGATCGTTTGCGCGCAGCTCCCTGTCCTTCTCGCGAAACTCGGCCTGGTAGGCCTGCCGCAGCTCTTCGATCTGCTGCTGCATCTGGGTGACGGCGAGGGATTCGCGGAGGATCCGTTGCATGTCGATGACCGCGATGACCGGCCCCGCCCTGCCCTCTGCCTCGCTCTGCGCCGCGACCGGCGTGACTATCGAGAACAGCCAGAGAACACAGCAGATGGCTGTGTGAAGCGACACCCGGTCGTGGCGGTGCATGGGATCAGAACCTGGTACCGAAGCTAAAGCTGATCAGCTCGGATTCGTCGAAATCTTCCTTGACCACCGGATAGCCAACGTCAATGAGGACCGGACCGAACGGCGAGTTCCAGGTAATGCCGGCGCCGATCGAGACACGGGGCGAACTCTCGTCATCAATGACAGCTGTGGTGTCATTGTCAATGTCCCACAGCGATCCGATGATGCCGAAGACCCGCCCGCGCACCTGGAGCTCCTCCGGCAATCCCAGGGGGAAGGCCAGCTCCGTGGTGACGGTGTAGAAGTTCTTGCCGCCGAGGGCGTCATCGGTGTTCGCGTCCCGCGGGCCGATGCCGGCGAACTCGAAGCCGCGGAAACTGGTGCCGCCGATGAAGTAGCGATCACTCGCCCGGGTATCGTCGCCGATGCCGGTGATGTTGCCGACCTCGCCCAGCAGGCTCAGAGTCAGATCATCGGTAAAGGAGTAGTAGTAGCCGCCGTCGAGCGCGGTTCTGACGAACCTGACGTCGCCGCCCAAGCCGGCGAATTGGGTCGAAACACCGGCTACCACGCCTTCGCGCGGATCGAAACGGGAATCGCGCGTATCGTAGGTCACCTCCTGCGAGATACTCGATTCAATCCGTGTGCCTTCCTCATCCTGAATCACCAGCGAGGCGTCGCTGTCGACGTCAGTGATTTCCCGTCGGGCCAAGGTGTAGCGCCAGACCTGGCGGACCTTTTCGGTGATCTGATAACCCGCCCGCAAGGCGCCGCCTATGCGTTCCTCGTCGAACGAGCTTTCGTCCTGTTCCTGCTCGATGCGGAAGAGATCCATACCGGCAGCAAGATCGCGGTCGAGGAAGTAGGGCTCGGTGAAGCTCAAGTCGAGCTCCGAACGCTCGCCCGACAGGGTGAAGCTGAGCCGCAAATCCTGGCCGCGCCCCAGCAGGTTGCGCTCGCGTAGGCCGATGCTGCCCAGGGGGCCGGCGTTCGACGAGAAACCGGCGCCGAAGGTCAAGTCGCCGGTCGACTGCTCTTCCACGTCAACCGTGATGATCGTTCGGTCCGGTGTCGATCCTTCCTCGTTCTCCACCTCGACATTGGCAAAGAAACCCAGGTTCTGGATGCGCTGCCGCGACCGCCGGACCTTGGCGCTGTTGAAGGCATCGCCTTCGACCAGGCGGAACTCGCGCCGAATCACCTCGTCCAACGTGCGGACGTTGCCCTGGATGTCGATGCGCTCGACGAAGACCTTGGGCCCTTCGAGGATCTCGAAGACCACGTCGATGGTCAGGGCCTCGCGGTCGCGGTCGGCGCGCGGCCGGATGTCCACGAAGGCGTAACCAAGGGTCCCGACCCGTTCGGTGAGGTTGTCGATCGACTCCTCGATGGCCGAGGCGTCATACCACTCGCCCTCCTCCACCGTAAGGTCTTCGCGCAGCACCTGGGGATCGAGATTGCGCAGGGTTGTGGTGATATCGATCAGCCCGAAGCGGTAGCGCGGGCCTTCTTCCACCGTAAAGGTGACGATGAAGCCCTCGCGGTCTGGCGTCAGCTCGGCAACCACCGAGACCACCCGGAAATCGGCATAGCCCTCGCTCAGATAGAAGCGCCGCAGCAGCTCTCGGTCGAAGGTCAGGCGATCCGGGTCATAGGTGTCGCTCGATGAGAGGAAGTTCCAGAAAGACGATTCGGAGGTCGCGATTTCCTCGCGCAGCCGGCCGTCTGAATAGATCCTATTGCCGACGAAATTGATCGACTCGATGCCGGTGACCGGTCCCTCGTTGATCTCGAAAGCCAGATCGACGCGGTTCTGCTCCAGCTCGATTACCTTCGGCTCGACGGTCGCCGCGAATCGCCCCGAGCGGCGATAGAGCTCGAGGATACGCTGCACGTCGTTCTGCACCTTGGTACGGGTAAAGACGACGCGGGGCCGCAGCTGGGTTTCGGCCTCGAGGGTCTCGTCGTCGAGCCGCTGATTGCCCTCGAAGGCGATGCGGTTGATGATCGGATTTTCGATCACCGTCACGATCAGCGCATCGCCTTCGCGGCGCAGAGTGACGTCGGCGAAGAGGCCGGTCGCGAAAATCGACTTGAGGGACTGGTCGATCAGCACCGGGTCGAAGGGATCACCCGGATTGAGCCTCAGGTAGGAGCGCACCGTTTCCGGCTCGATGCGCTGCGTGCCCTCGACGCGGACCTCGCGCAGTGTTCCACCGGACATGATCGACTGCGCGACAGCGGTCGGAAGCCACACGACCGCGAGCCCCCCCAACAGCACGAACAGAGCCAACAAGACCTTTAGCCGCGCGCCCAACACTCCGGCCAGTACCCCCCGCTTTACCCCGTCCTCTAGGTTACGAGACCCTTTATTAATTCAAAGACTTGTAGGTGGACAAGGTCATTCCACGTCGCAAAGACCATCAAGCTCAATACCAGAGCCAGCCCGATCCGGAAACCATATTCCTGGGCCCTTTCTCCGAGCGGCCGCCCGCGCACGGCCTCGATCGCGTAGAACAAAAGGTGTCCGCCGTCGAGCATGGGAATTGGGAAGAGATTGATCAATCCCAGGTTGATCGACAGCACCGCCATGAACCAGATCAGGGAAGCGACTCCGGTCTCCGCGACCTGCCCAGACATCTGGGCGATTCGGATCGGCCCGCCGAGCTCGTCGGCGCTGCGCGTGCCGGCGATCATCTGCCCGACCGCCTTGAGCGTGCCGACCGTCAAGGCAAAGGTCTGGTCGACCGCCCGCCAGCTCGCCTCGAAGGGCCCATGCCGGGCGAACTCGACGCCGCTGCGCGTCACGCCGAGAAGGCCGATTTCATGCTTGTTGCCGAAGTTATCCTCAATCTCGGTGCGTTGCGGCACGGCCTCGAGGCGAACCTCGACGCCGCCGCGCTCGACCACGATCTCAAGCTGCTCTTCCGGCGAGGAGCGGACGATCCATTGTACGTCCTCGAAACGCTCGATCGTCGAGCCATCGATCTCGACGATACGGTCGCCCGGCTCCATGCCGGCCAAATCCGCGGCGCTTCCCTCCTGCACGCCGCCGACCACGGCCGGCGTGAAGGGCTGTCCGACGATCATGAAAAGCCCAGCCAGCAGAACAATGGCGAAGAGGAAGTTAGCCAAGGGTCCGGCGGCAACAATCCAGACCCGCTGGCTCAAACGCTTGAAGGGAAAGGCTTCCTCGCGCTCCTCGTCGGGCATGGAGATGAGCCGGGTGTCGGGCATGCTCGCGGCGTTGAGATCGCCGAACATTTTCACATAACCACCGAGGGGAATTAGGCTGATCTTCCAGCGCGTCTTGGCGCTATCGGTCCAGCCGAAGAGCTCCGGCCCGAAACCGACCGAGAAAACCTCGACCCTGACGCCATTGCGCCGCGCGACCAGGTAGTGCCCCATCTCGTGCACGAAGACCAGCACCGTGAGAACCACCAAAAACGGGACGGCAAAGCCCAGAAAACCGTCAAGAAAACCCATAATCGACCCTATCTGTGCTGTACACGGGTGCCCGCTCCCACGCGCACGCCGGACCGGTTCGATCGGCAGAGGCGACGACCGGTCCAATGAGGCAGGCAATTCTAGGCCATATAGGCATTGATGTCCTGTAAAGCTCGTCTGTCATTGAATATGCGTGTTTATTCAGGGATTTTTACAACCTAATGGCGAGCTCCGCCGCTTGGCTGCGTGCCTGCGCGTCGGCGGCACGAACGTCGTCGAGGTTGGCAAGCGGCCCCGCCGGCACCGCGTCCAGGGTGCGCTCGACCAGATCGGCGATGCCAAGAAAGCTGATTGCACCGGCCAGAAAGCGCTCGACGGCAACTTCGTTGGCGGCATTAAGGATGGTCGGCGCCGCGCCGCCAGCCCGCAGGGCCTCGCGTGCCAAGGTCAGAGCCGGGAAACGCGCCGCATCGGGCGCTTCAAAGTTGAGCTGGGCGACCTCGGTCAAGTCGAGCCGGGAGACCGGCGCGGCCATGCGGTCGGGCCAGGCCAGCGTGTAGGCGATCGGCGTACGCATGTCTGGATCGCCCATCTGAGCCAGCACCGAGCCGTCGATATACGACACCATGGAATGAATGACCGACTGCGGATGGACGATGATGTCGATCCGCGATTCGGGCATGGCGAAGAGATGGTGCGCCTCGATCAGCTCCAGCCCCTTGTTCATCAGGCTTGCCGAATCGACCGAGATCTTCGCCCCCATGTCCCAGTTCGGATGGGCCACTGCCTGCGCCGGCGTCGCCGCGGCCATGGCCTCGCGCGTCCAGCTGCGGAAGGGCCCCCCCGAGCAGGTCAGGATGATGCGATCGACGCTCTCCAATCGCTCGAAATCGAGTACCTGGAAAATCGCGTTATGCTCGGAATCGACCGGCAGGAGGGTCGCGCCATGGCGGGCGATCTCGCCCATCATCAAGTCACCGGCACAGACCAGGGTCTCCTTGTTGGCCAGCCCGACAACGGCGCCACGGCGTACCGCCGCCAAGGTCGCCTCAAGACCGGCCGCACCGACGATTGCCGACATGACCCAGTCGGAAGGCTGCTCGGCAGCCTCGACAATCGCCCGCGCGCCGGCGGCCGGCTCGACCCCGCTGCCGGCGAGCGCCTCTTTGAGCGCGCCGTAGCAGCTCTCGTCGGCGATCACCGCCCGCTTGGCGCCCAGTTGGCGGGCCTGCTCGGCCAGTTGGTCGACGCTGCGGTTGGCGGTCAGAGCCTCGACCTCGAAGGCTTCGGGATCGCGCGCGATCAGATCGATGGTGTTGCAGCCGACCGACCCGGTGGCCCCGAGTATGGTGACCCTACGGGGCTGTTGGCTTGGCTGTGGCCTCGTTGAAACGACTGCCATGGTCAGGCGAACGCCTTTCTCAGTCCGAAATACAACGCGACCACAAGAACCGCGGCAAGCAGACCGTCCAGCCGGTCCATGAGACCTCCATGCCCGGGTATCAGCTGGCTCGAATCCTTCACGCCGAAGTGTCGCTTGACCCCCGATTCAAAAACATCGCCCGTCTGGGCGACCAGCGCAAGCAGAAGGCTCGCCGCGGCGGTCGCCGGCAGCGACCACTTCGGTCCCCCAACAGGCTGCAGCGCCGCCATGGCAGCGCCCACTAGAGCGGCGCAGAGCGCTCCACCGGCCAGCCCGGCCCAGGTCTTGTTGGGACTCAGCTTCGGCGCCAACTTCGGACCGCCGATGGCGCGGCCGGCGAAGTAGGCGCCAATATCCGTCGCCCAGACCACGAAGAGCAGCCAGAACACCAAAGCCCTGCCCTGCTCCGGGTCCTGGCGCAGCCAGAGGAAGGCGAGGCAAGGTAGGGCAGAATAGAGCAGGCCGTAGACATACCAGATGGGCTTTCCCGGACCGTGCCGTCCGGCCAGCATGGCAGCCATGGCACCGACGGCGATCAGCCAGCTGGACACGGGATAGAGGGCCAGGGCCCCGGCGGCGACTGCCGCCATGCTGCCGGCAATGGCGATGACACCGGCAAGGCCGAGCTGTCCGCCGCCGCAGATGCGCGACCATTCCCAGGTCAGCAGCCCTGCGGCGATCAACACCACGGCCTCGCTATAGGGGCTCCCATAGTAGAGGGCAGCCAGCACCGGCGGCGCCAGCACCAAGGCCGAAGCGATGCGGATCAGCAAAGCCACCATCTTGGATTTTCCGGGTCCATCTTGGATTTTCCGGGTCCTCTTATGTTCGTTTGTCAAGTTTTTCGCACGACCGGGCGGTTCGGCTCCGCAGGGTCCGGTGTCGGTGTACGTGGCGCGACGCGCATGGCTGGGGACAGAGCACAAGACG
>Ga0056126_10000023_pt1 | contig 59790 bp, 55 predicted proteins | sample WorMetLIZAISLAND_FD_71117 | JGI IMG/M metagenome (GOLD analysis project Ga0056126, IMG submission 71117) | Marine gutless worms symbiont microbial communities from Max Planck institute for Marine Microbiology, Germany - Inanidrilus manae... ...
ACCGCGGACACGACAAGCGGATCGCCATCGGGATCGCTGTCCACTTGGGCGCCGTTGTCGTCCAGAAGATTGCCGATGACCGCGGTGTCTTCGTCCGTGGCAAAATTGTCCGGAGCCGCAACCGGAGCCTGGTTAACGGGCGGCGGGCTTCCCGGCACCACGAAACGGAAGTAGACCTCATTGTCACCCCGGTTGTCGTCGGTCCAGATCCACTGGCCCGGCGAACTGGCCGGCAGGAAGGGCGCGATCGCGCCGAACGCCGGTCCCCAAGGGTCGGCGTTCGGTCCGCCATACTCTGTGGCGTTGACCCAGGCGCTGTCGTCGAAATCGGCTTCGGTCCAACCGGCCTGCTGCGTCTCGCTGACCAGCCATTCGCTACTGCTGCCGATGCGCGCGCCGTTGGGCAGGCGGATGTCGAAGAAGGCGCCGGCGGCCCCACCGGTATCGACGGCTCGCACGGCGATCACGTCGCCCGGATTGATCACCCTCTCGAGGAACTCGGCGTCGCGCCAATCGCCGTCGGTCAGCACCTCCTCGCCGTTGATGAAGAGGCTGTAGGCGTCGTCGACCCGCGCCGTGAGGCCCGCAGGCGGTCCCTCGACGTCGAGGCGCCCGAAACTGCCGCCCACGACGTCGACGTAATAGAGTTCGCCGTCCGGTCCTTCCTTGATGTGGGCCGGCCCGAATCCGCTCCTGGCCTTGTACAGGAATTGCACGTCGCGCTGGTCTTTTGTGTCGACGGAGAAGACCTCGCCCTGAACGATGTCGGTGAAGATGTAGTGGTTCTTCAGTTCGGCCGGCAGCTTATCGCTGGTAATGACGCCGTCGGCGCCGGTGATGGCCTGGACTTGGAAGCCGGGATCGCTACTGGTGTGGCTGAAGGAGCGATAGGCGGCGGTGACCTCGATATCGCCGCGCGCGACAGCCGCGTAGAAGGCACCGGCTTCCGGCAGGTCGCGGTACCCGCCGGTCTGCAGCAGCACGCCGTTGTCGCCGCCCTCGTAATAGGGCCAGCCGAAGTTGGCGCCTGGACCGCCGGTGTTGATCTCCTCCTGGCGGGTCCAGCCGGTATCGGTAATGAAGAGGTTGCCGTCCTGGTCGAAGCCCATGGAGAAGGGGTTGCGCAGGCCGAGCTGGAACACCTTCGCCCGGTTAGAATCGAGGTCCACGCCCGGCTCGACGAAGGGATTGTCCGCTAGTCCCCTGCCGGTCAGGGGGTCGATACGGACGATCTTGCCGGCCAGCGCGTCGAGGCTTTGGACGCTGACGGTCCTAGGGTCTGCGAAGTTGTAGGACGTGCCGTCGCCGATCGACAGGTAAAGCGCACCGTCGGGACCGAACGCGATCGAGCCGCCGGCGTGCGACTGCGAGTCGACCTTGATGTAGTCCTCACGGTACCCACCCGTGTCCGGGTCGATGTCGGAGGCCCGAGCGGTTCTGTTACTGGTGCTGTTGATCGCGCCGCCGCCGCTTATATCCGAGAGCGTTTGGCCGGCGCCGCCCAGCAGAATCGTCTCGCTGCCCTCGACGATGGTCTGATAGCCGGTGCTTTCGTCGGCGGTGAAGCGCACCAGATAGGCGAAGCGGTTGCCCGCGCCGTCCGGTCCGGCGTTGCCGAATTGGCCCTCGGTTTGCGGCGGGTCGACGACGTAGAAGGCGTAGACGTAGGGCTCTTGCGGGAAGTCGGGATGCAGCTCGATGTCGAGCAGTCCACGGTCGTTGTTTTCGTTCACCTTGTCGCGGATGTCGACGAAGTCGTCCTGGAACTGGCCGCTGTCCAGGTCCAAGACCTTTATGCGACCGCCCTGTTCGGCGATCAGTACCTTCGAGGAGTCGTTGGGCAGGAACTCGAAGGCGATCGGCCGCTGCACGTCAGAGGTGAGCGTGACCTCAGTGACGTCGAATTCGGAGCTGAGCGGTGGGTTGGGCGGATCCGTGACCGGGTTCTCGTTGTCCAGGATGCCGACTTGCGCGGTGCGCGGAAACAGCAGGCGACCGCTGTCCACGGCGATGATGGAAACGGCGAAGCTCTCGGTCGCCTCGGACCGACTATCGTCAATGAGCGGCACCTCGACCAGGACCCGGTCCTGGCCGGGCTGCAGGGTCACGAAACCGCTTGAGTTGGTGTAGTCGCTGCCTGCAGTCGCAGTTCCCGGCGTCACGCCGTACTCGATTTGCACCGCACCGCTTAGATCGCCGGTCCGCACGATCGGCACGTAGGCAAATCCGGCATTCTCGCGAACGCTGAGTTCGGCCGACTCGAGAAAAATCGTTCCCGTCATGAGATGGTATCTCCCCAGAACCCTCCCCAGAATAGTCGTACTCTAATCAACCTCGCCGACGAATAAAATGAAGTATCCGTTAAAAAAAATGGTTAACGGCGATATTCATCTATGAATAGAATTTGCCTGTTGTTTGCTGAGCAAATAGTGCGACCCGGCCGTCCCAGATGATTCGGGTTTACGCGTCAGGCCTTTCGGGCTTCGCGCAGCGCTGGCAGGACCAGGACCACGGCGAGGGCGCCGCAGACCAGGCAGAGGGCGATTAGCTCGCGCAACCCGACTGGCTCCCCCAACACGACCGCGCTGGACAGCACGCCGACGATGGGGATGGCGAGTGTACCGATAGCGGCAATAACGGCGGGGAACAGCCTCACGACGCTGAAATAGGCCCACTGGTAGAACAGCATGGGCAGCGCCAGCACATAGGCGAGTGCCAGCAGGGCCTGGGTGCTGAGGCCTTCGGCCGGGAGGCCCTCGCCGATCAGCAGCGCGCCAATCGCCACCGGAATGGCGCCCAGCAACAGCATCCAGGCGGTCAGCACCAGGGTCGAGATCTGCCAGGTGAAACGCTTCACGGCGACGGTGCCGGTCGCCCAGGAGACTGCCGCACCGAGCATGAAGAGGGCGCCCAGCGGGGCCGCGCCGAGGCTTTGCAGGTCGGGACCGATCAGCACCGCCATGCCGGTGAGACCGAGCGCCAATCCGACGATCTTGGCCGCGGTGATCCGCTCGCCGAGCACCCAGTGGCCGAGCAGGGCAGCCCAGAGCGGCATGGTGAAGGCGATGATCGAGGCCCGGCCGGCCTGCATCAGGCTGATGCCATAGGCGGAGCAGAGGTGCCAGCCGACCACGTTGAACAGGGTGCAGATCAGCAGCGGTCGGAGATCGCGTTGGGGCACGGTCAGCGGCAGGCCGCCGAAGCGGGCGATGGCGAGCAGCCCGAGGCCGCCGCCGATCAGGCAGATGGTGCGGAAGGGCCAGACCGCCAGCTCGCCCAGCACGATCTTCATGGCCGGCCAGTTGCCGCCCCAGAAGAAAGTCAGGGCGGTCAGCAGCAGAAAGCCGCTGGCGGGCAGGGCGCTGTCTGGTGCCGGCTTGTCCTGCGTGCTGGCGGGCGGGCCGCCTTCAAGCGCCATCCGGATCACCGGAGGCCGCGGTGCTTGCCGGAAACCTGCCATCGCCAGCCTCCGGCGTACCCTCACAGCAGGGGCCGATGTTGGTTTTGCAGTGCAGGCACTGCAGATGGCCATGCGCATAGTCGGGCGGCGTCGGCTGGCCGCACCAGGGGCAGACGATGGGCTCGGCGATCATGGGGTCATCGTCCGGCGGCCGCCTTGCGCTGGGCAATACGCTCCAGGGCCTGCTGCTTCTGCTCGACGGTCATGATGGGCCACTCGCGGATCTCGTCGATCGCGCGGAAGCAGCCGATGCAGCAGCCCATGGCGTCGTCGATCTGGCAGACCGCGATGCAGGGCGAGGGTATCGTGCTGTCGAAGCTGCGCGCCCGAGCGCGCCGGCGCTCTAGCCGACGTCGCCGACGTTCCTCCTGCGGGTCGCTGGGCGCTGAAGGGGGTGTTACGGGCGACTCGGACAAAGCGGTTCCTCGCTGACGGCGGCGCATTCTAGCCGCATCCTGTTCACAATCCAGTAGGCAGGCGACCTTCCTGGTCTTCCGAGCGACGGCCACCTATCATCGCCATAAAGTGGATTCCCGATTGATTTCAAGGGATACGCCCATGGTACGCCGCCTGCGTCTGGGAAGCGGGCTCGTCCTCTTCGCTTTTCTTCTGTCCCACTACCTGAACCACATGCTGGGGTTGGTCTCGCTCGACGCCCTGGAGCGCGGTGCGGTCTGGTTTGCCACCGTCTGGCGCAACCCGCTGAGTGCGAGCCTCTTCTACGCCGCGCTGCTGCTGCACATGGGCCTCGCCTTGCGTAGGCTCTATCGCAGGCGGCGGCTCAGGATGCCGCCCGGGGAGGCCGTGCAGCTCATCTTCGGCCTGGCGATCCCGCCTCTGCTGATGATCCATTTGGTCGGGCACCGCCTGGCGTTTCAGGTCTTCGGCACGCATGACTCCTACATCTACACGCTGTTGATCTACTTCGAGTTCAGCCCCGCCTCCGGCATCCGGCAGGCGATCGTCGCTCTTGTCGCCTGGGTGCACGCCATGCTGGGGCTGCACTACTGGTTGCGGCTGAAGCCTTGGTATCCGTCGTTCGTGCCCTATGCCTTCGCCGGCGCCCTGCTGGTGCCCGTCATGGCGGGCCTGGGCATCCTGGTTGCCGGGCGCGACCTCATGCGCCTGGCCGCCGAGCCCGGCTGGATCGAGACGACCGCCGAGGCGATGAACTTCCCCAGCGGCGAACAGATCGCGTTGATACGCACGATCGATGCCGCCCTGGTGCTGGTTGTCCTCGGCCTGATCCTCGCCGTCCTTCTGGCGCGCCTCTTGCGCGACTGGTGGCGCCGCCGCCATGGCGTCTTCGTCCTGACCTATCCCGACGGCCAGCGGGTCTCCATCGTGGCCGGCACGACGATCCTGGAAGCCAGCCGCGGCGCCGGCATCCCGCATGCCGCGGTCTGCGGTGGCCGCGGCCGCTGCTCGACCTGCCGGGTGCGTATCGGTCGAGGCCACGAGGCCCTGCCGCCGGCGGAGGCGGCGGAGCTGAAGGTGCTGGCGCGTGTCGGCGCCACGCCCAACATGCGGCTTGCCTGCCAGACCCGGCCGGTGGCCGACATGGAAGTCACGCCGCTGCTGCCGCCGGCTACCTCGCCGCGTGCCGTCGGACCGCGTCCCGGCTACCTGCAGGGCGAGGAGCGCGAGGTCGCGGTTCTCTTCGCCGACCTGCGCGGCTTCACGACCCTGTCGGAGGACAAGCTGCCCTACGACGTGGTCTTCATCCTCAACCGCTATTTCGCGGCCATGGGCCAAGCGGTGGAGGAAGCCGGCGGCCGCGTCGACAAGTTCATCGGCGACGGCATCATGGCGCTGTTCGGCGTGGAGGGCGACATCGCCCGGGGCTGCCGCCAGGCACTGCAGGCCGCGCGTGTCATGGCAGCGCGCTTGAACGAGATCAACGCGGCGCTACATCACGACCTGCCGGCGCCCTTGCGAATGGGAATCGGCATCCATACCGGCCCGGTGATCGTCGGCGAGATGGGCTATGGCCCGGCCACGTCGGTGACGGCGATCGGCGATGCGGTCAACACGGCCAGCCGTCTGGAACAACTGACCAAGCAGTTCACAGTTCAGTTGGTTCTTTCTGAGCCGGTGGCGGAGCACGCAGGCATCGACCTAGCCGTTTTCCCGCGTGAGGAAATCGAGGTTCGTGGGCGCGAGGGGCGCCTCGCCGTTCGGGTGGTCTCAGACGCGCGGAAGCTGCCCTAGGCGCGTTTGACCTCCTGCCGGTCAGCCGTCGCTTTGGCCATTCTCCTTGTAGGCAGCGATCGCCTCTTCCAGCGCGTAGTAGGAATCGCAGCCGAAGAAGCAGGCATCGTCCAGCACCGCCAGGCGCTCTTCCGCTTTCGCCAGATCGCCCATCTGGAGATAGAGTTCGCCCATATACTCGTTTGCGCCCAGGTGGGCCGGCTCCAACTCCAGCGCCTTCGTGTAGTACATCAGCGCCGGCTCGAACTTGCCCAGCTTGCGGTGGGTGTAGCCCAGATAGTTGTAGGCGTCGGCAGAGTCCGGATTGGTTTCCAGAATGCCCTTCAGCAGCGGGATCGCCGTGATGTAGTTGCCGCTCTCGATCAGGTCGACGGCGCGGTTGTAGTCCTTGCCGGCTGCGGTCCAGCTGCTTGGGCCGCCACGGCCGCCGCCTCCACCGCCGCCGCCACCTCCTCCACCGCCGCCGTCGGCTAGGGCGAGGCCAGACCCGGAGGCAAGTCCCAGAGCGGTCACGATCGCAAATACTGTCTTCATCATCATCCGCTGCTCCTTTTTTGTCTTCTGCGCCCGCTAGTGCGGCAGCACCGCCTCGATAGCCGCGAGCACGGGGGGGGCGGTCGGCTCGGTTCGGGCCGGCCAGGCCTCGACCACCGCGCCGTCCGGCGTGATCAAAAATTTGTGGAAGTTCCAAGACGGCCGCCCGCGCTTGCCCAGCTCCGCCGCGATCCAGCGGTAGAGGGGGTGGGCCACGTCGCCGGTGACCCGCTGTTTTTCGGTCATCGGGAAATCGACGGCGAAGTTGACCTCGCAGAACTGCTTGATCTCCCGATTGCCGCCGGGCTCCTGATTGGCGAAATCGTTCGAAGGGACGCCGAGCACCACCAGGCCGCGGTCGCGGTACTTGCTCCAAAGCGTCTAAAGTCCCTCATATTGATGGGTGAAGCCGCAGCGCGAAGCGGTGTTCACCAGAAGCACCGCCTTGCCGGCGAAACCGGACATCGGCAGCGGTTCGCCCTCGATCGAGGTAAAGGCGAACTTGTGCGCCCCTACCGTCTCGGCAACCGCTGGGAAGGCCGCGAGAGCCATCGCCGCGCCTCCTGAAGCCACAAAGCTGGTGACGAGAAACCGCCGTCTGGATAGCATCGCGAGCCTCCTTTGCTCCAGTGATAGAAATGGGGCGTTTACGGCAGCCGCCAAGCCTCACGGCGGTCACAAAGCCATGCCTTAGGGCCATAACCCGGCGACATGACCGGGAGCCATGATCCCGGGCTACTATCTCGGGGCCGAGAAACGGAGACGCTGCGATGCGGGTCGACTTCGGCAAAACGGCAGTCGACTACGGAACCCACCGGGCGGGCTTCCCGGCGGCGCTCTTCGAGCGCCTGGCTGAACACGGTATCGGCCGCCCCGGGCAAAGGATCGTCGATCTCGGCACCGGCACCGGCAGCCTGGCGCGCGGCTTCGCGCGGCAAGGCGCGCTGGTGACCGGGCTCGACATCGCGCCCGAGATGCTGGCGCAAGCGGCAAACCTCGACGAGGCGGCCGGGGTAAACGTCACCTATCTCCAGGCGCCCGCCGAGGACACCGGCTTGCCGGCCACAAGCTTCGACGTGGTCACCGCCGGCCAGTGCTGGCACTGGTTCGATGCCGCGGCGGTCGGACGCGAGGCGCGGCGCCTGTTGGTGCCGGGTGGGCGCCTGGCGATCGCCCATTTCGACTGGATTCCCCTGCCGGCTAACGTCGTGGCCGCGAGCGAGACCCTAATCGAACGACACAATCCGGCCTGGAAAATGGGCGGTGGCAACGGCATGCACGGCTACGAAGTGACCGACGTGGCGCTCGCCGGCTTCGTCGATCTCGAGGTCTTCGGCTTCGATCATCCTGTCCGGTATAGCCATGAAGCCTGGCGTGGCCGCATCCGGGCCAGTGCTGGCGTGGCCGGCAGCCTGCCGCCGGAGGCGGTCGCCGCCTTCGATGCCGAGCATGCGGCCGTTCTGGCGCGAGACTTTCCAGAAGACCCGCTGAACGTGCCGCATCGGGTCTTCGCCGTGATCGGCCGCAATCCCTGAGGAGCCGCTATGCCGCGCGTCGTCTCCCTGATCGCCAGCGCGACGGAAATCGTTACCGCACTCGGCTTCCGCGACGAACTGGTCGGCCGCTCGCACGAGTGCGACTTTCCGGCCGATGTCGCGACCTTGCCCGCGCTGACCGAGGCGAAGCTCGATGCGACGCGGCCGAGCGGCGCCATCGACCGCGAGGTCAAGGCGCTGCTGGAGGATGCACTCGGCGTCTACAAGGTGGATGCCGAGGCGCTGCGCGTGCTCGCCCCGGACGTGATCGTCACCCAGACGCAATGCGATGTGTGCGCGGTTAGCCTGGCCGATGTCGAGCGCGCGGTGGCGAGCTGGACGGATTGTACTGCCAAGATCGTGTCGCTGGAGCCCAATGCCTTGGCCGATGTCTGGGCCGACATCACGCGAGTCGCCGAGGCGCTCGGCGCACCCGCGCGAGGTGAGGCGCTGGTTCGCGACCTGACAGCGCGGATCGACGCCATCGCCGCGCGCACCGCGGAGCAGCCGAGTCGTCCGCGGGTCGCCTGCATCGAATGGATCGAGCCGCTGATGGTCGCCGGCAATTGGGTGCCGGAGCTGGTGGCGCTGGCCGGCGGCGAGGACCCGCTCGGCACGCCGGGCGCCCATTCCCCTTACCTCGACTTCGCGCGCCTCGCCTCGGCCGATCCCGATGTTATCGTGACCATGCCCTGCGGCTTCGACATCGCCCGCACGTGGCAGGAGATGCCAGCCCTGACCGAGCGCGCCGACTGGCAAGATTTACGTGCCGTTCGCGACGGCCGGGTCTTCGTCACCGATGGCAACCAGTACTTCAACCGTCCGGGGCCTCGGCTTGTGGAGTCGCTGGAAATTTTGGCGGAAGTCCTGCACCCCGACAGCTTCGCCATCGGGCATGAAGGCACCGGCTGGGTCCGTTACGCACAGTAGCGTCTGCATTGTCTTGCTCCGATTGGTGCAGTCACCCTCACCCAGCTACGGCTAGGTCTCGGCCTTTGGGCCTCGCCAAGCCTGCGCAACCCTCTCCCCTCGAGGAAGAGGGAAAATAAGCGCGCTTTAGTCCCTCTCCCTCGAGGGGAGAGGGAGGGGCCCGCCGCGAAGCGGTGGGAGGGTGAGGGTGAAAAGACGTGTCAGTTTCGCCAGATCCTACGGTTCAACGCCGGCCGCCTCCGCCTCTAGCGCCGCGATGTCGTCCGCGTCGATCACCCTGAGGGCTAGGTCGTAGCTGAAGCCCTGGCGGTCGAGCGCGGCCAGGTCCCGTTCGCGCCGCTCGGCGCGCTGCGTGGCGGTGCGGAAGGGACCGATGCGGCGACGCCGGGCGTAGGCGATGGCGGCGGTCAGTTCTGGATCTCCGGCTTCGTCCTCCAGGGATTGCAGTGCGCTCTCGATGGCCTCGCTGTCCAGCCCCTTGGCCAGCAGCTTGGCACGGATTGCCTGGGCCGAGGCGCCGCGCCGATGCAAGGTCCTGGCACGGCCGCGCGCGTAGCCCGCGTCGTCGAGCAGGCCCCTGGCCGTCAGCTCGGCGATCACCCCCTCGATGGCGGCCTGGCCCTCGGTGCGTGGCGTGCCGTGTTGGCGGATCGAGGCTTCCAGCTTGATCGTCATGAGGCGTCGCAGGTGCGCTGCCGAGGCGCTGTAGCGGTCTAGGTAGCGCAGCGCCCAGTTGCGCAAAAAGGCGGGGTTCACTTCCGGCGGGCGCCGCCGGCTCCGGCCGCGCCGCGGTCGTTCGTCCTCGGATGGTGGGCTTCGATCGCGCATGGCCGGGAGCATGCACGCTCGAGCACGGCCCCGCCAGCCCCGCACCCGCTGCCCGGCCCGGTCCCTTGCAGGAACGGGGACGGCAAGCTATGTGAAGCGCCATGCAACTCCCCCCGAGCGACAGCAGTCCACCGCAAGCGCGGATCATGGGCCTGGTCAACTGGCGCGGCCTCTGGACGCTTTACGAGAAGGAAGTCCGGCGCTTTCTCAACGTCTTCACCCAGACCCTGCTGGCGCCCATGGTCACCACCCTACTGTTTCTGGCCATCTTCACCCTGGCCTTGGGCCGCTCGGTGCAGCAGGTGGCCGGCGTTTCCTACGCGGAGTTTCTGGCGCCCGGTCTGATCATGATGGCGATGGTGCAGAATGCCTTCGCCAACACCTCCTCCTCGATCGTCATCGCCAAGGTGCAGGGCAACATCGTCGACATGCTGATGCCGCCGCTGTCACCGGCCGAGCTGACCCTGGGGATCGCCGGCGGCGGGCTGAGCCGCGGCCTGCTGGTCGGCCTGGTGGTCGGCCTCGCTATGTGGGTCTTCGTGCCGGTCGCCATTCACGACCCCGTCTTCGTGCTGTTCCATGCCGCCAACGCCTCTCTCATGTTGGCGCTGCTCGGCATGGTCGGCGGCATCTGGGCGGAGAAGTTCGATCACATCGCGGCGGTGACGAACTTCGTCATCACGCCGCTCTCGTTCCTCTCCGGCACCTTCTATTCGATCGAGCGGCTGCCGGAGAACTGGCACTTCATCGCGCTCTTCAACCCCTTCTTCTACATGATCGACGGCTTCCGCTACGGCTTCATCGGCCACGCCGACGGGTCGCTGCTGACCGGCGTGCTGGTGGTGCTCGGCGTCAATCTTGGCCTCTGGATCCTGACCCACAGGATGCTCGCCACCGGCTACCGGCTGAAGGCCTGAGCCGGCCATCATGGGCCCCTGGGCATGAGCACGCTCGGTGTGAACCCTCCCGTCAAGCTGGCCACGCCACCGGCGCCGCGCCCGGTGGGCGCGGTCAATTGGTCGGGCCTCTGGACCCACTGCAAGCGCGGCCTGATCGTCTATTTCCATTACCCGGCCCTCACCATCGGCGGGCCGATGATCTCCGGCCTGCTCTTGCTGGCGGTCTTCTCGATTTCCCTCGGCGAGAGCGGCGTAGCGGTGGCGGGCGTGCCCTTCACCCACTTCGTGGTACCGGGCATCGGCATGATGATCCTGATCTACCAGTCCTTTCAGCAGGCGGCCTTCCTGATCCTCGACGACAAGCTGGAGGGCATGATCGCGGACACGCTGATGGCGCCGCTCTCGCCGCTGGAGATCATGCTGGGCTATGTGCTGCAGGCGGCCATCACCGGAATCGTGACCGGCGGACTGCTGACCCTGGTGATGGCGCTCTTGACCGGCACGCCGCTCGCGGCGCCTTGGGCCGTCGCCGGTTATGCGGTGCTGGGCGCGGTCTTCTTCGCCCTGGTCGGTACCCTGGCCGGTCTCTGGGCCGAGAAGTGGGAGCACTACAGCGTCGCCGAAAGCTTCCTCATTCTGCCGCTCGTCATGCTCTCCGGCGCCTTCTTCAGCCTGGCAAGCGTGCCGGACCAGGCGCAGTGGCTGTTGGTTGGCAATCCGGTGTTCTACATGATCGAAGGCTTTCGCTCCGGCTTTATCGGCCAGAGCGCGGCCGCAGCCAGCGTAGGCATTCCTTTACTGCTATGTCTGATCCTGCTGCTTTGGGGCCTGGCCTGGCGGCTTTTCGCCATCGGTTACAAGCTGCGGCCCTGATAGCAGGCGATTGGGAGCCGGAGCCGATGAACCGACGCGCAATGCCCTTCCAGAAGCAGTACACGCGCCCACTGCAAGGCTTTCTCCTCGGCCTTCTGCTGCTTTTAATGGCGCTACCGGCCGGCGCAGTGGGAGCCGCCGGGGAGCTGCGCCATGGCCAGGGTCTGCTCTGGCGGATCGATACGCCCGGCGTCGCTCCCAGCTATCTCTACGGCACCATGCATTCGACCGACCCGGCGATCCTGACCCTGCCGGCGCCGGTCGCCGAGGCCTTCGCCCGGGCCGACAGCCTGACCCTTGAGCTGATCATCGACGAAGCGGTGCAGCGTAAGCTGGGTCAGGCCATGGCCTTGACCGATGGCCGCACCCTGGACGGCATCATCGGACCGGAGCGCTTCGCTGCGGCGGTGGCGGTCGGCGCGCAGTACGACCTGCCGCCGGAGGCGATCCGCCTGTTCAAGCCCTGGGCCGCCATGACCCTCTTCAGCCTGACGCCGGAGGAGTTCAAGCGCAACGCGGCCGGCATCCAGCCGCTCGACCAGTCGCTGCAGGCCGAGGCACGGCGCCGCGGCAAGACGGTCTACGGCCTGGAGACGGTCGAGGAGCAGATCTCGGTCTTCGCCGGCATCCCGGAGGCCGAGCAGATCGCGCTGCTCGATACGGTGCTGCGTGATCACCCCAAGATCGGGCAGTGGTACGCCACCATGAAGTCGGCCTATTTGGCCGGCGACATCGCGACCATTTACGGGCTCATGTCGAAGCAGGCGGCCGGCATCGATCCGGCCCTGGCGCAGTCCTTCGAGGATCGCCTGATCGTCGCCCGCAACCACCGCATGGCCGAACGCATGACCGGCCTGCTCGACGCCGGCAACGCCTTCATCGCCGTCGGCGCCCTGCACCTGCCCGGCGACGAGGGCATCCTGGGTTTGCTGGAGCTGGCTGGACGAAGGGTCAAGCGGATCCACTGATCGTACCGAGCGCCTCGGAGGGGCGCTTCAGCGCAGCCCCAGCTTCTCGACCAGACGGTTTCGCTTGTTCAGCCACCAGCCGGCTTCCGACGGCCAGAGGGCGTGGTCTTGGTCCGCGCCCAGGCGGGCGGCGGCGTGCAGGGGCCAGTTGGGATCGTCCAGCAGCTCGCGCGCGAGCGCCACCAGGTCGGCCCGGCCCTCGGCGATCACGGCCTCGCAGGCTTCGGCGTCCCAGAGGAAGCCGACGGCCATGGTCGCCTTGCCAGTTTCCTTGCGGACCTGCTGGGCGAAGGGCACCTGGAAGCCCTGTTCCAGCTTCATGCGTCGGGGGCGCTCGCGGCCGCCGATGCCACCGCTCGTGCAGTCGATCACGTCGACGCCGGCCTCGTAGAGGGCCTTGGCCGTTTCGACCGTCTCCTCCGGCTCGATGCCGCCATCGACCCAATCGGTCGCCGAGAGGCGGAAGAACAGCGGCAGCTCAGCCGGCCAGTGGTCGCGAATGCTGTGTGCGACCGCCACGGCGAAGCGGCGGCGACCGGGGGCGTCCCCGCCCCAGGCGTCGTCGCGCTGGTTGCTCAAGGGCGAGAGGAACTGATGCACGAGGAAGCCGTGGCCGCCATAGACCTCGATCACCTTGAAGCCGGCCTCCAGCGAGCGCCTGGCGGCCGTGCCGAAGGCGGCGATCACCCGCTCGATGTCGGCCTCCGTCATCGCCTTGGGCGTCGGCCAATCGTCGGCATAGGGAATCGGTGAGGGCGCGATTGCCTGCCAGGGCGCTTCGCCGCGCGCCGTTTCGTCCTCTCCGTTGACTGGCGTCTCGCCATGCCAGGGCCGGCGCTCGGAGGCCTTGCGGCCGGCATGTCCCAGCTGCACGCCGGGCACCGCACCTTCGGCCTCTATAAAGTGCGTCACCGGCAGCAGCGGCTCGATCTGTCCGTCCTCCCAGAGGCCGAGATCGCCATGGGTGCGGCGGCCGTCGACCTCGACGGCGGTCGCCTCGGCGAAGACCAGACCGGCGCCGCCCAGCGCGAAGCGCCCCAGATGCACCATGTGCCAGCCATTGGCGGTGCCGGATTTGGCGCGGTACTGGCTCATGGGAGAGACCACGACGCGGTTTTTCAGGGTCACGCCGCGTAGCGTGAGCGGCTCGAAGAGTTTGCTCATAGGGGACCAATGCGGTTGTTACGATCCGGATCGGGACTGGGCCACAAGATAGTGGCCAGGTGTCTCTCGATCCATGGGCGCGCCGTCATAAGCTCTGTCTCTGTCGTATCCCCACGTCGGTTGACAGCACCGGATATTCGGCGATGATGGCCGGCTTTTCCGTAACCCAGCCGCAGCAGCCGGCACTATCAACTTATGAGGAGCGTAGCGTGAGCGAAGCAATCATGCCGACTTACGCCCGCGCGGAGATCGCCTTCGAGCGCGGGGAGGGACCCTATCTCATGGCGGCCGACGGGCGACGCTACCTCGATTTCGGTGCCGGCATCGCGGTCAACGCCCTGGGCCACAGCCATCCCCACCTAGTGGAGGCCCTGACGGAGCAGGCCGGGAAGCTGTGGCACTGCTCGAACCTCTACCGCATTCCGGACGGCGAGCGCCTGGCCGAACGGCTCTGCGCCGCCTCCTTCGCCGACCGCGTCTTCTTCTGCAACTCGGGCGCCGAGGCGGTCGAGGGTGCGCTGAAGTTGGCGCGCAAGCACTTCCACGCCGCTGGCCAGCCGGAGCGCACGAGGGTCATCACCTGCAGCGGCGCCTTCCATGGCCGCACCCTGACGGCCCTCTCGGCCGCCGCTAATCCCAAGTATCTGACCGGCTTCGGCCCGGCTTCGGAGGGCTTCGATCAGGTGGCCTTCGGCAACATGAACGAGCTGCGTGCCGCGGTGCGGCCGGAGACCGCGGCGATTCTGGTCGAGCCGGTCCAGGGCGAGGGCGGCGTGCGGGCGGCCAGCCTGGACTTCCTGCGCGGCCTGCGCGCGGTCTGCGACGAGTTCGGCCTGCTGCTGATCCTCGACGAGGTGCAGTGCGGCGTGGGCCGCACCGGCAAGCTCTTCGCCTACGAATGGGCCGGGATCACGCCCGATGTGCTGGCCACCGCGAAGGGGCTCGGCGGCGGCTTCCCGGTCGGTGCCATTCTGGCGACGGAACAGGCGGCCGATGCCATGATCGCGGGCACCCACGGCACCACCTTCGGCGGCAATCCGCTGGCCATGGCGGTCGGCAATGCGGTGCTCGACGTGGTACTGGAAGAGGGCTTCCTGGAGCGGGTCGACCGCGTCGGCCGCCTGCTCTGGCGCCGGCTAGAGGACCTGGTGGCGCGCCATCCGGACGTCTTTGTCGAGGTGCGCGGCGCCGGGCTGCTGCTCGGCCTGAAGTGCGCCGGTTCGGCCGCCGAGATGGTGGCGCGACTGCGCGACGAGGGTCTGCTGACGGTCGGTGCGGCGGAAGAGGTGATCCGCCTGGTGCCGCCGCTGATCATCGACGAGAGCCATGTCGACGAGGCGCTGGCGATCCTCGACCGGGTCGCCGGGGACTGCGCCAAGGCGGCTTGAGATGGGCGATTGCAATCATTTCCTCGATCTCGACCAGCTCGAGGGTGCCACCCTGCGCGGCATCCTCGACGACGCCGTCGCGCTGAAGAAGGGCAATGCGCCGAACGGCGACGCTCGCCCGCTTGCCAACCGCTCACTGGCCATGATCTTCGAGAAGCCCTCGACGCGGACCCGCGTCTCCTTCGAGGTCGGCATGCGCCAGCTCGGCGGCGAGGCCATCGTGTTGGAGCCGAGCGGCACCCAGCTCGGCCGTGGCGAGACCGTAGCCGACACGGCCCGCGTGCTGTCGCGCTATGTCGACGCCATCATGATCCGCACGACCCACGAGGAGAAGCTGCTGGAGATGGCGGAGTACGCCACCGTGCCGGTGATCAACGGTTTGACGGATCGGACTCATCCCTGCCAGCTGATGGCCGACGTCATGACCTTCGAGGAGCACCGCGGACCGATCGCCGGCAAGACGGTGGCCTGGTCCGGCGACGGGAACAACATGGCGACCTCCTGGGCCCATGCCGCGGTGCGCTTCGGATTCGAGTTGCGCATGGCCTGTCCGGAAACTCTCGAGCCCCCGGCCGCGGTGCTCGATTGGGCACGGGCCGAGGGCGGCCACGTGACCTTCAGCCACGACATGGACGCCATGGTGAGCGGCGCCGACTGCGTGGTGACCGATACTTGGGTCTCGATGGGCGAGGGCGATCACGATTCGGCGCGCCGCGACAACCTGCTGCGGCCCTATCAGGTGGATGACCGCCTGATGAGCCTGGCCAAGCCGGATGCGATCTTCATGCACTGCTTGCCGGCCAAGCGCGGCCAGGAGGTGACCGATTCGGTGATCGAGGGGCCGCAGTCGGTGGTCTGGGACGAAGCGGAGAACCGGCTGCACGCGCAGAAGGGCATCCTGCTTTGGTGCCTTTCGGGAGCTGGCCGCGCGGGAGACGATGAGGCATGAGCCAGCCGGACGTGGCGGCTGAACTGACCCTGACCGACGACCTGCTGCTGCCCTTTCTGCTCGAGGTGCCGGACATCCGGGGCCGCTTGGCGCGGCTCGGGCCGACGGTCGACACGATCCTCACACGGCACGACTACCCGGAGCCGGTGGCGCACCTGCTGGGCGAGATGCTGGCGCTGACCAGCCTGCTCGCCGGCATGCTGAAGTTCGAGGGCTTCTTCACCCTGCAGACCAAGGGCGACGGTCCGGTGCCGCTTGCCGTCTGCGATGTGACCTCGGCCGGTGAGCTGCGCGGCTACGCCAAGGTCGACCGCGAGAAGCTGGAGGCGATGGAGGAGCCCTGGGAGGGCGCGGCACCGGCCGCCGGCCGCCTGTTCGGCAAGGGCGTGCTCGCCTTCACTGTCGATCAGGGGCCGGAGACCGAGCGCTACCAGGGCATCGTCGAGCTGACCGGGCCGACCCTGGCCGATTCGATCCTGCACTACTTCCGCCAGTCGGAGCAGATCAACGCTGGCATCACCTTGGCAGCCGGGCATAGTGCAGCGGGCTGGCGTGCCGGCGGTCTGCTGCTGCAGGAGCTGCCGGACGAGTCCGGCGAGGATAGGGGTCCGAGCAGCACCGAAGAGGACGACTGGCGTCGCTGTCTGATTCTCATGTCGAGCTGCCGCCGGGAGGAGATCCTCGATCCCGATCTGCCGGCGCCGGATCTGCTCTACCGCCTGTTCCACGAGGAGCGTGTCCGCGTTTTCCGTACCCGACCGCTCCTGGTCGGTTGCCGCTGCTCGCGCAAGAACGTGGAGTCGGTGCTGCGCAGCCTGCCGCGCGAGGAGATCGAGAGCCTGAAAGAGGATGGTGAGGTGATCGTCACCTGCGAGTTCTGCAACATCGACTATCGCTTCGACGACGAGGCGATGGAAAGGATCTACGCGTCGTGACGGCGTCGGCAAAACTAGGGCGCGCGGTGCCGCTCTTCGCCGCGCTCGCAGTGGCGCTTTTGCTCGCTGCCTGCGAAACGCCGCCGAGGCAGAACGACTTCCCCGAGCTCACCTACCAGCATCTGCCGCCGCTGAAGTTCGACGTTGCAGGCGTCGACATCGAGCAAGCCTACCGGTCGCCGGGCCAGCCGCCGCACGTCGAGCATCTCTTCGCCATGAAACCGGCCGATGCCGCGGCCAACTGGGCGCGCGATCGTCTGCAACCGGTCGGCAGCCAGCGGCGCATGCGCTTCATCGTCACCGAGGCCTCGGTGGTCGAGGTGCCGCTTTCGATCGAGGAGGGTTTCCAAGGTGCTCTCGTGCTGGAGCAGTCGGAGCGTTACGAAGCGCGCCTTTCGGTCGAGGCTCAAGTTATCGACGACAGTGGCCGCCTCGAGGGCAAGGCCACCGCCAAGGCCGAGCGCACCATCACCGTCGCCGAGGACATCTCCGTCCGCCAGCGGGAACGCGTCTGGTTCAAGCTGACCGAGAACGTGATGAACGACCTCGGCGCCCAACTCGAGGTTACTCTGTCGAAGGTGTTCGCCGCGCATCGGCGATGACGAAGCTCCGCTTCCGGCCGCCGTTGGGACCGCGGCACCGCTAGACCGCCGTTTGACCTTGAGGAGCCGGCCTGGAGGCGCCCGATCCGCTCCCTAGAATGGGATTTCCAGCGGCGCATCCTTCTGGCCTGGTCTCAGACCGATGTTCCGCGCGGTTTCCTTCGGTGCGCCGCTTGCGTCGTTAGACGTAAGCTTCAGCGTATAGGCACCGGCGTTGACCTGTAGGTAGTCGACATCCGGAAAGCGTTTCTTGCTTGGCTCGATGGTTCCCACCAACTCATCGTCAAGCAGAACTTGCACCCGCTCCGTGCCCGCCGAGACACTGCGGTCGATGGTCAGTGCCAGGAAGCCCGCACCTTTCAGCCCAGCGCCGCTTGTGCCCGGTGCTGCCGGCGGTCGAATCCGGAGAGTTTCGTATAGCTTGTAGATCGTTCCGCTTCCGCCGGCCAAGAGCAGCGCTGTGATGCCGTAGGAAATGATGCGCGGGGCGTCGCTGTCGTAGGTGCGGCGCTGCACCGCTTCCACCACCTCGCCGAATATGTTCAGGTCGAAGGCAGCAGCGACGATGACGGCGGCCACGAGCGTGAAAATCGTCTTCATGCCGGTTCGGCTCTCGAGCTTGGTTGTCCAAGTTCGGGTCTTGAACAGGAAGGTCAGCGCCAGTTCCAGGAAGATGGCGATGATCAGCAGGGCGAAGAGCAGCTCCGCGAGGCGCTCGTAGACCACATCGGTGGCGGCGATGTTGGGCTGACCCACAACCAGCTCCACCTGCATCGTCCTGCTTTCGTCGTCCGTCCTGCGCACCACCATCCGGTCAAGGCCGGGATCCTTGGGGTTGGCGAAGTAGACGACCTTCTCGCCATCGGTGTAGGCGTTGCCCAGTAGCGGTTTCGTGACGATCTCGGCATCTCCGGACGTGCTGCCCAGGAAACGGTCGTAGTCGCTGTTCGAGAGATCGAGCACCAGGCGCCCGCCGGGTGGCACCTGAAACGCCTCGTTCGGCGGTGGTTCTTGAGCGGCGGTGGGCGCAGACAGTGCGATGCAAAATACCGCCAAGGTGATGAGTGCACGAATCTTGGTCATGACTGTACCACCTTTCGATGTTGCGATTCTTGGACTTTAACCCGATACGCCTCTTTCACATTACGTCTATGTCGATGCTAGTGCGGTTTCCAGGCCGGGCCGAGGCCGCAGCGGGTCCGAGGCTAAGCGCAGCGAGCCGGGCGCTTGCAGCTTCGACCTGATGGTTCGTGTTTGCCGTCGGGCATCATGACTTCGCTGTGCCTGCAATGGCGTCGCTTCCCAGGCCTCTCGAAGGTCTTCGCCGCTCATTGGCGGTGAAAACCCTGTTCATATTATGCGCGGCCAGACCAGGTGGGTTTCGCCGCAACAATCGCCATCATAGCGGGTGGAGCGAAGCATTCCAGAGAGTCGCCCCGTCGGCACGGTATCTGGAGTGCCGCGCCGGCCAATGCCGGCTCACAATGGCAAGCCGTAGATCGGTTCTTCTCGCCGCCGCTTGGCGTCACGTTTCGGCGGGTGAGCCAGCGCCACAGTGCGCATCGACCATCCGCTGGACCAGCGGGGCGAAGTGGGCGAAAGGCGGCGTTGGCAGGCCGGCGACCTTGCCCTCGTCGTCGAGGCGGCGGACCTTGAGGATGGCGTCGAAGTTGGGCTGCCGCTCGAAGGCCGCGACTTCATCCGCCGTCATCGGGCCGCCTTGCAGGTTCAGCGAATGGATCGAGGCGCGCGACAGGCGCCGCCGGTAATCTGGGTCGGTGGCGCAGAGGTAGCGCTTGGCGGCGACGTGATGGCGTACGCAGTCGGTGACGACCGTCGGAAGGAAGGGCTCAAGCACCGCCGCGCCCGCGTCCTCGTGATGCCGGTCCTCTGTGTCCTCCATGGAGAAGGTGCCGAACTCGCTGGTGAAGTGGCCGATGTCGTGCAGCAAGGCCGCGACGATGATCGCCTCGTCCTCGCCGCGATGCTCGGCGAAGTGGGCGCCCTGCAGCATGTGCTGTGCCATGGTGACCGGCTCGCCGAGATAGGCCTCGCCGCCGCGGCGCGCGAAAATATCCGCCAGAAAGGGAACGATGGTCTGGCGCGTTAGGTGTTCGCTTGCGCTCATTGGGCGTCCTCCAGTCTGCGCGACTCCAGACCCGCCAGGGTCGACAGCAGGCCGTCCTTATCGGCGTAGCATCCCTGCAGCCAGCGCGAGCCGCCCGTAGCCGCATAGCTGCTGCGGCCGTGCAGCACGCGGGTGTTGTCGACGATGAAGCAGTCCCCCGGCGCCAGCTTGAAGCCGACGGCCATGGCCGGATCGTCGATGATCTCGCCGAGCCGCCGGTAGGCCGCGTAGTAATCCGACATGTCGTCGTAGGGCACATCGGTGATAGCGGCCGTGCTCCGGTTGTTGAAACGGATGCCGGCTAGCTCGCCATCGGGCGAGAGCTCGATCATCGGTCGGCGCGCGCTCAGATACACGTCGCCGCCGCCACGATACTCGAAGCGTGCGCAGCGCTTCGACAGCAGCATGAAGGCGCGCGGGTCCTCGTCGCGCAGCCGCTCGGCGGCTCGGAAGCCGTCGACCACCTGATTCTCTCCGCCCTCGGCCGAATTCTCTAGGCAATAGAGGATCTGCAGGGTCGGCACCGGGTCGCGGTAGGGGTTGTCGCTATGCGCCTGCAGTCCCAGTCCGGTGTAGGCCAGGTTGCTCGGGTTCACCTCGGTGCGCACCTCGAACCACTTGCCATAGTTTGTCTCGCGGACATAGCCGAAGAGTGCCGCTACCTGCAGCAGCGCGCCGCTCTCTACCGAACCGCCGGTCAGCCTGGCGAAGCCACAGCGCCGGATGTGGCCCAGCCAATCGCGCAGGGCATTCGGGTTGCTCGCGACGCTATCGAAATCGCCGGTCACGATAGCGGGGTCTAGGCGGCCGTCCCAGGTCTCGACGGGCGCCGGCGTGCGCCCGAAGGGCAGGCTCTCGACACGGTCGTAGACGTGCGCTTGCAGCCAGGGGGTGGGAAAGCGAACGATTTTGCCCTCCGGCGCGAACTCGATCTCCAGATCGCCATCGCGAACCGCGGCCATGGCGATTCGCGTTTCCGCTGGGATCTCCTGCAGGGTGATCAGCCGCTGCCCGTTGGCCGGGTCCCGCGTCGCCGGGTCCAGCGCGTTGTCGCGCAGCCAAATCGCATGGAAGCGCGCCGCGCTGCCGTCGTCCCAGCGGAGCCGCAGGGCGGCGCCGTCCTCCAGCAGTTCCGTGCTCAGCAGGCGGGGCATATCCGCTCTCCATCGGTCAAACTCGGCGGAATACTTGACGTTCCAACGCATAATGACAATTAATCTATTTTCGCCATAAGATGTAGTTTTCGTTATGTCTGATGCTCCGCTGTCCGCGCCTCTGCCGCCGCTCGAATGGCTGCGCGTGTTCGACGCGGCGGCGCGGCTAGGCAACTTCACTGCCGCCGCCGAAGAGCTGGGCCTGACCCAGGCGGCGGTCAGTCAGCGCATGCGCAACCTCGAAGCCCAACTGGGCACGCCGCTCTTTACCCGCCTGCCGCGAGGGGTCGAGCTGACCACCGAGGGCGAGGCCTATGCGCCGCATGTGCGCAGCGCCCTGGCCGCGCTTCAACGCAGCACAGCGGACCTCTTTAGCGCACCCCGGCGCACGCTCTCGATCGCGGCGACCGCCTCGACGATCGAGCTCTGGATCGTGCCGCGACTGCCGAAGCTTCTCGGGCGCCTGCCGGACCTTCAGGTCTCCCTGGCGACCGTGCAACGGGCCGCGGACTACGCCGCGGCGAGTGCCGATTTTGACGTGCGCTTCGGTGACGGCACCTGGCCGGATCGTCAGGCCAGGAAACTGTTCGACGAGGTACTGGCGCCGGTCGTCGCGCCGAGCCTGCTTGAGCAGGCCGAGCAGGACTGGCGGCGCTTGCCGCAGATCGCCATCTCGGGTCCGCGCCGCGGCTGGCGCGACTGGGCGGCCGGCGCCGAGGTCGCACCGCCGCGCTCGCCGACGTTGCGCTTCGACACCCTAGTCCAGGCCCTCGCTGCCGCGCGTTCCGGTACCGGCGTTCTGCTCGGTTCGCTCGCCCTGGTCGCGGAGGAGATCGAGGCGGGGTCGCTGATCCGCTTGCCGGAGCCCGCCGTCCGCATGGAGACGGGCTACTGGCTCACCTGGCCGGTAGCCAGTGCCGGCTACAGGGATCATGCGATCATCGTGGACGCGCTCTGCCGCCCGAGAGGATGGGAAGAAGGCGGCTAGCCGTCGGCCGCCCAGGCGATCAGCCTGCGCAGAAAGGCGGCGCAGGCCTCGACCTGGTCCAGCTCGATGAACTCGTTCGGCCGGTGCGCCTGGTCGATCGAGCCGGGACCGCAGATGACGGTCGAGAAGCCGGCTTCCTGGAAGAGGCCGCCCTCGGTGGCGAAGGAAACCACTTCGGTGCGGTTGGCGCCGGTCAGCGCGCGGATCAGGGCTTCCGCCGGTGAGTCGTCCTCCGGTCCCATGGGCGGCACGCGGACCGACAACTCGGTGGTGATTGCCGCCTCTGGCGCCGTCTCGTGCAGGATCGGCAGCACCTCGGTCTCGGCAAAGCGCTCGAACCGCTCCAAAAAGCGTTGGCCGTCGTCGCCCGGCAGTGGCCGGAACTCCCAGGTGAAGCTAGTCTCGGACGAGACGATGTTCTGCGCCGTGCCGCCGCTGATCGTGCCCACATTGAAACTGGTGTAGGGCGGCTCGAAGCCGTTCGCCGGGTCGGCCGCGGCGCGCTCCTCCTGCTGCATGCGGTCGATGAAGGTGATCAGCGTCGCGGCAGCATGCAGGGCGTTGGCGCCCAGCTGCGGTTGGCTCGAATGGGCGGCGCGGCCGGTCACCGTGGTGCTGAACACCGTGACGCCCTTGTGCGCGTTGACGATCTGCATCTCGGTCGGTTCGCCGATGATGACCATGCGCGGCAGCGGCAACGCGGCCTTCACGTCAGCGATCAGGCCGCGCGCGCCCAGGCAACCGACCTCCTCGTCGTAGGACAGCGCCAGGTGCAGCGGCGTCTCCAGGTCGGCCGCCAGCATCTCGGGTAACAGCGCGAGCGCGATCGCCGGGAAGGACTTCATGTCTGCAGTACCGCGACCGTAGAGCCGCCCGTCCGATTGGCGCACGACAAACGGATCGCTGTCCCAGGCCTGGCCCTCGACCGGTACCACGTCGCTGTGTCCGGAGAGCACGACGCCGCCGGCGATCTCCGGGCCGATGGTGGCAAAGAGGTTCGCCTTACTGTCCTCGGCGTCGCTGGTGCGGCGGCTGGCGATGCCGTGGTCGGCCAGGTAGTCGGCGACGAAGTCGATCAGCGCCAGGTTCGACTTGTGGGACGTGGTGTCGAAGGCGATCAGCCGTTCGATCATCTCCAGCGGTGTATATCGCGCCCCCGTCATGGCCTCTCCGCTAACCGCGCCAGAAGGACCTGGACAGCAGCACCAGGACGGTGAAGAGCTCCAGGCGGCCGAGCAGCATGCCGGCGCAGAGCAGCCACTTCGCGGCATCGGGCAGGCCGGTATAGGTGCCGGCCGGGCCGATGATGTCGCCCAGCCCCGGCCCCACGTTGGCGATTGCCGAGGCGGCGCCGGAGACGGCGGTGATGAAGTCCAGGCCGGTCAGGCCGAGCCCGGCAGCGAGCACCGCGAAGGAGGCCATGAAGAGAAAGAAGAAACCCATCACCGATTCCTCGACGGTCTCGGGAATCGGCCGCTTGTTATAGTAGGGGATGAACACGCCGTTCGGCTGCATCAGCCGCTTGAGCTGCGTCTTGGCAGTGGCGAAGAGCACCAGGAAGCGGAACATCTTGATGCCGCAGGTGGTCGAGCCGGCACAGCCGCCGGTGAACATCAGGACGAACATCAAAGCCATGACGAAGCCGCCCCACTGCCCGAAGTCGGCCGTCGCGTAGCCCGTCCCGGTCATGATCGAGATCACGTTGAAGGTGGCGTAGCGCAGGGCGCGCAGCGGCTCCATCAGGTCGTTCTGCGTCAGCCACCAGGTGGTGAAGCCGACGGCACCGATTATGATCGCCAGCATGAGCTGCACTTGGCTGTCCCGGTAGAATGCGCGCAGGTCGCCACGCAGGGCGCGCAGGTAGAGCACGAAGGGAACGCTGCCAAGCACCATAAAGAGGCTGATCGCCCAGTCGATGCTGGCGCTGTTGAAGTGTCCGACCGAGCCGTCGGTGGTCGAGAAGCCGCCCGTGGCGATCGAGGTCATGGCGTGCGCAATGGCCTCGAAGCCGGTCATGCCTAGGGCCCAGAGTACGATGGCGGCGACGCCCGTCAGGAACACGTAGACGATGCTGATGCCGCCGGCGATCTGCGCGGCGCGCGGCAGCACCTTGTCGGTGTCGAAGGCCTCGACGCGGAAGAGCTGCATGCCGCCGACCTGCAGGATCGGCAGGATCGAGACCGCCATCACGATGATGCCGATCCCGCCCAGCCACTGCAGGATGGCACGCCACAGGAGGATGCCTGGTGGCGCGATGTCGAGCCCGATGATGACCGTAGCCCCGGTCGTGGTTATGCCCGACATCGATTCGAAGAAGGCGTCGGTGAAACTCAAACTGAGGTCGGCGAAGACCAGCGGCAGGGCACCGAAGGTGGCGATCACCAGCCAGGCCAGGTTGGTCATGATGAAGGCCTGGCGCAGCGAGAAGCCCTGCCAACCGGAGCGCGTCGTGAGTACAAGAGCGACGCCGACGAAGAGCGTCAGCAGAGCCGAGGAGGTGAAAACCTTCCAGTCGGGATGGCCGATACCGGCATCCACGATCGCCGGAATGACCATGGCCACCGCGAGGATGCAGAGCAGGATGCCTATGATGAAGAGAATCGGTCTGAAGTCGATCATGCGTCAGGTGAAATGCGCGTCGCTCCGCCCGGCCGCCGATGGGCCGAGGCATGTTCCCGCCGAACGGTCACGTCGGACAAGTCCGGAGACCCCTTCCGCCAGCCCGACGGCGCCACACGCGTGTCGCCGGCTGGCCGATGAAGCATAGGGTGAGCGGCAAGGCCGCGCCAGGGCCTGTCAAAAGGCGCTAATTCAGGTTCACGGCCTGATGCGGCGAATCGAGGGAGAAGGCCGGCACGGCGACGTCGAAGCGTTCCCCCTGGGCATTCTCCATCTCATAGCTGCCGACCATGATGCCGGAGGGCGTGGCGAGCGGCGTGCCGCTGGTGTACTCGTAGGATTCACCCGGCTCGAGCACCGGCTGTTCGCCGACCACGCCGGCGCCTCGCACTTCCTGCACCCGCCCCAGGGAATCGGTGATGCGCCAATGGCGTGCCAGCAGCTGCACCCGTTGCTCGCCCAGATTTTCGATCTGGACCTGGTAGGCCCAGACGAAGTGGTTGTCGCCGGGCGATGATTGTTCTTCCAGATATATCGGCTTGACCGTTACCCGTATCGATTCGGTCGTCTCGCTATACATCAGCCATCAACTCCTGATGCCGGCGGCCGCTCCGGGCGTCCTATCAGAACGCTGCTCGGAAACGACACTGCGGCGGCCTTCCGGTGCCGCTGTCCGATCCTCCGATACTACGGGAGGGGCACGGCCAATTCCAAGTCTCTTGCGGACCACCCGACTGGTTGGCCAAGCGGGCCACCGAAGCCTGCGGCCGGTGATTGGCGCAAAAAAGAACGGCGCCGCAGAAGCGGCGCCGTCCCTCTTCATCGGTCAGCTTTTACTGAATGATGATGACCACGCGGCGGTTGGCCTGCTCGGCAACGCCGTCGGGCGTTGCGACAGCGGGCTCGGACTCACCGCGTCCGGCCAGGCTGATGTTGCCTTCGTCGACACCCCGGGCCACCAGGGCATCGCGAACCGCCTCGGCCCGGCGGATCGACAGCCGGTCGTTGTATTCCTCGGAGCCGGCCCGGTCGGTGTGACCGGTGACCGAGAACTCGGCACCCGCGCCCGCGGCTACGGCGTCGTCGATCACCGTCTCGGCCTCGGCCGTGAGGATCGCGCTGTCGAAGGCGAAGAACACGACGTACTGCTCCGGTACGGCCGCTGGCGCTGGCGCCGGTGCGGCGGCCGGCTTCATCGCGTCTTCAAGCGCTGTCAAGGCGGCGTAGAACTCGTCGCGGCAGGCGGCGATATGATCCGGCTGATGGTTCTCTTCCTGCTGCTCGATCCAGCAGTCGAAGCGGCCTTGAGCGTGCGCCGCCTCGGCGGGAACTTTTTCTCGTGCCCCCGCATTGAGCAGATCGACCAAGCGCGTGCGAGCCGATGTCAGCTCATCGGCTTTGTCGCTCGGCAGGTTCCAGTTGGCAAGCTCCTCAGGCTCGACGACTTCGCCGCCAGCCGCCCGCAGCCCCTTGCGAGCGAAATAGCCTGCATCGCGCCAATCGTACATTTCGTCGGCCTCGAATATCGTAATCTGGCGATACTCTTCGGCCAGAGCCCGCGTGAAGGCGCTTCCGGTCGGCTCGGCGTTGCGCATGGCCTCGATGTCTTGGCCGATACAGCCGGTGAGCAGGACCAGAGTGGCCAAGGCTCCCAGAATCTTCAAACGTGTCATCTATCGGTGACTCCCTCGCTTCATGCGGACCCTAGGTCTAAAAGGTCAAACGAATTCAGGACCGGTCCAGTTCCAGTGCAGCAGATAAAACGACTTGGTTCCCCCCACGAGCGTCAGCGACCACAACGACTGAACGGAACACAAACCCTGTGACCGCCAGCGGACCTCGCCGCAACGCCATGATGGCCCGATAGGGGCGCAAAATGCAACGTCTGTCAAGTTTTACCAGCAGTTGTGTGACCTTCGTCACCCTTCCGGGCTGGCAAATCAGCCAGTTGCCGTCGCCGGGCCGCAGTCGGCCGTCGCACCGCCTAACTCGGCAGAAGCGGCCCCCCGCGACTCGTGTTGGTGGCCGGCTCGGGGGGTGACGGGCGTTTCGGCGCCAGCGCCGAGCTCGATAACCGGCCCGCCAGCCGCTTCGGCGTCGGCCGGATCGTGGGTCACCAGCAGGGTCGGCAGGCGATGAGCACGGGCGTGGCCGAAGACAAAACGGCGGAATTTGGCGCGTAGAGCCACATCAAGCTTGGCGAAGGGCTCATCCAGCAAAAGGGCCCGCGGATCGGACAGTAGGCTGCGCAGCAGGGCGACCCGCGCGCGCTGCCCGCCGGATAGCGTTGCCGGGTCACGTTCGCCAAACCCGACCAGATCGGCGTCCAGCAAAGCCTCCTCGATGCGCTGGCGGCGCGCTGCCTTGCCGATAACCGTCGGCGGCAAGCCAAAAGCGAGATTTTCCGCCACCGAAAGGTGCGGAAACAGCAGATCGTCCTGGAACAGGATGCCGATTCGCCGCCGCTCCGGCGGCAGCGGGCTCAGGTCGTAGCCATCCAGAATGACTTGGCCGCCGGCCGCGAAGGCCGGCTCCAGGGTGCCGCAGATCAGCGCCAGGAGGCTCGATTTTCCAGATCCGCTGGGGCCCATGACCGTCACCACGTCGCCCGGCGCGACGGCCAGATCGAGCGGCCCCAGGAGGGCCCGAGCGCCGAGCCGCAGGCTGACCGTGCGCAGCTCCAGGGCGCCCGCGGGCGTAGCGGGGTGAGCTCCGGGGGACGGTCCGAGGGGCTCCATCATTCTTAATCGCCCCCCCGCAGCTCAGCGCGCCGGCGGTACAGCCAGGCCGGTAGCAGCAAGGCGATGGCAAAACCGCAAAACGGCATGGCCGCCTGCAGCAAAGCCGTGACCCCGATGATTCTACGATCGGCGCCGGCAGCCAGGCTCACGGCCTCGGTGGTCAGGGTCACGAAGCGGCCTCCGCCTGCGAACAAGGTCGGCAGGTATTGTGCCACGCTGACCGCGAAGCCGACAGCCAAAGCAGTGAGCGCCGGGCGCAGCAGCATGGGCAGCTTGACCCGCCAGAACACCCGATTAGGCGAGGCGCCGAGACAAAGGGCGGCGCGCCCATAGCGATCGTCCAGTGCTCGGTAGGGCTCGGCCAGGGACAAGAAAACGTAAGGCAGCACGAACAGAAGATGGCTCCAGATCAGAGCGGTCCAGGTGCCGTCGAGCCCGATCTCCACGGCCAGCACCTGAACGCCGAAGAGGAAGCCCACCTGCGGCACCAGCAGCGGGGTGTAGAGCAACCAGAGGCCCCGGCCCGACGGCTTGAGGCCATGCCGCTGCTCGTTCTCGAGACAGCCCAGGACGAGGGTCAGGGCGATCAGGGCGGCGGCCAGCCCAACCACGACCGTGGTGCTGCCGCTCCAGATCAGGCCATCGGCCTGGCGCATCCAGGTCTCCAGGGTCCAGCCGCTCGGCAGGGCGTCAGGATAGCGCCAGCGCCGTGCCAGCGACCAAATCGCCAGCGCCAGCAGCGAGGCCGCCGAGAGACCTGATAGCAGCAGCATGATGCCGCCGCCAAAGGCTCGTGCGATGCGACCGTCGCCGCCGCGACCGCCGGCCGACAGCCAGTGGCGAAAGACCAACGCCAGGATCGTCTCGACGGCACGCCAGAGGGCGATGCCGGCCACGACGATCCCGAGCTGCAGGCTGGCTCCTGCGGCAGCGGCGAACCGCATGGTGAGATCGGGATCGTTGAACAACCGGAAGACCAAAACGGCCAAGGGCGGTGGGGTCGCCGGCGCCAGAATCAGCGCCATGTCGACCACCGAGAGCGCGTAGGCCAGCACGGCATAGATCGGCAGGCGGATCTGCGCATAGATCGCCGGCATGACCGTCTTGATCCAAGCAACTACCGGCCCGTAGCCCAGCGAACGGGCCACCGACAGGCGCTCGCTGGCCTGGCTCTGGCCAAGCGCGGCGAGCGTCATCAGGAACAGGAAGGGCGCTTCCTTGATGACCAGGCCGGCGGTTAGGGCCAGGCCGGAGGGGTCCTGGATCAGGGCTAAATCGGGTGGCCGGTCCCAGCCGGTTGCCCAGGGCGAGAGCAAGCGAACGAACCAGCCGCTCGGCGCGATCAGGAAGGCCAGACCAATTGCCAGCGAGACGTGCGGCACCGACAGCAGGGGCGCGAGCAGGCGCCGCATCTGCTGAAAGAAGGCGGTTCCCTGACAGCTGGCGACGAAACCCAACACCAGAGCCAGGGAGAGGAGCGTCGAGAGAAAGCCGCTTATCAGAGTGAGACGCAGGGCGCCCGACAGGCCTGGTTCGGCGAACAGCTTGCGCCAGGGCTCGAGCGACCAGCCGTCGTGGCCGAGCGCTGGGAAATAGCCGAAGGCGGGTAGCCAAGTGCCGATCAGCCCGGCTGCGATCGGCGCCAGGAAGATCGCCAATGTCAGGGCCGGAACATGCTGCAGCAGGTCCGGGCCGCGCCGTCTTGCGCGTTCGGCCGGGCGGCCTGCTACTGGCTGTAGCGTGTCCGCCATTCCGCTTCAATGCGTGTCATCCAGGAGGGGTGTGGCTCCAGCAAGGTCGGCCCGAGCGCCTCCGGTGGGAGGCTCGCCGCGCCGAGCGGCAGGTCGTCGAAGAGCTTTCGGTCCGCCGGATCGAGCGCCGGCACATCGAGCACCGTTGCATCGCCCCAGATCTCCGGATTCTGCTTCCGGGCCTGCGCTTCCGCGCTCATCAGAAAGTCGGCCACCACCATGGCGCCTTCCTTCGCCTTGGCGTTGTAGGGGATTGCCACGAAGTGGGTGTTGCCGATGGTGCCCCCATCGAAGACGAACATGCGCGCGCTTTCCGGCAAAAGGTCGTTGGCGATAAAGGAGGAGGCATCAGAGGGATAGAAAGACACGGTGATATCCACCTCGCCGTCGTCGAGTAGTTGCCGCTGCGCCGGGCCGTTCGCCGGGTAAAGCTTGCCGTCGCGCCAGAGATGCGGTGCCAGCTCGTCCAGATAAGCCCAGAGCGCATCGGTGACCTCGGCGAACTGGCCATCGTCGGCGACCGGCGCTTGCAACGCCTGCGGATTGGGCGCGAGGTCGATCAGGACCTGCTTGAGAAAGGTCGAGCCCAGGAAGTCCGGCGGCGCCGGGTAGGTGAAGCGGCCCGGATTGGCCTTGGCCCAGTCGATCAGGGCTGCGATCGAGTTCGGCGTCTCCCCGAGCCGCGCCGAATCGTAGATGAAGTTGAACTTGGCCATGCCCCAGGGCGCTTCCAGGCCTTCGACCGGTACCGTGAAGTCGATTTGCGTGGTCGGCTTGCCGGCGAAATCGACCAGCCGGTAGTTCGGCAGGCGCTCGGCAAAGGGGCCGAAGAGCAGCCCATTCGACTTCATGGTGGCGAAGTTCTCGCCGTTGATCCAGATCAGGTCGATCGAGCCGCCGCTGTCGCGCCCGGCCGCCTTCTCGGCCAGAACGCGCGAGACGGCGTCGGCCGTATCGGCCAGTTTGACGTGGCGCAAGGTCACGCCGTAGTCCTCCTGGACCCGCTCACCGACCCAGGCGATGTAGGTGTTGATCCGCTCGTCGCCGCCCCAGGCGTTCCAGAAAACGGTCTGGCCGCGGGCCTTATCCGTGACCGCTTGCCAATCGGCGTCATCGGCTTGGGCCGTGCCGGCGCTGTTCAAGTGAGCGATGCAAAGGAGAATTGCGGCGACGAGAGGGGCGAATCGGCGCATCGGGGCGGGCGTCCTTGCGGCAGTTGATTTGAGGCTGTCCTTACTTAATCGCCCGCCCCGGGGCAGTACAAGGGCGGACACGAGAACGTCACGGACGTCCGGGTCGGGCTCACGCTCGCTTGAACGCCCCCGGAGGCTGCCCTATAAAACGGTCCCTGTGCGGGTGTAGCTCAGTGGTAGAGCAGAAGCTTCCCAAGCTTCGTGTCGAGGGTTCGATTCCCTTCACCCGCTCCAGACCTCATCGCGTTGACGACTGCGCCGCATCAAGGCTGGAGCGGTCCGCCCGCCGCGCCATTAACCTGCTGGCGCCCGGTTAGGCCCTGACTTGGTTCGCTTTTCGTACCTGTCGGGCCGGCCGCCATCGCAACCTGGCCATTCGCATGCGCCCGAAACGCCGCTAGATGCCTGAGATCATTTGCGTTATACTCCGCCATTGTGGAGATCGGGCCTGGGGGTCGCGTACGGGCTAGGTATGGGGGCCTTCCGAGAGATGCCCTTGATCGCGTGTCGTGAGTCTTTGTCGGAGTGGTGAGGCGGCGCCACGGCCGTTTCGGCGTCGCGTCTGCCGGCGCACCGCTTGGACTGTACGGATGTAGGTAACGCAGTGACAGGTGACGCACGCAATCAGGTTGCCGCAGCCGCGTCGCGAACCACCCCGGTTCATCAGACGAGCGGAGAGACGACCCACGTGCCGGTGATCGTCATCATTGACGACCGTGTGACCAATCGCGATATCCTGGCCAAGCTGGCTGGCTCGTTGGACGAGGAAACCGTCGTTCAGACATTCTCCGATCCAGAGGTGGCGCTGGAGTGGATTGCCAAGCACACGCCCGATCTCGTCATTACCAACTTCAAGATGCCGAAGCTGGACGGTGCGGCCTTCACACGGAAGATGCGCGCTCTGCCGCTCTGCACCGATGTGCCGGTGATCGTGGTGACGGTCTACGAGGATCGCGATTTCCGCTACAAGGCGCTTGAGGCGGGCGCCACGGATTTTCTGCTGAGCCCGCTCGACCATTATGAATTCCGCGCCCGGGCACACAATCTGCTGACGCTTCGCAAGCAGCAGGAGATCATCAAGAAGCGCGCCTACATCCTGGAGCAGAAGCTCCGCACGACCAACGACCTGCGCCGCGAGGAGCTGCACGAAAGCGAAGAGAAGCTCCGCCTCGTAACCAACTGCATCCCGGCGATGATCTGCGTCACCGACGCGGCCGGACGCTGCGCCTTCGTGAACAACTATCAGGCCCGCTTTTTCGGAACTGATCCGGACAGCGGAGTCGGCCGGCCGGTTTCCGAGCTGTTCGGCGAGGAGTACGCGACGCGCCACTTGGCGCTCGACCGCCAGATCTTCGACAACGGCGAAATGATCTCCGGCTCCGAGGAGAGCATCGCCAACCAGGACGGCGAGGAGCGGACCTTCCTCACCACCAAGGCGCCGCTCCGCGCCTCCAGCGGCCGTATCGCCAACGTGGTGACGGTCGCCATCGACATCACCGAGCGCAAGGCGGTCGAACGCGCCCTGCACGAGGCGAAGGAGGTGGCCGAGGCTGGCAATCGCACCAAGACGGAGTTCCTGGCCAGCATGAGCCACGAACTGCGGACGCCGCTCAATGCGGTTATGGGTTTCGCCGATGTCATGCGGGTCGAGATGCTGGGGCCAATCGGCAACTCGAAGTACATCGAGTATGCCGAGGATATCCGTGCCAGTGCCGAACATCTGCTGCACATCATCAACGACATGCTCGACGTCTCGGCCATCGAGTCCGGGCGTCTCGACCTGGTCGAAACCGAAGTCGATCTGGCGCGCCTGGTGGACGACGTGATCCGCCTGATTCGCGGCCGCGCCGAGAGCTCGGGCATCGCCATCCGCTGGGAGCCGCCGCCGCATCTGCCGGCGCTGCGCGGCGATGAGCGGCGCTTGAAGCAAATCCTGATCAACATCCTGTCGAACAGCGTGAAGTTCACGCCGGCCGGCGGCAATGTCCGGATCTCCGGAGGCCTGCAGGACGACGGTTCGCTCCGGCTGGAGATCGTCGATACCGGGATCGGCATTGCGGAGGACGATATCGCGACCGCGCGGGCGCGCTTCGGCCGGATCGAAAGTGCTGCGAATCGCAAGCATCCCGGCACCGGTCTCGGGCTCACCCTCGCGATCGAGCTGACCCGTTTGCACGGCGGCGATTTGGATCTCAAGAGCGTCGTCGGCGAAGGTACGATGGTCACGCTGGTGTTCCCTCGGGAACGCACGCTGCAGCCGCCTAGCGAGGCCGGGGGACACGGCGATTAGAAACCTGTCCAAGTATGCCGCGCGGACCGGAGTCGCATTCTCGGCTCTCTTCGCGGATGCGTGCGTGGGTTGGAGCGGATTATCGATTGTGATTGCAGGACTGACGTTTCCCTAGGTTAGACATTCAGAGTTATGCCCTACGATTCCAAAGCGACGGCCTCGGCGACGATTACTCAGGTCATTGCGGCCCGGCTTCGCCAGCGTGGCGACAGCGAACACGAGCAGGCCATTATCCGCATCGTGATCGTGACCTTTCTGGCGGCCTACTTCTTGGTTTTGAGTTTTAACAGCGGCTTCGTCTTCAGGGCCTACACGACCGGTTTCCTGTTCGGTCTCGGTTATCTTGTGTTGTCGGTCAGCTACCTGGCATTGATCATTGCTCGTCCCCAGAAGTCGGTGCCCCGGCGCCTGTTCGCGATGGTGACCGACTTCGTCACGCTATCGGTTCTCATGCATTTGGGAGGCGAGCCGGGCGCCGCTCTCTATCTGATCTACCTCTGGATCACGTTCGGTAACGGTTTTCGCTACGGCGTTCCCTACCTAGTAGCATCCGCGGCGACGTCGATCGTAGGATTCCTGACGGTCGTCCTTACAACCGAGTACTGGTTGCAAGAGACCTACATGGCGGCTGGGCTCATCGCGGCGCTGGTGGTTTTGCCCACCTATGTCTCGACCCTGATCCGCAAGCTGACTGCGGCCAAGGCGCAGGCCGAGGAAGCGAATAAGGCGAAAAGCCGCTTCCTTGCCAATATGAGCCATGAACTGCGGACGCCGCTGAACGCCATCATTGGCCTCAGTGATCTGATGCACGACACGCGCCTGGATCGCGAGCAGCGCGATATGATTCGCACGGTCGGGACCTCCGGCCGTGCCCTGCTGGCGCTGATCGAGGATATCCTCGACGTCTCGAAGATCGAGGCGGGCAAGATGTCGGTCGACGCTGCGGACTTCGATCTTCATGCCGAGCTGGCCGACATCCTTTCGATCCTGCGGCCGCAGGCCGAAGCCAGCGGTCTGCGTCTCCTGGTCGATATCTCGCCGCGGATCGACTTCGCGCTGCACGGCGGGCTGCAGCATCTGCGCCAGATCGTTACGAATCTGGTGGCTAACGCCATCAAGTTCACTGAGCGCGGCTACGTCCGAGTTGAAGTGGAGGCGGAGGAGACCGACGCTGAGCGGATCATGTTGGAGATCCGTGTGAAAGACACTGGAATCGGGATCGCGCCGGAAGAACAAGGCCGGATCTTCGACAGCTTCACCAAAGCGGACGAAGACACCAACCGTCGCTATGGCGGCACCGGATTGGGGCTGTCAATTACGAAGCAGCTCGCCGATATCCTCGGCGGCGATATCGGCGTGTCCAGCCGGACCGATGAAGGCAGCACATTTTGGGTGCGTTTGCCTTTTAGCCGGCATGCCGATGTCGGCGAGCATTTGGCGCCCGTTCCTCTGAGTGCGGGACGCGTCATCGTGGTCTCCGGCGACGAAGCCCCGCTTCGCTTTGTCGACCAGGCGTTGGCGCCCTATGGGCTTTTCGTTGTGCCCACCTGCAACGTCGATTCGCTCAGTGATCTTCTGACCGGTGAAACCTCCTCCGAGGGCCGCTTCCACATTATCCTGATCGACGATCGCGATCGCTCGATTGACCCGCTGACCGTGACCGCCACGGCCTGCGCGCGCGACCCGCACGGCAGCTTCGCCTTCATCCTCATGGTCGATCCGACAAGCGAGAGCGAGGTAGCCGACATCGGTCAGCCGGGCTTCCTGGCCAAGCTTGTCCTACCCCTCGACGAACGGCAGCTGGTCCGCGCGATTCACGCTGCACAGGCCTTCGATCCGGCGCGAACAGAGCCTGGCGATGCGGCATTGCGTCGTGCCGAGAAGAAGGGCTACCGCGGCCAGCTTCATGTTCTGGTTGCCGAGGACAACGTGGTGAACCGCATGGTTACAGCAAAAATCCTACAGCGGGCCGGTCACACTGCGCACCTTGTGTCGAACGGCGACGAAGCGCTCGATGCTCTCGAGGAGCAGAGTTTCGATCTGGCGTTGATGGATGTGAACATGCCCGGGACCAGTGGCCTCGACGTGACGAAGCTCTATCGCTTCGCGCACCTGGGTGAGGCCCGCCTGCCGATCGTTGCGCTGACGGCCGACGCCACACCGGAAACGCGCCAGCTCTGCGAGGATGCGGGGATGGACGGCTTCATCACTAAGCCGGTTGAGGCGACGCGGCTACTCGATGTCATTCACTCGCACGCTGCTGGCCACGCGTCCACCGAGGTGCTGGAGGAGGCTGTGAGCGAGCAGGTCGCCGCGATCGCGTCCCACCCGCGGTTCTCTTCCGAAAACGATCCGGTAGTTGACGTGCGTGCTTTGCGCGATCTCGAGAATCTGGACCCCCGCAGCGATTTCCTGAGCGAAGTGCTGGACAACTTCATCGGCGACACGGAGCAGATCATAGCCTCGTTCGAGGCGGGGGTCGCCTGCGGGAGCGTGGTGGAAGTGCGCGACAATGCACATGCTCTACGTAGCAGCGCGGCGAACATCGGCGCCCGTTGAATCCAGCGGCTGTGCTCGGAGCTCCTGGACCCCAGCTCGCCCAACGCAGAGCGGATCGGTGAATCCGTTGAGGCAATCCGGGAGGAGTTCGCCCAGTTCCGTTCTGCCGTTGCGACCTACCTCAGCGAGCATAGCCGCACGCGCCGCCCCCTCTAGCGATCGTTTCAACATCCGCCGCATTCCGGCTTCGGCTTGCTCTCTTGCGGAGCGATTGACGCGGATGTCGCAGCGCGTGGGCTTGCTTTCGTTGCTCGCAAGGCCGCCGTGACGCTATATCTGCTTCTTTCGATCCTGAGCCGAAGCCAGCCTCTCCATCTTACGTAGGTCGGCGGCCGCGAGGCAAAGCGCTGCATCGACCCAGAGATCGGTGATCGAAATCAGCTCCTCGCGCGTGATCGGCCTGGCAATGCGGCGGGCTTCGCAGAGCGCTCGGCGGGCATGGTAAGACCGCCGGTTGCGGGCAACGAAGTCGTAGACCGCGGTCTCGCCTTCACCGTCCTCGGCCAGAACGTCGACGATCCCCATCTCGTGCAATTCCTCGGCGCTGAAGATCTTGCCGCTGAGGATCATGCGCTCCGCGGCCACGGGGTCGAGCCGCCGAGACAGGAAGCTGTAGGCGCCCATGCCGGGATAGAGATTAAACAGGATCTCCGGCAACCCGAACTTGGCGCTGCGCTCGGCAATGATGACGTTGTCCGCCAGGGCTGCTTCGAAACCGCCGCCCAATGCGTCACCCTGCACCAGAGAGATGCTTATGTAAGGTAGGTCCAAATTGATCGCACGAGGATACTGAACGTTTATGCAGGCATGCGCGTAATTCCGCAGCGCATCGCGATTGCCGGCCCGAATCAACTCGACGAAAAGCGGCAGGTCACCGCCGAGGTTGAAGATCCCCGGCATGCGCGACGCGAGCACGAGATAACGAACCGGCGCATCCTTATCCTTGTCCTGATCAGTCTCTGCAAACATCCGCTCGACCGAGCTCAGGACCTGGCGCATGTCGCGCAGCAGGCCCATGGTGTAGCTGGGCCGCCCTTTCGGGCGCATGTATTGCCAGAGTATCTTGTCTTCCTCGTCGAAGCGGATTTCCATCTCTGCGAATTGCAGACCCTTTGGGTCTGTGCGAATGGTCGGTGCCAACGGGCGCGGCTGCAACTCAACGGGCGGAGTCACGCCGCCAGAAGAGTCGGCTTTCGGTTTGCCGAGCAAAGAGCTCTCGTGATTCCAGGAAAGGGGCCGTGCAATGCGCGGTAAGCCCTGCTCCGCTTCGTGGATGAATGCCATCTGTGCCTCCTTGGTCTCGAGAGTTGTCGAGGGTTAACAACGTTAGGATGCGTGGAGCTGAAAACCCTCGCAAGCGAGGCCGGATGAGAGCCTAGATGCGGCTCAAAAATGTCACAGAAATTGGGTGCAATCGGTCAATTGTTGCTGCTCGGCGGCCTTGTCATAGACTGTAGAAGCACCGGCCGAGTCGTTGGACTCTCACAGCAACCAGGGGACATCGCACGAACGGACGTCCCGCGTTCATCTGTCTTGGCGCCTGTGACTCTTTGCAGCGTACGGTGTCGAACGACGCGATGGCTGATCGCGACGGCCTGGCCGGTCTTGATGGTTCGGAAGACGGCGCGGTAGCGCTCCGTCGGCTTCGTCAAGCTGACTAAGGGCGGCCATTTTGCGTTCCTCGACCAATGGCCTTGCGCACCGCCGCCGCGATCACTGCCTGGCGAAACGGCTTCTGCAGCAGTGGTATATCGGGATCGAGCGGGGCCGGCAGGGTCATGGCCCGGTCGGCGTAACCGGACATGAGGAGGGCCGGAAGCCACGGCCTACGCTGCAAGACGTCGGCCACCAGCTGACGACCGTTCACGCCGCCGGGCAGCACGACATCGGTCAGCAGCAGGTCGACCTTGACCCTGGAGTTCAACAGCTCGAGCGCCATTTTGGCGCTTTCGGCCTCGAAAGTGACGTAGCCGAGTGATTTGAGGGTGGCGCTGATCATCGCGCGCAGATCTGGATCGTCTTCGACCACAAGGATGGTCTCTCCCTGGGCTTCGAGGACCTGTTCTTCCGGGCTTTCTTCGGCCGGCGCCCCTTCGCGGCCAAGGAACCTCGGCAGATAGAGGCTCACCGTCGTTCCTTCGCCCATCTCGGTCTCGATCATGACATCGCCGCCGGACTGCTTGCCGAAACCGTAGATCATGCTGAGGCCCAGGCCGCTGCCTTTGCCGACGTCCTTGGTCGTGAAGAAGGGCTCGAATACGTGGTGCAGGGTTTCCGCCGGGATTCCGGTCCCCGTGTCGGCAACGGCAATGCGGACGTAACCGCCCGGACGAAGATCGGTCTCCTGATCGCCATCGAGGATCGTGACGTTGGACGAATCGATGGTGATCGTCCCGCCTTCCGGCATCGCGTCACGCGCGTTGATCGCCAGATTGAGCAGAGCGTTCTCGAGTTGCCCGGGGTCAACTAGGCACGGCCATAGCTCTTCCTCGGCTTGGATTCGGAGATCGATGTTCTCCCGCAGCGTGCGCTTGGCCAAGCCGCGCAGGCCCTCGATCAGTTGCTCGATGTCGACCGGTTGCGGTTTGAGCGGCTGCTTGCGGGAAAAGGCGAGCAGCCGATGCGCCAGCGCTGCGCCGTTCTCGGCGGCTCGGATCGCGGTGCGAACATGGGATGCCGCTTCGCCTAGTGGCAGAACCTCGTCGCGTAACAGGTCCAGATTGCCGAGAATGATGCTGAGAACATTGTTGAAGTCATGTGCGATGCCGCCGGTGAGCTGGCCGACCGCCTCCATTTTTTGCGCCTGGCGGAGCTGGTCTTCAGCATTTTTGCGCTGTGTCACATCCTCTTCTGCGAGCAGAACACGCTCCCAGGTATCCTGGAAAGCCTCAGGGATTCTGATGTGCATTTGAGCATGGATGAAACTGCCGTCGGTGACCGTGTGCTGCACCTCTCCGGAGTATGACGTTTTCCCCTTGGCCAGAGCATCGAAGTAGCGAGCCAACAGCTCCGCGCCACCAGGATCGCTTGCCGGATCCCACTCCCTGAAGAAATCGTAAAGGGTGTCTGTATCGTTCGTCTTGTAGACCGCATAGGCTGCGGGGTTCTGGGTGAGGCTCTTCATGCCCGCCCAAAGCTGCTTCATAAGACCCGGGTCATTGATCAAGCGGCTGTAGATATCCTCAACACCGTCCGCCTTCAGCCCGTCAATGATACGCTTGCAGGCCGACCAGTCCTCTTCGAACACGGCAACCGGAATCGAATCGAATATGGTCCGGTAGCGCATCTCGCTGCGGCGAAGGGCGTTCTCCGTTTCTCTGTAGGCCGTGACGTCCTGGGCGATGCCGAACCAAATGGTCTTTCCGGTTTCGCTGTCCCAACTCGGCTGACCGACTTCGCGCAGATAACGGACCGAGTCGTCGCGGTGGACCAAGCGATACTCGACGTCGTAGCCTTTTTGCTGTCGGTCCGCGGTGTCCCAGACCTCGTGACAGCGGGCCCGATCGTCGATATGCAACCGAGCGGCCGTTACACCTTTCTCGTCCTCGTGGAAGCCATAAACCTTACGGCATTCGTCGGATAACAGGGGCGACCTTCCAGACTCGACTGCGTCCGTCGTCCATCGGGCGATGCTCTCGTCCTTCCAGACCCAGTAACCGATGCCGGCGAACTCTTGGGCTTGGTTGAGCCAGGCTTGGCGCTGCTGCAGCGCTTGCTTGGTTTGCGCGAGTTCGGTGATGTCCTGAACGATCCCGCGGTGCGCGACGAGGTTGCCGTCTTCGTCATGAACGGCTTCCGCGATCTCTTTGCTCCGGATCTGCCCTCCCCGGGTGCTGTTGAAGCGATAATCCAACTGGAAACCGGACCCTGCCCGGTCGGCCTCGGCATAGGTAGCGCGAACCCGCTCGATGTCGTCCGGATGGAGCAGTTCGAAGAACCGTTTGACTTCGTGATCGGGTGCATAGCCGGTGGCTTCGGCCGCCTCGGCGGAACCGTGATAGACAAGCTCTTCTGTCGCGGCGTCCCTATCCCAGCACACCAGCTTGCCAAGCCGATGGATTCTGGCAACGAGTTCTTCGAGCTTTTCGACGCGTTCACGCGATTGGCGCAGGTCGCTTTCGAGGCGCTCTACCCTCTCGCACAGTTGCGCCTTACTCGTTTCTTCGCTCCGCGCCGTCCTACGCCTATTGCTCGCCATTGCGCGCCAATCCGCAGCTCGCTCAGGAACCGCCGGTCGGAGGGCGGTTGCCGTCGAAATGTGCCAGACTGTCCGTCTCTTACAACCCTTGAATAGCCCTAACTATCTAGATCTAACATTTTTGCGCTAACAGATCGAGCGGTCGCCGGCGGCGAAGTTTCGTTTGCCCGCCTTGTCAAATAAGGCGCTGATGCGCTTGTGTCCTTGGGAACTAGTCTCAGCTCGCCGCTGCGGGCGATACTGTTCCGGCTGTTTTTGTTAAGGCATCGCCCGGCCGTCTCGCGTTTTCGCGTCAAGCGACGCGATGGCTGACGGTAACGGTCGGACCGCTTTTGATCGTCTGAAATACGACGCAATAACGCTCCGTCAACTTCATCAAGGTGGCGAGCTGCGTCTCGTCTGCGTCGGTCTCCAAGTCGAAACTCAGGCGGATCTCGCGAAAGCCGACCGGTGCCTCCTTGCTGACCGCGAGGGTACCACGGAAGTCGAGATCGCCCTCGGCCGTAACCTTGCCGCCGCGCAAGGGGATCTCCAGCGCGGTCGCAACGGCGTTGATCGTCACGCCCGCGCAGGCCGCCAACGCTTCGAGCAACATGTCGCCGGAGCAGGCGGTCAGGCCGTTGCCGCCGGCTGCCGGGTGCAGGCCCGCCTCGACCAGCGCGCGGCCTGTCTCGACCTTGCAGGTCAGCTGGCTCGAATCGAGCTGGCCGCTGGCGCGCATGGTGACCACGGCGCTCTCGGGAGTGTCGTTGTACTTGTCCTTAAAGGGGGCTTGCAGCTCGCGCAGCGTTTCGGCGTCCATCGCGGTTTGTTATCCTTGGCTTCGGTTTCGGGTGACCCATGATGCGCGGGCTGGCGTGGACCACCAATAAATTCCTCGTGACGCCGCGCCTGGATCTGCCGCATTGATCCTGCCGTATGTCGCTGGTGGACTTGCGCCGAGCGTTGGCGTCGGGCCATTATCGCGCGCATTTTGCGGCGCAGCAAAAAAGGGGGCGAAGAACAATGAGTAGGGCCGCCAAGGGTCGCTATTTCCGGATGTTCCGCAAGCTGCTGGTCGCCAATCGCAGCGAGATCGCGATCCGCGTGCTGCGCGCGGCGAGCGAGCTCGGCATCCGTACGGTTGCGCTCTACTCGCACGAGGACCGCTTCGCCCTGTACCGCTTCAAGGCGGACGAGGCCTATCTGATCGGCAAGGGGCAGGAGCCGGTACAGGCTTATCTCGACATCGAGGAGGTGCTGCGCGTGGCGCGCGACTGCGGCGCCGATTCCGTGCATCCCGGCTACGGCTTCCTCTCCGAGAATCCGGAGTTGGCCGAGGCCTGCGCGCTTAGTGGTCTCACCTTCATCGGCCCGCCGCCCGGTGTGATGCGTCGCCTGGGCAGCAAGGTCGAGGCCCGCGCGCTGGCGCAGGCGGCCGATATCCCGGTCGTGCCGGCGAGCGGTGTTTTGCTGGACGATGACGGCGAGGTGCGGCGGATTGCCGGCGAGCTCGGCTACCCGTTGATGCTGAAGGCGAGCTGGGGCGGCGGCGGCCGCGGTATGCGCGCGATCGAGGAGGAGTCCGAGCTGATCGAGCAGGTCGCCGCCGGACGGCGCGAAGCGAAAGCAGCCTTCGGACGCGACGAGGTCTTTCTGGAAAAGCTGGTGCGCCGCGCCCGGCACGTCGAAGTGCAGATCATGGGCGACCAGCACGGCAACGTGGTGCACTTCTTCGAACGCGACTGCTCCATGCAGCGCCGCAATCAGAAGGTCGTCGAGCGCGCGCCCTCTCCCTACCTCGACGAGCCGCGCCGGCAGGAGCTCTGTGAGACCGCGGTGCGGCTCGGCCGGGCAGCCGGCTATCAGAACGCCGGCACCGTCGAGTTCCTCTACGACTTGGACGGCGGCGGCATCTATTTCATCGAGGTCAACCCGCGCATCCAAGTCGAGCATACGGTCACGGAAGAGGTGACCGGTATCGACCTGGTCAAGGCGCAGATCCGCATCGCCCAGGGTGCGGCGATCGGCTCCGCCGACAGCGGCGTGCCGCGCCAGGAGGAAATCCAGCTCAATGGCCACGCCCTGCAATGTCGGATCACCACCGAGGATCCGCAGAACAAGTTCATCCCGGACTACGGCCGCATCACCGCCTATCGCGGCGCCACCGGATTTGGCCTGCGCCTCGACGGCGGCACGGCCTATTCTGGCGCCCTCATCACGCCCTTCTACGATTCGTTGCTGGAGAAGGTGACGGCCTGGGCGCCGACGCCGGAGGAAGCGGCGCGCCGCATGCTGCGGGCGCTGCGCGAGTTCCGCATTCGCGGCGTTGCGACGAACCTGATGTTCCTCGAAGCCCTAGTCTCGCATCCCTCCTTCGAGAGCGGCGACTACACGACGCGTTTCATCGATGAGACGCCGGAGTTGTTCGACTTTCCGCGCCGCCGCGACCGGGCGACGAGATTGCTGTCCTACATCGGCGACGTGCTGGTGAACGGCAATCCGGCGGTCGAAGGCCGTGCCGCGCCGGGGCGCCTGCCGGAGGCCAGCCTGCCAGCGCCGTCGCGAGAGAGCCCGCCGCCGGGAACCCGCCAGCGTCTGCAGGAACTGGGCGCCGAGGGCTTTGCCAAGTGGATGCTGGCGCAGGAACGGCTGCTGATCACCGACACGACCCTACGCGATGCGCACCAATCGCTGCTGGCCACCCGCGTGCGCAGTTACGACATCCTCAAGGTGGCTCCCTTCTACGCCGGCCGCCTGCCGGAGCTGCTGTCGCTCGAATGCTGGGGCGGGGCCACCTTCGATGTCGCCATGCGCTTCCTCAAGGAAGACCCCTGGGCACGGCTCGCCGGGCTGAGCGATAGCGTGCCCAACATTCTGCTGCAAATGCTGCTGCGCGGCGCCAACGGGGTCGGCTACAACAACTACCCGGACAACGTGGTGCGCTTCTTCGTGCGTCAGGCGGCCGATGCCGGTATCGACCTCTTCCGCGTGTTCGATTCCCTGAACTGGGTCGAGAACATGCGGGTCGCCATGGACGCCGTTCTGGAAAGCGGCCGGCTCTGCGAAGCGGCGATCTGCTACAGCGGCGACCTGACCGATCCGGCGGAAACGAAGTACGACCTGAAGTACTACGTCACCCTGGCCAAGGAGATGGAGGCCGCCGGCGCCCACATCCTCGGCATCAAGGACATGGCCGGTCTCTGCAAGCCGGAGGCGGCGCGCCGGTTGGTCACCGCATTGAAGCAAGAGATCGGCATCCCGATCCACTTCCATACGCACGATACAAGCGGCGTCACGGCTGCCAGTGTCCTGGCCGCTGCGGAAGCCGGGGTCGACGCGGCGGACGCGGCCGCGGATGCTATGAGCGGCCTCACCTCGCAGCCTAATCTGGGCGCGATCGCCGAGGCGCTTCGCAGCCAGCCGCGCGACACTGGCCTCGATCGGCAGGCCTTGCGCGAGCTCTCGACCTACTGGGAAGAGGTGCGCCGCTTCTACCTGGCCTTCGAGAGCGAGATGCGCGCCGGCGCCGCTTCGGTCTACGAGCACGGCATGCCGGGCGGCCAATACACCAACCTGCGCGAACAGGCGCGCGGGCTGGGGCTGGAGCGCCATTGGCCCGAGGTCGAGAAGGCTTATGCCGACGTCAACCGGCTGTTCGGTGACATCGTCAAGGTCACACCGGTCTCCAAGGCGGTCGGCGACATGGCGCTGATGATGGTGACCAACGACGTGACGCCGGAAGACGTCGTCGATCCCGACTGCGACATCGCCTTCCCGGCCTCGGTCGTGCAGCTCTTCCGCGGCGAAGTGGGCCAGCCCCACGGCGGCTTCCCGGAAGATCTCCAACGCAAGATCCTAAAGGGCGAGAACCCGATCACCGTGCGTCCCGGCGCCGTACTGCCGGCGGCGGATCTGGAAGCCGAGCGCGGCGAGGCCGAGCGTAAGCTGCGGCGCCACATCGACGACCGCGAGCTCGCCTCCTACCTCATGTATCCGGCGGTCTTCCTCGACTACGCCAAGCACCGCCGCCAGTACGGCGACGTGAGCCTGCTGCCGACGCCGACCTACTTCTACGGCATGGAGCCGGGCGAGGAGATCGCCATCGACATCGAGCGCGGCAAGACCCTGATCGTCACCAAGCTGGCGACCGGCCAGCCGGACAGCGAGGGGCTGCGCACGGTCTTCTTCGAGCTGAACGGCCAGCCGCGCAACGTGAAGGTGCCGGACCGCTCGCTGGAAGGCCACGGCCGCAGCCACCGCAAGGCCGATGAGAGCGACCCGGGGCAGATCGGCGCACCCATGCCCGGGTTGATCGTGAGCGTCTCGGCCGGCGAAGGCCAGCACATCGAGGCCGGTGCCCGGCTCTTCACCATCGAGGCCATGAAAATGGAAACCGCGGTCTATGCCGAGGTCGCCGGCACCGTCACCGAAGTCGTCGCCCCTGCCGGCACCCGCGTCGAGCCGCACGATCTGGTCGTCGTGGTCGAGCCGTCCAACTAACGGGATCCCAAAAACACAGAAGCGTAGCTCAGCGCCTCGGGTCACGCTCGACGGGTATGGCAGAAATTGTCGGATAGTTATCATTGCTGCCAAATGGGTGTGATCCTAGATTGTCTCTGCGGATGCTACATCAGGAGGCGATCGTGCCCTCGAAACCTTGGCCGACGCGGCGGATCGCCGTCTTGGCCTACCCGGAAGCGAACAGCCTCGACGTGGTCGGGCCGCTGCAGGTCTTCGCCGCGGCGAGCCGCTACATGCGGCTCTATATGCCGGCCGACGATCCGGCGCCGCGCATCGACTACGTGACCGAAATCCTTGGTCCGCAGGCGGGGCCGGTACGCATGTCGGCTGGCTTTGAGCTCGTCGCGGCACGCAGCGTCGCGCAGGTTTCGGGCGGCATCGATACCTTGCTGGTGGCCGGTGGCGACGGCTCCACCGAGGCGATGGGGAACCAGAAGATCCTCGCCTGGCTGCGCCGCATGGCGCCGCGCGTGCGCCGTATCGGCTCGGTCTGCAGCGGCGCCTTCGTCGTCGCCGCGGCCGGCTTGCTCGACGGTCGACGCGCCACCACCCACTGGCGGCAATGCGATCGGCTGGCCGCCGACTTCCCAACGATCTCGGTGGAGCCGGATGCCCTGCACGTTCGCGACGGAGACGTTTACAGCTCGGCCGGGGTGACCGCCGGCATGGATCTGGCGCTGGCTTTGCTGGAGGAGGACTGCGGCCGGCGCGTAGCGCTCGCCACGGCGCGCGAGAACGTCGCCTTCTTGAAGCGTCCCGGCGGCCAGTCGCAGTTCAGCGTTCACCTGCAGGCGCAGGCCGCCGAGCCGCTGCCGCTGCGCGCCCTGCAGGACTGGGTCTTGAACCACCTGGACGGCGACCTTTCGGTCGAGGCCCTGGCCGAACGTGCTGCCATGAGCCCACGCAACTTCGCGCGCATCTTTGTCAAGGAAACCGGCACGACACCGGCCAAGTTCGTCGAGCGGGCCCGCGTCGATGCCGCCCGCCGCGCCCTGGAGGACAGTGCCGAACTCCAGGCCGTCATCGCCGCGCGCTACGGCTTCGGCCATCCGGAAACCATGCGCCGGGTCTTTCAGCGTCACCTTGGCGTCGGACCGCGCGACTATCGCCGGCGCTTCCAGGCCTCCTCGGCCGCCTAGCACAGAAGCGGCGTTCGATAAGTCTTAGAAAGGCAAGCCATGTGGTTGTTTCGCGAGGGACGGAACGTCCTGTTGCTGTCCGCCTGCCAGGCATTGTTTTGGGGGGCGCTGATGATTGGCATCACAATGTCCGGCTTGGCCGGGCAGACGCTGGCCGAGCACAAGGCCCTGGCGACCTTGCCGGCGGGCATCATGGCGCTGACCACGATCTTCGTCACCAGCCCGGCCTCACGGCTGATGCAGCGCCAGGGCCGCCGGACCGGTTTTCTCCTCGGTCTGGCGGCCGGGATGGTCGGCGGGCTGGTCTGCGTCGCGGCGATCTTCGCCCGCGACTTTCTGCTGTTCTGCTTGGGTAACGCGATCCTCGGCGCCTATCAGGCGATCGGTCAATACTACCGCTTGGCAGCGACCGATGCCCTGGCGCCGGAGCGCCATGGCCGAGCGGTCTCGACGGTCATGCTGGGCGCGATTCTCGCAGGGCTTCTGGCCCCTTCGCTGTCGGTCTGGTCGAAGGACCTCTTCGCGCCGGTGATCTTCGCCGGCTCCTTCCTCGCCGTCTCGGCCTTGAGCCTGGCGGCGGTTGGACTGATTGTCCTGCTCTCCGAGCAGGCGCCCAGGGCGGCGAAAGCGACAAGCGCTGGCGGCCGGCCACTCGGCGAAATTCTGCGTCAGCCGGTCTTCGTCGTCGCCATCGCCAACGCCTGCATCGCGCACGGTGTCATGGTCCTGGTCATGCTGTCGACGCCACTGGCCATGGTGGCCTGCGGTTTCGGCGTGGGCGATGCCGCCTCGGTGATCCAGTGGCACGTGCTCGGCATGTTCTTGCCGTCTTTCGTCTCCGGCCGGCTGGTTGACCGCTTCGGGGCGGCGCCCGTGGGCATCGTCGGCGCAGCGGTGCTCGGGCTCAGCGCGGCGGTCGCCGCCTCCGGCATAGCCTTCCTGAACTTCGGTATCGCCCTGGCTCTGCTGGGGGTCGGCTGGAACTTCATGTACGTGGCCGGCACCACGCTGATCACTGCGTCGCATCGGCCGGAAGAGCGCGGCCGGGTTCAGGGCGCCGCCGAAATGGCCATCGCCGGTACCGCCGCTGCGACCTCCTTCGCCTCGGCCGGTCTGCTGAACGGCCTGACGCTCTGGCACGCCCGCAATTCGGCCAAGCCGGTGGCGGTGCAGGCGTGATGTATCGGCCGCCTTCGGTACTGAGCGGCTAAGTCCACTCGTTGACCGGTCCGGCGAAGCTCGGCGGGTCTTGCGGGATGACGCAGAAGCGGTGGCCGCTCGGTGCTTCCATCACGCACCAATTCCGGACGCGTGCGACCTCCGTGGCGCCGAGTTGCTTAAGGCGACCGACCTCGGCCTCGACGTCGTCGGTGTTGATATCAAGATGCACGCGGCTCGGATGCTCGACCTTCTGTAGCAGGATCTTGGCTTCCTCGGGTGCCGACTCGAGGCCGGCGTAGTGCTGGAACTCCGGGTCGTCGCTGCGTTGCGGCGCGCGGCCAAGGGCCCGGCTCCAGAATTCGATGTCGCGATCGAAGTCTCCCGCTTCGCAGTCAATGACGATCGCGCCCAATCGGCTCTTGTGCATGACAGTTCCTCCAAGGTTTGTGGGTTCAAGACGCCGCCGCCCGCGGTGCGTCGAGGAAAGGCAGGAGCGCCGCGACGATCGCTTCCGGCGCGTCCTCCTGCATGAGGTGATCGGACTCGGGCACCGGGACGAACCGCGAGCCGAGGATCAGCTCGTGTAGGCGCCGCCCGCGGCTGATCGGGATCCAGCGGTCGTGCTCGCCCCAGAGGATCAGCGTCGGTATCGTGATCTCGCCGAAGCGCGGCTCGACCTGGTCGGTGTAGGCCTGATCCATCTGGGCAATCTGCCGGTAGAAGGCCGGCTGTCCTTCCGCGCCGAGCCAGGGCGCGACATAGGGCGCCAGCTCGCTGTTGGACATCGTGCGCTTCACCGCGCCCTGCAGATAGGCCGGCACGATGGCCGCATGGATGTAGTCGGGGAGGCCCTCGAAGGCCGTCGCGTTGTCGCGCACGTGCTGCACGAAAGGCGAGCCCCAGGGCGCGACGGCGACTGGATCGATCAGGGTGATGCTGCGAAAGGCCCGGCCGTTCAGCAGGTGCGTGCGTAGGGTCGTGGCGCCGCCGAAGTCGTGCCCGACGATGTCCGGCTCAGCCAGGCCCCAGTGGTCGAGCAGGGCCGCGAGCAGCTGGTTCTGCACGCCCAGTGAGACATCCTGGCCCGCGCGCTTCTCCGATTGGTCGTATCCCAGCCGGTCGAAGAAAAAGACCTGCCGTTTGCACGCGAGCAGCGGTGCGATGCGGCGCCAGACGTAGGAGGAAAAGGGCGTGCCGTGCACCAGCACGAGCGGGGGTCCTTCGCCCATCACGTCGTACCGGACAGCCCCGCCTTCGGAGGCGAAGGTTTGTGACAGCTGCCACCTGGTCATCACCACCCTCCCAGCGGTCGAGGCTTCGCACCCCGTCGGCTTGCCACGAGCCGCACAGGCGTATAACCGTTTAATTTCATTTTAACAGTTAGAAATATGGCGCCAGATTTCTATCCTGTCAACACCATATTATCGGTTAGAATGGCGTGATGGACTCGCTCGCAACCGACCGCTGGTCCGATGCCTTCATCGGCGGCGCGCTCTGCCTCGATTTCGCCAACACGGTGAGCGGCTCCCTTAAGGACCGCAGCCGCAGCCGCCTGACGCGCTACGATGAGCTACTGTCCTGGTGTCATGCCGCCGGTTCACTCGACCCGGCCGACGCCGCCGCGCTCATGCGTTTGGCCGAAGCGGACCCGAGGCGTGCGGCCAATCTCCTGGCCCGTGCCTTGGAGTTGCGGGAGGCGCTCTACCGGGTCTTTTCGGCGCTGGCGGCCGGCAGCGTGGCGCCCGGCGCAGACCTCGAGCTTGTGAATCGGGCCCTGCGCGAATCGATGCGCCATCTGGCGATCACGCCGCGCGCCGGAACCTTCGCGTGGCACTGGACCTCCGCGGCGGACGATCTGATGAGCCCGCTTTGGCCCATCGTGCGCTCGGCGGCGGAGCTGCTGACTGGGCCGGAGTTGGCGCTGCTCCGCGAATGCGGCCGCTGCTCCTGGCTGTTCCTCGACCGCAGCAAGAACAAGCGCCGCCGCTGGTGCCGCATGGAGCTCTGCGGCAACCGCGCCAAGTCGCAGCGCCATTACAGCCGCAAGACTGGCCGCACAGGGCACTGAAGCGCGTTCAGGGAATAGAAGGCGGGCTCCCGCCAGAGTCGGCCTCACGATCATAGAGCTCTTGCGAGCGCGCGGCTTCGGCCTGGATCCAGTCGCAGAAGGCAGCGATACGCGGGCGCTTCTGCGCCCCTTCCGGACAGACCAGATAGTAGGCGACGTCGGCCGGGCAGCGCACGTCGAACAGCCGCACCAAGCCGGCCGCCTTCAGGCCGCCTTCCACGCCGCCGCCCTCGACACCGCCGTCGACATGGGCGCTGCGCACCAGGGCCACGCCCTGACCTCTGATCGCCGCCTGCAGCGCCATGTTGGAGTTGGGAAAGCGCGTCCCCTGCTCGAGCGGCAGGTCGGGCACCCCGGCGACCGCCAGCCAGTCCTCCCAACGCGGGCTCTGCGCCTCCTCGTGGCGCAGCAGCAGAGGGAAGTGCGCCAGGTCGGCCGGGCTCGCCGGCAGGCCGAGACGTTTCACGAGCTGCAGGCTGCAGACCGGAAAGACGTGCTCGCGCAGCAGCAGGCTGCAGTGCAGCCCGGGGTAATCGCCACGCCCGAACCGAATCCCAAGGTCGACATCCTCCGTCGCGAAATCGACCAACTCATCCTTGGTCGAGATCCAGACGTCGATCTCGGGATGACGCTCGCGGAAATCGCTGAGCCGTGGCACGAGCCAAGTGAGCGCAAAAGACTCGAGCATGCTGATCCTGAGCGCGCCCCGGTCGTCCTCGTGGCGCAGGCTCTGTAAGGTCGCCGACAGCCGAGCGAAGAAGTCGCGGGCGACCGGCGCCAGAGCCGTCCCGGCCTTGGTGAGTGCCAGCGGCCGCGCCTCGCGATCGAAGAGCGCCAGGCCCCAGAGCGCCTCCAGATGACGGATCTGATGGCTGACGGCGCTCTGCGTCACGTTCAGCTCATCCGCCGCGCGGGTGAAGCTGCCGTGCCGGGCAGCGGCCTCCAGCGCTTTCAGCGCGGCCAGGGGCGGTAGGTGATCGGACATCGCAGTAACATGAATGATATCTCATGTTAGGTATGACGACAATTCCTTTGAAAATAAGGGAATTACGGACGAGATTATCGAGCGGTTCATGAACCAGACTCACAGGAATCTCGGTGAAGCGGAGTCGATGGAGAAATGGATCCTCGGGTCAGTCAAAGGATTATCCGGGACCGTTGGGGTGAGCCTATCGCACCCCTTGCGGACGGTCGCCAGGGGCGGGTGTCCGAGCGGCAGCGACGGCGCCTCTTCGGCTGGTGGCAACGAATTTCAGGAGGGGGAAGGGGCATGAAAAGCAGGGACCTGACGGCACAGATCTCGGCGCTCTTCGCCGCGCGCGGCGTGCTCTGCTACGGCGAGGGGGTGAGCCAACGCGCGCACGCGCTGCAGGCAGCGGCCTTGGCCGAGCGTTCGGGCTGCGACAGCGCGATGGTCACCGCGGCGCTGCTGCACGACATCGGCCACCTCCTCGACAAGCGCGGCGAGGAGGCCGCGGCGCGCGGCATCGATACGAAGCATGAGGTGATCGGTGCCGGCTGGCTGGCGCGCCACTTCGGCGAGCCGGTCTGCGAGCCGATCCGTCTCCATGTGGCGGCCAAGCGCTACCTCTGCGCGGTCGAGCCGGGCTATTACGAACGCCTATCGTCGGCCTCCAAGCTCAGCATCTCGCTGCAGGGCGGACCCATGACAGAGGCCGAGGCAGCCGCCTTCGTGGCACAGCCCTACGCGGCCGAGGCGGTCCAGCTGCGCCGCTGGGACGAAGCGGCCAAGCGCCCCGAGGCGGTGACCCCGGGCTTCGAGCACTTCGCTAGGCATATCCAGGCGGCGATGGCAGCATAGGGTACGACTTTAAGTCCGAATGTCGTAGGGCGGGTTAGCGTCAGCGTAACCCGCCAATCGATTGAGCGTGTCGAGATACATGCGGCGCAATACGCTTCGCTATTGCGCCCTAGGTGACCTCTGACGTTGTTGAATTGGGAGATTTCGCTAGCGCCTGCCTAGCGACTCTTTGAGATATGCCGCCGTGCGCTCCAAGGCTGTCTCAGCCGCTTCGGGGGCGTAGTCCTCGACCCGATCGCTCTCCGCGAACCAGTGTTGCGTTCCGGGATAATCGAACGCCTGATAAGGGCGGCCCGCCTTTGCCAGCGCCACTTCCATGCGGCGGCGTGCGGCCGGTTTGACCCAAGGATCGCTTTCCGCGTAGTGCGCGACGAACGAAGAGTGGCTGTCCCCGAAGCTGCCGGCGCGGACGGCGTAGTAGAGAACGGTCGCGCGGATTGGCAGCTCCGGCCGCTGCGATAGCCAGACAGCCCAGTGCCCGCCCATGGAAAAGCCGACGATGCCCACATCGGGTCCAACGGCAGCGTCGCACGCCTGCAGTTCTTCGATGTTGCGGATCAGCATCTTGTACATCGGCTCGCGGCGTGGCGCGCGCCGGAGCCGCTTTGCCTCTTCTGCATCAGCGGCCGTCTGACCGTCGAACAGGTCGGTCAGGCCGACGACGAAACCTTTCCGTGCCAGCGCCTCACCGAAGGCCACGAAGGACGGCGTGAGCCCCCACCATGAATGGATGACGAGCACGGTGGGTCCCCGCGCTCCCGTCGGACGCAGCACTTGCAGCGGGGCATTCGATCGTTTCGGCATGGCGTCCCGGTCCGCGTTGACGGAAAGCCTAGCTGGCGGTGCCTTCCGGCCTCCGCCGCTGATCCTCGAGGAAGGCCCTTAGTGTGTGCTCGAACATGGCGCTGTCCAGGTCGCGCGTGATGAAGACCAGGCGCGAGCGTCGGTCCCCGTCCGGCGAGGGGTCGGGCCAGGCTTCGAGGCGTACCGGCGGGTGGAAGACGTGCTGCACGCCGTGGATCACCACCGGCTGCTCGACACCTTCGACATTGAGCAGGCCCTTCAGGCGCAGGATATCGGCGCCGTAGAAGGTGATCAGCATCTCGACCCAATCGTTGAAGCGGTCCCAGTCGATCGCCGGCTCGTAGGTCACGCAGAAGGCGCGGACGCGATCGTCGTGCCGGTTCACGTCGTGCCTGCCGTCGTGCCCCTGCCCGTGATCATGATGGTGATGGGATGCGTCTTCGTAGGCCTCGGCCTTCAGCCAGCGCTGCACGTCGGGGCTCTTGGTGGCCGGGTTATAGAAGCTGGCGTCAAACAGCCGCGCGGGCTCAATCTTGCCGCCAGTGACTTCGTAGAGGCTGGCCGCCGGGTTGAGTGCGGCCAGCCGGTCGCGCAGCGCGGCGATCCCGGCGAGATCTGCGATATCGCACTTGGTCAGCAGCAGGCGGTCGGCGACGGCCGCCTGCTTCACCGACTCGCCGTGGCGATCCAATCGTTCATCAGGGTGTGCAGGATCGGCGCCGGGTCGGCCAGGCCCGTGGTCTCGATTACCAGGCGCACGAAGGGCGGGATCTCCTGTTTGACCCGCTGCTTGTAAAGCCGCCGCATGGTCTCCACCAGGTCGCCGCGCACGGTGCAGCAAAGGCAGCCACTGTTGAGCAGGATGGTGTCCTCGTCGGCCTTCTCGACCAGCAGGTGGTCAAGGCCGATCTCGCCGAACTCGTTGATGATGACGGCGGTCTCGCCCATCGCCGGATGGGCCAGCAGATGGCGCAGCAGGGTGGTCTTGCCGCTGCCGAGGAAGCCGGTCAGGACGGAGACCGGCAGCGGCTCCTCCGGAATCGCCAGTTCGGTTTCTTCGGTCATGACGGGCTCGGCATCGGCCGCAGGCTGCGCAAGGCCCAGACGGCAAGGCTCAGCAGCAGGAAGGCGCTGGCCTGATGCAAGGCGCCGAGCCAGACCGGCACGACCAGCAGCAGGGTCGCGATGCCGAGGCCGAGCTGTAGGGCGGCCATGAGCGCGGTGGCTGTCATGGCGTTGCTCTGCGTTGCGCTCAGCGGAAATCGCCGCGCCCAGAGCCAGAGGATGAAAACGGCCACGACGGTGGCGACAGCCAGGGCGCGGTGGTTGAACTGCACCGCGTCAACGTTCTCGAAGAGGTTCAACAGCCAAGGATCGAGTTGGTCATAGCCGGCCGGAATCAGGTCCCCATCCATCAGGGGAAAGGTGTTGTAGATCAGGCCGGCGTTGAGCCCGGCGACGAAACCGCCGGAGGCGATGGTGACCGCCAGCAGCAGTATGAAGGCGATCAGCGCCTTTTGCAGGATGCGTGGTCCGGCGCCGGCGTCCGACATCAACAGGCCCAGGGCGACCCAGAGCACGTAGGCGTAGATCGCCGCGGCTAGACCCAGATGGGCGACCAGCCGATACTGGCTGACGTCAGTGCGATCGGCGAAACCGCTTGCCACCATGTACCAGCCGAGCAGGCCCTGCAGACCGCCGAGCGCCAGCATGGCGATCAGATGTGGCGCCAGGCCGCGCCGGATGCGCCCGGTCACGAGGAACCAGAGGAAGGGCAGGGCAAAGACGAGGCCGATCAGCCGGCCCCAGAGGCGGTGAATGTACTCCCACCAGAAGATCGTCTTGAACTCCTCCAGCTCCATGCCCCGGTTGATCTCCTGGTACTCCGGGATGGTCTGGTAGAGCGCGAAGAGCCGCTGCCATTCGGCCTCGGAAAGCGGCGGCAGGGCACCGCTGAGCGGCGCCCACTCCATAATCGAGAGCCCGGACTCGGTCAGCCGCGTAATTGCCCCGATCACCGCCATGGCAAAGATCATGGCTGCGCAGAGCAGCAGCCAAATCGCAATGCCGCGGTCGTGCGGCCTATCGCGTGCGAGAGAATGCAGGTCGACTGTCGAGGCCATGTTTGCGGTCCGCGCTGTCGGTAGACTCGGTCTTTCATCGACAACTTAGAAGCCGTTGTGCCTTAGGCCAAGTCCGCCCCGTAGAGCGGCACACGGCGTTATGCGAACTCGCCTTTCAGCCAGTCCAACAAAATCGCTGTGCCGTCTCTCATCTGCCAGCCAGAAGGGCGATAGATAGAAAGACCGTCAGGGAGATACAGGGACTCCTCAAAGGGCTGAATAACAGTCCCCGCTTGTAGCAAATGTTCGGTTGTTCGGCGCCAGCCAAGTGCAATGCCATGCCCTTCAAGCACCGCTTGTATCATCATGGGGTAGCTGTCGTAGACGATTCCGTTGTGACCCACACGAATATCGAGGCCTAGTCGTTCCAGCCAGCCATCCCAATCGATCCAGTCCTGAGGATCTACTTTGTGATGTAGCAAGCGGTACTGCGACAACTGATCAAGCGAAAGAGGGACTTTCTCATCACCAAGATACTTCGGGCTACAGACCGGAAAGACCTCGTCTGACACGGAGAACACCAGCTTTGCATTTCCGCTGTCTCGATTGGTCGATTGGAGTGCCAGGTCGAAGCGCTCCTGCGCTTCGGTTATCGGTTTGGTGGATACGGATACTCTCACCTCGACGTCCGGATGCTCTTGGTAGAACTTAGACAGCCTCGGCATCAGCCAGTAGAGCCCCTCACAGAGCTGCGCACGTAGGACGACTTCGCTGTCTTGATGCTTCTGGCGCAAATTCTGCGAAAAGGCTCCGATCGATTCAAAGGCGCCGGAGACGATATGCCCGAACTCACGGCCTTCTTCGGTCAGGTAGATCGCCCGATTGCGTCTCTCGAACAGCTGTGTTCCGAGATTGTCTTCAAGGGACCGAATTTGCTTGCTGACCGCAGCTTGCGTGAGTCCGAGTTCCGCGCCGGCTTTCGTAATACTGCCTAATCTTGCCGTTGCTTCGAACGGCAAGAGACTCGATAGCGGCGGCAGCATCTTTCTCAGTTTGTTCATGTCGCGGTCCACAAAACGATCACCGATTCGCACTGCAGCGACGATTGGCACGTTTGCGGTTTGCGCCAGTCTGACCGGCGCCAGGGTTATCCGACTGCGAATCTAGAAATACATATCTAGTAGTTATGGATAGACTATAAAAGGTCAATTGATCCTAAGCTATATGAAACAATATCGTTGACTTCAGGTCAACTGAAATAGCTCTGAAAATCGACATGTCCGCCCACGCAGAAGCCCGCACCGACAACGTAAAGCTTGCCGTCATGGTGATCTTGCTGACGGTCTTGGCGCTCTCGCTTGGCGACGCGCTGATCAAGAAAACCAGCGCGGATCTGGTGCTCTGGTAAATCTTCGTACTTCGGTCCTTGCTGGCGATCCCTGTGTTGCTTGTCATCCTGCGCGCGCGCTTCGCATCGGTGTCCTTGCTGCCGAGCGCCATAGGCTGGACCGCCGCGCGAAGCTTGATGCTGACGTTCATGTGGGTCGCCTACTATGCGTCGCTTCCCCATTTGCAGCTCTCGATCGCCGCCGCGGCGTACTACACCTTACCGATCTTCATCACGCTTTTCTCCGCGCTCTTCGTCGGAGAGAAGGTCGGGCCTGTGGGATGGTTCGCAGTTCTGCTCGGCTTCGGCGGTGTGACGCTCATTCTCAAGCCGGCGGCGGGCGACTTCAATCTCTACGCCCTGTTGCCCCTGATCTCGGCGATGCTCTACGCGCTCGCGATGATTCTGACGCGAACGAAATGTCGAGACGAGCATCCGCTGATTCTATCGGCTGCCCTCAACGTCACCTTCATTGTCGTCGGATTGTTCGCCACCCTTTCGATCGGTTTCGTCGGCAGCGCGGAGGCTTCATCATCTTTCCTCTCCGCCGCGTGGGCGCCGATGGCGAGCAACGAGATCGTCGCGATCATTCTGCTGGCCATCGCAATTTTGGTGGGTAGCATCGGCGCCGCCATCGCCTATCAAGTCGGGCCCTCCTCTGTCGTCGCAACCTTCGACTTCGCCTATGTCGGTTTTGCTGTGATCTGTGGCTTCGTATTCTTCAACGAAGTCCCGGACGCTATCGCCGTCGGCGGCATGGCGCTGATCGTGATCGCCGGTGTCATCGCGGTCCGGCAATGACCGCTTTGGGTTGCCCTGAAAGCGGCGTCCGGTCGCGGCAAACGGCCACACTTGTGCGGAACGCGGGTCCTAGCCGAGCCCCGCCGTCTTGGAGCGTCGCTGACGGCCAGGGGTTGGTGCGCAGTTTGAAGTACGGTCCGGTCGCCCCTTGCATCAGCAAGGCGCTCCGATCACTGCAGCGTCAGGCAGGTCGAAACCACGCGCGCCTTTGGCGCTTTCAGGATCGGGATGTTGGCGACGCGCACGGAATGTAGGGTGCCTTCGATGTTGCGGACCCAGAAATCGAGGAACTCGTGCAGCTTGGGAAAGCGGGGGGCGAGATCGTAGCCTTGCCAGATGTAGCTCTGCAGGAGCGCCGGATGGTCGGGGAGGTGATAAAGGATCTCGGCCGTGGTTAGTCGGTGGTCCCGGGGGTGCAGTAGCTTTCGGCTCATACCTAGCCTCGCACAGAATCCAAGGGATCTTCAGTGTGACGCCCCTAGATTCGCCCGACAATATTAAAAAAGGCTAATTTTCAACACGTTAGCAGCCGCGCGCGGGGTCTGCTGCCAACCCTCGGTGGGCCTCCGCACACCGCGAATGGGTTTTGAAGGGGCCGTTCGGCCGACTTGGCGCGCGCAGGGGCGAGAAAAAGAGGCTAAGCCCAAGAGCTTAACCCCCAGAGTCCGCTTGACAGCCTGGCAAGCAAACCTTAGATCATCAGCACTCGCCTGGGGTGAGTGCTAACAAGCCGCCTCGGGCGTTCTCAATTCGTTGACCTGACATAGCGATTCCCTTGGGAGGATCAAGGATGAAGTTTCGACCCCTGCATGACCGCGTTGTACTGCGGCGCTTGGACGAAGAGCAGAAGACGGCCGGCGGGATCATCATTCCCGATACGGCGAAGGAAAAGCCCATGGAAGGCGAGGTTGTCGCCGTCGGCCCGGGCGCGCGGAGCGATAACGGCCAGATTCAGCCGTTGGACGTGAAGGCTGGCGACCGGGTGCTGTTCGGCAAGTGGTCGGGCACCGAGGTCAAGATCGACGGCGAGGATCTTCTGATCATGAAGGAGTCCGACATCATGGGCGTGATCGAAGGCACGGCCGCCAAGAAGGGTAAGAAGGCCGCCTAACGGGCGCCTCGAAAGCGGACTAGGAGAAAAGACACTATGGCTGCAAAAGACGTGAAATTCGGCGGCGATGCCCGTGCCAAGATGCTGCACGGCGTCGACGTCCTGGCCGACGCCGTCAAGGTGACGCTCGGCCCCAAGGGCCGCAACGTCGTTCTCGACAAGGCCTTCGGTGCGCCGCGCACCACCAAGGACGGCGTGACCGTCGCCAAGGAAATCGAGCTTTCCGACAAGTTCGAGAACATGGGCGCCCAGATGGTGCGCGAGGTCGCCTCCAAGACCAACGACATTGCCGGTGACGGCACCACCACGGCGACCGTGCTGGCCCAGTCGATCGTCAGGGAAGGCGCCAAGGCGGTGGCTGCGGGCATGAACCCGATGGACCTGCGCCGCGGCGTTGAGCTCGCCGTCGACGTGGTGGTCAAGGAGCTGGCCAAGCGTTCGAAGAAGATCTCGACCTCGGAAGAGGTTGCCCAGGTCGGCACCATCTCGGCCAACGGCGACACCGAGATCGGCAACATGATCTCCGAGGCCATGCAGAAGGTCGGCAACGAGGGCGTCATCACGGTCGAGGAAGCCAAGTCGCTCGAGACCGAGCTGGACGTGGTCGAGGGCATGCAGTTCGACCGCGGCTACCTCTCGCCCTACTTCATCACCAATGCCGACAAGATGGTCTGCGAGCTGGAAGACCCCTACATCCTGCTGCACGAGAAGAAGCTCTCCAACCTGCAGACCATGCTGCCGCTCTTGGAGACGGTGGTGCAGTCGGGTCGTCCGCTGCTGATCATCGCCGAGGACGTCGAGGGCGAGGCCCTGGCGACCCTGGTGGTCAACAAGCTGCGTGGCGGTCTCAAGGTCGCGGCCGTCAAGGCGCCAGGCTTCGGCGATCGTCGCAAGGCGATGCTCGAGGACATGGCAATCCTGACCGGCGGCCAGGTCGTCTCCGAGGATCTCGGCATCAAGCTCGAGAATGTCGGCCTCGACATGCTCGGCCGGGCCAAGAAGATCGTGATCACCAAGGAAGAGACCACGGTGGTCGACGGCGCCGGCAAGAAGAAGGAGATCGAGGGCCGCTGTGGGCAGATCCGGGCGCAGATCGAGGAGACCTCCTCGGACTACGACCGTGAGAAGCTCCAAGAGCGTCTCGCCAAGCTGGCCGGCGGCGTCGCGGTGATCCGCGTCGGCGGCGCCACCGAGGTCGAGGTGAAGGAGCGCAAGGACCGGGTCGAGGACGCGATGAACGCGACCCGTGCGGCGGTCGAGGAAGGCATCGTTGCCGGCGGTGGTTCGGCGCTGCTCTTCGCCATCAAGGCGCTCGACAAGGTGAACCCCGAGGACGAGGACCAGAAGGTCGGCGTCGGCATCGTGCGTCGCGCGCTGCAGGCCCCGGCGCGGCAGATCGCCGAGAACGCCGGCATGGACGGCGCGGTCGTGGCCGGCAAGCTGCTTGAGCAGAAGTCGAACACCTTCGGCTTCGACGCCCAGAACGAGACCTACACCGACATGGTGAAGGCGGGCATCATCGACCCGACCAAGGTCGTGCGCATCGCCCTGCAGGACGCGGCCTCGGTCGCCGGCCTGCTGATCACCACCGAGGCGATGGTCGCCGAGAAGCCGGAGAAGAAAGAGCCGGCGATGCCGGGCGGCGGTGCCCCCGACATGGGTGGTATGGGCTTCTAAGGCCTGTCAGCCAAACTTTCGAGATCAGGGCCGCGGTCACCGCGGCCCTTTTCTTTTGTCCGCTGGACGGCGCCGCCTCGAATCTTCGCTTTCGATGGCCGCAGCCAGCCGGGCGTCCGACCGATCCGGCACCCGACCGATCCGGCGCCCGGCCGAGGAGACAGGGCGTGCGCTGCCAATAGCCTGTCCCCTGGCACCCTCGGCTTGATTCCGGCGTTGTGAGGATTCCCACAAACAGGCGGCGCGCGCTGTGTCAGCATTGCCGCGTTTTCAACCACCGTATTCTTGATGGAGGGCCGGAATTATGCCGAAGCCCCCAAAACCCGGCGACTCGTTTGAGACGATCTACCCGCGCTATCCCTTCGCCGAGCTGGTTCGGCTTTCGCTTGTGATCGCGCGCTGGCTGGCCCGTGCCAGGGCACAGGCCGGCAAGGCCGCGAAGGGCGTTCACGAATCGCGCCGGGCAAAATCTATTCGGGTCATTTGATAGGGCGCTGTGCCCTCGGGCAACACACTCGCGGTGCGCAGCCCTTTGGTACGGCGATTCTATCGTCCGCCTGCGTTGTCTCGGGCGACCGTCGATGTCAGACTTGCCGGACTTTCCGGCAAGCTCTCGAGGTCCATGGTGACTGTGCGAACGACCGCCCCGCCGCCACCGTTCCGGCGGGTCCTTCAGGACGGCACCAGGGTCCTGTTCCGCGCGATCCTGCCGAGCGACGAGCCGATCCTGCGTAAGGGCCTGAGGCAACTGTCGTATGCGTCGCGCTACGGCCGTTTCCACAGCGGCCGGAGCCGCCTAAGCAGCGCCGAGCTTCGCTATCTGACCAACGTCGACTACCGCGATCACATGGCCTGGCTGGCCTTCGACGTCACGGGCCGTGCGCCCGAGGGCCTGGCCGTCGGCCGCTATGTCAGGCTCGAGGACGAGCCCAAACTGGCCGAAGTCGCCATTACCGTGTGCGACGGCCGTCAGGGCTGTGGGCTTGGCACCCTGTTGTTCGACGCCTTGGCCAGGGTTGCCCTGAGGAATGGTATCGATGCCTTTCGCGCCTACGTCCTGGCCGGCAACGACGCGGCGCTACGCCTGGCCAGGCGTTTCGGCGCCGTGGCCTCGTCGGGCGGGGATCAGCGTTTACGTCTCGACGCAAAGCTGCGGCGGGCGCTGCTTGGTGCGGCGGAAAGCGCCGCTCCGGGCCGGTCCTGGCCGGCAGCCTTTCCGGCAGGGGCGCTTCCCACGCTCAAGCAAATGTGACTGAACGGTTAGCTATTGTGTGTCGTCGACTCTCATCAGCTGCCTACATCTACAGCGCTTCGCCGCGGCCACGTGGCCACAGACAGAGGGAAGGGACGGATTCATGATCGAAGAGCTGAAACGACTGAGCCTGCCGGCGATCCTCGCCGTGGCGCTGGTGATGGCGATCAACATCTTGACGCAGAACCCGGCCGCGGCCGACGAGACCATAGCCAGCGGCAGCTTCACCGGCGCCAGCGGCCATGTCACCTCCGGCGGCGTCAGTGTGCAGAAGACGGCCGACGGCGTCGTGGTGGTGCTCGGCGAGGACTTCTCCTTTGATGGCGCGCCGGACCCCAAGCTTGGCTTCGGCAAGGACGGCTACGTCAAGGCGACCCAGTTCTCCCATCTGGAGGCGAACAGCGGCAGGCAGGTCTACAAGATCCCCGCATCGATCGATCCTGCGCAGTACAACGAAGTATGGGTCTGGTGCGAGCGTTATGCCGTGCCCCTGGGTGTGGCGCGCTTACAGTAGTAGGTCCTTCAGACACCCTCACCCTCCCATAGGGCTAGCGCCCTATGGGCCCCTCCCTCTCCCCTCAAGGGAGAGGGAGATACGGGCGCGCTCAAAATCCCCTCTCCCCACCGCGGGAGAGGGTTGCACAGGCTTGGCGAGGCCCTAGGGCCGAGCCATAGCCGGAGCTGGGTGAGGGGGCTTCTTGTATGCTTCAAGGGAACGCGACGGAGCATTCATTTGTCCCCGCGTCCGGGGCCGGCTGCCGTGATCGACAACGGATCTGGCTACCCCGCCTATCCGCCGACGAGCTCATGGAGGAAGTCGCCGACAACCGCCAGGTAGCGGTCGATATCGGCGGCCTCGTGGGCGAAGGAGGCGGCCGGCCCCGCCGTCGCGATAGCCTCCCAGATGCCCCGATTGGCCAGGTAGACGCGGCGCGCATCGATGAAATCGGCATCGATCGAGACGGCCGCCTCCTCGGCGTTGCGCGGCCAATCGGGCGTCAGGCAGAAGCCCGAGCGGTTGCCCAGCCGGTGCGCGCGCCAGGGCAGCCCGTGCCGGGCGATCAACCTGTCGATGCCGTCGGCCAGGCGCGTGCCGAGCGCGGTC
>Ga0056126_10000027_pt1 | contig 55855 bp, 47 predicted proteins | sample WorMetLIZAISLAND_FD_71117 | JGI IMG/M metagenome (GOLD analysis project Ga0056126, IMG submission 71117) | Marine gutless worms symbiont microbial communities from Max Planck institute for Marine Microbiology, Germany - Inanidrilus manae... ...
CTCATCCTCAAATGGCTGGCGGATCTGTTGCGTGAAATCATGGAAACATTCTGGACGTCAATCAGCCCAAGACCCCCGCGAAATTAGGGCTTCTTAACGGACGACTCGTTAGTAGAGGATCGTCTGGTAGCGTCGGACCATTTGTTCATGGCTTTCCGCCGGTTCTTTGGCGCCGGTCTGATCCTTGATCATTTGACCGCAGCTGGGTAACGGCCGCTCCTCGGCCTGGGAGTCTGGCGACCATAACTTCGATCGCATCAAGGCTTTCGCACAGTGCAGGTAGGCTTCGGCCACATTGATGACCACGACGGTTTTCGGCGTTTTACCCTGGATTTCAAAATGGGAAACCAAATCCCTATCGTCACGGATCTCCGCCCAACCGTTGATGCGCAGGGTCTCATCGACACCGGGAATGAAGAAGATCAACCCGACAGACGGGTTCACCAACAGGTTTTCCATGGAATCGAGGCGGTTGTTTCCTGGGCGATCGGGGATGACCAGGGTCTTGTCATCGAGCACCAGGACGAACCCGGGATGATCTCCCTTCGGCGAGGCGTCGCCGAGGCCGTCAGTGCGTGACGTGGCCAGGACCAGAAACGGCGACAGTTCGATGAACCGCCGGCAATGGACATCGAGATGATCCAACTGCTTGGTCACGGCCCGGCCCTTGGCGTGACCGTAGATTTCGCGAAGGGCGTCCGGGGTTTCGATTTTCGCCATGGTGACTTTCTATGAGGCTTCCGTGATCCTGGTCATTTTAACCCTTAACTCGTAAGGCTGGACGACAATAAGACCACATCGGGGCGTTTCTGTTCGTCGTTATGTCGCAGCAGGGCTTCCGGCGGCGCGCTATAGTCGTGCCAGATCTTCAATGGCCCGTACCAGCTCTTCTGCCATTTCGGCCGGAAATTCCAGTTCTGCGGCAAGACGAATGGCTGCATCCCGGTTTCCTCGACGGCAGCCGCGAAACCGGCCTGGTCGTTCATCGGCATCCGCCCGACCTGTCCGTCGATCATGAAATGGAGAGACGAATCGATTTCCGGTGCGATCCGTCTCCAGGCGTCGAACAAAGCTCGCGCCTTGACCGTAAAGAAGAGAACCCCTGTATTGTATTCGACCATGTCACCGTCGATGCCGCCATAGCGCCTTGCCCACGGGCACTCGCAGATGGCCGCCGCAATACCGAATTTGCGGGCCTTTTCGAACCCGAAGTCGAGTGCGCCGAGGACAACCGTGTCGATATCGAGGAACAGCGTTTCTTCGAACGGGGTCACGTCCAACATGGCCGATTTGTCGAGAAGGGTCGCCGTTGCCGGTAGCGTCTCAACGTGAACGGGCAGATCCGGGTGGTAGGCCCTAAGAGATTCGATCGAACGTTCCAAAACGGCCTCGTCGTATTCACCCCAAACGATATAGAGAACGCCGCAGCTTTTTGTTTGGGGAGCGTCGGACATGAGATCCTACTGGGTGTCGTCCGTTGGCGACGGTACAGTCAAAACTTCCTCTCGCCGATGATTTCCTCTGGCATGTGTGCCATACGGATGGATTGGGCCAGGATATGCATCAGCGATTGATGAACATCCTCGATGACACCGTAATTGTCGGCGTCGACGTGAAGATTGACCGTCGCCAGCGACGCCGTGCGCCCGCCGGAGAACCCCGTCATGGCGATCACGTGAAGGCCGTTGTACCGAGCCCACTGACAAGCCCGCACGACGTTCTCCGAATCGCCTGAGGCGCTGACAGTAACGAGGACATCACCCGCCGTACCCAACGATTGGAGCTGGTAGGCGAAGACTTCATCGTAGGAAATGTCATTGGCGATGGCGGTAATGGTTTCCAGGTTGGCGCTCAGAGAATGGACCCGTGACATCAGATCCGTGTCCGTTCGACAGCCTTTCAGATGATCGCACTGGAGGTGGTTGGAGATCGCCGCCGATCCACCGTTGCCGCAGGCAAAGACGTTTCTTCCCGTCCGGTAGGCCTCCACAAGCAAGGAAGCGGCCTCATTAAGGCGACGCCGGTCAACCGAGCCCGCGGCTTTTCCAATGTGCTCGAAATAAGCGTCGGCGAAGCGTCCCGCGTCGGAGATCTTGGTGTCGGGAAAGGTCATGACGGGCAATATGGTCTAATCGGAAAGACCGTTCAACGCCCCGGTTCACGAACCATGGTTAAAAGAGCGAGGCCGCCAACGAAGAAAATGAGTATAGTCGCCATGCCGGCCCGCTGGCTGTCGAACATGTCGGTCGCCACGGCCAGCAGCGCCGGGCCGAGAAAGGCCGTCGCTTTCCCGGAAAGGGCATAGAGGCCGAACATCTCAGTGCGCAGTTCCATGGGTGCCATACGGGCCATCATCGATCGGCTCGCCGACTGCGCCGGACCAACGAAGATCCCCAGCGCCAGCCCGAACACCCAAAACAGCGTCGCGCCCTCGATGACGAGAAGAATACCGCCAAGGATGATCAACGAGCCGACAGAGAAATAGATAACACGCTTCGATCCAAGATTATCGTCGGCCCAGGCGAAGAGTGCCGCACCGATGCCCGCGGTCACGTTGATCCCGATTCCGAAGAGAATCAGATCCTCGAAAGAAAAGCCGAAAGTCCCGACCGCATAGATTCCGCCGAAGGCAAAAAGCGTGTTCAGGCCATCCGTATAAATCATCCGTGCGATCAGAAACTTGCCGACCTCACGGTAGCGGCGGATCTGGCGGAACGTCTCGACCAGCGTTGCCAGGCCTGATCGCACGGTGTTTGCCAGCGGTATTCCCTCTCCCTTGTCAGGCGTCATCAAGATCAGCGGCATCGCGAAGAGAACCATCCAAACCCCGACGACCATTCCGACAATACGGAGGTGCTCGGCATTTTCCTTGTCGAGGCCGAACCAAGGAGTGTCGGTCTGCACGAAACCGACAAGCACCAGTCCGAGACACGATAAACCGCCGAAATATCCCAATCCCCATCCCCATCCCGACCAGCGCCCAATACGGTCCGGCCGGGCCAGGTCCGGCAGCATGGCATTGTAAAAGACCATGCCCAACTCGAAGGCGAAATTGGCGAGGGCGACAAGTACGAGGGCGCGGATGACAAATGCAGTATCCGGCTCGATTGTCCACAGGCCGGCCGACGCCGCTGCGCAGGCCAGCGTGAAAAACAACAACCAGGGTTTACGCCGCCCGCTGCGGTCGGCGACGGCACCGAGGAGCGGCGCGACGATGGCGATGGCGAAGGCCGATGCGCTGACCGCCCAACCCCATTGCGACGTTCCCGTCACTTCGTCGGTGGCCACCCCTTTCGTGAAATAGGCGGCGAAGACGAAGGTCATGATGACAGTTGGGAAGGCCGAGTTGGCCCAATCGTAGAAGCACCAGGCGGCGAGACCGCGGGTCGGCTCCCGCCCTTCACTGGCGGTATGGTTAGCCACGGCTCGGCATCCCGCTCGCCGCTCTAGCCGCGCTCACCGGCGAGCGCCATGGTGTGAATCTGCCGGCTGGCCACAGCGATCATCGAAAGGTCGTTGACCTCGGTCGCCCATAGTTCGGTAAGGAGTTGATCCGTCGGCTCAACCGCGGCGTGATGACTGGCAATCCAAGCCTCGATGGCATTGCGACCGTTGGTCTTCGGTCCCGCAAAGTCGAGAACCATATTGCAGAGCGTCAACTGGTGGGCGTAGATCTCTTCGACGAGAGCGGCGACCGCCAACTGCTGCCAGTGGCTGTCGGAATCCATGGTATCCGCGGCGGCGCGTAGACGCCCCATCTTGAACCGCGTTCCGACGGCAAAATAGGTTTCCGCGACATCGAGGACAGAACGCTTGCGACGCGCCGCCAGACGAATGATGTCGCACCCGGAATACAGGTTTACCAGGCTGGCGACACGAATGGCCAAGGGTTCCGGAACCTTGTGATCGAGATAAGGTTTTGCTCGTTTGTGCACATCGTCCACGTAGTGGGCTGGAATGGCCTTGTTTATTCCTTGGGCCAGTTCAGAGATACCGTCACGGAACTCATTGATATGGCGGCCAAGGTCGAGTCCGATCTCGCCGTTGCGCAGGAACCAAAGGGCGACCCAGTCGATGAGATGATTGATATCGGCCAGCATCGCGGTCTGGATCGAACTCGGCACCCTGTTGTCGAGGCTTTCGATCGCGGTCCACAATTCGCGGAGCTGAAACACCTCGCGGGCGATGATGTAGGCCCTGGCGATATGTGCCGCCGGCAGCCCTGTCTTTTCCATGAACTCCGAAATGTAGGTGTCTCCGACCCGATCGACGAGGGAATTGGTCGCTCTCGTCGCGACGATTTCTCGGCGCAGGCGGTGGCGCTCGATTTCCGCCGCGTACTTCTGCCTGAGGGCCGTCGGAAAGTAATCGATGAGATCGTCGCGCAGATAGGGATCGTCCGGCAGGTCGGATTCGATCAGTTCGTCGTAAAGCCAGATCTTGGCGTAGGAAATGAGAACGGAGATTTCCGGCCGATAGAGACCCCGCTTCGCCAAATGCCGTTCGGAAATCGTCTCATCATCAGGCAGGAACTCGACCGGCCGGCTCAGCCGGTCTTGCCGTTCCAGGTTCTTCATCAGCCTTCGCTGGTGGTCCAGCACGTGGACACCCTGTGCCTGAATGAGAGAGATCGCCTGCGTTTGCCGGTAGTTATGGACCAAAACCAAATTCGCGACCTCGTCTGTCATCTTCGCCAACAGGGTGTTGCGCTCTTTCTCCGTCAATCCGCCGTCGGCAACGATCGTGTCGACCAGGATTTTGATGTTGACCTCGTGGTCGGATGAATCGACGCCGGCGGAATTGTCGATGGCGTCCGTGTTGAGCCGTCCACCGGCCTCGGCGAACTCGATCCGTCCCAACTGCGTGCATCCGAGATTGGCGCCTTCGCCGATCACCTTGCAGCGTAATTCGTCACCGTTGACGCGGATCACGTCGTTTGAGCGATCGCCGGCGTCGAGGTGGGATTCCGAGGACGCTTTGACGTAGGTGCCGATACCGCCGAACCACATTAGGTCAGCCTCAGCCTTGAGAATGGCGCGTAGGAGTTCGTTCGGCGTGACGTTCGATTTGGAGATTCCGAATACCGCCCGAATTTCCTTGGACAGCTTCAGTTTCTTGGCGCTCCGCTCGAAAATGGCGCCACCCTTGGACAGGAGCTTCGGGTTGTAGTCCGTCCACGCCGAACGCGGCATGTCGAACATGCGCTTTCTTTCAGCCCAGCTTTTTGCCGGGTCCGGGTTGGGATCGACAAAGATATGCAGGTGATTGAAGGCCGCGATCACTTTGATGTGTTTCGACAGCAACATGCCGTTGCCAAACACGTCGCCCGACATGTCGCCGACACCGATGACGGTGAAGTCCTCTTTCTGAATGTCTTTCCCCAACTCCCGGAAATGTCGCTTCACCGATTCCCAGCCGCCGCGCGCGGTGATGCCCATCTTTTTGTGGTCATATCCCTGGCTGCCGCCAGAGGCAAACGCGTCGCCGAGCCAATGGCCGTATTCGATGGAGACGCCGTTGGCGATGTCCGAAAATGTCGCCGTACCCTTGTCAGCGGCGACGACGAGATAGGGATCGTCGCCATCGTGGCGGACCACGTGGTCCGGCTCGACGATGCGCGATCCGCGAATATTGTCGGTGAGGTCGAGCAGGCCCGATATGAACGTCTTGTAGCACTCGATACCCTCGGCCATGAAGGCTTCGCGACCACCTTCCATGGGCGGGCGCTTGACGACGAAGCCGCCTTTCGATCCAACTGGCACGATCACCGCGTTTTTGACCTGCTGTGCCTTGACCAAGCCGAGGATCTCGGTTCGGAAGTCTTCCCGGCGGTCCGACCAGCGGAGTCCGCCGCGGGCGACGAGGCCAAAGCGCAGGTGTACACCCTCGACCCGTGGGCTGTAGACCCAAATCTCCCGGAACGGCATCGGCAATGGCAACTCTTCGACATTGCGGGAATCCAGTTTTATAGAAAGGTAGGTTTTCGGTTTTCCCGTGGAGCTCGTCTGGAAATAGTTCGTGCGCAAGGTGCTCTCGACGACGTTGACGAAACGCCTGAGGATTCGGTCCTCGTCGGCGCTGGCCACCTGTTCAAGGGCCTTCTCGATACGCGAACGGATGCGCCCGGCCGTCGACTTGGCGCCCGGCCCGCCGTCGGGATCGAGGCGCGCCATGAACAGGCGGACGATATCGGTGGCGATGGTCGGATTGTTGGCCATCGTCTGTTCCATGTAGACCTGGGAAAAGGCGATCCCGGCCTGGCGCAGGTATTTGCAGTAGGCCCTGAGGACCAGGACTCCGCGCCACTCCAGACCGCCGCGGGCGACGAGTGCGTTAAAGCCGTCGCTTTCGATGACACCATCCCAGACACGGACGAATGTATTGTGGTAATTTTCGCGGATGGCGGCCAGGTCGACGGCGCCCCCGTCGCGGGTCTTCAAGCCGAAGTTATGGATGACAATCGTCCTCGTCGTGGCGCTGCCGGACAACGTGATACGGTGCGGGCCGGCCTCATCGATAACGCGGAAACCCAAATCCTCGAATATGGGGATGACATCGGACAGCGGAATCGGCTCGTCCATGCGGTAGATTTTGAAATGAACCCGATGTGGCGCAGCGTTTTCCAGACGGTAGAGATTCATGCCGATGCCACCGTCTATGATCATCTGTTCCATGATCGAGATGTCGCTGATCACCTCGTCGGCGTTGTAACGGTCGCGGTATCCGGCGCCGAAGGCATGTTCCCAGCGTTGGCGCACATTGAGGGCCTCCTCTTCGCCCATCTGCTGGGTCAGGGCATCACCCAAGCGATCGCCCCAGGATCGGGCCGCCTGGACCAAACGGGCTTCGATCCGATCGTGGTTGTATTGCGGAATGTGCGCGGTCGTCATCGGCACGATGATGTGGCAACGGGCCAGCGCCGATTCGTCCAGTTGTGTGAAGAAGGCGGACACCCGGCCTTGCAGTTCCTCGGCCAGGATTTCCTGAATGTGATGCCTGAGTTCCGTGTTGTAACGGTCGCGCGGAATGAACACCAAGCAAGACACGTAGCGGCTGAGTTCGTCGTGGCGGGTGAACAGCGCCGTTCTCTGGCGTTCCTGCAAATGTAGGATGCCAAGCGCCGTCTCGACCAATAGGTCGTCGTCGATCTGGAACAACTCGTCGCGCGGATAATTATCGAGAATGTTGGTCAGTGCCTTGCCGTCGTGGCTCGATTGGTCGAAGCCCGCCTTTTCGAGAACGATCTGAACGCGCCGCCGCAAGAGCGGGATCTCCGTCGGCCGCCGATGGTAGGCGCCGGCCGTAAACAGGCCGACGAAGAGCAGGTAGCCGACGACACGCCCCTCGTCGTCGAGACGGCGGATTCCGATAGCATCCATATAGACGGCTCGGTGAACGGTCGAACGCTGGTTGGCCTTGGTAACCAACAGCAGGCCGGGATAGCGGGTGAGAATATCGATGTCCGAATCGGCACCGTCGTCGCCGCCGTTCTGGAAGACGGAGAAGCCCGGTTCGCGTAGGGTCCCGAGCCCGGTCTTGTCGACGTAACCCAAGTGAGAGGTTCGCCCCTTGCCCTTCAGATCGTATTCGCGGAAACCGAGAAAGGTGAAGTGATTGTCGTGGATCCAGCGCAGGAACTCGCGGACCTCGGCGACCTCATCCATATGGAGGCCACGGGGTGTTCGTTGCAGGTCATCAATGCAGGCGACCATACGTTCGCGCATGGGCCGCCAATCCTCGACGGCGGCCCTGACGTCGGTGAGCACGCGCTCGATATTGGGTTCGATCTCGGCGAGCCGCGTCCCCGACTGGCGGGTAACCTCCAGGTGCATGAAAGACTCGGTCCGGGACCCGGTATCGGTGACTCCCGGTTCCAGGATTTCCTGCACTTTACCGGCCTTGGTGCGCCTTACCTTGAGTACCGGGTGAATGATCAGATGGGCCTCGAGACCGACTCGGTTGATTTCCGATGCCACCGAGTCGACAAGAAACGGCATGTCGTCCGTCGTGATCTCGACGACGGTATGCATCGATTCGTAGCCGTGCTCCTTGACGGTCGGGTTGAAGGCGCGGACCAGCGCCTTGCCCGGCTTGCGGTTCGTCGATCCGCGCCAATGGTTTTGGACCATGGCAAATAGATCGGCCGGTTTGCGGCCGGCCAGGTCTTCCATGGGAATTCGGGCAAAGTATTGGCCGACAAACCGTTCGATCTCGCCGGAGTTTCCCTTGCGGAGTTTTTGCCGCGCTTCGCGGGTGATTTTACGGATCAGTTCACTTTTCGCATTCTCGGCGGCCGCAGGCATCGAATGTTCCCCCTTACGAAGCCCTCCATTGACGCGAAGGTTAGCCGATTCTCCAAAGGATTCAAAGGGTTCGTGGGCTATTGACGAGAATACGTATCATCAACTGCGCCGCCCGCAACCGCAAAGCCGCCGGACCCTCGCGACGCATTGTTAAAGCGAGTCCTTGCCCAACACGGGCGACGACGGATAACCTGTCGGCAACAAAAAATGAGATCAGTTTTCTCAGGGGGGTTTGCATGGCCAACGGTGCGTTGGCTCTCGTTGCCGAAGACATTCACAAGTCCTTCGGTTCGCTCGAGGTCCTTAAGGGAGTCTCGCTGGAAGCGCGTGACGGTGATGTCATCTCGATCATCGGCAGTTCCGGGTCGGGCAAAAGCACCTTCCTCAGGTGCATCAATTTCCTGGAAACACCGGACCGCGGTCGCATCGTCGTCGGCGGTGAGGAGATCCGCGTCAAGACCGACCGCAACGGGCGGTCCATCGGCGCCGACCACAAGCAGATCGATCACCTGCGTTCGCGCCTCGGTATGGTCTTCCAGAGCTTCAACCTGTGGTCCCACATGACCGTCCTGCAGAACGTCATGGAGGGGCCGGTGCATGTCCTGAAAAGGACCAAGAAGGAGGTTCACGACGAGGCCCTGGCGCTCTTGGAGAAGGTCGGCATCGCCGAGAAGCACGGCGCCTACCCCTCCGAGCTTTCCGGCGGCCAGCAGCAGCGCGTCGCGATTGCAAGAGCCTTGGCCATGAACCCACAGGTGCTGTTGTTCGACGAGCCGACCTCGGCGCTCGATCCGGAGCTGGTTGGCGAGGTGCTGAAGGTGATGCGCGATCTCGCCGAAGAGGGCCGCACCATGATCGTCGTCACCCACGAAATGGGCTTCGCCCGCGAGGCCTCCAGCGAAACCATCTTCCTTCATGACGGGCGCATCGAAGAACAGGCGCCGCCGGCGGAACTGTTCGGCAACCCAAAGCCGGAATTAGACAACGACATGGTCGATGTCGCCGCTTGTACGGATGCTGGCGTTCTCGTTGTCAACCAGGGCGGCGCCAACGCTCAATCTGTCGTCCAGCATGCCATCGGGATGATGCTGGTGCTGTGCAAAAAGATCGTTCAATCGGACAACGCTATCCGACGGTCGGAGCGGAACTGGGACCGATTCGACTATTCGGGTCACGAACTGACCGGACGGACCCTCGGTATCGTCGGATTGGGAAATATCGGCCGGAGACTTGCGGCGCTGGCGTCGTCCGGTTTCGGTATGCGGGTGATCGCCAGCGACCCCTACATCACGCCCCGCGATTTCGAAGAACGCCACGCCGAAGCGGCGGATTTGGAGCACGTCCTCAGGGAGTCGGATTTCGTCTCCTTACATTGCCCGCTGACCGATGAAACGCGCGGCATGATCGGAGCCGATGAATTCAACTTGATGAAGCCTGAGGCGTTTTTCCTGAACACGGCGCGCGGCGGTATTCATGACGAAGCGGCACTCGAAAAGGCGCTGGGCGACGGCGCATTGGCCGGGGCCGGACTGAACGTCTTCGAGACGGAGCCGCCTCCCAGTACGCACCCGCTATTGGGGTTCGACAACGTCATTGTGTCGCCGCACAATGCCGGCGTTACTTCGGATTGCCTGCGCAACATGGCCGAGTGGGCGGCCCACCAATGGATCGACGTTTTCACGGGGCGCCGGCCGTCCAGGCTCATCAATCCAGAAGCTTGGGACTTTTACGCCGAACGGTATGCCCGTATTCTCGGAGACCGTGTTTCCGGCTGAAGGACGGAGCAGTGGCTGAAAAAGATCCCTGGGCGACGATCGGGCCGATCGACCAATCCCGAACCGATCAGCGGCGACCGGAAAGAGACGGTGCCAACAAGCGGCAGTTTCCACGTTATGTGCTTGACGTTCCGGCCGAGGTTACCGGTGACGCCGGAAGCCAAGACGCGCTTCTGCATGACATCTCCGAAGGCGGTGCCGCGGTGCTGGCACCGCAACCATTGTTCACCAACGACCAATTCGTCGAACTCCACATGGAAGGCCAATCAGGGCTTCGCGGCCGTGTTGTTCGCGAATTCCAGGGCGGTTATGCCCTGGAGTTCGAGGAGAGCCCGGCCGAAAACGAGAAGCGGCGCGAACAGGTCGACAATTTCAGAAAGTTGGCGGGTTCCTGGAAGGGGATGGAGGGGTAGTCGAGGGCTGCCGGCGGAATTGCGAGGAGATTGAGCATCATTCGGCGCAGATGGTTTTTAGTTTAGCCCATTGCTCTTGCGTCATTGCGGCCAAGGTGCCCTGAGCGCCAGTCCGGATATGTTCCGCCCGTTCTTTCGAGACGGGGTGCGTTGCCGCGAACGCGAAATAGGCTTCCAGCGTTCCCTGTTTCTCGTCGATCCGATCGAAAAATCTCGCCAGCGGAGAGATATCCCAACCCCTGCCATTCATGGCCCTTATGGCCATCTTGTCTGCGGCCTCCTCGGCTTCACGGCTATAAGCGCTGCCGATCAGAATGTTGCCAATGCCGGCCAGAACTGACCCACCGGCAATGTCGCCGATTAGAAACCCGATGAGAACAGAGGCGCCCGTGTTTTTAATGAACACCTCCATGGGGTGGTTGAGGGCTGCATGGGCGATTTCGTGGGCGAGGACACCGGCGAATTCGTTGCCGCTCTCGAGGTCGTCGAACAATCCACGAAAAACAAGTATATGGCCACCCGGCAATGCCAAGGCATTCGATCGATTCAGGTCGATAACGTCTATGGTAAGGGGATCTTTCATGTCCAGGCCTGCCGATAGACTATTTGCCAACGTGGCAATGATCTTTTCGGCCTGTTCATCCCGACAGAACAACTCCTCCGGCGGCGTGCCGTCTTCCATGGCGGAAAACACACCCAGGATTTGCCGTTTTGCAGTCAAACCGATTTTCTGGTTGAGCTCTTCTGGCAGACGTTGGGCGACAAAAGACGAAGTGTAAGGGATGATGACGACCAGGAGAAGGGCCACCGACAACAGCATCACCGTCACCCAAAGCGCCAATTTCCGACCCCCGTGTTCGCTGGGCGAGTCGCGGTTCTCCGCTTCAGGCAGATTATGAAGCAGCCACGTCTTCGCCTCCGGATGATCGATCAGCAGCCTGTCTGCATGATCCCATCCATTGCGTAGATGAAGGCCAGATGTTTCGTCGCCTGCCTCGACAAGCCGTACCCGGTCGCGCGGCCAGGAAACCGTGGGCCCGTCCTCGCAATGAACGAGCAACTCCGAGGACGTCAGCGTACAAGACGCTTTTCGCGCCGCCGCCGTGGTCTCATCGAAGTAGGTGGCGTCGAACACCGGTCGTCAGAGGGCGCCGACGTCGAAGGCGTCTGCCAGGCCTTCGCCGCGTGACGGTACCGGTTCCGTGGACTGGGCGATCGCATCGAGGTTGGTCTTACCTTCGATCTCGAGGGTTTTACAGAAGGCTTCCACCAACGCGAAACGTGCGAATACGATCCAAACCAAGGGCGAAATGGTCATGGCGAGCAATATAAACAATGCGGCGCCGAAAATCCCGACGACGACCGGGTTCATCACGGCGGCAAACAGAGCAGCGAAGGCAATGACGAAACCGGCGATCGTTCCGACGAATACGGCGAGCATGCAATAGGCGAGAAACACGACACCCATAATGACGTCAGCCCGCAGGGACGAGTCAAAACGCGTTTCTCCGAGCGCCGTGTGGTTCACAAAATGCCGGAATTCGCGGACCCGATACCAGATGATCAACAACGGCGCCACGAGGACGAGACCAAGCATCGCGAACCCGCTGCCGGCGGATGAATCGGAAATCTCTAGTTTTTGTCCGGGCTCGAGTTGGCCCGATGCGGCCAATCGGGAATACTCCGCAATGGTGTCGGTGTGATTCCAAACGATGACCAAAATCATCAGTATGGGCAGTGAATAGGTGATGAGCCACGGCACGACGAGGGGTTTCAACGGCGCATCGAAGACGAAGGGTGTTTGCCCGAAACGAGAGTTGCGGGTCCGGTAGCGCCACAATGCGGTACGCACCCATGGCGTCAGAAGACCAAGGCTAAGGAGGTTAACACCCCAATAGAGAACAGAAAGGCCAACGTAGGTTCAGGTCGACCCGTCGAGGCCGAGCCTGATGCCTCGCCACGTCGTGCGAGTCAGGCGGGAGCGCCACATCCGGTAGACGGCGGCCTGGATAAGTAGTCCGATGGCAATGACGTATGCCAAATCGAGCCAAACTGCGTGTTCCGGAGGCAGTTCGCCGAACAGAAACCGGATGCCTTCGTAGAGGCCGAAGAATGGGACCAGCACGGCGACGACGATCAAGAAACCGAGGAAAAGCTCGCCGGGCGTGCCGGTGTATTCGAGAGGGGTCCCAAGCACCCGGGTGCGGCTCCAGAAGAAACGGCGCACGTTTGTCTTCGCCCAGAACCGATAGATCCCGAGTGTGAGTAGGGTGAGGATGGCGTTTTTCAAGACCAAGCGAAAAAGCGGTGACCTTTCCCCAGTGAATTCGGCGCTCGTAGAGGCGGTCGTAGAGGCGTCTGTCGGGACGCCTCCGTCGTTGTGTTGCTCTGGCATTCCGTAACCTCGTTCCGTTTGTTGCGCTGGTACCGGCGTTGGCGAAAAACACGTATACCGGCCCGCGATTATCCATTTTATTTTTGTGGGCAATACTCTCTGAAGTAGGAGCGGTTGTAAATGATGGAGCCCTATGAACGCGATGAATCAGTTCCGTCGAAGCGGCTGGCAACGTGCGCGGCAATCGCCAGGGAAGACGTGAGGCCCGGCGATTCGATCCCGTACAGGCAGACGAGGCCGGGAATCCCGTGTTCGATTGCGTCCTGGATGACGAAATCCTGTTCGTATTTTCCGGCGTCGGGGCCAGCCAGCTTTGGACGGATGCCAACGTAGCCAGGCTGTAGGGCACCATCCGGCAGGTCCGGCCAATAGCGGCGGATCGCTTCGTAGAACGTTTCGGCGCGGGCGGGGTCGACATCGTAATCCGGCTTTTCGACCCACTCGACGTCGGGACCGAATTTCGTCTGGCCCCCGAGGTCGAGTGTCGAATGTGTACCCAATCCACCGGGAACGGGAACCGGGTAGATCAGATGGTTGAACGGACTCTTGCCTGAGATCACGAAGTAGCTGCCTTTGGCGTAGTAGAGCGGCGGAATGCTCTCCGGAGGTATGCTGGTGATCTTTCGGGCCATGCCCTGCGCGTCGAGGCCGGCGGCGATGACCAATTCGCGGCAAGCCACGTCCATGTCGGCGTCACCCCCGCAAGAGACGATAAAGCGGCCGTCCTCGACGCGCCCGCCAACGACCGGACTGGAGAACGCGACCATCGCGCCGGCGGCTTCGGCTTCTCCCTTAAAGGACAGCATAAGCGCATGGGAATCGACGAGACCGGTCGACGGCGAGAACAAAGCACCCGAGACGCGTATATTGGGTTCCAATTCCCTCAGTTCGGTGCCATCGACGAAACGGAGATCGGCGACGCCATTGGCTTCGGCACGGCGTTTTATGCCGTCGAGCGCCGGAACTTCGGAATCCTCGGTGGCGACGATCAGCTTGCCGATTCGGTTGTGTTCGATGTTCCGCGTCCTGCAGTACTCGTAGAGCGCTTGCTTGCCGGCGACACAAAACCGCGCCTTGAGGCTGCCTTTCGGGTAATAGATACCGGCGTGAATGACTTCCGAATTTCGCGAACTGATCCCGGTGCCGATGGCGTCCGTTTCCTCGACGACGATGACTTCTCGGCCGGAAAGAGCGAGAGCGCGGGCGATGGCGAGGCCGACGACACCGGCCCCGACAACGATGGTTTGGACTTCCTCGAGCATCAGGCGAAAATCCCGGATCGTGGCGGCAAAGGCCAGGAAAAACTGGTCTACACGCTGGTCTCGATCACGCCATCCCGCCTATAGTCGATCATCTCTTGAGGGCTCCGACCAACATGCCGCTCGACATTCTCCTCTTTTTTCTCGGCCGACATGCGCCGGCGTTCCTAGCCGCGAGTATCTTTGCCGCCCTGGCGGTGCCGGATCTGGCCCATGTCATGGCGCCGCTTCTTGGCCCCTCGGTTTGGGGACTTCTTGTCGTCGCCATGGTCCGCGTTGAATGGGAACGGGTCATCGAGCACCTGAGGCGATGGCCGCTGGTTATCGGCGCAGTCTTCGCGATGCTTATCGCCGCTCCTCTGGTTATGCGGCTGATCGTCGGCGCAGCCGACCTGGCCCCCGGGTTCGAGGCGGCGATCGTCATGGTAGCGGCGAGTGCGCCAATCATGTCGGTACCGGCGATGGCGCTGATGATCGGCCTCGACGGCGCCTTGGCCTTGGTCGTTATGATCGTTGCCACCTTCATCGTGCCGTTCACGCTGCCCGTACTTTCGATCGCGCTATTGGGGATTGACTTGAGTATCAGCGCGATCGAGATGATCGGCCGGCTGACCGCGCTGGTCGGTTTGGCCTTGTTGGTGGCGGCGGTAATACGGCGCGTCTTCGGAGCCGCGAAGATCGCCGGTTGGAAGGAGGGGCTCGAGGGAACATTGGTCATTTTGATGACCGTTTTCGCCATCGCCATCATGGACGGGATCAGGGCCGTTTTACTTGCGAGGCCTTCGCATGTGCTGTTAGCTGTCGCCTTGGGGTTCACCGCCAATGTCGGTTTGCAGTTGGCAACGGCGGCCTTGTTCTGGAAACGGGGACGCCCGGAAGCTCTGACGCTGGGTTTCGTCAGCGGTAATCGGAACGCCGGGATCATCCTGGCGGTGTTGCCGGCGAGCGTCGATCCGGACATCCGGCTCTACTACGCCATGGCCCAGTTTCCGATCTACATGCTTCCGGCCTTATTGCGGCCACTTTATCGGCGTTTGGTATGACCCTTGGTGGTGATCGGGAGGACCAGATGCGATGGACGCGCCAAAAACGTTCCTTAGGATTGCTGACGGCAGGGGCCGTGCTGGTTGCGGTCGTTGCCGCCATGGCGGCGAGGGCGTCGATGGCTGATTGGCGGACGGCGAGCCGCGAAAGTGCCGGCATCGCGCCGGACCCCTTTGAGCACTCGGAAGCGATCGCCCAGGTCTATGCGGCCCGGGCCTATGGTTGGCGGGGTACCTTCGGCGTCCACACCTGGATCGCCGTGAAACCCACCGACGCCGCCCATTTCACGATTTACGAGGTGATCGGCTGGCGGGTCAGGCACGGCGGCAACGCGGTCAGCGTTTCCCATAGACCGCCCGACGGACGCTGGTTCGGCAACGTACCGGAAATCATCGCCGATATCCGCGGTGACGGCGTCGATGCGATCATCCGGCGCATTCACCAGGCCGCCTTGGACTATCCTTACAATGACGAGTACCGCGTGTGGCCCGGTCCCAACTCAAATACCTTCACCGCCCACGTGGCGCGCGCTGTTCCTGAACTTAAGCTCGACCTGCCGCCGACGGCGATCGGCAAGGACTACCTGCCGAACGGCGATATCTATGCCCAGGCGCCGAGCGGAACCGGTTATCAAGTTTCGCTGTTCGGCCTCTTGGGGGTGATGGCCAGCGCTAAGGAAGGGGTTGAGCTCAATTTGCTCGGCTTGACATTTGGCGTCGATGCCAAGAACCCGGCCTTGAAACTGCCGCTTGCGGGACGCGTCGGGTCCGGTAATCTGTAGGCCGCTGGCGATCCGGCGGAAAAATCAGACCAATCTCGACGGACAAACATGAGCATTTGGGGAAAAGTGATCGGCGGCGTCGCCGGTTTTGCCATCGGTGGGCCGGTCGGCGCCATTCTCGGCGCCGTCGCCGGCCACGTTGTCGATCGTCAGAAGCAAGAGGCGTCGGCCGGTGCGGTCGGTGCCGACGCGCGCCAGGTCGCGTTCACCACGGCGGTCATTGTGCTTTGCGCCAAGATGGCGAAAGCCGACGGCCAGGTCACTCGCGACGAGGTCGACGCCTTCAAGGAGCTATTCCACATTCCACCCAATGAGATGGGCAATGTCGGAAGGCTGTTCGACGAAGCGCGCCAGGAAGCCTCTGGGTTCGAGCCTTATGCCCAGCAAATGGCGACGATGTTCTCCCACGACCCGGCTGTCCTCGAGGAGTTGATGGGGGCGCTCTTCCACATCGCCAAGGCGGATGGCCACGTGCACCCGAAGGAATTGGAGTTCCTACAACAGACGGCGGCGATCTTCGGTTTTCATCCGCACCATTTCGAGCGCATGAAAGCCATTTTCATGGGTGTCGGTGACGACACCGATCCCCACGAAATCCTCGGCGTATCCCGCGATGCCAGCGATGAGGACATCAAGAGAACCTATAGGAAACTCAGCCGCGAAAACCACCCGGACGCGCTGATAGCCAAAGGCGTTCCTCAGGAGTTCATCGACCTCGCCAACGAGAAGATGGCAGCCATTAATACGGCCTACGACAAGATCGCCAAACTCCGCGGGTTGAAGTAGCCCGCGTCCGCGCTAGCTGAGGCCCGAAGAAAAAGCGAAACACCTATGTGACCGGTTCACCTGATTGCGGCCTTCGTCGTCGTGTTCCTGTGGGGCATGAACTTCGTACCGATGAAGGTCGCCGTCGGCACCGTGCCGCCGATCTTCCTCACCAGCCTTCGAATGGCGGCAACGGCAATGATCCTCATTTGTTTTGTTGCGCCGCCGCGGGGGCACTACAGGCGCGTGTTCGTGCTCTCCCTGGTCATGGGCACCGCCCACTATGGTCTGATCTTCACCGGCATTTCCCAGGTCGACGTCGCAGTTACGGCGATCGTCATCCAGCTCGGGGTGCCGTTCAGCGCCATTCTTGCCCTTCTGATTCTGAACGACCGTTTCGGTTGGCGCCGTACACTGGGACTGGTTGTCGCCTTTGCCGGTGTCGTTGTCCTTGCTGGCGAACCTAAAACGGCAACCAGCCTACCGCACCTCCTGATGATCGTTGCTACCGCCTTCTTGTGGGCCTTGGCCAACGTCTTGATCAAGGGCCTGAGCGAGGTGCCGACGTTTTCCGTCGTCGGCTATATGGCATTGTTTGCCACACCGCAACTTTTCCTGCTGTCCTTTCTTTTAGAAAGTGGACAATGGTCCGCCTTCCTTGACGCCGATTGGATTGTCTATGCCTGCCTCGCCTACATGGTGCTCGGCGCGTCCGTCCTGTCCTATTACATTTGGTACAAGCTGTTGACGCTCTATCCGGTATCGAACGTCATCCCGATCACGCTGCTGGCGCCGGTTATCGGCGGTATCTCAGGGATCGTTCTCCTTGACGAGTTGGTGACCTGGGAGAAAATTATCGGCGGCGCGATGACCATCGGCGGGGTCGCCGTGATCCAATTGCGCTGGCGGATAATGACAGCCGCACAGAACTAGCGCCAGGAATGTGAAAGGGTGCGATGAACAAGACCTACCAATCGCCCAATTTCGACGACCGTCGACCCGACGGCCTCATCGACATGCTGGTTCTTCACTACACCGGCATGCGAACAGCCGAAGAGGCTTTGCGGCGCCTTTGCGATGACCAAGCCAAGGTCAGTGCCCATTACGCCGTCGATGAGGACGGTACGTGTTACGCTTTGGTCGCCGAAGAACACAGGGCCTGGCATGCCGGCGTCGCCAGCTGGCGCGGCAATATGGACATTAACGCCCGTTCCATCGGCATCGAGATCGTCAATCCCGGCCATGAATTCGGATACCGGCCGTTCCCCACTGTCCAAATGGAGATGGTTCGGGACCTAGTCTTGGATATTCTGCGACGCCATCCCATTCCTCCACGCAACGTCGTCGGCCATTCCGACGTGGCACCGACACGCAAGCAGGATCCCGGCGAGCTTTTCGATTGGCCAGGGCTCGCCGAAAGCGGGATCGGTCTATGGGCGGATAACGATGCGTTGGCGGGCGACGTCGCAGACGTCCTCCGGTGGCTCGAACGCCTGGGTTATGACACGGCCGATGAAGAGGCGGCGCTTCTCGCCTTTCAACGCCACTTTCTAAGGAACAACCTGACCGGCCTTGCCGATGACCCGACGCGGGCACGTTTGGCGGCTATTGTCGAAATAGCGGAAACGGAGTCTTTTTAGTCAGACAACGGCTTCCGCCGGGGCCAGTGCAAGCGCCGGTAGCAACAGGGTGACCTTCGTCCCCTCGCCGACGGTGCTTTCCAGCAAAAGTTCTCCGCCGTGCAGTTCGCAAAGGCCCTTGGCGATGGAGAGGCCGAGGCCGATTCCCTCACGGGCGCGCGTCATGCTGTCTTCGATCTTCTCGAATGGCTTGAACACACTGGCGAGTTTCTTCTCCGGAATCCCGATGCCGTTGTCCGCGACCGAAACGGCGATTCGATTATCGTTAAGTCTCTCGGCGCCGATGCTGATGGTGCCGTTCACGGGCGTGAATTTTACGGCATTGGAAAGCAGGCTGACGAGGATCTGTTTGAAACGGCGCTCGTCCACGAGAACCGGCGGAATCGTATCGTCGATGCACTGGATGATTTCGATTTCTTTTTCCTGGAAACACGAACGGACTAGAAGGATCGTGCTTTCGACCAATTCGACTAAGGATTGTTCCGAGGTATCAAGCTCGATTTTGCCGGCTTCGATCCGTGAGACGTCGAGAATGTCATCAATGATTTCCATCAGAAAGTTGCCCGCTGACACGATATGGCCGGCGTAGTCACGGTAGATCGATGTGCCGATCGGGCCGACGATCTCGTCTCTGGTCATTTCGGCAAAACCGATGATCGCGTTCAACGGCGTGCGCAATTCATGGCTCATGTTGTTGAGGAACTCGGTCTTCGTGCGGTTCGCCAATTCCGCCCTTTCCTTGGCCCGGAACAAGTCGGTCGTCCGCTGTTTGACCCGCTGCTCCAATTCCTCGTTTAGCTGACGCAATGTGCCTTCGGCGCGCCGGCGGTCGTGAACTTCTTTTACGAGTTGCGTCGTTCGCGTCCGTACGATCTTTTGAAGCCACCCGCTTTGCCGGGCCTGCTCCTCCTCCATTCGCTTCCGCTCGGTAATATCCGTTCGTACGATAACCGTGCCGCCTTCACGGGTCGGATATTCAGTGACCAGGAACCAGCGATCCGGCCGCCCGGAGATCCTCATCTCGGTCGGCTTGTGCTGCTGGTGGTTTTTCAAGCGCTTCTGGATCCAACCCTCCGGGTCTTCGCGGGCGTCGATGACGTGCCCGCGATCGACGACCATTCTCAGTCCCTCTTCAAAATGGGTTCCCGGCAGAAAGGAATAATCCAAGTCTTCGAAGGTATCGACGTAGGTGCTGTTGTGAAGGATCAGGCGGTCATCCTTGTCGTAAACGGCAAACCCGTCGGAAATACTGCTAACGGCATCCTGCAGAAAGGCCTCACCCTGTTTCAACCGTTGTTCCGTCCGCCAACGGTTGAACTCTGCGCCGATGCGCTGGCTGGCAAGGCGAAAGAACGCCCGTGAATCCGGCTTGTCGTCGAGTTCCCGGTCGTGAAGTGCGAAGACGTGCCCGAGCGGCCGATCACCTGAGTCAAGGAACAGCTCGCCTCTATATCCGACGGCACCGATCTTTTTTAGGATCTCGTGCTTCGGGTAAAGGGCGAAGAGATTCCTCGGAACGAAAAAGTGGTTTTCACCGCGTTGCGGCCTGTACACGGTTTCACAGGGCGAGCCGGCGAGATCATAACTGAACCCGGACATCTCTTCGCCGTCCTCGATGAGGGTCTTGATGTCGATCCGGGTTCCGTCGTCGTTGAGAACCCCCAGGCCGACCCAGCGGCAACCGGTGCCAAAACTCAAAGCCTTGAGGGCTGAGGAGGAGAATTTACTCCCCTTTAGGGTGGCGCCGGCCAACAACTCCAGCGCTTCTTGCCTGTAATCCAAGGGTTTGCCCTCCGAGTGCCCTGGCCGGCGATAGTCGGTATGGTAATCGATTCGGATAAAATACCCAATACCAAAGATTGAATCGGACGTTTTTCGACCTCAATCAAACCGATAATCGAGGCGCGAGTTTTGGCAAGACTTTTCAATCGCCAGCTATATACTGATCTTGCCAGACGGTCGGACGGCCGCCTTTCGGTGTTTTAACCGGGGGAGGAAAGTCCGGGCTCCACGGGAACGCGGTGCCGGGTAACGCCCGGCGGGGGCGACCCCAGGGACAGTGCCACAGAAAGTAAACCGCCTCCCATTGCCTCGGCAGCGGAAGGTAAGGGTGAAAGGGTGCGGTAAGAGCGCACCGCGCGGCCGGCGACGGACGCGGCACGGTAAACCCCACCCGGAGCAAGACCAAGTAGGGGCGGCAGGCGGCTTCGGCCGCCAGGTGTGTTCTCGCGCCGTCGCCCGGGTCGGTCGCGCGAGGTGTCCGGTAACGGACACCCCAGATGAATGGCCGTCCCGCGCGGTTTTTCTGCGCGGACAGAACCCGGCTTACAGGCCGTCTGGCGCTCTTGTTCGCGATGATGCGGTCAATTATCGGGCTTTTGCCGGCAAGATCGCTTTTCCGCCACAAACCGGTGAAAAAACTGCCCCAATTCCCGCGTTCAATATGAATGCGGCCAAGCCCGGATGAACGGCTGTTATCTCGCCGGTAGAACCGCTTCTCCTACCGCCGATCAAACGGCCTCTCATATGACGTGAATCCGCCGCCAAAAGCGGCCTCCGAAACCCTTTGTTAACCCATGGTAATCCATAGTAATCTCATTGACGCCCAAAAATACCCATGCTATCCCAAATACGCCCAATTTGGGACCATTGGGATTGGACCGTCGGCGGCCCTTAACACATACGGGAATCCGGCACCGGTTTGGTCTAGCGGGCGAGGGACTGCGGCAGAAGGCGCGGTCCCGCATGACACCGGTAGAAACCGGTGGAAAACGCGTTTTCTTTGGGGGCCGTTATGGCGCTTTTCGTTGGCACGCATGTCAACCGGATCGACAAAAAGGGGCGCGTTTCCGTGCCCAAGCCCTTCCGTGCGGCCCTGCAATCACAAGGCTGCGCCAGCCTGTTTGTGTATCCGCGGTTCAAGCAGCAAGCCCTTGAGGCTTGCGGAGAGGATTTCATGACAAGGCTCAGCGACAGCCTGGAAGATCTCGACATGTTTTCCGACGAACAGGACGACCTGGCTTCCGTCGTTCTCGCCAACGCCCATCAACTGGCTTTCGATCCCGAGGGGCGCATCGTTCTACCGGAACAGCTGGTCAGCTACGCAGGAATATCAGGCGAGGCGGTTTTCGTCGGGCAGGGGCCGCGATTCCAAATCTGGAAACCCGACGAATTCAAGAACTTCAACGCGATGACCTTCGAGCGTGCCCGCGCCCGCGGTGCCACCTTGAAGATGCGCAAACAAACCTCGGCCGAGGAGTCCTGACGGTGATGGGACGAGACGCTCGGCATGCACCGGTCATGGTCAACGAAGTCGTTGCCGCGCTGGTGCCGGAAGACGGTAAGGTCTTTGTCGACGGCACCTTCGGGGCGGGCGGGTATTCGCGCGCGCTCCTCAACGCCGCCAACTGCGCCGTTTGGGGTATCGATCGCGATCCCCTGGCGCAGCAGCTCGGTGCCCAGCTCAGTGAAGAGTTTGCTGGCCGATTGACCGTTCTCGGCGGTCGTTACGGCGACATGCAAGACCTTCTCGGAACCGTCGGGGTCCGTCAGATCGACGGGATCGCACTCGATCTCGGCATTTCGTCGATGCAGGTCGACGATCCGAACCGCGGGTTTTCATTCGCCACCGATGGCCCCCTCGACATGCGCATGGAATCGACTGGATTGGCGGCGGCGGATGTCGTCAATCAGCTGGCCGAAGCCGAGCTTGCCGACATCATCTACCGATACGGCGAAGAACGGGCTTCGCGCCGGATCGCCAAGGCGATCGTAAAGACCCGAGGGGAAACGAAGATCACGAGGACCGAACAGTTGGCCGCCTTGGTGCGGCGGATCGTGAACCGAGCTAAGGACGGCAAGGACCCGGCTACGCGAACCTTCCAGGCGATTCGAATCTACGTGAATGACGAATTGGGTGAATTGGAACGAGGCCTGTTGGCGGCGGAAAAACTACTCGTTCCCGGCGGCCGGTTGGCCGTCGTCTCGTTTCACTCCCTCGAAGACCGCATCGTCAAGGCCTTCCTTCGCGACCGATGCGGAGAAACGCCGCGATCTTCGCGCCACGCACCAGTTGTTGATTTCGATATTGATACGCCGACGTTTCGGCGGGTCGACAGAAAGGCCGTAAAGCCTTCGACGGCGGAAGTTTCCATCAACCCACGGGCCCGATCTGCGCGGCTTCGCGTTGCCGAAAGAACCGCGGCGCCCTGCCGGGATGCAGCATGATGGAGGTTCGGCGATGAACGGACGGGCGACCTCGATTTCCATTCTACTGGCGGCGGCGATCGGCCTTTGCCTGTTTCTGGTGAAATACGAGGTTCAGGACCTCGAAGACGAGTTGGCGGGAATGAACCGTTCCATCGCGCGCGACCGCGAGGCGATCCACGTACTGAAAGCCGAATGGAGCCATTTGAACGAAGCGGAAAGGCTGAAGTTATTAGCCGACCGGTATCTCGATCTTGGGCCCTTAAAAACCGGCCAGTTCACTCAGGAACCAAATCTCGAAGTTCAATTGATCCGTCGTGACGACGAGTCTGAAGCGGCCTTTGCAGAACGCATTGGCCGGGCTTTGACAGAAGGAAGAGCCCCATGACGCCCGACAAGCGCGCCACTCACAACCTTCGCAAAATCGACGGCGTAAAAAAGCAGGCCTTGGAAACCGGGCGCAACAGATTGCTTGTAGCGGCAACCGTCATATCCATGGTGTTCGCCGTTATCATTGGCCGCCTCGTCGATTTGACAGTGCTGCACGGTGTCGGCGAGCGCCGCCTCGAGAGTGCCTTGCCGCAGACGGGCGCCGCCACGGCCCGTGCCAATATCGTCGACCGTAACGGTATCATCCTGGCCACCAGCCTGCCGACGACGTCGCTCTACGCCGATCCGACCCGTGTTCTCGATGCGGTCGAAGCGGCCGAGCGTCTGTCGCGGATCCTGCCGGAAACGACCTCAGAGGACCTGGTCAAGAAGCTGAGCGGGACCGGTCGATTCGTCTGGTTGGCTCGTAACCTGACGCCGCAGCAAACATTCGAGATCAATCGCCTGGGCATTCCGGGCGTTGCTTTCCAGCGTGGTGAAAGGCGGGTTTATCCGCACGGACGCCTGGCCGCCCACGTGCTCGGTTTGACCAACGTCGATGGCCGCGGCATCGCCGGTCTCGAAAAGCAATACGACCAGGTGTTGCGGGTCGGCAGTGAACCAGTCGCCCTGTCGATCGACATCCGCATGCAAGCCGTGCTGCGCGAGAAAATGCTGGCGGCTGTTCGCGAGTTCAAGGCCATCGGCGCGGCTGGGTTGGTTCTCGATTCCGCGACCAGCGAGATCACCGCCATGGTTTCACTTCCCGATTACGATCCCAACGAGCCGGACGGCATGACGGACGACGCGGCTTTCAATCGCGCCACCAAAGGCGTTTACGAGATGGGCTCCACATTCAAGCTGTTTACGGCGGCGATGGCCCTCGACACGGGGACCGTCGGGCTGGCTGACGGCTATGATGCCCGTAAGCCGCTTCGCGTCGCGCGCTTTACCATCAACGATTTTCACGCCAAGAATCGCTGGTTATCGGTCCCCGAGATCATCCTGCATTCCTCCAACATCGGTGCCGCCAAGATGGCGGTCGACGTCGGTACCTCATCGCAGCGCGATTACCTGAAAAAGTTCGGGCTGTTGCGCGCACCAGACCTCGAACTCCCGGAGATCGGATGGCCCCTCGTTCCGTCGCCGTGGCGGCCGATTAACACGATGACCATCTCTTATGGCCACGGAATCGCGGTATCGCCCGTGCAGCTGACGAATGCCATCGCAATCCTCGTCAACGGCGGTATCCAAAGGGAACCGACAATCCTCAAGCGGAATGGTGAAACCCCTCCAGGCCAGCGCGTCCTTAGCACTGAAACGTCGGATCAAGTGCGCGGGCTGATGCGCCTCGTCGTCGCCCACGGCACCGGAAGAAAAGCCGATGTGCCGGGTTATCTCGTCGGCGGCAAGACCGGAACGGCTGAGAAGCAAAAGGGCCGCGGGTATGCCAAGGCGGCCAAAATATCATCTTTTGTCGGCGCTTTCCCGATCGATAATCCGCGGTTCATTGTGTTCGTGATGATCGATGAGCCGGTCGGAAACAAACGCACCTTCAATTACGCCACAGGCGGTTGGGTCGCCGCCCCCGTCGTTGGCAAGATCGTGCAGCGTATCGCGCCGATAAATGGTATCGCCCCCAATCCCAAGGCGACCATCGATACGCCGCCGATCACGGCGGTAAAGGAAACGAAACGCGACAACTTCGTCCGGCAGGTTTCGGCTTTCCTGAAAAAGGCGTCGGTCGAGAATCGTTCGGTTCGGCAGACCGACGAAGAGGAGCGCCTTTTGCTCAGGGCCCGCCACGCCGTCGAAAAGGCGGTGCGGGCCAAGCGCGAACAAGAACCGGTGGTGCAGACGGCACGGACGGCGTTGGAGAGGCCGCTTGCGCCTAACTGACGTATTTGATGAGGAAACGGTATCGGTGAAGCACGAGCATGTTTTCGGCGGGTTGGAGATCAGGGGAATCACCTGCGACTCTCGTCGCGTCGAACCTGGGTATCTGTTTGCCGCGCTTCCCGGAACCCAAGTTGACGGCCGCCAGTTTATAGCCGATGCCATTGCCAATGGGGCGCCCGCCGTCCTGGCCGCGGAGGGGACGGAAGCGGATTTCGACCACGACGACGTTTGTCTGGTCACCCACGCCAATCCGAGAAAAGCCTATGCATCGGCTGCTGCACATTTCTTCGCCAAACAGCCCGCGGAAATTGCTGCCATCACCGGCACCAATGGAAAGACATCGGTTGTTTCGTTCCTGCGTCAGATCTGGAACCGGCTCGGCCACACGGCGGCCAGCGCCGGCACGTTGGGAGTTCGGGTCACGGATCGTAATGGCTCACATCTGCCGAAACTCGAACAGGCGTCCAACCTGACGACGCCGGATCCGGTCGACCTGCACCGCAATCTCGCCAGACTGGCGGAAGGCGATGTCGAACGCCTGGCGATCGAAGCGTCGAGCCACGGCCTCGATCAATACCGCCTTGACGGACTCAAGCTGAAGGCGGCGGCCTTTACCAACCTGTCTCGCGACCATCTCGACTATCATCGGACTGCCGAGGCATATGGGGCTGCGAAACGCCGCCTGTTCAGCGAAATTCTCGACGATCACGGCGTCGCGGTGATCAACGCCGACGACCCGGCCGCCGGAACGTTCATTCAGGCCGCGTCCAATCGTCGCCTGCGGACCCTCGATTTCGGGCGGGCCGGCCGCGACCTGACGCTGCTCGCCACCGAGGCGCAGCCGAGCGGGTTGACAATGGAGGTCAACGCGTTCGGCAACAGGCATCGCGCCGAAATGTCCTTGATCGGTTCTTTCCAGGCGATGAACGCGCTTTGCGCCGCCGGGCTGGCGATCGCCCTCGGTGAAGACGCCGGAGCGGTGCTCGCTTGCCTCACCGATCTACGTGGTGTTCGTGGACGCATGGAACTGGCCGGCCAAACGCCCCGAGGCGGTCTGGTCTACGTGGATTATGCGCATACGCCCGATGCGTTGGCCCAAGCACTCCAGGCCATTAGGCCTCATGCGCGCGGGCGGGTTCATGTCGTTTTTGGATGCGGTGGCGATCGCGATCCCGGAAAGCGCACCGACATGGGCGCCGTGGCCGCTCAACATGCCGATGTGGTCACCGTAACAGACGACAACCCGAGAACGGAAGATCCAAAGGAAATCCGCAATGCTGCCTTGGCCGCCTGTCCCGGCGCCAAGGAGATCGGTGACCGTCGTCGGGCGATTGCCGAAGCGATGGCCGGGATGGCCAACGGCGATATCCTGCTTATTGCTGGCAAGGGTCACGAGCAAGGTCAAATCGTCGGTGACAAGACCATCCCCTTCGACGACGTCGGTGTCGTCGCCGAGTTGCTGGGGGAGGCCGGATGACCAAGGGAATCACTGGGCCCCTATGGACGGCAGACGACGCGGCTCAAGCGACCGCTGGCCGGGCTTTCGGTCAGTGGGAGGTCAGCGGCGTTTCCATCGACAGCCGCACTGTCGAGCCAGGCGATCTTTTCGTCGCCATATCGGGACCTAACTTCGACGGCCACGATTTCGTCTGCGACGCCATGTCGCGCGGCGCTGCGGCGGTTATGGTTCATCGTGAAGCGGCTGACATCACGCCGGAATTGCGACAAGACACACCATTGTTGCTCGTCAGCGACACCACGACCGCCCTCGAGGACTTGGGCCGGTCGGCGCGGGCCCGGATGAACGGCAAAATCATCGCCGTGACTGGTAGCGTCGGCAAGACGGGAACCAAGGAAGGTTTGCTGTTGGCCTTGTCGGACCAGGGCCTGACCCACGCCTCGGCAGGCAACCTGAACAACCATTGGGGGCTGCCACTGAGCTTATCACGCATGCCCGGCGAGAGCGCCTTCGGCATCTTCGAGTTGGGCATGAACCGGGCCGGGGAAATCGAACGGTTGACGGCGATTACGCGCCCTCATGTCGCGGTTATCACGACGGTCGCCGAAGTCCACAGCGAGTTCTTCGCTCACTTGGACGACATCGCCGATGCCAAGGCGGAGATCTTTTCCGGGCTCGTACCGGGCGGCATTGCCGTGATCAACCGGGACATCGCTGTCCATCCACGGCTCGCCGAGGCGGCGGGGCGTTCACCGGCCGCGACGGTCATTACATTCGGACAAGCCGACGACGCCGACGTGCGCCTAATCGGTTTTTCTCTCAATGCCGAGGGAAGCGAGGTGGAAGTCGAAGCGATGGGCAAAAAGCTCACCTATCGCATCGGCGTTCCTGGCCGCCATTGGGTCATGAATTCCCTGGGTGTGCTCGGTGCCGTCGCCGCGGCCGACGGTGATGTGGACAGGGCGGCCGAAAGCCTGGCCGACCTCCGCGGTTTGCCCGGGCGCGGCGATCGTCATACGGTCGGCATCCCGGGCGGAAGTTTCGTTCTGATCGACGAAAGCTACAACGCCAGCCCGACCTCCATGGCCGCCGCCATCGAGGTGCTGGGCCAGGCGGCGACCGACACGGCGGGCCGCCGTATTGCCGTCATCGGTGACATGCTGGAACTGGGAACCCGGTCGGCCTCGCTGCACGCCGGGCTGTTGGACTACCTGGTCGAGAACCGCGTCGATCTGGTGTTCACGACGGGCCAATACACGACGCACCTTTGGGAAGTTCTTCCGGAAAAAATGCGGGGCGGTCACGCAGCAACGGCCGAGAAATTGTCGCCCATGGTCGCGGCGTCATTGGTCCCGGGCGATGTCGTCATGGTCAAGGGTTCGCATGGCAGTCGAACCGGCCGGATCGTCCAGGCGCTACTCAATTCCGGTGTTGAACAGGATCGGCCGCGCAGGCGGGTCGCCAACGGGGACTGGGAGGGTTAAGCCATGCTCTACCACCTACTTGTCCCGCTGGCTGACGAGTTCGGCGCTCTGAATGTCTTCAGGTACCTGACGTTCAGGACGGGCGGCGCCGTAATTACGGCATTGATCGTCAGTTTTCTGTTTGGACCCGTACTGATCGAGACCCTGAAGAACCGCCAGCAGGAAGGCCAGCCCATTCGCGACGACGGCCCGGAAAGTCACCTGTTGACCAAGAAGGGCACGCCGACCATGGGCGGGCTGCTGATCCTGATCGCATTGACCACGACAACACTGCTGTGGTCCGACCTTTCCAACGTTTTCGTTTGGGCCGCTCTGGGCGTGACCATTGCCTTCGGCGTCATCGGATTCCTCGACGACTTCATGAAGGTATCCAAGCGCGACTCGAGTGGCCTTTCAGGGAAGCTCAAGGTTCTCTTGCAGATCGTTATCACGGTGGTGACGGCGTTTTGGATCATGCGTAACCTGCCGCCCGAACTGAGGACCGTCGTCGCCGTTCCGTTCTTCAAGGACACCCTGATCGATTTCGGCTGGGTATTTGTCGCCTTCGCCGTATTGGTCATGGTCGGCGCATCCAACGCTGTCAACCTGACCGACGGGCTGGACGGTCTGGCGATCGTGCCGGTGATGATCGCGGCCGGAGTCTTTGCCTTGATCGCCTATCTGGTCGGTCACAGTGTGTTCGCCAACTACCTGCAGATCCATCACGTCAAGGGGACGGGCGAACTGGCCATCTTTTGCGGTGCGATCGTTGGCGCCGGGCTCGGGTTCCTGTGGTTCAATGCGCCGCCGGCCAAGGTCTTCATGGGCGACACGGGCTCGCTTTCGCTGGGCGCGGCGTTGGGCGCGGTTAGCGTCATCACCAAACACGAACTGGTGTTGGCCATCGTCGGCGGGCTCTTCGTACTCGAGACGGTTTCGGTCATCGTGCAGGTGCTATCGTTCCGATTGACCGGCAAGCGCGTCTTCGCCATGGCGCCGTTGCACCACCACTTCGAAAAGAAGGGATGGGCGGAAAGCACCATCGTCATTCGCTTTTGGATCATCGCGTCGGTTCTGGCTCTCGCCGGACTGGCGACGCTGAAGCTGAGGTGAAGGCGGAATGATCGACCTCAGCGGATATCAGGGCAAGACCATTGGGGTACTCGGTCTGGGGCGTTCCGGTCTCAGTGCGGCCAGGGCGTTGAACCGTTTTGGGGCCGAGGTTTGGGCCTGGGATGATGATGAGGGCGCGCGGTTGCGGGCCGCCGGTGAAGGACTAGCATTGGTCGAATTCGCCGGGCGTGATCTTTCGGCTGTTGACGCGCTAGTTCTCAGTCCCGGTATTCCGCACACCCATCCAGCCCCGCATCCCATCGTCGATGCACTCAAACGTGCGGGTACCCCGGTGATCGGTGATATCGAATTGCTGGCGCGGACCTGTCCGGAGGCCGCCTATGTCGGCGTCACCGGCACCAATGGAAAGTCGACGACGACGGCGCTCATCGCCCACGTTCTCGAAACGGCCGGTTGCCACGTTGGCGTCGGCGGAAACCTGGGAACACCAGCCCTCGAACTGGATGCGCTCGACGGCGAAGGAACCTATGTCCTCGAAATGTCGTCCTACCAACTGGAGATTACACCGTCGCTCGCCTGTGACGTCGCCGTCTTCCTCAACGTCAGTGCCGACCATCTGGACCGCCACGGAGGAATGGACGGATATGTCGCCGCTAAAAAACGGATATTCAAGAACTACCGAGATGGCCAGGTCGCTGTGGTCGGCATCGACGATCCGATCGCCGCCGGAATCCATGCCGAACTGTCAGCTTCCGGCGAACGCCGCGTTATCGCCGTATCCGGCTACCAAAAGACGCCCGGCGGCGTCTATATCGAGGATGGTTATCTCATCGATGATCTGGATGGCGAGGCCGTTCGCCGCTGTTACGTTGCCGACATCATCAGCCTTCCCGGCGTGCACAATGGCCAAAACGCTGCCGCCGCCTTCGCAGCGGTGCGGGCGCGTGGCATCGAGCCGGCGAAAGCGGTGTCCGGCATCCGGAGTTATCCCGGTCTCGCCCATCGGCAGGAAGCCGTGTCTCTGGTTGACGGCGTTCTCTACGTGAACGACAGCAAGGCGACAAATATCGACGCTACATCCCGGGCGCTCGCCTGCTATGACACCGTATTCTTGATCGCCGGCGGCCGGTCGAAGGGTGATGAGATCGACGCCCTCCATTCTCACCTCGCTCGGGTCCGTGAGGCGTTCCTAATCGGTGAAGCCGCCGAGGTCTTCGGCGCATCTCTCGAGGGCCGGGTTCCCTGGACCAATTGCGGCGACCTGGAAATGGCGACCAAGAGCGCCCGGCTTCGGGCTTTGGAGAGCGCAGAGCAGCGCCCGGTCGTCCTATTGTCGCCGGCTTGCGCTTCTTTCGATCAATTCGACAACTTCGAAGCCCGCGGTGATGCCTTTAAACGCCTCGTGCATAACCTCCCCGGTCACCATGACGATGCCCCGTACAAATTGGCAAACACGCGACAGTCGCCGGGTTCTGGCGAAGAGGAGGCGGCCTGATGAGTGCGCTGGCCAGGACCGATACGAGCCTCGTCGGGCGTTGGTGGTGGACCGTCGACCGATGGTCCTTAAGCGCCATTGTGCTGCTGTCCCTGTTCGGTGCCCTACTGACGCTAGCCGCCTCGCCTGCGGTCGCCGAGAGAATTGGTCTCGACACCTTCTATTTCGCTAAACGTCAGGCCCTATTCCTGTCGATCGGGCTTCTCATCATGATCGGCGTGTCGTTCCTGTCGCGTAAAGGCGTGCTCCGGTTTTCGGCGATGCTGACAGCCGTCGCTATCGGCTTGATGGTGGCAACGATCTTCTGGGGAACCGAAATCAAGGGTGCAGTTCGCTGGTTGCACCTAAGTGGTGTTTCCATCCAGGCTTCGGAGTTCGTCAAGCCGGGGTTTGCGGTGCTGGCCGCCTGGTTGTTCGCTGCCGGACGCATGGATGACCGGTTCCCGGGCTATACCATCTCGGCCGCGCTTTTCGTGTTGATCGTCTTCCTTTTGTTGTTGCAGCCAGACGTCGGCATGACGCTCGTTGTCTCGGCGCTGTGGGGGTTGCAGTTCTTTATCGCTGGTTTACCGATTCTGCTGGTTAGCATTGTCGCTTTCCTGTTCCTCGGCGGCAGTGTCGCTGCTTATTTTGTCTTTGGTCACGTCCGCACTCGCGTCGATCGTTTCCTCGACCCTGAGCAAAGCGAAGGGTTTCAAGTGGCCCGTGCACTCGATGCGTTTCGTAACGGCGGATGGGCTGGGCGGGGGCCGGGCGAAGGACGGGTCAAGGAGATCCTGCCGGATGCCCACGCCGATTTCATTCTCGCCGTTGCCGGCGAGGAATTCGGGTTGATCGCATGTCTGATCCTCGTCCTTCTGTTCTTGTTCGTCGTGCTAAGAGGAGTAGCCCGGGTCCTCAAGAAAGAAGACTTGTTCGTCCTCCTGGCAGTCAGCGGCCTGCTCGTTCAGTTTGCCATCCAGGCCATCATTAACCTGGCCTCGACCCTCAATTTAATGCCGCCGAAGGGCATGACACTGCCGTTCATCTCCTATGGCGGGTCGTCAACTCTGGCACTCGGCATCGGCATGGGAATGGTCCTCGCCTTGACCCGCGAGCAACCGGGTGGAGAACGCCGATGACCGGGCCTCGCCGTCTTGTCGTCCTTGCTGCCGGTGGAACCGGCGGCCACGTTTTCCCGGCCGACGCCTTGGCCCAGGAACTGGGTCGGCGGGGCTGCGACTTGGCGTTGATTACCGACCGCCGCGGCGGGGTCTACGGTGGCGCCCTCGGCGCTCTCGATACCTATCGAATCCTAGCCGGGGGCATCGCCGGCAAGAACCTGGCGGCCCGTTTGCGAAGCGCACTGGAATTGGCCATCGGCACGTGGCAGGCGAGGGGGCTGCTGCGCCGATTGACGCCGGGAGCCGTCGTCGGTTTTGGCGGCTACGCTTCCGTGCCGACGATGCTGGCCGCCAGGTTCGGCGGGTTTCCGTCGGTGTTGCATGAACAGAATGCCGTGCTCGGACGGGCCAACCGTTTCCTGGCCGGCAAAGTCGGCCGCATCGCCACATGTTTTGCCGAAGTGGTCGGCGTGCCAAGCGAGGCGTCGGCTCGCGTCGTTCAGACAGGAATGCCGGTCCGCCAATCGGTTCGTGAACTGCGTGACCGACCTTATCCCCGAATCGACGGCGACGATGTGCGCCTCATGGTGATCGGCGGATCGCAGGGAGCGCGTGTGCTCAGCGACGTCGTTCCGGAAGCGATTGCCCTGGTATCGCTCGAATTGCGCAGCCGATTGCGGATTGTCCAGCAGTGCCGGCCCGAGGACCTCGATCGGGTCGAGGCCCGTTACCGGCAACTGGGTGTGGCTGTTGAGCTGTCGCATTTTTTCGAAGACGTACCGGAAAAACTCGCCAAGGCTCACTTGGTGATCGGACGCTGCGGGGCATCGACGGTCGCCGAACTGACGGCGATCGGCCGTCCGGCGATCCTAATCCCTTATCCCCACGCCATCGACGATCACCAAGCGAAGAACGCGCACGCCATGGACGAGGCCGGAGCCGGCTGGTTGATCCCGGAGAAAGCGTTCACGCCCGATACGCTGGCTTCCCGCTTGGAAGATCTTTTCGGCCTACCGGCGACCCTCGAAAAGGCCGCAGCCTGTTCGAAGGCGGCGGGCCACCCCGACGCGGTCGAGCGGTTGGCGGACCTGGTCGAGGCGATCCTGCCGTCGAACGGTGCCAACGACGACGACGGGAGGGTCGCGGCATGAGGGCTCTTCCCTTGAACATCGGAAAAATCCACTTTGTCGGCATCGGCGGCATCGGTATGAGCGGTATCGCCGAGGTGCTCCATACGCTTGGCTACAGCGTTCAGGGCAGCGATATCGCCGACAACGCCAATGTGCAGCGATTACGGGACATGGGGATTCCGGTCGCCGTCGGCCATTTTGCCGAAAACCTCGCCGACGCCCAGGTCGTCGTCATTTCAACCGCGGTCAAGGCCGACAACCCGGAGGTCGCAGCGGCTCGTCAGAACCTAATCCCAGTGGTGCGTCGGGCTGAAATGTTAGGCGAACTGATGCGCCTCAAGTGGTCGATCGCCGTCGGTGGCACCCACGGCAAGACGACGACTACATCCTTGGTCGCCGCCATGCTTGATGCGGCCGGACTCGACCCAACGGTCATTAACGGCGGCATCATCAACGCCTGGGGTTCCAACGCGCGGCTCGGAGAAGGGGAATGGATGGTTGCCGAAGCCGACGAGTCGGACGGCACGTTCCTCAAGCTGCCGGCCACTGTCGCCGTGATCACCAATATCGACCCCGAGCACCTGGACCACTACGGTTCATTCGACAAACTGCGCGATGCCTTCGACGCCTTCGTCGAGAACATTCCGTTCTACGGATTCGCAGCGCTCTGCGTCGATCATGCTGAGGTTCAGGCGATGATCCCCAGGGTCTCTGACCGCCGTATCGTCACCTATGGGTTGAGCCCGCAAGCCGACGTCCGGGCCACGGGCGGCTCCTCCGCCGCCGACGGTTCACGCTTCGATGTGGTCCTTTCCGATCGCAAGAGCGGAGAAGAGCGCCTGATCCGCGATATGCACTTGCCGATGGTTGGCGAACACAACGTCCAAAACTCGTTGGCCGCGGTGGCCATCGCTCACGAAATGGGGATCGGCGAAGAGGTCCTTCGCAATGGTTTGGCCGCCTTCGAAGGGGTCAAACGGCGGTTCACCCGCACCGGCGAGGCCGGCGGCATCACCGTGGTCGACGATTACGGGCATCATCCGGTGGAGATTGCCGCCGTGTTGGCGGCCGCACGCCAGGCCACAGAAGGCCGCGTTATTGCCGTCGTTCAACCGCACCGCTACACACGGCTACGTGACCTGTTTGAGGATTTTTGTACCTGTTTCAACGATGCTGACGCCGTCCTGGTCGCCGATGTCTACGCGGCAGGCGAGGAGCCGATCGAAGGGTACCACCGTGACTCCCTCGTCGACGGCCTCCGTCATCACGGCCACCGGGCCGTCGAGCCGCTGGAAACGCCCGATACCCTAGCCCGCGAGATCGCCGACATCGCCCATTCGGGCGACCTCGTCGTATGCCTCGGCGCCGGCAATATTACCCAATGGGCCAATTCATTGCCCGGACAACTGGCGCACCTCATCGGCCCGGCGAAGGAGGCAGCGAATAATGCCGGTTGAACGCGAAACGCCTGCCTTGATCGACCGCATGCCCGCAGTCCGCGGTCGTATGCAGGCCGATGAACCGCTGGCACGGTTTACCTGGTTCAAAGTGGGCGGTCCCGCGGAAGTCCTGTTCCGCCCGGCCGACGAAGGCGACCTGGCGTTATTTCTCGCAAACGTCCCCGCCGACGTCGCGGTGACGGTCATCGGCAACGCCTCGAACCTGTTGATCCGTGACGGCGGGATCCGTGGTGTGGTCATACGCCTCGGCAAGGCCTTTTCGAATGTGGCAATAGACGGAACCCGTGTTGAAGCCGGCGCCGGGGCCGCCGGACTGGTCGTTGCCCGTGCCGCCCGTGACGCCGGCATCGGCGACCTCGAGTTCCTGGCTGGTATCCCGGGAACCATAGGCGGGGCCATACGCATGAACGCTGGTGCCTACGATCGGGAAACCGAGGAAGTTTGCCGATTGGCGCGTTTTGTTGATCGTGGCGGGCAGATTCACGAATTGCCCAACGCCGACATAGGGTTCGAATACCGTCAGTCTGCAATCGATAGCCACTGGATCACGGTGTCGGCGACCTTCGAGGGCCGCCGTGAGGACCCGGCCGTTGTTGGTGCGCGCATGGACGATATCCAAAGAAAACGCGACGAGACCCAGCCAGTGCGCACACCGACCGGTGGCTCAACATTCCGCAATCCTTCAGGGCGCAAGACTTGGAGATTGATCGACCAAGCCGGGTGCCGGGGATTGATGCGCGGCGGGGCGCGGGTCTCGGACCTGCACTGCAACTTTCTGGTCAATACAGGAAACGCCACCGCCGCCGATCTGGAAGGCCTGGGAGAAGAGGTGCGCCGGCGTGTTTTCGAGAAAAGCGGCGTCACCCTCGAATGGGAAATCCGGCGGATCGGCGAGGTCGCCGACAGGCATATGCGAGAGGCCGAACGATGACCAAACATGTCGCCGTACTGATGGGCGGATGGTCGGCCGAGCGCGAGGTGTCGCTCGTCTCCGGTGCCGCTGTCGCCAAGGCATTGAAAGATGCCGAATACGATGTCGCCGCGATCGATGTTCAGCGCGACGTCGGCCCCTTGTTGACACGCCTGTATCCGAAACCGGACGCCGTGTTCAACGCACTACACGGCCGTTTCGGCGAGGACGGGTGCATCCAAGGATTGCTCGATATCCTGGGTATTCCCTACACCCATTCGGGCCTGCTGGCATCAGCGTTGGCCATGGACAAGGAAGTCGCGAAACGCATGTTCCAGGCAGCCGGATTGAAAATCGCCGAGCACGTCGTCACGACCAGTGACAAAATCCGCGACGGCAGCGTCATGGAGCCGCCCTTTGTGATCAAGCCGGTCAACGAGGGCTCCAGCGTCGGCGTCCACATCGTCCGCGACGGCGACAACACGCCGATGTTCGCCGAGCCCGGCTGGCCAGTTGGCGACCGGGTCATGGTCGAAAGGTTCATCGAGGGGCGCGAACTCACTGTGGCGGTCATGGGCGACCGGCCTCTGGCCGTAACCGAGATCACCACCCACCGCGGCTTCTACGACTACGACGCCAAATATGCCGACGGCGGGTCCAAGCACGTAATCCCTGCGAACATCGACAAGGCCCTATACGACGAAGCCCTGCAGGCGGCGCTCACGGCCCACCAAGTGCTGGGTTGCCGCGGCGTATCGCGGGCCGATTTACGGTACAACGGCAACGACCTCATCATCCTCGAGGTCAATACGCAACCGGGCATGACTCCGACCTCCCTGGTGCCCGAACAGGCCGCACACGCCGGCCTAACGTTCCAGGACCTGGTTTCCTGGATGGTCGAAAACGCGGAGTGTGACCAATGAAGTGGTTGAAACGCAAAGTTCCCAAGAAAAAGGCAAAACATAAACTCGGCAAACCCCGGCGCCGCGCCGGATCGATCTGGCGGGGACGCGGGTTTTCGAGCGCCATGGTGGCCGTGATGATTGGCCTATTACTGGGCGGCGTCTGGTGGAGTCATTCGTCGGGCGCACTCAACCGAGCCGCCGATAGTCTGAAATGGCGGGCCATCGCTGTTTCGGCGGAGGCCGGTTTCCGGGTCAAGGAGATCCTCGTTGTCGGGCGCAAGGAAACGTCTCAGGAGGATCTGCGCAAGGCCATCCGTTTGGCGCGAGGCGCGCCCATCCTGGCCTTCGATCTCGACGCAGCGAAACGCCGTGTTGAGTCTTTGCCTTGGGTCCGTGAAGCGACCGTCGAGCGGATGCTTCCAAGCACGGTACTGTTGACGATCGAGGAGCGCCAACCCGTCGCCTTGTGGCAGCACAAAGAACAGTTCCATCTCATTGACGAAAGCGGCGCCGTGATCCTGCGCAAGGGCTTGGAACGCTTCAGCGATCTTCTCGTCGTCGTCGGCGAAGGGGCCCCTGACCGGGCTTCCGACCTGATCGAGACACTCAGCACTCAACCGGAGCTCATGCATCTAGTTAAGGCCGCCGTCTGGGTCGGCGGCAGGCGTTGGAACGTAAGGCTCGTCGGCGACGTCGACGTCCGGCTACCGGAAAAGAACGCCGGAGAGGCTTGGATGCGTCTGGCCGAATACGAGAAGGTCCATAACGTCCTCGAAAAGGACGTCCAGATCCTCGACCTCCGGATTCCGGACCGGTTGATCGTCAGGAAATCGCCGACCACCAAGAACGTGCAAATACAAAAGGGACAGGAAACCTGATCGGAACCGCAGGTTTTGACCAGGACAAATACGATGAAAAGCGGTGTTAACCATAACAAATCACTGAGCGGCCTGATCGCCGCACTCGATGTCGGCACCACCAAGATTGGTTGCCTGATCGCCAAGCCGTCGACGGACAGGTCGGCGACAGGAATCGCCGGTGCCCGAATCGTCGGGCTCGGACACCACGTTTCGCGAGGTATCCGTTCGGGTACGATCGTCGATATGGAAGCCGTCGAGGCGGCGATCCGCTCAACTGTCGAAGCCGCTGAACAGATGGCCGGTGAGAACATCGAGGCCGTCGTCGTCAATCTGAGTGCCGGAAAACCGAAATCACGCCTGATCACATTCGAGGTATCGATCGCCGGGCACGAAATCGGGGACGCCGACCTCAGGCGTATCCTCGATCCCAGCCACCTGGTTCCCGAATACCGTGATGACGGAGAACTACTGCACACCATTCCGGTCGGCTACAGCATCGACGGGAACCGGGGTGTCCGCGACCCCAGGGGCATGTATGGCGACCGTCTCGGCGTCAACATGCATACGATCAGCGCACGTAGCGGACCGATCCGCAACCTGGATACCGCGATCGCCCGTTGCCACCTTAGCGTCCAGGGTGTCGTCGTCTCTTCCTACGCGTCGGCGCTCGCCTGTTTGGTCGAAGACGAAAAACAGATGGGCGTCACCTGTATCGACATGGGCGGCGGCACAACGTCGATCGCTGTCTATTTCGATGGGGAATTGGTCCATACAGAAGCGTTGCCGCTCGGCGGCCAGCACATCACCAATGACATCGCCCGCGGCCTGGCAACGCCGCTCGATCATGCCGAACGCATGAAGACGCTCTATGGAAACGCTGTACCGTCTGCCAATGACGACCGGGAAGTCATCAAGGTTCCATTGGTTGGTGAGGAGAACAGCGGCGAAACCAATCAGGTTCCGCGTTCCATGCTGGTCGGAATCATTCGCCCGCGGGCCGAAGAGATCGTTGAGATGGCGCGCGACCGTTTGGCGGCCGCCGGTTTCGACAAGGTCGCCGGCCGTCGCGCTGTCCTGACTGGGGGCGCCAGCCAGTTGCCGGGGATCGCTGAACTGGCGGGCCGTGTTCTCGACAAGCAGGTGCGTATCGGATGTCCCCATCCGATTGAAGGTTTGGCCGAAGCCGCCGCCGGACCGGCATTTTCCACTTGTGTCGGTCTGCTTTTCTATGCCCTCGAACACAAGGAAACGACACCGAGTTCCGCCTACCGCCCGTTGCCGGAAACGCATGGCCGGTTCGGTCGGCTCGGACAGTGGCTAAAGGAGAATTTTTGAGATGACCACAAGATCTCATCTCGAACACGCCGCCGCCGTCAACCGACGGCGGCACACTGAACCTGCGCGCCCAAGGTACCGTCGGGTGCGCTTCGCAACCCGGACGGCCTAAAGCGCAGAAGAAGGAGGTCTTCATGAGTATCAATCTGACCGTTCCGAGTAATACCGAAACTCCGGAACTGAAACCGAGAATTACCGTCGTCGGTGTCGGCGGCGCTGGCGGCAACGCCGTCGACAACATGATCAGGCGCGAGTTGGAAGGCGTTGATTTCATTGTCGCCAACACCGACGCCCAAGCCCTCGTGCAATCCCGGGCTGAGCGCCGCGTCCAGTTGGGAACCCACCTGACTCAGGGACTTGGTGCCGGCGCCCAGCCGGAGATTGGCAAGGCTGCAGCCGAGGAGGCATTGGAGCACCTGCTCGAAGACCTGGATGATGTCCATATGGCATTCATCGCCGCCGGCATGGGCGGCGGAACAGGAACCGGCGCTGCACCGGTCATTGCTCGCGCCGCGCGCGAGGCCGGTATCCTCACGGTCGGTGTCGTCACCAAGCCCTTCCAGTTCGAGGGCACGCACCGCATGCGTTTGGCGGAAGCCGGAATCGAGGAACTGGAGCAGTTTGTCGATACTTTGATCATCATTCCCAACCAGAACCTGTTCCGTGTCGCCAACGAGCACACGACCTTCTCCGATGCCTTCGCCATGGCCGACGAGGTTCTCTATTCAGGTGTGCGCGGCGTAACCGACCTAATCGTTATGCCTGGCCTGATTAATCTCGACTTCGCCGATATTCGCTCCGTAATGGGCGAGATGGGTAAGGCGATGATGGGCACTGGCGAGGCCGAAGGCGAACGCCGGGCGTTGGATGCCGCGGAAGCGGCGATCGCCAACCCACTGCTCGAGGATACCTCAATGAAAGGCGCCAAGGGCGTTCTCATCAACATCACAGGTGGTGAGGACATCACGCTCTTCGAGGTAGATGAAGCGGCGACACGGATACGTGCCGAAGTCGATCAGGAGGCTCATATCATCGTCGGTTCGGCATTCGACCAGGACTTGCAGGGTAAAATGCGGGTTTCCGTCGTCGCTACCGGCATCGATGCCGACGCGGCCCGACTGCCGCAGCCGACCATGCTCAACGTCACCGAGGCCGTGAGCCGGCCCCTAACACCGGCCGTGGATACGGTTTCAACGCCAGTAATCGATGATCCGGTCAGCGAAGTCGTTGCCAAGGAGAAGCCGGCCGAACTACCGATTTCTATGACAACGGAAACGCGGCTGGAAACAATGGGCGAACCCGTTCGGGAACCGGTGATGGAAGCGCCGCCCGAAACGGTCGCCGACGAAGCCAATGCGGCACTTGGGGACATGGCCGTCTCGGAACCAGTCGATGAAGCGGTCGCCGAGGCAGAAGCCGAACCGGTCGCGGACAAACCGTCGGAGCCGGCACCGGAACCGTTGGTTCCCGTAGCCGCGACACCATCGATGGATACGGCTGACGCCTTTATCCCGCCGCAGCCGATGGAGGCCAAAGAACCGGCTTTCACCGACGCTCCCGAGCCGTTTGCAGCGGCGGCGATGACCAATGGCGCTGCGAAAAGCTCTTCAGTGGATGCAAAAACTCCCAATACGTCCCGGCCGAGCCTGTTCGAGCGAGTCACCCGAACGGGGCGCGCCGCCATGGGTTTGACCTCGGCGCCATCACCGGATGAGCCGCTCTCGAACCATAATCAGGTAACCGAAAGTAAACGGTTATCGGGTAGAAAAGAAGTGGTAGCGGCAGTGATGCCGGCGCCGGACTCGCCGCCGGTGGCCGCTGTCGCGGAGCCGGAACCGACACAAGTCGAAATCGCCGAATTGGCGGTCGAACCGGCGCCCAGGGCGCAGGATCCGGAAGACGATCTTCTCGACATTCCTGCATTCTTACGGCGCCAGGCGAACTGACCGAAAAATGGCTAAGGCCTTGATGAAAAAGGTAACAAAACGAAACAAAGAGTGATTTGTTCGTGTCCGGGGATGTTGTTAAACACATCCTCGGACATGAGCATTCCTAACCGCTCGTAGGCGGAAGAAACAAGCACAGTCCAGGGGGACGAAATCGGTAACAACGAATTGCGACGGGGTCATGGGGAAACAGGACGTTAAGACTTCAAAAGAACGGGCCGAAGGTCCGACGGTAGTCCATCAGCGGACCCTGAAACGCCCGGTTAGTTGCAGCGGTCCCGGCCTTCATACGGGTGAGACCGTATCCCTGACACTCCTTCCGGGCGAACCTAATTCCGGAATCGTCTTCAAACGCATCGATATCGAAGAGGGCGACAGTCTGATTCCCGCGTCTTGGGATCGGGTCGTCGATACGCGGTTGTGCACGGTTCTGGGTAACACCGATGGCGTCACCATCGGTACCGTGGAACACCTGATGGCAGCTCTCGCTGGATGCGGTATCGACAATGCCCTGGTCGAAATCGATGGTCCGGAAGTGCCAATCATGGACGGCAGCTCGGCTCTCTTCGTATTCCTCGTCGAGTGCGCCGGTGTTGTCGAACAAAAAGAGGCGCGTCGTATTATTCGTATCTTGAAATCGATTTCCGTCGAAGACGGTGAAGCCAAGGCCTCCTTGAAGCCGGCCGAACGCCTGTCTTTCGACGTCGAGATCGAGTTCAACGGAACCTTGGTTTCGCACCAATCCCTCAATGTCGGGCTGGTCAACGGAACGTTCTGCAAGGAATTGGCCCAGGCCCGGACTTTTGGTTTCCTCCATGAAGTAGAGGCCATGCAGGCTGCCGGTTTGGCCAAGGGCGGGTCCCTCGAGAACGCCATCGTCGTTAGCGGCGATAAGGTTCTCAACGAGGGCGGCCTTCGTTACGACGACGAATTCGTCCGCCATAAGATGCTCGACGCTGTCGGTGATCTGTACCTCGCCGGCGTCTCGATCATGGGAGCCTTTGAGGGCGTCCGCTGCGGACACAAACTCAATAACGCGCTCCTTCGCGAATTGTTCGCGGACGACGAAGCCTGGTGCTACGACACGATTAGCGGCGACGAGGTTGGAGCCGCAGTCGACGGCGGGATTTGGGCTCAGCCGGCTGTCGCCTGACCATTTCACTGCGGTAAGTGTACCTGAAACGAACCCCGCTATGGCGGGGTTTTCCTTTTGTGCAAAAGCGGCCTCAGGGCCTCCGCCCGCAATTGGCCGGCGGCGTGCCGAAGGTTCCTCCAAAGAGCATCCATTGTCTTGCCAGGAGCCGGGCCGGGCGTGGTATACTTTCCGAAACGGTTCCCCGAAAATGACGACGAATACGACAACATCCATGGACGATAGGATCATGACTCCGTTGGCGGTCAGAAGGATTCGAGAGTTTGGAAACCGCTTTATGCCAGGGGCCGTTGTCCTGGTTGTCCTGACGTTGGTGGCCTGCGCATCGAGCAAAAAAGAAGAATATGTCGAGAGACCGGTCGAGGAGTTGTATAACCAGGCCATCGACCTGATGCAGGACGAGGATTATAACAACGCGACGGAGCGGTTCGACGAGGTTGAACGCCAGCACCCCTATTCCGTATGGGCGACCAAGGCGCAGTTGATGGCGGCCTACGCTTACTATCAAGCGAACCGCTACGACGATGCGATCGTCGCGCTTGATCGCTTCATTCAACTGCATCCGGCGAACAAGGACGTCGCTTACGTCTATTATTTGAAGGCGTTGAGCTACTATGAACAGATTTCTGACGTCGCCCGCGACCAAAAGATGACCGAACTGGCCATGGAATCGCTCAACGAGTTGGTCACGCGGTTCCCCGACTCGAAATATGCCAGGGACGCGAAACTGAAACTGGACCTGACATTCGACCATCTGGCTGGCAAAGAGATGGAAATCGGTCGCTACTATCACAACCAGGGTCAGTACTTGGCGGCCATCAATCGCTTCAAGTACGTCATTGCCAATTTCGAAACGACGACTCATGCACCGGAAGCGTTGCACCGTATGGCCGAGGCCTACCATGCACTTGGCCTGAACGAGGAAGCCCGCAAGACAGCCGCCGTGCTGGGGCACAACTTCCCGGGCAGCGAATGGTATATCGATTCCTACGAAATGATCGAAGACAAACCAATCCGACGCGACGATCCGGGAAGCGGCAAGGCTTGGTACGAGTCCCTAAAGTTCTGGTAAGCCGAACGGAGCTTTCACCCCTGAATGCTGACCTGCCTATCCATTAGGGACGTGGTTCTCATCGACCGGCTTGATATCGAGTTGGAAGCGGGCCTCGGCGTATTGACCGGCGAGACCGGGGCCGGAAAATCGATCCTTCTCGATGCCCTTGGGTTAGCGTTAGGCGTCCGCGCCGAATCGCGCCTGGTCCGCTCCGGAGCCGGAAAGTCTGCCGTCACCGCCTCCTTTTCCCTACCCAAAAACCATGGCCTTTGGGCAATGCTCGATGAAAACGGCCTCGGCTACGAAAGCGATGAGATCATCCTCAGGCGCACGTTGACCGATGACGGCCAGTCCAAGGCCTTCGTTAATGATCAACCCGTCAGCGTCGGCTTGCTTTCGCAGATCGGAGACTCGCTTGTTGAAATCCATGGCCAGTTCGAAAGCCAGCGGCTGCTCAATCAATCCTTCCATCGTGTTCTACTCGATTCGTTCGGCAATTTCGACGCGCTCATCGAGGAAACAAGGGGCGCCTTCGAGATTTGGTCGAAAAAGGCTGCGGAGCATCGCCAGGCAGCGGCTGACCTGGAATCGGCGAAACGCGACGAGGAGTTCCTTCGCCATGCCGTCGCAGAACTCCAATCCTTGGCACCTGAACCCGGCGAGGAGACACGACTTGCCGAGCAACGGAACCTTCTGATGCATGCTGAGCAACTGGTTTCCGCTTTGAACGAAGCGCAGCGCGACTTGGACGATGGCGATTCCAAATTGCAACGCGTGGCGAAAACACTGGGCAAGGTCGCCGACAAGGCGCAAGGGGCCTTGAACGGCGCGATCGAGGCCATCGACCGGGCCATCAACGAAACGGCCGACGCGGCCGGTCAGCTCGACCGTTGCCTCGGTGACTTGGATGTCGATCCGGGCTCACTCGATCGGGCCGAGGAGCGCCTCTTTTCCCTTCGCGCGCTGGCCCGCAAACACGGCTGTGCCGTTGATGACCTGGCTGAATTGACCGCCGCCATGACCGCTAAATTGGAAGCGCTCGAGGACGGCAGCGGCCGCTTGGCGGAGCTGGCCAATCAGGAGGCCCTGGCCAAGGGGGCCTTCGTCGCCGTTTCCGGCCGCCTGAGCGGAGAGCGGAAAAAGGCGGCCCAACGCATGGAAACGGGCCTAGCTCACGAGCTGGCGAGTTTGAAGCTGGAGAGGGCGCGTTTCGTCGTTGACATCAACCCCTTGGACGAGGGTGACTGGTCGGCCAACGGATGCGACCGTGTGGCATTTCTTGTTGCCACCAACCCAGGGACGCCGCCGGGGCCCTTGAACAAGATCGCGTCTGGCGGTGAGATGGCGCGGTTCATGTTGGCCTTGAAAGTGGTCCTTGCCGAAGCCGACTCCGTGCCGACGCTTGTCTTCGACGAGGTTGACGCCGGCGTCGGCGGTGCCGTCGCCGCCGCGGTTGGTGAACGACTGACCAGGCTGGCGGAAAACGCACAGGTCCTGGTCGTCACCCATTCGCCGCAGGTGGCTGCGCGCGGCCGCCACCATTGGCGGGTCTCGAAATCGGGAGACGGTGATACCGCCGATGGAAGCGGCACGGACGAGGCGGGCCGCGTCTGGACTCATGTCGACCCCCTGGCCCAAACTGAACGCAAGGAAGAGATCGCCCGTATGCTGGCCGGTGCCACCGTCACCGAAGAGGCCCGCGCCGCGGCCGACAGCCTGCTTGCCGGTGACGCTCCATGAACGACGGCATCAGGGACCTCAACGTCGAGAGGTTGACCGAGATCGATGCTTTGGTCGAGCTAGAGCGCTTGGCCAAGGAAATCGCCGATCACGACCAGGCCTACCACCAAATGGATGCGCCGACGGTTTCGGATGCTGAGTACGATGCACTCCGGCGCCGCAATGAGGCCATAGAAGCGCGCTTCCCGAGCCTTGTACGATCCGACAGCCCGTCGAACCGCGTCGGCGCGCCGGTCGCCGACGGCTTCTCCAAGGTTACCCATGCCAAACCGATGCTGTCGTTAGGCAACGCCTTTTCCGAGGCGGATGTCGCCGAATTCTTCGAGCGGGTGCGCCGCTTCCTCAATCTCGGCGGCGAAGAGCCGATCGAGGTCGTCGGCGAGCCGAAGATCGACGGCCTCTCCGTCAACGTACGCTACGAAGAGGGCCGTTTCGTGCTCGGCGCGACGCGGGGCGACGGGAGCACCGGCGAGAACATCACTGAGAACCTGCGGACCATCATCGGCCTGCCCAAGGAGATCACGGGCAGCGGTGTTCCCGCCGTCCTCGAGGTCCGCGGCGAGGTCTATTTGTCGAAATCCGATTTCCAGGCCCTCAATGCCAGCCAGGAGGAAAGCGGCGGCAAGGTCTTTGCCAATCCGCGCAACGCAGCGGCCGGCAGCCTTCGCCAACTGGATCCAGCGATAACGGCGAGTCGGCCGTTGTCGATCTTCCTCTATTCGGCGGGCGAGATGTCCGAGCCGGTCGGCGACAGCCAATGGGCCTACCTGGAACAGCTTGAATCCTGGGGTTTCCCGGTAAATCCTCTTACGGAATTGTGTCGCTCTGTCGATGAACTGATCGCGCTTCACGAGCGCATCGGCAACGAACGGGCCGCCCTCGACTACGACATCGACGGCATGGTCTATAAGATCAACCGTTTCGATTGGCAGGAGCGCCTGGGCTTCGTCAGCCGGGCGCCGCGCTGGGCGATCGCCCATAAGTTCCCGGCGGAAAAGGCGAGGACCGTGCTCAATAAGATCGACATCCAAGTCGGGCGCACCGGTAGCCTGACCCCGGTCGCCCATCTCGAACCGGTCACCGTCGGCGGCGTCGTCGTTTCGCGGGCGACGTTGCACAACGAAGACGAGATCAAACGCTTGGGCGTGCGAGAGGGCGACACGGTCATTATCCAGAGGGCCGGCGACGTCATCCCTCAGGTGGTTTCGGTGGTTCTCGAAAAACGGTCCGATGGGTCACAACCCTACCGCTTTCCCGCTGCCTGCCCGGAATGCGGCAGCACCGCCGTTCGTGAGGAGGGGGAGGCGGCACGGCGCTGTTCTGGCGGTCTCGTCTGCCCGGCCCAGGCCGTCGAACGGCTCAAGCATTTCGTTTCGCGCGACGCCTTCGACATTGAGGGCCTGGGCGGCAAGCACATTGAGAATTTCTGGGACGACGGCCTTATCAAGACGGCGGCTGATATCTTTAGGCTGGCCGATCGGCGAAGCGAGATCGCTGAACGCGACGGTTGGGGCGGAAAGTCCGTCGATAACCTTCTGGCCGCCTTGGACGACAAGCGGTCCATCGACTTGGCGCGATTCATCTACGCTCTCGGTATCCGTCAGGTCGGACAGGCGACGTCGCGCCTACTGGCCAAACAGTTCGGTTCACTCGACGGTTGGATCGCCGCGATGACGGCGGCCCAAGACCAGGAATCGGATGCCTATCAGGAACTGACAGCCATCGATGGTATCGGACCGTCGGTTGCTGACGACCTGCTGGCCTTTTTTGAGGAACCCCATAACCTTGAGGTCCTGGGTGATCTCGCCGACCTTCTTGACGTGGCGGACTTCGAGGCGCCGGACAGTTCCGGATCGCCAGTTGCCGGCAAAACCGTGGTTTTTACGGGTACCCTCGAAACCATGGGTCGATCGGAAGCCAAGGCCAAGGCTGAATCCCTGGGAGCCAAGGTTTCTGGTTCTGTTTCCAAGAAGACGGACATCGTCGTCGCCGGCCCCGGCGCCGGTTCAAAACGCAAAAAGGCGGAGGACTTGGGCGTGGCCATCCTTTCTGAAGATGAATGGCTCGAATTGATTGGCTGACAACACGTTCACGGGGGAGAGCGGCAATGAGAGAACGTCTGACACCCGACAATTGCCTGCCGACCGATGGCTGCGCCGGCGCCCTGTTGGCCCGGGTTTGGATACCGGGCGGGATCGCCGGGCCGGTGCCCGCCGCTGTGCGCGACAGCGGCGTCCATGATCTTTCGACACTGGCGCCGACGGTCAGTGGGCTCCTGGAAGAGGCCGATGCGGCGCGTCTGGTTAGGGAAGTCGACGCGCCGGTGATCGGCCCCGTGGCGGACCTGCTCGCTGACAGCGATGAGGCGACCCGTAATCCCTCGCGACCCTATTTTTTGGCGCCCTGCGACCTGCAGGCACTGAAGGCGGCCGGTGTGACCTTCGCCGAAAGCATGCTGGAGCGGGTCATCAGGAACGCGCCAAGGGCGACCCGGCCAAGGCGGACGAAATTCGCGGGTCGCTTCACGACATCATTGGCGTCGACCTTTCCGAGATCGAGCCCGGATCGGATGATGCCCAGCGCCTGAAAGACGAGCTAATCGACAGGGGCTATTGGTCCCAGTACCTGGAGGTGGCCATCGGTCCCGACGCCGAGGTCTTTACCAAGTTGCAACCGATGTCGGCGCTCGGCATCGGTGCGGCCGTCGGGCTGCATCCGGGTTCGACCTGGAACAACCCGGAACCGGAGGTCGCGCTCGCCGTCAAATCCACCGGCACCATCGTCGGCGCCACGCTCGCCAACGACGTTAATCTCCGGGATTTCGAAGGGCGCAGTGCGCTGCTGCTCGGCAAGGCCAAGGACAACAACGGATCCTGCGGCTTGGGGCCGTTCCTGCGGCTCTTCGACGACACCTTCTCGCTCGACGACGTTCGCTCCAGCGAGATCACCATGGCCGTCGAGGGGCCAGACGAGTACCGCCTGGACGGGGCCAGTTCCATGTCGAAGATCAGCCGGGACCCGGCCGATATCGTCGCCCAGACCATCGGTTCCGTCCATCAATACCCGGACGGTCTGATGCTGATGCTGGGCACCATGTTCGCGCCGACCCAGGATCGAAAAACGCCGGGGGCAGGGTTCACCCATGAGATCGGCGACATCGTCAGCGTCCGCACGCCGAGCCTCGGGTGCTTGGTGCAGCGGGTCGATTTGAGCGATCGGATCGCGCCCTGGACCTTCGGTACGCGGGCCCTGATGGAGAACCTCGTGGCGCGCGGTTTGTTGTAGGTCCCGTTTGACCCTCGGAGGCAAAAAAAGAAGGGGGCTTTCGCCCCCGTTTTTGCGTCTCTCCCTGTGAGCCGAAACTCAGTGCAGTTTTTCAGGCAGTTCCTCGATGGCGGTATCGACCAGTTGATCGGCCTTTTTGGCCGCCATCTTTTGTGCCAACAGTTCCCGGGTGGCGTCGAGTGCAATCTCGACGGTCCGTGCCTTAACCTCGTCCAATGCGGCGGCTTCCGCCTGCGCGATCCGGTCCATGGCCAGTTTTTCCCGCCGCGCCACCGTTTCTTCCAGGTGTTTGCGCCCTTGTTCGAGGATACGGGCGGCTTCGATCTTCGCTTGGGCGGCGATGTCTTCGGCTTCCTTGACGGCGTCGCGTTGCTTTTTCTGGTAGGTCGCCAGCAGATCCTGTGCTTCGTCGCGCAGTGCCTCGGCCTCGTCCAGGTCGGCCTTGATCTTGTCGGCCCGCTTGTCCAGCGCCTCGCCGACCTTGCCCGGGACCTTGAGGTAGACCAAAAGGCCGATGAAAGCGACAAACGCCGTGGCGACCCAGAAAGTGGGATCGGTAAACATCGATCGGCCTCCTACGCCCGTGCCTTCATAGCGTTTTCTACGGCCGCAGCCACGTCGCACGCTTCCATCGACTCGCCCAACAGTCTCTCGACAGCCGCTGCCGAGACTTCCTGTGCGACCTCGCGGACATTGTCCATGGCATCGTCGACGGCCTTCGAGATGTTGGCTTCACTTTCCGACAACAGGGCTTTCAGCTTGTTGTTCAGTTCTGCATCGCGTGCCGCCGTTTCTTCCGACAACGTGGCCTGCGCTTCGGCGATCGCCGCATGCGCCGCGGACCGAGCCTCGGAGAGCGATTCTTCATAGGCCTTGATGGCCGCTTCCGCGTCACGCTTGAAGTCGCCTGCCTTGTTTAGGTAGTCGTCGATGCGCTTTTGCCGGGCTTCCAAGGTGTCCGAGATCTTTGGCACGGCGACGCGCCACATGATCAGGAACAGGGGCCCGAAGGTAATCACCAACCAGGCGATCTGGGTCGAATAGGTCGCGATATCCAGTTGCGGCATGGACACTCACCTCATGAACGTCACCCGGCCGGTGGCCGAACGGCCCCGACCGCCGTTGCGAGACGGTCGTGCGTCAACCGAATAGAATGACGAGCGCGATAACCAGCGCGAAAAGCGCGATGGCTTCAACGAGGGCGAAGCCCAGCATCGTCATTGGGAACACAGCGCCTTGCGCCGCTGGGTTGCGCCCAACGGCCTGGATGAAGGACGCGAAGATCGTGCCGATACCGATACCGGAGCCGATGACGCCGATCACGGCCAGGCCAGCGCCCAGGAGCTTGGCAGCTTCGAGTTCCATGGTGAATTCCTTTCCTAAGATCCAGAAAAAGTCCGAGAACGATCCCTTAATGCAGATGCAGGGCGTCGTTCAAATAAAGGCAGGTCAGGATCGTAAATACGAACGCCTGCAGAAACGCGATGACGATTTCAAGGCCGGTCAACGCCACGACGAACAGCCAGGGCGCGGCGCCGGCGGCGCCGAGCGCAACGATGAAGCCGGCGAACACTTTCATCAGCGTGTGGCCGGCCAGCATGTTGGCGAAAAGCCGCACGCTGAGGCTGATCGGACGCGAAAGGTACGAAATGATCTCGATCGGGATCAGCAGCGGCGCCATGTACATGGGCACGCCCGGCGGCATGAAGAATGAGAAGAAATGCAGCTTGTGCTTGGCGATAGCGATCAGCGTCACGCCGATAAAGATAAACAACGCCATCGTAAAGGTGACGATGATATGGCTGGTGAACGTGAAACTATACGGCACCATGCCCCAAAGGTTACCGAACAGCACAAACATGAAGATCGTGAAAATAAACGGGAAATAGGGCCGGCCTTCCGGTCCGACCGTATCCTTCAGCAGGTTGGCGATGAACACGTAGCTCAACTCGGCCATCGATTGCCAGCGCCCGGGTACCAAAGCGCCACGCCGCATGCCGAGCAGCAGAAAAGCGCTGACGCCGACGACGGTAGCGACCATGAACGCAGACGAGTTGGTGAACGAAACGTCGAAATTCCCCAATTCGACGAGGACCCACGTCTTGATCTCGAACTGAGCGAGCGGGCTCTGACCTTCAGCCAATGTCTTTATTCCCCCTAGCGGTCACCGCGGTCGTCCCCGGTATCCGCCTCTCGATCCGTTTTCGTGTAGCCGACGGCATATCCGAAACCGCTGGCCATCCTATAAACGTTTAGGATGCCGGCAGCCCCTCCCAAGATGATAAAAACCAGCATCAACCACGGCCGCGTGCCGAACCATTCATCGAGCCCCCACCCGATGGCCGTTCCGACGGCGACGGCGAAAATTAACTCTACTCCAACCCGGAAAGCAAGACTCAGTGCACTACCTTTTTTCGCCTGTTCCGAGGCCGGTGCACGCGTCGGGTCTATGGGATCGCCGCGTGCCTGGTCCAGACGCGCTTCCAGGTCTTCGAGAGCTCCCTTCTCCGGATCATTCGGCATCAAGTAAATGCCTTATTTCAATAGGTTATCGGTTTTTACGCGATATCGCGCAATTCCTCGGCGCGCTGCAGGTCGACGGAGACCAACTGCGATACGCCGCGTTCCGACATCGTAACACCAAAAAGCCGGTCCATGCGTGCCATGGTCATGCGGTGATGCGTGATGATCAGGAACCGCGTTTTTTGTTCATGCGACATCTCTTCCAGCATCGAACAGAATCGGTCGACATTGGCGTCGTCGAGGGGCGCATCGACCTCGTCCAGCACGCAGATCGGTGCCGGGTTGGTGAGGAACACGCCGAACAACAGCGCCAGGGCCGTCAGCGCTTGTTCGCCGCCCGAAAGCAGCGAAAGGACCTGTAGTTTCTTGCCGGGCGGGCTGGCCATGATCTTGAGACCGGCCTCCAGCGGGTCGTCGGCTTCGGTCAACTGCAGATGCGCCCGTCCGCCCCCGAACAGCCGCACGAAGAGCTCCTGGAAATGGGTGTCGACTTCCTTGAAGGACTCCAACAGGCGGGCCCGGCCTTCCCGATTCAACTCGGCAATACCGCGGCGCAGTTTGTCGATGGCCTGAACCAGGTCCTCGCGCTCTTCGTTGAGCGTGTCGATCTGCTCGATCATCTCCTTGGCCTCTTGCTCAGCCCTGAGATTGACCGGTCCCATGGTCTCGCGCTCGCGGATCAGGCGATCGACCTTGCGCTCCACCGCTTCCAGTTCGGGCGGCGGCGCGTCGGTTTTGAGGCCTGAAATCTCGAACAGTTGGTCCGGGCGGCACTCTAACTTGTCACGGACCCGCTCGGCGATGCTCAGACTCGCCTGCTTGTTCTGCTCGACCGTTCCTTCCATGCGGACCATGCCTTCCCGCGCCCTGGCCAATGCGGCTTCGGCTTCGCGAAGTGCGTGGTCGGCTTCACGTAACGTCGCCTCGGCTTGCGCCAGGCGGTCACCAGCTTCGTTGCGTTTGGCCTCGGCGCTTTCGAGGATCGTCAGCAGTTGTACCTGTTGGGTCTTGATCTCGGCTGGCTTCGATCGTAGCGCCTCGAGTTCAACGCTGAGGGAATGGCGCCGGGTCTCCAGATCCGACAGCTGGGCAGCCGAACCGGCTGCCCGTTCGCGCCAGCCAGTATTTTCTTTCTCGATGTCGGCAAGGCGTTGGCGCCGTTCGCGTGTTTCGCGCTCGATGGCATCGTGGCGGCTTTGACGGGAAAGGAGCTCGGTCCGCTTTTCCGCCAACTCGGCGCGCAACCGGCCGATCTCCGCGCGTTCGTCGGCGGGGTCCGCAATGGTGTCGAGTTCGTGCTTGGTCTCGGTCCTGGCGTCGATCATTTCGTCCAGATCCTGGGCGATGTCACGCCCTGCCTGTTCGAGGCTTTCAGCCCTCGAGGTGAAGGCGGCGATGCGTTCCTTGACCTGTGACGCCTCCTCACGGGCCTGGTCGTACAGGGCGCGTGCCGCCTCTAGGGCGTCGCGACTCGCCCGTTCGGCGCCGCGCGCGTCCTCTTCGCGGGCCCGTGCCTGGTCGCGTTCTCGCCCGGCTGCTGAACTCTGCTCGCGCGCGGCGTCGATTTGCGAGCGGATCTCCTTCAGGAGGTTCCGTTGTTCAAGGCGCGCTGTGGCCGCCGTCGCCGCACCGGCGGTGACCGTGAAGCCGTCCCAGCGCCACAACGCCCCGGAACGGCTGACGACACGCTGGCCCTGACGCAGGGTTGCAGCGGCCATGCGGCCGTGTTCCTCGGTCTCGACGATGCCGATTTGTGCCAGGCGCCGCGTGAGCGCCACCGGTGCATCGACGAGCTCGCTCAAGGGGCGGACGCCGTCGGGCAGGGGATAGCTCTCGGTCAGGGCCGGCAGGGTACGCCAGTGAACGGGCGCGGCTTCGTCGGTCGGCGCCGATAAGTCGTCACCCAGCGCCGTTCCCAAAGCTGTTTCGTATCCGGGCTCCACCTGAACCGCATCGATCAACGGCGGCCACAGGTCGTCGTCGCTTTCGGCAAGGACCTTTGAAAGAGCGCTTTCCTCGGCGCGCAGGCCGGAAAGCGCGGCGTTCGAGTCCTGAAGCCGCACCACCGCGGCATGCGTCCCATCGTGACGGTTGGCGACCGCTGTTTCCGCAGCCTGGCGTTCGTTCTTAGCTGTTTCGAGAGCCGCATTTGCCGCTTCGACGCGCCGCTCCGATTCCTCGACCAAATGGCGTTCCGGTGTCTCGTCCTTGAGCCGTGACAGCTGCTCGGCGATCGACTGACCGCGTTCGTTCAGGCGCTGGCGGCGGTTTTCCAGCTCGCTCAGTCGGTCGGTGAGACCGCGGCGCTTGGCGTCGCTCGCGGCGACCCTTTCCGTCAGGTCCGTCAACGTGGCGTCCAGGCTCTCCACATCCCCGCGCGATGATTCCAAGGCCAGGGTGGCTTCCTCGCGAGACGTCTCTTCGCCTTCCCGCGCGCCCTCGATGGCGGCCTTTTCCTCGGCCAATCGTTTGATGGCGGACATGGCGTCATCGGAAAGCGATCGTTCGCGCTCCACATCGGCGTCGATTTGTCCGAGCCGCTGTTCGGCGGCCTCCGTTTGCTCGACGAGGCGCTCCATCTCCCGGTCCAGGTTCTCTCGGGCCAAGGTCATCCGGTGCAGTTCCGCCGCCGCCGCGGCTTCTTCTTCGCGGAGCGCCGGCAAGGCGGCGGCCTTTTCCGCCTGCAATGTTGCGGCGGTACCAGTTCCGGCTGTGAGTTCGGCAACTTTCTTTTCCGTTTCGGCCAGCGCGTCGCGGCTTTCATTGAGCGCCGTATCGGCCTCGACCCAGCGCAAGTGGAACAACGTCGCTTCGGCCTTGCGGATATGGTCGCTGAGGTTGCGGTAGCGGGTCGCCTGGCGGGATTGCTTTTTCAGGTTCTGTAGCTGGGTATCCAGTGTAACCAGGATATCGTCGAGTCGCTCCAGGTTGTTGTCGGCGGCGCGCAGCCGCAGTTCCGCTTCGTGCCGCCTCGAATGGAGTCCGGTGATGCCGGCCACCTCTTCAAGGAGCGAGCGGCGTTGTTGCGGTTTGGCGTTGATGACCGCACCGATCCGGCCCTGGCTGACCAATGCCGTCGAACGGGCACCGGTCGCCGAATCGGCGAAAAGGAGCTGGACGTCGCGGGCCCTGACCTCGCACCCGTTAACCCTGTAGGTCGAGCCCTTCTCGCGTTCGATGTGCCGGCTCACCTCGAGATCGTCGAACTCGTTGAATTGGGCCGGTGCCGAACGTTCGTTATTATCGAGCGTAAGCACCACCTCGGCGACGTTCCTCGGCGGCCGGTTAGCCGTGCCGCCGAAGATGACGTCGTCCATTTCGGAGCCGCGCATCTGCTTGGCCGAGGTTTCCCCCATCACCCAACGCAGCGCTTCGACGAGGTTCGACTTGCCGCAGCCGTTAGGTCCGACGACGCCGGTCAATCCAAGCTCGATCAACAACTCCGTGTTCTCGACGAATGACTTGAAGCCGGAAAGTCGGATTTTGTTGAACCGCAGCACCCGCGAACGTCTCCCCTAATCCCCGACCGATCAGTTGGCCGCGGCCAATGCCTCGTCGAGGACCTTTTTGAAGTCCGCGTAAGGCAGTCCGCCGGCGATCTTCCGGCCTTCGATCACGAACGATGGCGTCGAATTGATTTCGTGATCCAGTTGCGCAGCCTGGGCTTTTTGCTGGATGCTGTTGAGCAGGGTCTGGTTGGCGATGCAGGCGTCGACGTCGGCAGACGACATGCCGCCGAACCGCGCCGTCTTCTTGAGAGCCTCAAGAGGATTGGGGGCGTGCGACCATTGGTGTTGCGCCTTGAAAAAGATGTCGATCATCGGGAAATACCGTTTCGGACCGGCGCAGCGCGCGATCATGGCGGCGGCAACCGAGGGTGTGCCCAGCGGGAAATCACGGAAGAGGAACTTCACCTTGCCCGTGTCGACATATTCCTTCTTGATCTTCGGGAAGACGTCGAAGTGGAAATTGGCGCAATGAGGACAGCCGAGCGACACGTATTCGATCACGGTCACCTTGGCGTTCGGATCACCGATGATTTTTCCCTCGGTGGCTTCGTCGTCGCTCGCGATGTCGGCCAGTGCCGTTTCCGGAACGGCCAGGACCAGATAAGCGGCCAAGCCCAGAACGCCCAGGACCCCTACTATAAGTCGATACAATTCGGTCTCCCTAACACAAGATGTTGGTGAATATAGAATCGGCGGATCGCATGAGTCGAATCCTTTTGGCGAGTTATCCACACGATTCTGCGCGATGAAAAACTGCCGGAACGAACCGACATAAGGCCAATAAAATAAGCGTTACCGCGGCTTCCGCACCGTCATGGCGCGGCCGAGGCCGTCGAGGGCGGTCCTGATATCGTCGTCTTTGACGCCGGACAGCTGGTCTTCAAGTGCTGTTTCCTCCTCGCGCGTCAAGTTTCGGCGCGCGGCGGGCTTGGCCCTGGACGCGGGAACGAGCCCATGGATCAGACGTAGGCGCGCCACAGCCTGATACCCGAAGTAGGTATTGATGCGCTCGACGATGATCGGTTCCGAATGCTGGATTTCCGTTGCCAACGCCGAATTGGAGACCCTTAGCCGTAGCGTCCCGCGAATCCGTTCGCCTTTTTCGTAGGTAATTTTCTCGGGCACGCTGACGCGGGCCAAGGTCTCGCCGGCGATCTCGGGCCAATGGCGGGCAATGGCGCCATCGTTCATGCCTCGCTTTCCGAATACCCGGCCGGTCAACCGATTGACGGCGCGGCCGAGGGCCTCGACGCGACTGGTCCGCTTGGCGCGTTGTCTTTTGATCACGGTCGCGGTACCTGGATTTGTGGAACTCGTTCACCATGTTAGGGTCGGCGGTGTGTGCCGGCAACCGAAGCTTCGCAGCCAGGGTTGGATCGTCGTTCGTGGGGTCATCGTTCATCATGTCGAATAACCGATCGCTTTTGCCGGCCGCCCTGCGTCCGAGCCTGCTCGGATGGTATGACCGCCACCGGCGCTCGCTGCCATGGCGGACCGAATCAGGCATTGACCCGAACCCTTATCACGTCTGGCTCAGCGAGATCATGTTGCAACAGACGACGGTAGCGACAGTAAGATCGTATTTTGACGATTTTTTGGCGCGCTGGCCGACAGTCATAGATCTCGCCGGGGCAAACCTCGACGATGTCCTGCACGCTTGGCAAGGGCTCGGTTATTACAGCCGCGCGCGCAACCTACACCGTTGCGCCGGAGTGGTGGCAGGGGAAATGAACGGCCGTTTCCCTGAGCAAGAGAAAGACCTCGCCAAGCTCCCCGGCATCGGCGATTACACCGCCGCCGCCATCGCCGCAATCGCGTTCGGCCGCCCGGTGGTCCCCGTCGACGGAAACGTCAAGCGGGTCATTTCGCGGATGGCCATGCTGGAGACCAGTGGCGGCGCCCTGAAGGCGCGAGTTCAGGATGCTGTTAGCGCCTTGGCGGAAGGCGAGCGGCCGGGCGATTTCGCGCAAGCCCTCATGGACCTGGGCGCAATGGTCTGCCGGCCGCGGACACCCTTGTGCACCTCCTGTCCATGGCAAAGTGATTGTCTCGCCCGACGGGAAGGGCATCCAGAGCGATTTCCGATACGGTCACCCCGCAAGGCGAAGCCGGTCCGGTTCGGGGTCGCCTTTTGGCTTCGCCACCCGGACGGGGCATTCTGGCTACGGCGGCGTCCGGAAAGCGGACTGCTCGGCGGCATGATCGAAGTGCCGTCCACCGACTGGCGCACCGAGACCTGGGACGGCGAGGAAGTTCATGCGCTCGCGCCACGGGCCTCAGCTTGGCGACCATTGGACGGCGAGGTGACCCACACCTTCACCCATTTCCATCTGCGGCTTTCAGTTTGGGCCGGAGAGGCGCAATCGGACGATCTGGCGGACGGCTTCTGGTGCCGACCTCCAAACCTTCAGGATCACGCCTTGCCGACCGTTATGAAAAAGATCGTCCGCCACGCCCTGGATCGATCAGGCGCGTGGCCGGCGGTTCAGTCGTCGTCCGTGAACAACCCCTAACGTCCTGATTGGGTGGCGGATTTCGGCTTTCCCAAGTATTCCGAATTGCAGAAAACCGGGAGTTGTGCCCTTGGTTTCTTGCGATATCG
>Ga0056126_10000041_pt1 | contig 48726 bp, 54 predicted proteins | sample WorMetLIZAISLAND_FD_71117 | JGI IMG/M metagenome (GOLD analysis project Ga0056126, IMG submission 71117) | Marine gutless worms symbiont microbial communities from Max Planck institute for Marine Microbiology, Germany - Inanidrilus manae... ...
CGCCTCCGATATCGCAAGAAACCAAGGGCACAACTCCCGGTTTTCTGCAATTCGGAATACTTGGGAAAGCCGAAATCCGCCACCCAATCAGGACGTTAGGGGTTGTTCACGGACGACTGATGAAAACCACCGCCATTTCGGTGGCGGACAGACGGAAGTGGAGATCAATTTGGCGCCGGGCCAACACACGCTGCTGCTGCTGGGGGATCACAATCACATCCCGCATTCGCCGCCACTGATCTCGCGCAAGATCACGGTGACGGTGAAATAACACGGGAACGGGCCGCCGTCTTCATGCGGCTTCGACCGTCCGGTCCGGTGGGAACCGGACGGTCGCCGTCGTGCCGGCGCCGACCTCACTGTTCAGCGTCAAGGCCCCGCCATGGAGTTCGGTCAAGGATTTACAGATCGGGAGCCCGAGCCCGGTCCCGTCGTGATGACGGACACTGCTCGCGGCGACCTGGCCGAATGGGGCCATCACCTGCACCATATCCTCGGGCGCGATACCGACGCCACTGTCAATGACCCGGATGGCGATACCACCCTGTTCCTCGACGGCGATGTCAACCGCTACGTCACCGCCGGATTCGGTGAATTTGACCGCGTTGGAAAGCAGGTTGAGAACGATCTGTTTTAAGTGCCGTTCGTCTGCAAGCAATGTCGGTAAGATATTCGGTTCCGCGAAACGGACGTTTATTCCGGCCGTGCGTGTATTCCGGCCGTGCGTGCCCTCGGCTCGATCATGGTGACGCAGCTTGCCACAGCTTTTGCGACATCGATGTGGCTGTCCTCGAGGGTCGCCTCGCCGGCTTCGATTTTTGAAATATCGAGAATATCGCTGATGATCTCCAACAGATGCGAACCCGACTGAAAGATTAAACCGGCGTATTCGTCGTATTTCGGGTTACCGAGCGCGCCGAAAGTTCGGTTCATCAGCATGTCGGAAAAGCCGATGATGGAATTGAGCGGTGTGCGAAGCTCATGGCTCATATTAGCCAGAAACTCGGATTTGGCGCGGTTGGCCATTTCCGCCTGTTCCTTGGCGACCAGGATTGCCTGTTGGGCACCGACCTGGTCGCTGATATCGGTCTGAATGCTGACGACACCGCCGCTCGCGGTCTTGCGGTCACGCAAAAGCAACGTCCGTCCATCGCGTAAATTGACGACGAATGAGTCCGGCGGACCCTTGCTCACGTTCTCGCGGCGGTTGACGTAGGCGCCTGCCTGTTCGTCGGGAACGATGACATTGCCGCGCTCGATATCGAGCGCGCCCAGGGCCCGTTGATGAACGCCCGGTTTGGCATCATCTTCGCTGTAACCGTAAAAATCCCGGAACTTGGTGTTGCAGACGACCAGCCGGCCGTCCTTGTCGTAAAGGACAAATCCTTCTGATATCGCCTCCAGCGCCTCACCCAGCACGGTTTCCGAGGCATGCCGGACCGCCTCGGCCCGGTGACGTTCGCGGATCGACTCCCGGCGCGCCGGATGCCAGATGAATACGGCGCCGCCGACGCCACCGGCGGCCGCCAGTGCGGCGACGATACTCCAGGCCAACCACTGTGCCCGTTCCTGGCGGTGCAGGTCGTCATTGGTGGCGGCAAACGCGGCGGCCGGCGACGCGATCGTGCCGAAACTGGCCGAGATCAGGAGAGCGGCAGCAAGGAAACGGAGGCCCATTAACGTCAGGATATTTCTTGTCGTCGGTTATTAAGTCCGTCCCGTACCGGTCGTCGCCGGTCGGGCCGTGTTATTATAGTCGGCTTTCCCGGTATTGCATGCGAAGGTTGGGCGTCCGCCGCCGCCAACGGACCAACTTGAGATATTGCTCAGGGAACGAGCCGGTACCCACCGGGTTCGGTGATCAGGATCTGTGCGTTCGACGGATCCGGTTCGATCTTCTGACGCAGCCGGTAAACGTGGGTCTCGAGGGTGTGGGTTGTCACCGAGGCGTTATAGCCCCAGACCTCGTCCAAGAGAACGTCGCGGCCAACGACCTTGTCGCCGGTCCGGTAGAGGTACTTGAGGATCGCCGTTTCCTTGTCGGTGAGACGCACCTTCTTCTGGTCGTCGTTGTTGACGAGAAGCTTGTTGGCCGGCTGGAAAGTGTAGGGACCGATGGTGAAAACCGCATCGTCGCTGCGTTCGTGCTGGCGGATATGGGCACGCAAACGCGCCAAAAGAACGCCCAGCCGGAACGGCTTGGTGACGTAATCGTTGGCGCCGGCATCAAGGCCCAAAATCGTGTCGGCGTCCGTATCGGCGCCGGTCAGCATGATTATCGGCGACGTCACGCCGTTGCGCCGCATCAGGCGGCAGACTTCGCGGCCGTCCATGTCGGGAAGACCGACGTCGAGAATGATCACATCGAAATAATCCGATTTCGCCAACTCAATGGCTTGCGCACCGTTTTCTGCCCCATCGGTCATGAACTCCTCATGCAGGGCAAGCTGCTCGCGGAGCATTTCGCGCAATGTATCGTCATCGTCGACGATGAGAATCCGTCTACCCGTCGTCATCGGCCATCCGTCCCAACTCAGTCGTGTTCTTCTGCCCCAATGAAACCGATCGCCCCATCGGCGGCGCCGGGTCGCTCTTTGACGCGCGATCGGCCAGCCCAAAGTGTGGTGGTAACCGGGTTTATCGTATAATAAAGCGCAGTCGACCGGCCAGGAACAGGTTAATTATGTCCGAGAGCCCGAATCGGTTCGAGCTTCTTTCGATCCCGACAACCCGCCAGCCGGTGTCGCTGCTCTCGGTCGACCGTGCTGTCTCCGATTTGAGAAGGGGCCTATTCGTCGTCATCCAGGGTGCCGGGGGAAGCGCCGTTCTGGCCCAGGCAGCAGAAGGTGCCAGCGAACAAAGTCTCGACCAGTTGTCCCGCACGGCGGGCAGTTCTCCGACGCTTTCGATCACCGGGCGGCGGGCCGCCGTATTGGAGCTTGCCAGGCCCATCGGCAAGGTGGTGACGCTCAGCACCACGCCGCCGTTGTCGGCGGCCGGTGTCTACGAGCTTTCCGACCCCCTCGTCGATAGGGTGCCGAGTGCGCTCAGCATCGAGGTCGAGGAAACGGAGACCTACGATTGCGAAAATGCCGCCGTGTCTTTGGCCAAGATCGCGCGCTTGTTGCCGGCCGTTGTGACCGCCGCGATCATCGACAACGAGGCCGAGGACCTGGCCGCCTGGGCGGCGAGGCATGATCTCTTGCTGGTCGACGCCGGCGATATCTTTCAGTACGAAAACGTCGCCGCGCGGACACTTCGAAAGGTCAGCGAGGCCCGGGTGCCGCTCGCCGACGCCGAACAGACCCGCATCATCGCCTTTCGGCCGCTCGACGGCGGTCTCGAACATCTGGCCATTATGATCGGTGAGTCTGACCCGGCAAAACCGGTGCTCGTGCGTTTGCATTCCGAGTGTTTCACCGGCGACCTATTGGGCAGCCTGCGCTGTGACTGCGGCGACCAGCTGCGCGGCGCCATCGATGAGATTTCCGCCGAGGGAGCCGGTGTGCTTCTCTATTTGGCCCAGGAAGGGCGGGGGATCGGCCTGGTCAACAAACTGCGTGCCTACGAACTACAGGATCGGGGTTTCGATACCCTGGACGCCAACGACCAACTCGGCTTCGATGCCGACGAACGTGTCTATTTGCCGGCGGCGCGGATGCTGCGTCAGCTCGGTTTCGCATCGGTTCGACTGCTGACCAACAATCCGGAGAAGGTCGAGGCCCTCAGCATGTGCGGTGTCACCGTGGTTGAGCGGGTCGCCCATACCTTTCCGGCGAACAAGCACAACGAAATGTACCTGCAAACCAAGAAAGCCAAGGGTGGACACTTGATCTGACGCCTCGGCGGTTTCCGGCGGCGCCGGAAATACATCGGGCCACCGTGTTCAGGAATGGCCTTCATCAATCGGTCTTAAGACCGTAATAGTTCGCGGAATCGTTTTGGATTGAGAAATCGGTTTGAGGCCAAAAGGGAGGCTGCATGACAACCAAACACATCGTCAAATCCTTCGATGACGAACTCAAGGCCCTACGCGGTATCATCACCGAGATGGGTAGGCTCGTTGGCGGCGAACTGCAGGCGGCGCTCGACGCCCTGGCCAATCGAGACGCCGACACGGCGGCGGCGACGGTGACCGACGAGGTGGTCAACCAATGAGAACACGATACCGAGGAATTGGCGGACCGGATGATCGCCACCCGCTAGCCAATAGCCGACGACCTGCGCGCCATCATCGCCGGCCTGCATGCCTCCGGTGATATGAAGCGGGTCGGCGACCTGGCCACGGACGTCGCCGAATAAGTGATCTTCATGGCATCGGGGCGGATTCCGAAAGACGATCGCATGAAAGCCGACGACAGCTTTTTCGTTGCGCAACCAGATGGATAAGCTGGTGGGGTGGCCTTATCCGCCCTCGACCCGGCTTAGGAAGGCCACTTCATCCGGGTTCGACGGATCGGTCATGGCACGAATACGTTTCACCAGGGTGTTGCGGCTCTCCACCAGATGAAGATTGGCGAGGATTTCATCGAGATCGGCTGGCGCTTGAAACTCCTGCATGATGAACCGGGTGTCGCGGTCGGAAAGGCAGAGGGTGCCAAGTTGCACCAGAACGCGATCGCGCTCGGAAAGGTCGACCCGGCCGTCGGCGGCGGCAAAGGCGATCATGGCGCGGACGATTAGTTTGTTGTCATCATCCAGTTTCTCAGTCTCGCTGAACCGGCGGGGCACCTTCGCTTGCGGTTTCGTCTCCCGGCGGAAATCTTGCATCATGAAGGATAGGGCCTTGAAAATGTCGAGCATGGTTGCCTCGGTCTGCGGCCATGATTCCCGGAATTGGTTTCACCGTAATCGACGGCCCGATATCGCCGGTGTGGGTTCGTTGAGGTCGGATTTTGGCATGCGGCCCGGTCCTCGGTAAACTAGTCTGATGCCATGACGGACCGAACAGACCCTCAAGCCGGCGCGATCGATCAACCAGACGAACCCGGTCCCGCGGGATTTATGGAACGCGCCGAATCCATGCGGCACGACGCCACAACAAGCGGCGATCAGGCTTTTGGTGCGGTAATTGTCAAAGATGGGCGAATCGTTGGCCAGGCGCCGAGCCGCGTCGTCGTCAATACCGACCCCACCGGCCATGCCGAGATGGAGGCCATCCGCGACGCCAGCCACCGTCTCGGTCGAGCCGATCTTTCCGGTTGCGAAATGTATTCGACGTCGCGCCCCTGTGCCATGTGTGAAACGGCGGCTTACTGGGCCGGCATCAGCGGCTTGTACTATGGTTCCGACGTTACAAGCGGGGGCCGCCCCCGCTACCGATCATGTTGAACCGACGCCGGCTGTTGATCGGGGCCGGGCTGACGATCCTTGCCGGCCGGGTTAGCAAGGCCGACCGGGCTGTCGCCGGAAGCGGGCCTGCGGGCGGTTTCCGGCCCCTGCATGCGAGACCGACGGGCGACGAGGTCTTCATGGCCCGGGCCCTCGAATTGGCCCGACACGGCGCCGCGCGCGGCGACGGCACTCCCTATGGCGCCGTTATCGTCCGCGCCGGCGCGATCGTCGGCGAGGGCTGGAACCGCAGCTATCTGCGTAATGACGCCACCGCCCATGCCGAGACGGAGGCCATCCGCGATTCCGCGCGACGGCTCGGAACCCGTGATCTTGGCGACTGCGTGCTCTACACCAATGGCGGGCGGCCTTGCCCGATGTGCGAAACGGCGGCCTATTGGGCCGGAATCCGAAACCTGAAATTGGAAGGCCCGGATCATGCCGTCATAAACGCCGGGGCGCCGATCTACGGCGGCTGTTGATTCGATCCGGCTGCAGAAGCCCGAAATAAAGGGTGAACCCTGCCGGCGGGAGAGCCCGGAATCAATGACCAGGCGGCCCGGAAGAACTTTCCGCGCCGCAGAATACCGTTGACGCATTGATTTGATATCCCACTGAAATAAAAGAATAAATAGTTGGCACGGGCCTTGCGTCTTCAAACATGAAAAAACACAGAACGGGAACCCAGACAATGACCTCAGTTCACGAAGCAACGGCGGCCTGGCGTATGCCGATCGCCTATGCGCCGGGCGAAACAGTAAAAATGGCCGAGGCCGCATCGACGGCAGGGTCAACGCCAAGATTGGCGGATAACGCGTCGAACATTGCCGCGGATGACGGTTTCAAACTCTTCGGGAACGACGGTCCCTCCTTCGGCGACCTAATCGACGTGATCAATCCCCTTCAGCACATCCCCCTGGTCGGTTCACTCTACCGGGAGATTACCGGAGACACGCTCGATCACGCCCCGAAGGTTGCCGGCAACACTCTCTATTTCGGGCCCATCGGCGCCTTGACCTCGGTCGTCGATGTCTTCGTCGAGGAAACGACGGGCAAGGACGTCGGTGGTCATGTGATGACCGTTCTCGACGAAGACCGCGAGGAAAATGGCCTAGCCGGCCGTTCGACCGTTCCCGCCGACGTCGGCAGCGGCGGCAGCGGCGCGGACCCGTCTACCCTGTCCGGCGCCACTGCGGCCGTCGACCCGATTACGGCCTGGGCGGCAGCGGAAATGGGATATCGCCGGGCCGAGGCCTTAAAACAGGGGCTCGAACCCCCGAAGCGCGTCTATGATTCCCTGGTCGTGACTCATGCGGTCCCGCCGCAAACGGAGACGGCCCGCACCGAGCTGGCGATGGACCAATCGCCGTTGCTTGGCCCGGAATGGGCAATCCTCGACCGACCGATCCCTGAGCGGCCGCGACCGGCCATGGAATCGGTCGTCGCCGGCGACGACCGTGGGCGTAGCCATGACGGTTTCGAGCCTGTAAACGCGCCGGCGCCGGCGGCCGCGGTCCCGCACGATGATCCGGTCATGGCATGGGCGGCAGCGGAAACCGCCTATAACGCCGGGCCAACAGCAGCCCGGACAATGTCCGAAAACACTTCAATTTCCGCCGCACCGGCAGAAGGCGGCGGCTGGTTTTCGAGCGTGATGCTCGACGCTCTCGACAAGTACCACCCGGACCCGGCGGCAGCCGTGAGACCGGCAAATACCGATCGGGCCAGGGTGAACTGAGTGATATGGGATTGAGCCACCGGGAGATGTCATGGATCTCATCGTACTGCCCATCGGCGTCGTTCGTTTCGACGGGGCTTTCTACCGTTGCGCACTCGGCAGAAACGGCACATCGACGGTGAAACGCGAGGGCGACGGCACAACACCGGTCGGACGGTTTCCGCTCCGCCGGCTCTGGTACCGTCCCGATCGCATCGGCCGGCCACGGACCGGGCTGCCGGTTCAACCGATCGAGGAAGACGACGGCTGGTGCGACGACCCGGCCGACCTATGCTACAACATGGCGGTCAAGCGGCCCTATAGCGCCAGCCATGAGGTCCTGTGGCGCGAAGACCCGCTTTATGACCTGTTCGTCGAGATCGGGTATAACGACGACCCGGTGGTCGCCGGGCGCGGCAGCGCCATTTTCATTCATGTCGCGCAGCCTCGCTTTGAACCCACCGAGGGCTGCGTGGCGCTCCGTGTTGATCACCTGTTGGCGGTCCTCGAAACGGTCGCGCCCGAGACCTGCATCGACATCAAAGAACCGCCCGCTTAGGGATCGATACTCTAGGCACCGCCCCTATAGGGCGGTCGTTCCCCGAAGATCGCCGTACCGACACGCACGCTGGTCGCGCCGAAGCGAATCGCCGTTTCGTAATCGGCGCTCATGCCCATGCTCAGGCATTCAAGGCCATGGCGGCGGGCGATTTCCCGAAGCAGGGCGAAATGCAGGGACGGTTCATCGTCTATGGGCGGAATGCACATCAAACCGACGACGGGCAGTCCGAGGTCCTTCCGGCAGGCCTCGATGAAGGCGTCGGCGTCGGCCGGCAGGACGCCGGCCTTCTGGTCTTCTTCGCCGGTATTGATCTGGATGAGACAATCGGGACGCCGGCCCGTCTCGTCCATGACCCGGGCCAACTGCGTGGCCAATTTCCGGCGGTCCAGCGTCTCGATGGTATCGAACAGTTCGACGGCGCGCCTGGCCTTGTTGCGCTGCAGGGGCCCAATGAGGTGCAGGTGGGCATCGGGATAGCGGTCCTTGAGATCAGGCCATTTGTCGATCGCCTCCTGCACGCGGTTCTCGCCAAAAACACGGTGGCCGGCTTCGAACGCTGGAACAATCCGCTCGACCCCGTGGGGTTTACTCACGGCGACCAGCGTGATATCCGCCTCGGACCGGCCGTCCGCGCGGGCAGCGGCGGCGATTTTTGCCATGACATCGGCGAGGTTTTGGGCGACGTCTGTCATGTCCGGTGTCCTGAAGGATCGTCCAGATGGATGTCTAGGCCCCCGTCGGGAGCAGTTTGACGCATGAACCTAACAGACCTGTCAGTCAGGCTCAATTTCCCCGGGTGCCGGACCGGCGGACTACCGAGACTGATTGCCATGACCGACCCGGAGCGGGACGCCGACCCGGTCACCTTGGCTGGCCGGTTGCCGGCCGGGGCGGCGCTGATATTTCGCCATTACGGAGAGCCGGACCGCGACCGCCTGGCCGGTGAGGCGGCGGCAGTGGCCCATCGGCGTGGCGTTTATTTTCTGGTCGCCGATGATGTCTACCTGGCTTGGCGGATCGGGGCCGACGGCGTGCATTTCCCGGAATATCGGGTTCGGCGTCGGGACCGCCGGGTTTGGTCTGCCGTGCGCCGGTTTCCGCTGGTGACGGCTGCCGCGCATTCCCGGCAGGCCGCATTGGCAGCCGAAAGGGTCGGCGTTGATGCTGTGGTCTTGTCGCCGGTGTTCCCGACGCCCAGTCACCCTGACCGACCGGTGTTGGGACCGCATCGCTTCGCTGGCGCGATTCGGGGTTTGACGATACCTGTCTACGCCCTAGGTGGGGTGAAGACGCGTGAGGCCAGGCGCGTGGCCGCAGCCGGGGCGTACGGTCTTGCGGGAATTGGCCTTTTCTCGGTCGGTTGAAACAAGTAGGACTCTAGAAACGATAGTCCGATTGGTCTATTTATAGAGTTCTGGGGCGCGGCGCGGCCGCGTCCGGTTCTCCGTGTACTGGGAAATCGAACGACGATGAAGGTGCTCGCAAGTCGAATCGTATTGGCGGCCGGTTTGGTGGTCGGTCTCATGCTTGGGGCATGTGAAAACTACGAACCGCAGGCAGTCGAGAAAGTCAATCCGAAAGAGGCCGGCGTTTGGGACGACTACGAAAACCGGGATACCATTTTCGGAAAGGGCGGACTGAAACTTTTCGGCGACGACCCGCCGCCTGAAGGGGGTGGCAACCTCGGCGTCAACAGTTTTCTGTGGCGGGCGTCACTTGATACGATCTCGTTTATGCCCGTGAATTCCGCCGATCCTTTCGGCGGAGTGATTATTACCGACTGGCACTCCGCGACCGAATCACCGAACGAACGGTTTAAACTCAACGTCTACATTCTCGGGCGGACGCTGCGCGCCGATGGGGTGCGGGTCGCGCTGTTTCGTCAGGTCCGTGATGCCGGCGGCGGGTGGCGGGATGCGGCGGTCCCCGAGGCGGCCTCGACCCAGATCGAAGACTCCATACTAACCCGGGCCCGCCAAATTAGAAGCGCAACACTGGTCAAACAGGAAAACTGAAGGCCGGGCGGACGGCCACGGTCGAAACTGCGGTTCTAGGAAAAATCGGTCTTGAACGGCGGGGCGCCAATGAGTACCCATCACAGACACCAGTAGATGGAATCCGGGATCTTTCGGCTCATGGCGCGATACAATTTCAAGGAAACGGAAGCCCGCTGGCAGCGGGCTTGGGAGGACGGCGGGTGCTTCGCAGTCGGTGAGGATTCAGACCGCCCGAAATACTATGTGCTCGAGATGTTTCCCTATCCTTCCGGGCGTATCCACATGGGTCATGTCCGTAACTACACCCTCGGTGATCTCGTAGCACGCTACAAGAAGGCGCGCGGCTTCAACGTACTTCACCCCATGGGTTGGGACGCCTTCGGCCTGCCGGCGGAAAACGCGGCGATAGAGAACAAGGTTCATCCCGCCAAATGGACGCGCGAAAACATCGCAACCATGCGCCGCCAGCTTAAGACCATGGGGCTTTCCTATGATTGGTCCCGAGAGCTCGCGACCTGCGAACCGGACTACTACCGCCATGAACAGAAGATGTTTCTCGACTTCCTCGAGAACGGTCTCGTCTACCGCAAGGCATCCTGGGTTAACTGGGATCCGGTGGAGAACACCGTCCTTGCCAATGAGCAAGTCATCGACGGTCGGGGTTGGCGTTCGGGCGCCCTGGTCGAGAAAAGGGAACTGTCCCAGTGGTTCCTGAAAATCACCGCATTTGCCCAGGAACTGCTTGACGATCTTGAGACGTTGGAGCGGTGGCCCGAGAAAGTTCGTATCATGCAGGAGAACTGGATCGGACGATCGGAAGGGGCTCACATCGTCTTCGATCTGCCCGGGCGCGAGAACACTCTCGAGGTCTACACAACCCGCCCCGATACCCTTTTCGGTGCGACTTTTTGCGCTCTGTCGGCCAATCACCCGTTGTCATTGGAGCTCGCCGAAAACGACCCAGGGCTTTCGGCGTTCGTTGCTGAATGCAACCGGCTGGGGACCAGCGAAGCGGCCATCGAAACGGCCGAGAAACTCGGTTACGACACGGGGGTGACCTGCACCCATCCGCTGCTCGGGGATAAGAAACTCCCGGTGTTCGTGGCCAATTTCGTTTTGATGGAATATGGCACCGGCGCCATCTTCGGCTGCCCGGGACATGATCAGCGAGACCTTGATTTCGCCCGCAAATATGGTGTCGACGTGATCCCGGTCGTCGCACCGCGTGACGTTGACCCGGCCGGCTTCACCATCGGTGATGAAGCCTATGTGGGCGACGGTGTCATGATCAATTCGCAGTTTCTCGACGGCATGGACGTCCCGGCCGCCAAAGCACGGATCGTCGACGAGTTCGAAAAGATCGGTGCCGGTACACGGGCTGTCAACTATCGTCTGCGCGACTGGGGTGTTTCACGGCAGCGGTACTGGGGCTGTCCGATACCGGTGGTGCATTGCGCAGACTGCGGCATCGTGCCTGTTCCCGAAAACGACCTGCCTGTTGTCCTGCCGGAAGATGTGGATCTTGAAGCGGCCGGCAACCCGCTCGATCAGCATCCGACGTGGAAACACGTCGATTGCCCGAAATGCGGCAAGGCGGCCGAGCGCGACACGGATACCTTCGACACTTTTTATGAGAGCTCGTGGTATTTCGCGCGCTTCTGTTCGCTGGCCCCCGATCAGGCCTTCACCCGCCAAGCCGTCGACTACTGGCTGCCTGTCGATCAATACATCGGCGGCATCGAACACGCCGTCCTGCACCTTCTTTACTCCCGGTTTTTCACGCGGGCCCTCAAGAAATGCGGCTACCTGGACCTCGATGAACCATTTGCCGGCCTGATGACGCAAGGCATGATTTGTCACGTGACGTTTCAGGACGAAAAAGGCGCCTGGCTGCTTCCCGACGAGGTGGAACGGCAGGGCGAAGAGGGGTTTGTCGCGGTCAATACCGGCAAACCGGTAACCGCCGGCCGTTCGGAGAAGATGAGCAAGTCGAAAAAAAATGTCGTTGATCCGGAGGCGATCATCGACGCCTACGGGGCCGACACGGCTCGCCTTTTCATGTTGTCGGATAGCCCTCCCGACCGCGACCTCGACTGGACCGAATCGGGCATCGAAGGGGCCTGGCGGTACGTCAACAGGCTGTGGCGAATGGTCGATGAGCCGGCGATCGATTTGCCCGAAAAGGGGGCCCCCAAACCGGAAAGCTTGGGCACCGACGCCGACGCCGTTCACCGCTTCACCCACAAGACCATCGCCGCCGTCACCGACGACCTTGAGCGGTTCCACTTCAACAAGGCTGTCGCCCGCGTCCGCGAGTTGACCAATGAGCTCGATAACCTTGACGCCGATGAAGCCGGAGCGGCGTGGGTTCTGCGCGACGGCCTAGAGACCTTGGTCCGGCTCATCGGTCCGATGATGCCGCATCTCGGCGAAGAAATGTGGCGCCGCCTAGGACACCAGGAACTCCTGGCGGCGACCCCCTGGCCCGAGCACGAGGACAGCTTGCTGGTCGACGAAATTGTCACCGTCGCGATTCAGGTCAACGGCAAGTTGCGCGGAACGGTCGAAGTGGTGAAGGACTGCGCCAACGAGGAGGTCGAAAAGGCTGCCTTGGTGGTTGATAATGTCATTGCCGCTATGGGCGGCAGGGATCCGAGGAAGGTGATCGTTGTTCCGAACCGCATCGTCAATGTCGTCGTTTAAGACCATCATATGCCTCCTGTTCGTCGGCCTTCTCGCCGGCTGCGGGTTCCGCCCGCTTTACGGAGAAACCAGCCAGTTCGACGTGATCCAGGAGTTTTCGGAGATTCAGGTCGCGCCGATCAAGGACCGGATCGGGCAGCAGCTTAAAAACGAAATCGAGTTGCTCCTTCATTCCAGGGGCAAGGCGGTGAAACCGCGATACCGTCTTTCGGCAGAGCTCAACGAATCCAAAAGCTCACTCGCTGTCAAAAAGAGCGCGATTGCAACCCGAGCGAATTTACGTTTGGTAAGCCGCTTTCGTCTGCGCGGTGTGGCGACGGGTGCCGCCATTGACGAGTGGACCAACCAGATTACGGTCAGCTACAACATCCTCGATTCCGAATTCGCCACGCTGATGGCCGAAAAGGATGCCCGCAAACGGGCCGTTCAGGAACTGGCCCAGGAAGCGCGTGTGACGCTCGGCGCGGTCTTGAGTGCCGAAGAGAAACGGGTGCGGTGAAACTTTCCAGCGGAGAATTGCAGAACCTTCTGAAGGCGGCTAAGCCGTCCTGTTCCAATTTTCTCTTTTTCGGACCCGATGCTGGGCAGGTTCGTGAGTTATCCAAGTCCTTTGCGTCGAAATTCGTGTCGGATCCGGATGATCCATTCACTGTGAACCGGTTGACGGGCCCACAAATCATAGCGGACGGAGCCGTCGTTCACGATGCAGCGTTTTCCTTGGCGTTGACCGGCGGCGATTGTGTCGTTGTCGTCAGCGACGGATCCGATGCCATTGCGCCTGTTCTCGAGGGTGTGTTTTCCTCGACCTCTCCGGGCTGGCCGATAATCGTTGAAGCCGGTGAGTTGGCCCCGAGATCAAAACTCCGTAAGTTGTTTGAGAGCCGAGAGGATACAGCGGCGTTCGGATGTTACAGCGAAGAGGGCCGCAATCTGGACCGCGTCATTACCGGTATGTGTGAAGAGTTTGGGCTTTCCATAGCGTCCGATGCGCTGGCGCTTCTGGCGTCCAATCTTGGCGGCGATCGGATGGTGGTCCGGCGCGAGGTCGAAAAACTCTGCTTGTTCGCGCTCGATGGATCGGAGGGTTCAGGGCGGATCGAATTCGACCACGTCCGGATGTGTGTGGGTGATTCCCGGGCATCCTCGGTCGACGCTATCGTCGATGCGGTCGGAGAGGGCCGCCAAAAGGTGTTGGGAGAGGTTCTCGACAAAGCGTTTTCTGAAGGCCTATCTTCGATCGCCGTGATCCGCGCCGTGCAAAAACACTTTCAACGTCTTCAGAAGGTGAACGCATTCGTCGCCCGGGGCACGACCAACGAACGGGCATTGGGGCAATTGCGACCACCCGTGTTCTTCAAGCGAAAAGAGAGTTTCCTGAGGCAGGCGTCGCGCTGGAACAACGAACGTTTGAACTGGGCACTAGGAATTATTACCCAGTGTGAGATTGACTGTAAGTCGACGGGCATGCCCTCGGAATTGCTCTGTAGCCGGGCCCTGATGCGTATCGCTTTCGCGGCCTGATGATTGGCGCGGCGATCCAAAATTCTTACGACCGAGATACAGCCCGGAACCGGCGCGGAAACCGTCAGACGGGCTTTCCATGCAAACGACCGAGGATCTCGTCCAACTGATCGAGGGTCTTGTAGGTCAGGGCGAGTGTTCCGCCGGTACCCTTTGGCGATATGGTGACCCGCACGCCCATGAGATTGGTCAGGTCCCTTTCCAGGGCCAGGGTATCGGCATCCTTGGCGGAGCTTTTCGAGGGCGTCGGTTTCGCCGGTCCACTTTTGGCCAGTCGTTCCGTTTCACGGACATTGAGATTCTTGGTGACGACCTTGCGGGCCAGACTCAGAGGATCGTCACTGACCAGGATGGCTCGGGCATGGCCGGCCGTCAGGCTGCCGTCATCGAGCAGGGCTTTGACCTCGCTGGGCAGGCCCAGCAGGCGAATGGTATTGGCGATGTGGCTACGGCTCTTGCCGATGCCGGTGGCCAGTTCCTCCTGGGTATTGCCGAACTCGTCCATCAGGCGTTGGTAGGCCTCTGCCTCCTCCAGCGGCGACAGGTCCTGGCGCTGCAGGTTTTCGACGAGCGCCACCTCAAGGGCCTCCTGGTCGGTGAACTCGCGAACCAGGATAGGTACCTCGTGCAACTGGGCGACCTGTGCCGCCCGCCAGCGTCGTTCGCCGGCGATGATCTCGAAGCGCGTCGTATCTTCGGGATGGCGGCGGACGACAATCGGCTGGATGATGCCCTTGTCCTTGATGGACTCGGCCAGCTCACGGATCGGTCCGTCGTCCATCAACCGGCGCGGCTGATAGCGGCCGGGCTTGAGGAATTCGATGGCCACCTGTTTGGTCGAACGGACCTTATCGAGGGCTTGATAGTCTTCGGCCTGGTCGCCGAGAAGCGCCGCCAGGCCGCGGCCCAGTTTCTTCGTTTTCCGAGGGGTCATCAGGCGGTCATCCGTTTTTCGCGGTGGATGACTTCGCCGGCCAGCGTCAGATAGGCTTGCGATCCCGGGCACTCGATGTCGTAGAGCAGCACCGGACGGCCGTGGGACGGCGCTTCCGACACCCGCACGTTGCGCGGGATGACCGTATCGTAGACCTTGTCCCCGAAAAACTCGCGGACGTCGTTGGCGACGAGGTCCGAGAGATTGTTGCGCTTGTCGTGCATGGTCAGCACGATGCCCTGGATCTCGAGGCCGGGGTTGAAAGCGGTGCGCACACGTTCGATGGTCTTGACCAACTGCGAGATGCCTTCCAGCGCATAGAATTCGCATTGCAGCGGCACGAGCACGGCCTGCGCCGCGACCAGGGCATTGACCGTGAGAAAGCCGAGGGCCGGCGGACAGTCGATGAGGATGTAGTCATAGGCGCCGACGCCATGGGTCAGCGCGTCGCGCAACCGGAATTCGCGGCGCGGTAAATCGACCAACTCGACCTCGGCCCCGTAGAGGTCGGGTCCGGAGACGATGATGTCGAGGCCCGGGATTTCGGTTTCGCGGGTCGTATCGAGGAGCTCGCGGTCTTCGAGCAGCAGGTGATAGCTGTTGATGGACCGATCGTCGGCAGCAAAACCGAGCCCGGTGCTGGCATTACCCTGCGGGTCGAGGTCGACGATCAGGACCTTCTGGCGGATCGCCGCCAGTGCCGTCCCCAGATTGATCGCCGTCGTTGTCTTGCCGACGCCCCCTTTCTGATTCGCCACCGCAAGAATGCGGGTGCCACGGGTCCGGTCGAGGGCAGTATCGTCAACCACGGGGAGTAATACCTTCCAACTTTAGTACGGTTCCGTAAGAATCACTGAGACTCGGTGATTCGGTGGCGGCCATTGTCCATCGTTTTCGGGATTCCGTCAATTCTTCGCGGGCCTTTTTCCCCTTCGGAAACAGGCATACCGTATCCGCTTTGAAAAACGGCCGGGCGAGCCCGATCAGGCGGTCAAGGGGCGCGACGGCCCGGGCGGTGACGACGTCGGCCTTGAGATCCGGTAGGGATTCCGCCCTGCACCGGTGAACCACGGCGCCGGCCTCCATGATCCGGTTGGTTTCATTGAGGAAAGTGGCCTTGCGGCCATCGGCCTCAACCAGATGAACCGTTGGGCCCCCGCGGTGTTTGACCAAAACGGCGAGAACCAGACCGGGGAACCCGGCGCCGCTGTCAATATCGATCAACGTCTCGACCTTATCCGGCAAAAGATCGAACAGTTGGGCCGAATCGAGGAAATGACGGGACCACATGTCATCGACCGTGGCCTTGCCAATGAGGTTTATGCGCTTTTGCCACCGATGAAGGTTCTCGCCATAGGCGCGCAGGTCGTCCGATTCCCCTATAGAGAGTCCTAATTGATCTTGAAGCTCGGAAAACGTCATCATTAAGGGAATCGTCATGCGTCAATTTAACTAGGCCCAGCCGAATTGTTTCACGTGAAACATCGGATCTTCGAATCCGGCTGTCCGCGACGGGCTTCAGGCGCTCATCCGGGTGCCCGACCGTTTGACGTGGGCGAGAAGCGCGGTCAAGGCGGCCGGCGTCACTCCGGAGATGCGGGCCGCCGCTGCCAGCGTTGCCGGACGCGCCTCTTTCAGCTTGTCCCGGACCTCGTTGGACAGGCTCGGCAGGCTGTCGTAATCGATGCCGGGCAGGATCTTCAAGGCCTCGTCGCGTCGGAAAGCGCGTATATCCGCGTCCTGGCGCTCCAGGTACCCGGCATATGTAGCCTCGATCCGCAGCTGCTGGCGTAAATCCTTGGGTACGGCGGCGAGCTCGGGCCACACCGCGACCAGCCGCTCGAAGTCGCTGTCCGCATAAGCGAGGACATTCAGGGCGCTGCGCCGTACACCGTCCTGGTTAATCTTGAAGCCATGGTCTTTCAGTTGGGCCGGTGTCTGGTCGAGGGCTTCCAGGCGGCTTGTCCACAATGCCAGGGCCTCTTTCTTATGCCGGAAGGCCGCAATGCGCGGGCTGCCGACGCATCCCGCGTCATGGCCCTTTTCCGTCAGGCGCTGGTCGGCATTGTCGGCCCGGAGCCTGAGCCGATACTCGGCCCGCGAGGTGAACATCCGGTAGGGTTCGCGGGTGCCCAGCGTCACCAGGTCGTCGACCATCACGCCCATATAGCCTTCCGCCCGATCAATGATCAGGGGCGCCGATCCGCCGGCCTTCCGCGCCGCATTGACCCCGGCCAACAGGCCCTGGGCCGCCGCTTCTTCGTATCCGGTGGTACCGTTGATCTGCCCGGCCAGGTACAGGCCCGGTACTCGCACCGTCTCCAGGCTCGGCTGCAGCTCGCGGGGATCGACGAAATCGTATTCGATGGCGTAGCCGGGGCGGATCATACGCGCCTTTTCGAGGCCGGGAATGGTCTTCAGCAGGTCCAGTTGCACGTCCTTGGGGAGCGACGTCGAGATACCGTTGGGATAGACGGTGGGATCATCGAGGCCCTCGGGCTCGAGGAAGATCTGGTGGCGCTGGCGGTCGGCGAAGCGCACGACCTTGTCCTCGATCGACGGACAGTACCGTGGGCCGGTGCCTTTGATCTGGCCCGAGTACATGGCAGAGCGCCCAATGTTGTCTGCGATCAGGGCGTGGGACGCCGGCGTCGTATGGGTGATGAAGCATGAGACCTGGGGCACCGCGATCCCATCGGTCATATAGGAGAAGGGCGCCGGCGGGTTATCGGCCAGCTGTTCGGTCAGCCCGTCCCACACGATGGTGCTGCCGTCGAGGCGCGGTGGTGTCCCGGTTTTCAGGCGACCCAGGCGAAACCCCAGACGTTTGAAGGTATAGGCCAGACCGACGGCACGGCGGTCACCGACCCGGCCGGCCGGTATCTTCTGGTCGCCGACGTGAATCAGCCCGCGAAGGAAGGTGCCCGTGGTCACCACCACGGCGCCGCTGTCATAGGTTTTTCCGGTTTCCGTGGCGACGCCGGCAAGCCGGCCGCGATCGTCGAGGATCAGGTCCTCGACCGGATCGGCAACGATATCCAGGCCCGCCTGTTCGGCCAGCAGGTCCTGGACAGCGGATCGGTACAGCGCCCGGTCGGCCTGGGCCCGCGGTCCCCAAACGGCCGGCCCTTTCGAGCGGTTGAGCATGCGGAACTGGATGCCGCTCCGGTCGATGGCCCGGCCCATGATGCCGTCCAATGCATCGACCTCGCGGACCAGCTGCCCTTTGGCCAATCCGCCGATGGCCGGATTGCAGGACATTTCGCCGATGGTATCGATTCGATGAGTCAACAAAAGGGTCCGCGCCCCGGTGCGCGCGGCCGCCGCCGCCGCCTCCGATCCGGCGTGGCCCCCTCCGATAACAATGACGTCGTAGCGCCGCATGGCCGGAATGTAGGTTCGGGCGGTGACCGAGTCAAACACCGGATCGAAGGCTGGATCGAGGACCGGATCTCGGGCCGGATTTCAGGTATGTTTCACGTGAAACATCGGGTCCGGGCGCGTGGCAAACCAGGCCCGTCAGCGATCCGTGCCGGAACGCTTATTTGCCGATGCAGAAGTCCCGGAACACCACGTCGAGCAGGTCTTCGACATCGACGCGCCCGGTGATGCGGCCGAGTTCACGGGCCGCCAGTCGGAGGTCTTCGGCCACCAGTTCAACCGCCGTCACCTGCCGCAATCCACCGATTGCCCTCTCCAGGGCCGCCCTGCAGGCGACCAGGGCCTCACGGTGGCGGGCCCGGGTGATGGCCGGGTTCTCACCGGGCTTGTAGCGCTCCCGGATTTCGGCCTCCAAGACCGCCAGCAGCCGCCCGAGCCCGTCACCGGTCAGGCTCGACACCGGGATCACCGGCCGCCCCGACGCCCGCTCGGGCGGCGGCGGGCAGTCGAGATCGCACTTGTTGAACACGATCAGGCTGCGGTCGTCGATCAATCCACGCACCGGCGCGTCGAGTTCGGGCCAATCGGTGCCGTCGACGACGACCAGCTTGAAATCCGCATCCCGGGCACGCTCGAGGGAGCGGCGTACGCCTTCCATCTCGATGGCATCCTGGCCGTCGCGGACGCCGGCGGTGTCGGCGAGGACCGCCGGATATCCGTGCAGGTCCAAATGGACCTCGATGACGTCCCGCGTGGTTCCCGCGTGTTCCGATACGATCGCCGCGTCGCGACGGGCCAGCTGGTTGAGAAGGCTCGATTTGCCGGCGTTGGGCTCGCCGAGGATGGCGATGGTGAAGCCATCGCGCAGCCGCTCGCCGCGCCGGTCGTCGTCCAGGTGCGCGTCAATCTCATTAATCAGCGACTGCAGTGCTGTAGCAGCGCCCGCGACCAGATCCTCCGGCAGGTCCTCGTCGCTGAAGTCAATGGTCGCTTCCACATGGGCGCCAGCGGCGATCAGGCGCGCCCGCCAATTTTCGTAGACCTTGGTCAGGGCGCCGTCCATCTGCTTGAGTGCCTGGTGCCGCTGAGCCTCGGTTTCCGCATCGACGAGGTCGGCAACGCCCTCCGCCGCGGTCAGATCAAGCTTGCCGTTTTCGAAGGCGCGCCGGGTAAACTCGCCGGGCTCGGCGGCGACACAGCCTGCAAAGCCGGCCAGCACCCGGAACAGCCCATCCAGCACGGCCCGCCCGCCGTGGACGTGCAGCTCCGCCATATCTTCGCCGCTGAAGCTTCGCGGGCCCGGAAAGTAAAGGATCAGCCCCTTGTCTATGACGTCGCCGGTCTCCGGATGGCGCAGCGCCGCCAGGGTGGCCATACGCGGTTCCGGCAGGGCACCGCAAAGGCGGGTCAGGCAGGCGCGGGTCTCGTTTCCGGAAATGCGGACCACCGCGACGCCGGCCTTACCGAAGCCGCTGGAGAGCGCATAGATGGTTTCGGAGCGCATGGCCATCCCGCGTTCCGCCGCCTCAGCAGCCGGGTGCGCCGGGCCGCCCGATCAATCGTCCGGTCCGAGCATGAGGTCGGGTACCCGGCCGCCGGCGAGGACATGATCCTGCAGCACCCGCTCGACGTCGTCCATCGATTCGCATCTGTACCAAACCCCTTCCGGGTAGATCACCAATGTCGGCCCCAACTCGCAGCGGTCCAGGCAGCCGGATTGATTGATTCGGACTCGATCCATTCCCAGTTCCTTGGCCCGTGCCTTCATGTAGTTGCGGAGCTTCTCCGAACCCTTGGCCTTGCAGCAGCCGCGCGGATGCCCGTCCGGCCGTTCGTTGACGCAGAAAAACACGTGGCGCGCGTAGAAGGGCGCCGGGCCATTGTCTGGCCCTGTCACTTGTCCGCATCCCCATCATCGGATTGGGCCTGCCCCGTCGCCGAACCGATCTGCGACCAGAACATCTTCTGCAACTGCTCGAGGCTTTGGACTCCCATGGGCATCCTTGTCTTGAACAGGGTTTCCGGATCCATGGCCGATAGGTTCTTGCGCATCCGGTCCTCGATCTCCTGGAGGACGGCGTCCTGCATCGGCCTGACGTCGGGAAGCCCGAGGAAAGCCCGCGCTTCCTCCGGTGTGCATTCGACGTCGACGTTGATTTTCATGGGGCCTCCCATTGCGATTTGAATGACGGTCGAAAAAGGGGTTGTGTTCCCGAAGAACCTTTCCAAAGTAAGCAAGGACGGGACTTCTGGCAACCGGCCCCCGTCAGCACCTTACGATCCCGGGGGACCGCCTTGAACGAAAACCGTCTCAGCCAAGAAACCTCGCCCTATCTGCTGCAGCACCGGGACAACCCGGTTCACTGGCAGGTGTGGGGCGACGCCGCCTTCCAGGCGGCCCGCGAAACCGGCAAGCCGATCCTGCTGTCGGTTGGCTACGCCGCCTGTCACTGGTGCCACGTAATGGCCCACGAGAGCTTCGAAGACCCGAAGATCGCCAATCTGATGAACGAGCTTTTCGTCAACATCAAGGTCGACCGCGAGGAGCGTCCGGACATCGACCACATCTACCAGTCGGCACTGGCCATGATGGGCGAACAGGGCGGCTGGCCCCTGACCATGTTCCTGACCCCGGACGGCGATCCGTTCTGGGGTGGCACCTATTTCCCGCCGTCACCGCGATACGGCCGGCCCGGTTTTCCGGATCTGTTGATGCAGATTTCCGCGACCTTCAAGAAAAGCCCGGACCGCATCGACGAGAACGTCAAAGCGCTGCGCCAGGGATTGAAGAGCCTGGCCCGGCCGGAAGGCGGCGGCGAGCTCTCGGTCGAGGCGCTCGACCAGGCGGCCAGCCTGCTTCTGCGGTCCATCGATCCGCACCGGGGCGGCACCATCGGCGCGCCTAAGTTTCCGCAGCCGACCCTGTTTTCCTTTCTTTGGCGGGCCCATAAGCGCACCGGCTCACCGCTCTTTCGCGAAGCCGTGACCCTGACCCTGGATCAGATTTGCCAGGGCGGCATCTACGATCATCTGGACGGTGGTTTCGCGCGTTATTCGACGGATGAAGTGTGGCTGGCCCCGCATTTCGAGAAGATGCTCTATGACAATGCGCTCCTCATCGAGCTCCTGGCCGAGGTCGGCAAGACCACCAAATCCGCGCTCTACGAGACCCGCATCCGCGAGACCGTCGACTGGGCGCTCCGCGAGCTGCGCAACGGCGACGGTGGTCTCCTCGCTTTTGCCAGCGCCTATGACGCTGACAGCGAGGGCGAGGAGGGGCGTTACTACGTCTGGTCCGAGGCCGAGATCGACACGCTCCTGGGCGACGGCGGCGATCCCTTCAAGACCGTCTACGACGTGACCCCGCACGGCAACTGGGAAGGAAAGACGATCCTCAACCGCTCGCGCCGCCTGGAGCTGCTCAGTGATGAAGCCGAGGAGACACTGGCCGGCCAGCGCCGGACATTGCTCGAAAAGCGCGCCGAACGCGTACCCCCGGGGCGCGACGACAAGGTCCTGGCCGACTGGAACGGCATGATGATCGCGGCGCTTTCCCGTGTCTCGGCCGTCTTTGACCAAGCGGACTGGCTCGCAGCCGCCGTCGACGCCTATCGATTCGTCCGCCAAAGAATGACCGCCGACGGCCGCCTCCGGCACGCCTGGTGCGCCGGCCGGGCCAATCATCCGGCGAGCATCGACGATTACGCCAACATGGCCCGCGCCGCCCTCAATCTCAACGAGGTCACCGGCGACGCCGAGTACATCGAACACGCGATCGACTGGGTCGCCGTCGCCGACAAACACTATTGGGACAAAGAGGGCGGCGGTTATTTCCTCGGCGCCGACGACACAGGAGACGTCATCGAGCGCCTGAAAACCGTCCATGACAACGCCACGCCGCCCGGCAATGGAACCATCCTCGAGGTCTTGGCGCGGCTCTACCTGATCACTGGGGAGACCGCCTACCGGGACCGGGCCGATGACCTGATCCGGGCCCTGATGCCGAAAGAAATCCAGAACGCGGTCCATCACCTGTCCCTTCTCGCCGGTTTCGAGATCCTCGAGCGGACTGTCCAGGTGGTGATCATTGGAGCCGACGCGGCCGCCGAGGGCGGCGGCATCGATGCCCTCAAACGGGCCTACTTCCGCTCGGCGCCGCCGACCGCCGTACTGATGACCGTCGCCGGCGATCGGGACCTGCCGGACAGCCACCCGGCGGCCGGCAAGACCGTTGTCGACGGCAAGGCGACGGCCTACGTCTGCATCGGCACCGCTTGCGGCCTGCCGGTCACGGAAGCCGAAGACCTGGCCCAGCAGTTGGCCGATACCGGGGTCGATGGCTGAACCGTTTTCCCAACCGCAGCTGCCGGTGCGGTCGCTCAGCTTTCCGTCACCGGTCGGCTCGTTGACGCTCTTCGAAATCGACGGCGCCCTAACCGCCATCGAGTGGGGCAGGGCCCCCGAGGGCGAAAGTACACCGCTGCTCGACGAGGCCCGCCGTCAGCTCGACGCCTATTTCGACGGCATGCTCAAAGATTTCGACCTACCGCTCGGTCTCGACGGTTCGCCCTTTCAGGTTGCCGTATGGCGGGCGATGCTCGACATTCCCTATGGTGAGACCCGGACCTACGGCGCGCTCGCCGATCGGGTCGGCGGCGTGGCGCGGGCCGTCGGCACCGCTTGCGGCGACAATCCGATTCCCATCGTCGTGCCCTGCCACCGGGTCGTCGGCGCCGGCGGCAAACTCACCGGTTATTCCGGCGGCGAGGGTATTGAGACCAAGCGCCATTTGCTGCGCCTCGAGGGTGCCGAACCCGGCGGGCCGACGATGCTCTAAGCTAACGGTTTCCGCCGAGGAAACACTATCCTGTCGCAAGGCCGTCTTGTCGGCCGGCCGGCCGATGACCACAATAGGATCAAATCTTCATCCATCGTCTGACAAGTCGTTTTCAAGGGGGGACAATTCATGAGCAAAGCCATCCGCATCCACGCCCACGGCGGGCCCGAGGAACTGAAATGGGAAGACGTCGATGTCGGCAATCCGGGGCCGGGCGAGGTGCGCCTCCGCCATACCGCCGTCGGTCTCAACTTCATCGACGTCTACCAGCGGACCGGCCTCTATCCGCTTGGCGACCTGCCGAAGACGCTCGGCATGGAGGGGGCCGGCGTCATCGAGGCGGTCGGCGTCGGCGTCGAGGGGTTCGCCGAAGGCGACCGGGTCGGTTACGCGATGGGCTTGGGTGCCTATTCGGAGGCGCGCCTGATGGGCACCGAGCGCCTGGTCCGGATCCCCGATAGCATCGGTGATCAGACGGCGGCGGCGATGATGCTACAGGGCATGACGTCGCGCTATCTCCTAAAGAGCTCCTACGCCGTGCAGCCAGGCGACACCATCCTGGTCATGGCGGCGGCCGGCGGCGGCGGCCTGATCCTGACCCAATGGGCCAAGCATTTGGGCGCCACCGTCATCGGCTGCGTCGGCTCGGACGACAAGGCGGCGCTGGCCAAGGCCCATGGCTGCGATCACACGATCCTCTACAAGAGCGAGAACGTCGCCGAGCGGGTGCGCGACATCACCGGCGGCGGCGGCGTGCCGGTGTCCTACGATTCCATCGGCCAGGCCACCGTCGAGGCGTCACTGGACAGCCTGGCGCCCTGCGGCACCTTTGTCAGCTACGGCAACGCCTCGGGGCCGATCACGGACTTCAACCCGGGCGTACTGGCCGCCAAGGGATCGCTCTACCTGCAGCGCCCGACGCTGGCCACCTATACAAGAAATCGGCAGGTCCTGGACGAATGCGCCAATGACCTGATCGACGTGGTCGCCAGCGGTGCCGTCAAGGTCACCGTTGGCCAAACCTACCCGTTGGCCGACACGGCCCAGGCCCATCGCGACCTGGAAGCCCGCAAGACCAGCGGATCGACGGTGTTGATGCCCTGATACAGTTTTTTGATTCGCAATCGCAACGGCCCGTTATCCGATTCGAACCCGCAACGGTTTCCCGTAGAACGAGTCCCGCTGTCTTTCCGGCGGGTTCAGCCGTGTGAGCGTGAAAAGCCTTGTCATAGAGTCGATCGAAACGCCGGACGGCAGCCGTTGCGTCGACCTGTTCCGGCGCCCCGACGGCACCTACGGTTTCGAGGAATTCCGGCGAGACCCGGAGGATCCGCGTGGCTGGCGGGCCGTCGCGGCGCATGGACGACTGGTCTTCGATACGAAGGACGCGGCGCGTGCGGAGGCCCGCCGGCGGGTGGCGTGGTTTGGATCGGCGGAAGCGTAAGCGGCGATTCGGACCGAACGCTCAGCTGTTCATGGAATCGAAGAAGTCGGCGTTGTTTTTCGAGATCTTGAGTTTGTCGAGCAAGAAATCCATGGCGTCGGTGACGCCCATGGGCATGAGGATGCGCCGGAGCACCCACATCTTCGACAGCGTGCCCTGATCGACCAGCAGCTCTTCCTTACGCGTGCCGGACTTGGTGATGTCGATGGAGGGCCAGGTCCGTTTGTCGGACAGCTTGCGATCGAGGATGATCTCCGAGTTGCCGGTGCCCTTGAACTCCTCGAAGATGACTTCGTCCATGCGCGAGCCCGTATCGATCAGCGCGGTCGAAATGATGGTCAGCGAGCCGCCTTCCTCGATGTTCCGGGCCGCGCCGAAGAAGCGTTTCGGGCGCTGCAGGGCATTGGCGTCGACACCACCAGTCAGCACCTTGCCGGACGACGGCACCACGGTGTTGTAGGCGCGGGCGAGGCGTGTGATCGAGTCCAAGAGGATGATCACATCGCGTTTGTGTTCGACCAGGCGTTTGGCTTTCTCGATGACCATTTCGGCGACCTGCACGTGGCGTGAGGCCGGCTCGTCGAAGGTCGAACTGATGACCTCGCCCTTGACCGAACGGTCCATGTCGGTGACTTCTTCGGGGCGCTCGTCGATGAGCAAGACGATCAGGTAGCATTCCGGATGATTGGCGGCGACCGATTGAGCAACGTTCTGCAGCATCACCGTCTTACCGGTCCGCGGCAGCGCCACGATCAAGGCGCGCTGGCCTTTGCCGATGGGTGAAATCAGGTCCATGACCCGGGACGTCGGATCCTTATGGGTCGGATCGTCGATTTCCATGGTCAGGCGTTCGTCCGGATAGAGCGGTGTCAGGTTGTCGAAGTTGATGCGGTGGCGCACGTCTTCGGGATCGGAGAAATTGACCTGATTGACCTTAAGGAGCGCGAAATAGCGCTCGCCGTCCTTTGGTGCGCGGATCTGGCCTTCGACCGTATCGCCGGTGCGCAAGCTGAAGCGTCGGATCTGGCTCGGTGACACGTAGATATCGTCTGGACCCGGCAGATAGTTGGCCTCGGGGCTCCGGAGGAATCCGAAGCCATCCTGAAGCACCTCCAGCACGCCGTCGCCGAAAATGGCGACATCGTCATCGGCCAGGTGTTTGAGGATGGCGAACATCATGTCCTGCTTGCGCAACGAGCTGGCGTTCTCCACCTCGAGCTCCTCGGCGAAGGCGAGCAGATCGGCGGGTGATTTGGCTTTCAGGTCTTTAAGGTTCATTGCCGTTGTCCGGTTCGGTGTCGTGTGGAAAAGAGAGACGGGTCGTGAGGGAAGAAGTCGGAACCCAAATCACTAACGGGAAAGAAAAGGCTTAATGCCCGAAAGAATCCGTAAAGGGAAAGAAATTGCGTTGAACGCGTAGGACTTGATTTGGTGGCTAAGAGGATTACCGAAACGCCGCAACCCTGTCAATGGCGATTCGGATATCCGGATTTCCCGCTTTAATCGGTTTGACGATGCCTCGGCATCAAAACGGTTTGACGACAGCAAAGATGACGATGCCGATCATCAACACTGTCGGCACCTCGTTCATGACCCGGAAGTACGTCTCGCTTTTTTGGTTGGCGTCGTTCTCGAAAGCCCTGCGCCAGCCGGCCATTTTCATATGCGCCCAGACCAGTCCGGCAACGAACAACCATTTGGCGTGGATCCAGCCTTCCTCCCAATAACCTTCGGCCAGGTTGGCCAACAGGATGCCGCCGAACAAAAAGGACGCGATCATGGCCGGGTTCATGATCGCCCTGAGCAGGCGCCGTTCCATGACCTTGAAGGTTTCCGATTTCTCGGAACCGGGTTCGGCGCCTGTGTGATAGACGAACAGCCGCGGCAGGTAGAGCAGGCCCGCCATCCAGGCGATGACGCTGATGATGTGCAGGGCCTTGATCCAGAGATAGGCGGTTCCGGAAAGCTCGATCAGCACGGGATCACCTTATCGTCGAATGGTAGGGGCAGGGCCCGGCCGATCTCGGGCAAACCGGTGATGCTGGGTCGGCGCCGGGAAGGACAGCGCCGTCGGCGACCAGGGCCTTGTTGACCATCACCGCCAGACCAGAGATGTAGTCGGCATGATCGCAAACCGTGGGGACCCGGAAATATCCGGGCACGCCTTTTTCGGCTGCCAGTTCCGCATATTCCATGTCGAGCTCGACCAAGGTCTCCGAATGTTCGGACACGAAGGCGAGGGGAACAATGACCACCGGGACGCCGTCCTTTCCCGCCCGTTCGATCTCGTCGTCGGTGGAAGGCCCGATCCATTCCAGCGGTCCGACACGGCTTTGATAGCAGACAACCCAGTCCTCGCCGGGCCACGTGATGATATTACTGTTCAAGTTATCGACGATCGCCCGTGCGGTCCGCTCGACGTGCAAGGGATAGGGATCGCCTTTGTCGACGATTTTCTTCGGCAGACCGTGGGCCGAGAACAGCACTCTCGGCGACCCGGTTTTTGAAGCCTGCCTCAGCGGATCGACCATCAAGGATGCTTGTGCCGTTATCCATCCGGTCTCAAACGGATAGCAACAGACGGCGCGCCCCGGATCGGCAAGGCCAACGACCGCAGCGGCCCGGTTCCACTCCTTCAGCGAAGAGCCGGTCGTCGTCGTCGAGAATTGCGGATAAAGCGGCAGCAGGACGATTTCATCGGCGCCAAAGTCACGTACCCGTTCGGCCGCTTCGATGACGAAGGGATGCCAATAGCGCATGGCGACGAACACCTTGACCGTACCGAGGCCGGCGAGGCGGTCTTCGAGAGCCCGGGCCTGTTGGTCCGTGAGTTCGAGGAGCGGTGATTTGCCGCCGATCTTGGCGTAGATCTCCTTGGCGATGGGCGCCCGGCGTTTCGAGATTAGGCGCGCCACCAACCAGCGCAGGGGGCCCGGCAGACCGATGATGGCCGGATCGTTAAACAGGTTGAACAAAAAGAGTTGAACGGCCTCCGTGCTGTCAGGCCCGCCGAGGTTGAACAGGACCACGGCGATCCTGCGGTCAGGAGTTTCAGTTGCCGCCATGGCGCCATCCGTGGATGATCTCGGAAACCCGGGCCACGTGTTCCGGTGGCGTCGATGACAGGATTCCGTGTCCGAGATTGAAGATCGAAGGACCGCCGGCGAGGCACCCGAGGGATCTTTCGACAGCCTTGTCGAGCTCTTCGCCACCGGCGATCAAGAGTTGGTTGTCCAGATTGCCCTGCGGCGTACAAGCCGGTTGAATCGTGTCGCGGATCCAGGTCAACGGAACCCCATGGTCGAGGCTGACCCCATCGACACCCGTTGCCTCGATAAAATCCGCATAAAGGGCGCCGGCGTTGCGCGGAAATCCGATCACCGGAACCGTCGGATGGCGGGCCCGAAGGATCTCGACGAGCCGCCGGTTGGGTTCGATGACCCAGCGCCGGAACTGGGTTTCGGAGAGAACACCGGCCCAACTGTCGAATAGCTGGATTACCTCGGCGCCGCTTTCGATCTGTTGGCAGAGATAATCACCGGTGGCATCGATCAGGAGATCGATCAGTTGCTGAAATCCCGTGGCGTCGCGGTAGGCCCAGGTCCGCGCCGTACCACATTCCGTACCGCCACGGCCTTCGACCATGTAGACGGCGACTGTCCAAGGTGCACCGGCAAAACCGATCAATGCCGTTTCCTCAGGAATCTCGCGGCGCAACTGGCCGAGCGTTTCGAACACTGGTTTCAGGTGATCGAGGACCCGCGACCGGTCAAGGTCGGCCAACGCTTCTACGGTTCGCACCGGTTCCAGCACTGGCCCTTCGCCCTCGCGGAATTCCACCTTTTGGCCAAGGGCATCGGGGATAACCAGGATATCCGAGAACAGGATCGCTGCGTCCATGGCATAGCGATGTAACGGTTGTAAGGTCACCTCGACCGCCAGATCCGGCGTATAACAGAAATCCAGGAAATTCCGCGCGTTTTTCCGGATCTCTCGGTATTCGGGCAGATAGCGTCCGGCCTGGCGCATATACCAGAACGGCGGCCGGTCAAGAGGTTGCCGCCTGAGCGCTCGGATCAGTCTCTTGTCGTCGGTACGCATGGCGGTTTCCCCGAGGAAAGGCTCACATAGGCGAACCCCCTTAATAATGTATATAAATAATAAGAAAAGATTGTTGTATTTGTTGTGCCGTGGATAACGGGGATTAATGACTTATCCCGATTCCTTCACAGCCGAATGATGCCCAGGCTGCCAAAGGCCCATCCTGTGGACGGTTGAGGGGTCTTTTACTGAGTTCAGCTGATTGCATTGGACGGTTACCTGGGAAAATGGGTTCATAAATTCCGTGAATCATGGGGACAGTTCGGGGCGTTCAAGATTTATCAAGAGCCCGGGAATATTCCCGATGGTTCCGGGTTACGTAGGGCATGAAGATCGGGCTTGCGGGTATTAAATCGTTGATCTCTCGAAAATGACTAATTATCCACATTCTATCCGGAAGCGCGGGGCACCTTCACGAATGGATTCTTTTCATCTTCATCTAATTTCCGACTCGACCGGAGAAACCATCTGCACGGCGGCGCGCGCCTCGTTGGTCCAGTTCGACGATATCGAGACGGAAGAACACCTTTGGCCAATGGTCCGTTCTCGCGAACAGGTTCAAAAGGTTATCGAAGCGATCAAGGAAAACCCGGGATTCGTTCTCTACACACTGGTCAATCAAGAGGTTCGAGCGTCGCTCGAGGAAGAATGTGGGCGCCTCAACGTGCCTTGCATCGGGCTGCTCGATCCCGTTGTCACCGCCTTGGCCAAGTATTTCGACACGGAAATCAAGGCCCGTCCGGGCCGCCAACATACCCTAGATGCGGAGTATTTCGAACGCATCGACGCCATGCAGTTCGCGCTCACCCATGATGACGGACAGTCAACCTGGGATTTGACCCAGGCCGACATCATCCTGATTGGCGTTTCACGGACCTCGAAAACACCGACCTGCATCTATCTCGCCAACCGCGGCCTTAAGGCGGCGAACATTCCCCCGGTTCCCGGCTGCCCGATCCCCGAGGCCCTGTTCGAGGCCGATCATGCCTTGATCGTTGGCCTGACGAAGGATCCCAAACGCTTGGTCGAAATCCGGCGCCAACGTCTCAAGCTGCTCGATCAGGACGAAAACACGGATTACGTGGACCTCGACATGGTCTCCAAGGAGATCAACGATGCGCGCCGACTGTTCACAAAGCACGAATGGCCGGTCATCAACGTCAGCCGCAAATCGATTGAGGAAACGGCATCGGCGGTCATGCAGCTTTATAACGAGAAACGGGAGACCCTCTCTTGAACCCAAACCATCGCCTTGTTTTGGCCTCGCAGAGCCGTTCGCGTGCCGCGATCCTCGAAAACGCCGGTCTATCGTTCGACGTCGAGCCGGCTGAAATCGATGAACAGGTGATCAAGATCCGATGCCGCGATAACGGGTGCTCGGTCGGGGACACCGTCCTCGAACTGGCCGCAGCGAAAGCGTCGGCGGCATCCGCGCGGCATCCGGACGCCTATGTACTCGGTGCCGATCAAATCCTCGATCTTGGCGGAACATGGTATGACAAACCACGGGACCGTGACGAGGCCGCCGAACACTTGAGAGCATTTCGCGGAAAGATCCATCATTTGGTCAATGGCCTCGTCGTCATCCGCAACGGCGAGAGGAATTGGGCCTGGGAAGAAACAGCGCATATGACGGTACGGCATTTTAGTGACCGATTTCTTGCCGGGTACCTGGAAAACAGCGGCGACGAAATCCTCGAGTCGGTCGGTGCCTATCGATTGGAAGGAATAGGCGCGCAGCTTTTTGACCGCATCGACGGCGACTATTTTACCGTCCTTGGTCTTCCCCTGTTGCCGCTTCTCGGGTATTTGCGTCAAACCGGGATTGCCGAACCATGATTAGAACATGCTGATAACGGGAAACGCCAAGCTGGCCGGTGTCTTCGGATGGCCCGTCGGCCATTCCCTATCACCACGCCTGCATGGGTTCTGGCTCGATCGATACGGTATCGACGGCGCCTATGTGCCGTTTGCTGTCAAACAGGACGACTTCGAGATGGCACTCAGGACCTTGCCGAAACTCGGTTTTCGCGGTGCCAACGTAACCGTTCCCCACAAGGAAACCGCCCTCGCCCTTTGTGACCAGGTTGACACCCTGGCCGAACGGATCGGCGCGGTGAACACGATTGTCGTCACACCCGAGGGGCGTCTGCGGGGCAGCAATACGGATGCCTTCGGATTTATGGAGAACCTGACCCAGGAAGCCCCAGCATGGCGAGCCGAAACGGGCCCGGCCGCTGTCCTCGGCGCCGGCGGCGCGGCGCGGGCCATCGTCGCCGCGCTCGTCGATGCCGGCGTACCCGAAGTCAGGCTGATCAACCGCACACTCAAGCGGGCCGAAACCCTGGCCGACAACCTCGGCGGTCCGATCACGGTTGTTCCGTGGGCGGAACTGACCGAAGCCCTTGGCGGCGCCAATCTGCTGGTCAATACGACGACCCAAGGCATGCCTGGGACGCCGCCCCTCGACGTGAATCTCCAGGCCCTGCCCGAACAAGCGATGGTCACCGACATCATCTACACGCCGTTGCAGACGGACCTGCTCAAAGATGCCGCGAACCGGGGACATCCGACGGTCGGCGGCCTCGGCATGCTGCTCCACCAAGCGAGGCCCGGATTTAGCCAATGGTTCGGCCGTGAACCCGAGGTCGACGCCGAACTTCGGTCCTTTGTTCTATCGGGCCTGTCCGGATAAAGCGGTGGGTTAGGGCATGGTCATCCTCGGCCTTACCGGGTCCATTGGAATGGGGAAAACGGTGGCAGCCGCGACGTTCCGACAATTGGGCATACCCGTCCACGATGCCGACGCCGCCGTTCACGACCTGATGGCACCGGCCGGCGAGGCCTTTGCGGCCATTGCCGAGTGTTTTCCCGATGCCGTCACCAACGGGACCATCGACCGCCGCCGGCTCGGCGACCGGGTCTTCGGAGATGCGATAAGTCTCAGAACCTTGGAAGACATTCTTCATCCGTTGGTTCGCCGACGCGAACGGACCTTCATGCGCCGCGCCTCTGCCCAGCGTGCGCCGATGGTCGTCCTCGATATTCCCTTGCTATTGGAAACTGGCGGCGACAGCCGGGTCGATGCCGTCGTCGTCGTCTCCGCGCCGGCCTTTGTCCAACGCCACCGGGTCTTGGCCCGTCCCGGCATGAGCGAGGGCAAGTTCCAGGACATCCTGGCCAATCAGGTCCCCGACAGGGAAAAACGCCGCCGCGCCGATTTCATCGTCGAGAGCGGCAACGGGCGCCTTGAGAGTTTACGCACAATCCGTAAGATCATCGCCGAGACCCGTACCTGGGAGGGTCGCCATTGGCCGCCGCTGGCGGACACCATTCATCGGATCCGCGCCGGCCGCCGGGCCGACTGAAGACTCGGCCCCGGCAAAACGGGCCAGGAAACACCAGGTTAGAGAAGATCATGCGCGAAATTGTGCTCGACACCGAAACGACCGGCCTCGATCCGAAAAGCGGGCATCGGATCGTTGAAATCGGCTGTGTCGAATGGATCAATCACGTGGCCACCGGGAACACCTACCACCAGTACATCAACCCAGAACGGGACATGCCGGAGGAAGCCCAACGAGTCCACGGCCTATCCCAGGAATTCCTCAGCGGGTATCCGGTGTTTGCGGCGATCGCCGAAGATTTCCTGGCGTTCGTCAGGGATTCCCAGCTGGTTATCCACAACGCGGACTTCGACATGGGGTTCATCAACGCCGAATTGCAAGCACTCGGCCGCGAGGCGCTCGCCAAGAGTCGCGCCATTGACACCGTCCAAATCGCCCGGCGCAAGTTTCCCGGCGCTCCGGCCAACTTGGATGCACTCTGCAAACGGTTTCAGATCGACAACTCGGACCGGGAACTGCACGGGGCCCTGAAGGACGCCCGACTGCTGGCCGGTGTCTACCTGGAACTGGTCGGCGGCCGTCAGCCGGACCTGGAACTGGCGGAGCAGGCCAAAACGGCCGAGACGGCTGTCGTCGGTGAACGAAACCACCGGGCAGCACGGCCGCACGCGGCGACATCGGAAGAAGAGACCGCCCACCGCGCTTTTCTCGAGAAGATCAAGGATCCTTTATGGCGGGCGACCGAATAGGAGCGGCCGAACCGCCGACCCCCTAATCAGTCAAATGAATTGCGCCGTTCGGACAGCACCGACCTGAGATCTATGAGGCCGCTTCGGCGCCGGCCCCGTCCTGACTTTGGATCTCTTGCTGGAACATGGCGACGAAGTCAACGGGCCCCAGCATCAGCGGCGGGAAACCGCCGTCGCGGGTGACTTCGGCGAGAATGCCGCGGGCAAATGGAAACAACAACCTGGGACATTCAATGAAGACCGTCGGCTGAAGGTGTTCTTCAGGCACGTTGAGGGTAAAAAGGCCCGCGTATTCGAGTTCCAGGATGAAACCGATATCATCGCCAACCTTGGCCGTCGCCTCCATCAACAGGATCACCTCGAAGATGTTGCCGGGATCTTCGAATTTGTTGCTGTCGACCTTGATATTTAGCTGGATGTCAGGCTGCGTCTGCTGCATCAACTGGAAAATACCGGGCGCGGACGGCACCTCGAACGACAAGTCCCTGATGTACTGGGCATTGACAATAAGAGGCTGTTGATCCGGCCCGCGGCCAGCCGCGCCTTCAGGGGTTTCCGTTTCTTCCGCCATTTCGTTTCTCCCGGTTGATGAGGGCAACAGTGGCTATCACGGAAAACCAGCGGGAACAACCGTTTCGTCTCGGTCCGCGATGACGTTGCCGATCGCCGGCGTCCGAACAGGGCCGGCTTTGTCCATGGCGGCAGCGATCAGCCGCCAGCACCCACCATCAGGCTCATTTTTTTATCGCTGGTCAGGATGTGCTGGATGATCCATTTGCGCAGCACCTCTTCCATGGCCCGGCGGTCGTCGAAGTTGGGATTGCGCCGGAATTTGGTCATGCGCTCCGTGTATTCGTCGAGCAGTTTGTTGTGTTCCGCCTTGTGTTCGTCGTAGTGGGGATACTTGCGGGACAGCATAAAATGCTCCTCGAGGGCGAAATGGGCCTGGATGCGGGCATGAATGCTGCCCAGCGTGTCGGCGACGCGGTCCATATCGACCTGTTCCAGCAATTCGTCATGCAATTCGTTGATGTTGTCGATGAGATTGCGGTGTTCGTAATCCAGTTCCTCGATGCCGATCAGGAAATCGTCTGACCAAACGAGGTCGCGTTCCATCGCCTGTGCCATCTTGCCGTTCCTTATAAAATGACCTTACCGACAGCATCCTCCTCCGTATTACTTCCGTCAACGCCATTGGCAGGTTTGGTACGGAAAAGTTCCCCTATTTTTCGATACGTGGCGGCCCATCGTCGGATGGATCGCCCGGCGGGCGCTCATGCCCCGTAATGTCTTCAAATTTCCCATCGATGATGACCGTATCCCGGTTTCGTTCACGCGGCGGCGGCCCGTCGGTGACAATGGTCCCGTGGGTGGTCAAGTAATTGACGGCGGCGGCGCGGAGCGCGCGCCGGAACGGCGGCAAAAAAAGTAGGAACCCAAAGCCGTCTGTAACGAAACCGGGGGTCAACAGCAAGGCGCCGGCCACCAATATACACAACCCCTCGAAAACTTCGTTGAGGGGAAAACGCTCGGCGTGCAGCGCATCCTGGGCGCGCTTAAGCACAGCCAGACCCTGGTGGCGCAACAAGGCGGTGCCGGCGAGTGCCGTCAGCAGAACGATCCCGACAGTGTTGCCGACACCGATGCTGGCGCCGACTTCGATAAACACGGCAATTTCGACAATCGGCGTAATCACCAATGCCGCAAGAATGATCAGGCCCATACTTGCCCTTTGTCCCCATTCGGCCTATGTACCGTTTGCGGCTGCCGTCCCGGATCGAGCAGGTTCCGACGCCGGATCGGCGAAAGGCCTGTGGACCTTGGCGGGTGAAGCCGCTAACGTGTGGATATCGCATTTTATCTTTAGACTAGGGCATCCGGTCGGTCCACCCGGTCGGTCCACCCGGTCATCCCAAAGAACGGGCCATCGGACGGCCCATCAAACGGCCATCAAACGGGCAAAACCGCCATGGGCAACGGCTTTCAATTCATCGACATAATCCTGTTCGGCATGATTGCCGCCTTTTTGATCTTGCGACTGCGCAATGTTCTTGGCCGGCGCGATGGCCACGAGGGCGGTTATCCCGACCCCTTCAAGCGTGACGAAGAAGCCGGACAGGAAGACGGCAACGACAACGTGGTTCCGCTGCCCCACCGTGACGGGCCAGACAGCGGTTTCGAGACGGAGCCTGACGGTTATCTCGGCGACGCCGCGATCACCGACGGCGAAAGCGCTCTCGGCGCCGGCTTCATGCAGATTCACCGAGCCGATAAGTCCTTCAACGAGGAAGATTTTGTCGTCGGTGCCCGCGTCGCCTTTGAGATGGTGCTCAATGCCTACTCATCGGGGGATACGGACACGCTGAGGCCGTTGCTCAGCGACGATGTCTTCGCCAATTTCGAAACCGTCATCAAGGACCGTGATCGGGCCGGCCACGTCATGGAGGATACGCTGGTCGGTATCAGCGCGTCTGAGATCGTCGAAGCCTATATGGAGGGCAAGGTCGCCAGCGTGACGGTCAAGTTGGTCACCGAACAGATCAATGTCATGCGTGACGAAAATGGCGATGTCGTCGAGGGTGATCCCAATGCCGTCGTCTCAGTCACCGATTTCTGGACGTTTTCGCGCAACACGCAATCGCGTGACCCCAACTGGGCACTCGTTGCGACCCGCAGCCTTGATTGACTTCCCGAACCGGCCCTTGCGCCGGAAAGGCGGCCTTACGGCCCCTATCGTCCTTATCATCCTGGCCCTGACCGGTTGCGAGGCGGTACTCAAACAGTTGCCGCCGGCACATGTTCCCCAACCGGCTCCCGAAAAGCCGCGGCTGAGGCTCAATACGGTCGAGTTTTCGGACCTTCCACGCTGGAAAGCGGATAATCCCGGTGAGGCCTTGCCGGTCTTTTTGAAGTCCTGTGAAAAACTCGAGAAGCTGCCGCCCGACCAGGCGATTGGCCCACGAAAGGAATACGGGACCGGACGAGACTGGGCCGATCTTTGCCAGACGGCACGGTTGGTGAGGCCCGGCAACGATCCGGAAGCCCGATATTTTTTTGAATCCCGGTTCCAGCCCTACGCGGTCAGCAACTACCTCGAGCGTCGGGGACTGATCACCGGATATTACGAACCGGTTCTCAACGGCTCTTTTACGCCGGGCCAGCGCTTCAGCCTGCCCATTTACGCGCGGCCCGAGGATTTGGTTTCGGCCAACCTCGGCGAGTTCGACGACAAATGGAGCGGAGAGCAGATAGCCGGGCGCATCGTCGACGGCCGATTCCGGCCTTATTGGTCCCGCGCCGAAATCGAGGACGGGGCGCTCAAAGGGCAACAGCTCGAGATCCTCTGGGTCGACAACGCCATTGATGCCTTTTCTCTTCATATTCAGGGTCACGGCCGGGTTGTTTTGCCGGACGGTTCCCACATCCGCATCGGCTACGCCGGACGCAACGGCCGGCGTTACACGGCCATCGGCCGAGAACTGGTGGCACGCGGCATCATGGATCTCGATGACGTTACCATGCCGTCCATCCGCTCCTGGCTCGAGGCCAACCCAGTGGCCGGAACTCAGGTCATGCGGACCAACAAGTCCTTCATCTTCTTCCGGGTCATGGATTCGGAAAGCCCAATCGGCGCCCAGGGCGTTTCATTGACGCCAGGCCGATCGCTGGCGATCGACCGGGCCCATCTTCCTCTCGGCGTGCCGTTGTGGCTGGTGACGACGGACCCGGGGCCGTCGCCGCGCAAGCAGCCGCTGACCCGCCTTGTCGTCACCCAGGATACGGGTTCGGCCATCAAGGGCCCGGTGCGCGGCGACCTCTATTGGGGCCACGGACCGGAAGCAGCGTTAAAGGCCGGCCTCATGAAGGAGGATGGCCAGTTCTTCATCCTATTGCCAAAGAACCGCGCGCCCGCTGCCGGCCGGTCCGGATAGCCTAGACTCGAATGCCCAAAAAAAGGCACAGAACGGGGGATTTCCGGGGCCAAGGCATCTTGCCTTCGGCCTGCGAAAAGCCCATTCTTCCTAAACCATGACAACCCAAAATCCAGATCGTCCGTCCGCTGACGGGCCCCGCGTCGGCTTGTTTGCCACCTGCCTAGTCGACTTGTTTCGCCCGAGCGTCGGGTTCTCCGCCGTCGAGCTCTTGGAGCGGGCCGGATGCCGGGTCGAGGTTCCGCGTGAGCAAACCTGTTGCGGACAGCCGGCCTATAACTCAGGCGATTCGGATGATGCGCGGGCCATTGCCCGTCAGGTTATCGCTGTCTTCGAGGATTTTGACTATGTTGTCGTCCCTTCGGGGTCCTGCGGAGGGACCATCAAACACCATTACCTGGCCCTGTTCGCGGATGATGGGGAATGGGCGCCGCGTGCGGAAAAGCTCTCGGATAAGACCTACGAGTTGATCCAATTCTTGGTCGATGTGATCGGGGTCGACGATTTTGATGCCAACTACGATGGTACCGTCACCTACCATGACTCGTGCTCCGGGTTACGGGAACTGAAAATCAAAGAGCAGCCCCGCCAGGCACTATCGAAAGTCAATGGATTGACCTTGATTGAAGGCGAAGAAACGGAAAGCTGTTGCGGGTTCGGCGGCCTCTTCTGTGTCAAATATCCGGAAATTTCCGGGTCCATGGTCGACGTCAAAGTCGACGACGTTCTGGCGACGGGAGCCGGCGCCGTGCTCGGCGGCGATCTCGGTTGTCTGATGAACATCAGTGGCCGCCTGACTCGGCGCGGCAGTGCGGTCGAGGTCCGCCATGTGGCGGAAATCTTGGCCGGCGCCGTCGAAACGCCGAGTATTGGAACGGCTCCGCCAGCGGCGGTCACGGCACCGGTGGACGAGTAAGTCATGGAAAGCGAAACCCGTTCCTTCAAAGAAAACGCCCGCGAGGCCCTTGAAGACGGCAACCTGCAGAACGCCCTGTTCAAGTTGACCCGCGGCTTTCCGGTCAAACGGCTGCAGGCGGCGGCGCGCCTGCCGGAGTTCGAGGCATTGCGCGATCAGGCGCGGGCCATAAAGAACCATGTCCTCGACAATCTCGATATTTACCTCGAGCGCTTTGAGGAAAGAGTCGTTGACGAAGGCGGCCAGGTTCATTGGTGCCGCGATGCCGAGGAGGCGCGCCAGACCATTCTCGATATCTGTCGCGACGCCGGCGCCAAGACGGTGGCGAAAAGCAAGTCGATGATCGGCGAGGAAATCGCCATCAACGACTTCCTCGACGAAAACGGCGTCACACCCATCGAAACCGACCTCGGCGAGTACATAATCCAACTCCGAAAAGAACCACCGAGCCACATCATTGCACCGGCCATTCATCTTTCCAAACAACAGGTTGCCGATACTTTCCGGAAGTGTCACTCGAATCTGCCGGACGACCGCCCGCTGGAAGAGCCGCGGGCCCTCCTGGAGGAGGCTCGCCATGAACTGCGCGGAAAGTTCCTGGCCGCCGATGTCGGCCTGACCGGCGCCAATATGCTGATCGCCGAGACCGGCTCCAACATTTTGGTCACCAACGAGGGTAACGCCGATCTGACCTATGGCCTGCCCCGGGTTCACATCGTCATCGCCAGTTTGGAAAAGATCGTTCCGACGCTCGAGGACGCGACGACCATCCTCAGGGTTCTGGCGCGCTCGGCAACGGGGCAGGAAATGTCCGTTTACACGACGTTTTGCACCGGCGGGAAGCGACCCGGCGACCTCGACGGACCAGAACAATATCACGTCGTTCTGCTCGACAACGGACGCACCGATCTCCTGGGCACGGAGTTTCAGGAAATGCTCCGGTGCATCCGCTGCGGCGCCTGCCTCAATCATTGTCCCGTCTACAAAACGGTCGGCGGCCACGCTTACGGCTGGGTCTATTCCGGGCCCATGGGAGCGGTTCTCATTCCTGGCCTGATCGGTATCGACGAGGCCGGTCATTTGCCCAATGCCTCGACACTCTGCGGGCGTTGCGAGTACGTCTGCCCGATGCGGATCCCGATTCCGCGCATGCTCCGGGCCTGGCGGCAGAAACAATTCGCGAGCGGCGGCACCGGTACGGTCGGCCGCGTCGGACTCGGTCTTTGGGCGTTTATGGCCCGCCGCCCGGCCCTTTACAATAAACTCGCCGGTTCTGTCATCGCGATTCTCAGCGCCCTCGGGCGCCATCGTGGCCGGTTCCGGCGTCTGCCGCTGGCTGGCGGCTGGACGGCGGCGCGCGATTTCCTGGTTCCCCAGGGAGACAGTTTCATCAGCCAGTTTCACCGCGGCCCGCGCGGCGATGCCAGCGGCGATTGGTTGCGGGGGCGCGGCCGATGACAACCGCCGCCAACAACGCGAAAGGAACTGGCCGCGAAGAAATCCTCGGCAAGATTCGCCGGGTGCGTGAACAGCGCGGCGGCGAGGCCTCGATGGCGGCTGTCGACACACGTCTGCGCGATCACCCGGCCAATCTCGTGCCGAAACGCGGACAGGTCGATCTGGCTCAACGCCTTGAGCTTTTTCAGGAGGAGGCGGAAAAGGTTGACGCCACCGTCGCCCGAGTTCCAGGGCGGCAAGCCGTTCCCGGCGAGGTGGCCCGTTATCTTAAAGCGTCCAATCTCGGCACGCGAATCAAGATCGCACCCTCCCTCAGCAAATATGCCTGGGCCGACACCCTGCTTGAGGTCGAACCCGGCGCCGCTTCGGCGGCCGACGTGGTCAGTGTTACCGAGGCCTTCGCCGGTGTCGCCGAAACCGGCACGCTGATCGCCTGTTCGGGGCAGGATAATCCAACCACGCTCAATTTCCTGCCGCCGAACAACGTCATGATCGTCGCCGTATCGGACATGGCCGGGTCCTACGAAGAGGTCTGGCAGCGATTGCGTGGAACGGTTGCGCCGGGCCACCCGTTCATGCCGCGGACGGTCAATTTCATCACGGGACCGTCACGATCTGCCGACATCGAACAAACCCTTTTGCTGGGCGCCCATGGGCCCCAGCGGCTTCATATCATCGTGGTCGAAGATGAAAAGCCGGAAACGCAGTAACTTGGCTCAGGGCCCTGATCTTAACAAGCGGGACTTGGCGTCGATGGAGGCGGATCTCTGGAAATCCTTCACGGAGACGGTCAAGCCCCTGCCTCTAAATAAGAGGAACCGGGCTCGAAGACCGGCCGCGGAGGCTGACCCGGGCGAAACACGTGAAATTTCCCAAAACAAACAAAAATTAGATCATTCTGCTAATCTTAAGCGCAGTCATTTGCCTTCGCCGGATTTCGATCATGGAAAGGGTCCCGGATTGGAGCGGCGCGACAAAACCAACCTGCGACGCGGCCGCGTGACCATCGAGGGCCGTCTCGACCTGCACGGCATGACCCAGACGGAAGCCCATCGCCGGCTGCACGCGTTCCTCGCCCGGGCCCGGGATGATGGCCGACGTACGGTACTGATCATCACCGGCAAGGGGTCGCGTCTCGAGGGGGGCGAGGGCGTGCTGCGACGGGCCGTTCCACGCTGGCTCAATGAACCGCCGGTGCGCGACTGGATTAAGGGCTTTTCTTACGCCGCCCGCCAACATGGCGGCGAGGGCGCGCTCTACGTCTTGCTCAAACGGAGGCGCCCGTGACGCCGTTCGGTGCCAAGGTCCGCGAGTACCGGAAACAGCGGGGTATCACGCTCAAACGCATGGCCGAGGATCTCGGCGTGTCGTCGGCCTATTTCTCAGCCCTCGAACACGGCCACCGCGGGCGCCCCGGTTCCGGACTGGTGCAGCAAGTCTGCGGCTATTTCGATCTGATGTGGGATCAGGCGGAAGAACTCAAGCGATTGGCCGACATATCACACCCGCGGGTCACCGTCGATACGGCCGGTCTCAGCCCGAAGGCAACGAGACTTGCCAATATCTTAGCCGAAAAGATTCATGAATTGGATGAAGAAACCATCGACTGGATCCTGGCCGAGATCCAAAGCCGAAACAGCCCTTTTGGCGGTCCAACACATTGAATTAGACCACCTTGCCAACACTTATCTTAAGGTAAATGCCCTAATTCATTATAAAATAACTATTATTATAGAATGAATTTCGAAAGGTCGGCGTTCTTGGCGAGATCGCCGACCCGATCACGAACCACGGCAGCGTCGATAACGACCGTTTCGCCGGAGCGTTCGGAGGCATTGAAACTGATTTCCTCGAGCAGCTTCTCCATGACCGTGTGCAGGCGCCGGGCGCCGATATTCTCGACGCCCTCGTTGATCTCGGCTGCCAGGTCGGCGATTTCGCCGATGCCGTCCTCGGTGAACTCGATGATCACCTCCTCGACCGCCATGAGGGCCGTGTATTGCTTGATCAGGCTGGCTTCCGGCTCGGTCAGGATACGCACGAAATCGTCGCGGGTCAGCGCATCCAGCTCGACCCGGATGGGCAGCCGGCCCTGCAGTTCCGGCAGCATGTCGGCCGGTTTCGCCAAGTGGAAGGCGCCCGAACCAATGAACAGGATATGGTCGGTCTTGACGGTGCCGTGCTTGGTGGCCACCGAGGTCCCCTCAATCAACGGCAAGAGGTCGCGCTGCACCCCCTCGCGGCTGACGTCGGCGCCGATGCGTTCCGAGCGTGCGGTGATCTTGTCGATCTCGTCGATGAAGACAATGCCATTGTTTTCAACGAGTTCAATGGCTTCCTTAATAACCTTGTCCTCATCCAGCAACTTGTCGCTCTCGTCCGCCATCAAGATTTCATAGGACTCCTCGACGGACATCTTTTTCGGCCTTGTCTGGCCGCCGAAGGCCTTGCCCAGCATGTCGTTGAGGTTGATCATGCCCATGGAGGCGCCGGGCATGCCGGGGATCTCGAAAGTCGGCATGCCGCCGGAACCGCTGTCGCTGACCTGAACTTCGATCTCCTTGTCGCCGAGCTGGCCGTCGCGCAGCATCTTGCGGAACTTCTCTCGCGTCTCGCGACTCGCGTTTTCGCCGACCAGGGCGTCCAGCACCCGTTCCTCGGCCTGTAGCTCGGCCTTTGCGGTCACCGCCTTGCGGTGATTCTCGCGGATCATGTGGATGGCGAACTCAACCAGGTCGCGGACCATCTGCTCGACGTCCCGCCCGACATAACCGACTTCGGTGAACTTGGTCGCCTCGACCTTGACGAAGGGTGCCTGGGCCAGACGGGCCAAGCGCCTGGCGATCTCGGTCTTGCCGACGCCGGTCGGCCCGATCATCAAGATGTTCTTCGGCAGCACCTCCTCGCGCATGGCCTCGTCGAGCTGCTGGCGCCGCCAGCGGTTGCGAAGCGCGATGGCGACGGCCTTTTTGGCGTCGTCCTGGCCGACGATGAAACGGTCGAGTTCGGAAACGATCTCACGGGGAGTAAAACTGGTGGTCATAGCTTCTCGATTATGATGTTGGCGTTAGTATAGACACAGATTTCGGCGGCCACGTCCATGGCCCGCCGGGCGATGGCCTCGGCGTCCATGTCGTCGCGGTCGACCAGGGCACGCGCTGCCGCCAGAGCGTAGTTGCCGCCGGAGCCAATGCCGATCAGGCCATCCTCGGGCTCGAGCACGTCGCCGTTGCCGGTCAGCACCAGCGACACCTCCTTGTCGGCCACCGCCATCATCGCCTCGAGGCGCCGGAGATAGCGGTCCGTGCGCCAGTCCTTGGCCATTTCCACACAAGCGCGGGTTAGCTGTTTTGGATACTGGTCGAGTTTGCCCTCGAGTCGTTCGAATAGTGTGAAGGCGTCGGCCGTGGCGCCGGCGAATCCGGCGATGACAGCGCCGTCGGCGAGGCGCCTGACCTTGCGGGCGTTGGCCTTGATGACCGTGTCGCCGAGGCTGACCTGACCGTCTCCAGCGACGACCACCTGGTCTCCCTTGCGGACGGCGAGGATGGTCGTGCCGCGCCATCCCGTGCGTTGGTTCTCGTTCATTCGCAATGTCCCCGCTGAATTCACGTTGGATATCCGCTGGTAGCCGGATGTCCGTCGGCCCGATGCCGCCGGCACCGGACTATAGCGATAGATTTAGGATTGTGAAGCGCCGGCGCAACGGTCTGGCCCTCACCGCATGTTCCTGCTAAGACATCGTCGCCATCGGCCGGAACGATTTGCCGACGGCTTGGCGGGTCCGGCAGGGCTCTCACCCACTGACAAAAACATTTTGTTTGCTATATCCCTACATTTTGTTTATTAGTACGCCATGTCAAACAGAATTCGATACCTGAGAGAGCAACAAGGCCTGAACCAAACGGAACTGGCCCGCCGCATTGGCACCACGGCACAGCAGCTCGGACACCTGGAGGCCGGACGCCGGCGCTTGACCCAGGACTGGATGGAGCGCATTGCCGAAGGCCTCTCCTGTCTGCCCGCCGATTTGCTGGCAAACAAACCGTTTTCCTCCGCCTCCCTGCCGGCGGAGGCCGGTCGAACGTCTTCGCGATCAGCAACCGTTCGCCGCGAAACCAAGGAAACCGCTATCGAGGTGAGCGTCGACTTGGATGGCACCGGGGCCTACGATGTCGATACGGGCATCGGTTTTCTCGACCATATGCTCGAACAGCTGTCGCGTCACAGTCTTATCGACCTGACCGTCCGCGCCAAGGGCGACTTGCATATCGATTTCCACCACACGACCGAGGATACCGGCATCGTCATTGGCGAGGCGGTCGCCGAGGCGCTGGGCGACTTCAAGGGCATCACGCGCTACGGCGCCGCGACCATCCCCATGGACGAAACGTTGAGCCGTGTCACCCTGGATGTATCGAGACGGCCCTACCTGATCTGGCGGGTCGAATTCACACAACCGAAACTCGGCGATTTCGATACCGAACTCTTCAAGGAATGGTTCCAGGCTTTCTCGCAAGCCGCTGGAATCACATTGCATGTCGAGGTCATCTACGGCGACAACAACCATCATAAGATCGAATCCTGTTTCAAGGCCCTGGCCCGCGCCCTGCGCCAGGCCATCGAAATCGACCCGCGCAAAGCCGACGCCATTCCCTCGACCAAGGGCACGCTCGGCGGTTCCCTTTGATCTATTTTGGTGACGCCCTGAACGGAAGAACCGGATGAAGATCTTCACCATCCACCTCAGGCGCGACGGTCTCGATCCGGACCGGGATATCGTCGTCATCAAGGAAGGCTTCAGCTGGCCGGCCTTTTTCTTCGGTATCCTGTGGGCCCTCTGGAACCGCCTGTGGATCGCCGGGGCCCTGTTGCTGGCGACGACTGCGGCCGTCCATTTGGTGTCCCAGTCGATGATAACCGGGCGTTTCGGCCAAACGGCGGTGACCCTTGGCCTGGCCGTTATTGTCGGTCTGATCGGCAACGATCTGCGGCGCTGGACCCTGGACCGGGCCGACTTCCGGTTTGCCGGCATCGCGTCGGGGCCCAATGCCGATGAGGCGCTGCGCCGCTTTTTCGATGGCGACCGCGCCGCCACCGAGGGGGTGTTACCGTGAGCGTCGCCATCGTCGATTACGGATCCGGCAACCTGCGCTCCGCGGCGAAAGCCTTCGAACGTGCGCTTTCCGAGATCGAATCGACGGACACCGTCACGGTCACCGGTTCGCCGGACGTGGTCGCCAGAGCCACGCGCGTCGTGCTGCCGGGCGTCGGTGCCTTCGCCGATTGCAAGGCCGGTCTCGCCGCCGTCGACGGCATGATCGAGGCGTTGAGCGAGGCCGTGATCACGCTGGGTCGCCCGTTTCTCGGCATTTGCGTCGGCATGCAGTTGCTGGCCGATTGGGGCCGCGAGCACGGTGATACCCCGGGCCTGGGCTGGGTCCCGGGTGAGGTGGTGCCGATATTGCCTTCAGATAAAACGTTAAAAATTCCGCATATGGGTTGGAATAATTTAAATTTTTCTCCCAATCCTCATTCTTTACTTGAAGATTTGGAGCCGGCCGCCCACGCCTATTTCGTGCACTCCTACCAATTCGCCTGCGGTGATCCCAAGGACCAAAAGGCGACGACCGAATACGGCGGTCCGGTGACGGCGGTGGTCGGGCGCGACAATCTCGTCGGCACCCAGTTCCATCCGGAAAAGAGCCAGGCCGTCGGCCTCAAGCTGATCGCCAACTTCCTCAATTGGCATCCCTAGAACCGGACGGGTGCGAACCCAAGGCACGGTATCCATGATCTTTTTCCCCGCCATCGATCTGAAAGACGGACAATGCGTCCGCCTGTTGCGCGGCGAAATGGACGCCGCGACCGTCTTCAACGACAACCCCGGTGCCCAGGCGGCGGCTTTCGAGGCCCAGGGGTGTCGCTGGCTGCACGTCGTCGACCTCAACGGCGCTTTCGCCGGAAGACCGGTGAATGCCGGCGCCGTGCAAGCCATTTTGCGGGCTGTTTCGGTGCCGGTTCAGCTGGGCGGCGGTATTCGTGACCTGGAAACCATCGCCTTTTGGCTCGACGCCGGAATCCGCCGCACCATCCTCGGGACCATTGCCGTGCGCGACCCGGGCTTGGTCCGTGAGGCGTGCCGCCGGTTCCCTGGACGTATCGCGCTCGGTATCGATGCCAAGGACGGACGCGTCGCCGTTGAGGGCTGGGCCGAGGTCTCCGAGCTCGCCGCCCTCGAGTTGGCCAAACGATTCGAGGACGCGGGCGCCGCGGCGATCATTTACACCGACATCGCCCGCGACGGCGCCATGCAGGGCCCCAACGTCGCCGCCACCGTCGAACTGGCGCGTTCCGTGTCGATCCCCGTCATCGCATCGGGCGGAGTCGCCTCTATGGACGATCTCGTGACGCTGGCCAACGACGGTGCCGGACTGCTGGAGGGCGTGATCAGCGGCCGCGCTGTCTATGACGGCGCCATCGACGTTAGGGCGGCGACGGATTACCTCGAGGGCGGTTCGTCTTGCTGAAGGCGCGGGTCATTCCCTGCCTCGATGTCGAAGGCGGGCGCGTCGTCAAGGGCGTCAATTTTGTCGACCTGGTCGATGCCGGGGATCCGGTGGAACAGGCCCGCATCTACGACGCTGCCGGTGCCGACGAGCTTTGTTTTCTCGACATTACGGCCAGCCATGAGAACCGCGAGACGATCTTCGACGTCGTTTCGCACACCGCTGAGGTTTGTTTCATGCCGCTCACCGTCGGCGGCGGGGTGCGCAAGTCGGAAGACATCCGCGCCCTGTTGTTGGCCGGTGCCGACAAGGTGTCGATCAATACGGCCGCCGTTCACAACCCGGCGTTCGTTCGCGAGGCGGCGCAAAAATTCGGGTCGCAATGCATCGTCGTCGCCGTCGATGCCAAGTCCGTCGGGCCGGACCGTTTCGAGATCTTCACCCATGGCGGGCGCAAACCGACAGGAATCGACGCCATCCAGTGGGTCAAGCGCATGGCCGATTACGGGGCCGGCGAAATCCTTTTGACGTCCATGGATCGGGACGGGACGAAACAGGGGTTCAACATTCCCCTGACCCGGGCCGTCGCCGATGCCGTGACCATCCCGGTGATCGCCTCGGGCGGCGTCGGCACCCTCGATCATCTAGTCGAAGGCATCGTCGAGGGTCATGCCTCGGCCGTCCTCGCCGCTTCCATATTCCATTTCGGTACTTACACAATCGCCGAGGCCAAAGCCCATATGGACAAAGCCGGCGTCCCGATGCGCGGCGCTTGAGGCCAACCATGAGGAGCTCACCATGAACGCTGGCGAATCCCCGAGACCCGAACAGATCCTCGAGGACCTCTACGCCGTCATTGAGCAGCGCAAAACCGCCGATCCATCGCAATCACATACGGCGAAATTGTTCGCCGGTGGCACCGGCCGTATCGGCAAGAAGGTTGGTGAAGAGGCGGTCGAGGTCGTCATCGCCGCTGTCGACGGCAGCAAGACCGATCTCGTAAACGAAAGTGCTGACCTCCTCTACCACCTGTTGGTCCTTTGGGCCGACAACGGTGTCGTCCCTGCGGACGTCTGGCAAGCTCTCGCGGCCCGCGCCGGGGTCTCGGGAATCGAGGAAAAACGAAACCGAAAAAGCTGATTCTGGAGACACTGATGGCCTATAACCACGAGAACATTTTCGCCAAGATCCTGCGCGGCGAAATTCCCTGCGAAAAGGTCTATGAAGACGATTGGGCACTCGCCTTCAACGACATTGCCCCGCAGGCGCCAACCCATGTCCTGGTCATTCCAAAAGGCCCCTACACGTCGTTCGACGATTTTTCGGCCAATGCCCCCGCCGAAGAAATCGCCGGCCTCTTCCGCGCCGCCGGTCAGGTCGCCCGCCAACTCGATGCTGTCGAACCCGGCTATCGTATCCTCTCCAACATCGGCCGGGACGCCCACCAGGAAGTGTTTCACTTCCATCTCCATATCTTTGCCGGCCGTGACCTCGGTGGAATGATCAAGCGGGCGCCCAGCGACTCGTGATCCCGATTCGCCCAATATTTCGGGCATCCAGTTGAACCTATTCGACGAGGCGTCATTTTCCAGCTGTTTTCCAATAGCTTACCGGACGAAATACTTTGTTTTGATCACGAACCTTTTGGCGTTACCTTTAACCATAGAAGCTAATCGGGCCGCGATCCGAGTTGGATCGAGGCCGGATTGGTGCGCGCTTTGGAGGTGCGGGTGCCAGACGGATCGTTCGATTTGGGTTGGATGCCGGAGGTTGGAGCCAAGGGTGGCCGAACCTGGAACGCCGCGGTCCCGCCTCTCGACCGGGACGACGAGAACGAAGCCGAAACCGGTTCCAGCGATCCCGTTGTCATCGCTGCCGAGGCCCGTTTTGCCGAACTCGCTGCCGACGCGGCCCTGGAGGCGGCAGTCGCCCAGGTGCGAGAAGAGACCGAGCCGAAACCTCGGGATGCGGCCGATCCTCTGGATCAAGTGGCCGCCGACTGGGTAGCCCACATCGAAGCCGACGATCAGATCGTCCACGCCTTTCTTGGCATCGACGACCCGGTTGCCCGGGAGGCCGACGATCTGTTCACGCAATCCGCCGTCGAGGCGGAACTGGACGCGCTCCTTGAAAAGCTCCCGGGGTCCGCGTCCGTAGACGGCGAATTGGCTGCCCTCAGCGCCTTCGACGACGCCCTTGCAAGGGGCGCCGATGCGGAAGAAGCGCTTTCGGCGGCAATCCTGGCGGCCGAGAGCGTCGAAGTCAATCCGGCGGCGATTTCTCCCTTGGCCCCGATCGGCATCCCGGAACCGCGCCCAATCCTGCGGCCGGCGCAAGGGATCACCGACAACGCCGCCGACAATTCGGACGATGGGCCGGTGACGGGTGATCCGCCCCGCGGCGCGAACGACAGGCCGTCACTGGCGGAACCGGCGCCTCCGATTTTCGTTACCGCCGGGTTTAGCGGCCTTGGGCCAGGCGGCCCGTTTCTGGCCGACTCCGCCTTCGGTTTCGGGGTTAATTTCGAAATGCCACCGGCGCCGCCGCTTGAGACCCGCGCCCGGCAAAACGCCGAACGGGACCGAAATGATCCGGTCGAAACGACGGACAGCTCGCCCTACGACACCATTGCCGGTGGCTCTTCCGCCGATCTCCTCCTCGGCACCGCCGGTTCCGATGCCATCGTTGGCAAGGAAGGGAACGACTTTCTTTATGGGGAAACACCAACCAACTATGACCCGTCGAGCCACAGCGTCGCATCACCGTTGACGAACCCCATCTTTTCGGCGGCGCCGGCGGTGATCGCTTGCACGGCGACGTGCCCGACGCCGGTTCGGCCCTGGCCGGGGATTTCGGGTTCCCGCTGGGACTGGCCACGTCCGGAGACGACTACGTGGATGGTGGAGCCGGCGGCGACACGCTGATCGGCGGAGCTGGAGACGATGTGCTCTATGGAGACGATGGCGCCGACCGCCTCTACGGCGGCAGCGGGTCGGACAACATTTTCGGATATGCCGGTGATGATATCCTGCAATCGGGCGAAGGCGCCGACGAGGTGGCAGGCGGCGACGGTGCTGATGAGTTCGCTTTCGCCGGCGGCAGCGGCGCCGATGCCCTGGCTCGCGCCCAGTCGCTCGGTACCGATACCATCCTCGATTACGACGCCGCGGAGAGCGACGTGTTCAGCCTGACCGATGCTGATTTCGGACTCGGCGCGTCGGGCAGCTTGATCGACGGCACCGACTATTTCGAAACCAACCCAATCACGCTGAGCGCCACGCCGCAGG
>Ga0056126_10000043_pt1 | contig 48122 bp, 49 predicted proteins | sample WorMetLIZAISLAND_FD_71117 | JGI IMG/M metagenome (GOLD analysis project Ga0056126, IMG submission 71117) | Marine gutless worms symbiont microbial communities from Max Planck institute for Marine Microbiology, Germany - Inanidrilus manae... ...
TCTTCGGCGTGGTGGTCGCATTGGCGTGCAGTTTTACGTGCATGATCCGAGGCGCTCCCTGAGAAACGAGATACCTCTGACTACGCCAGCTCCGTCAAAACAATCCCGCGCAACCCGACAACTTCGCCGAGGCCCGGCGCGGCTTTATCGCCACCATCGAGGACGGGGTGATCCGTAACGAGGCCGGCAGCACGGTATGGAACCTGGCCTTCTACGACTTCCTGGCGGCAGAGGCGCCGCCGGACACGGTGAACCCGAGCCTGTGGCGGATCGCCCGGCTGAACATGGCGCACGGCCTGTTCCAGGTCGCCGACGGGGTCTACCAGGTGCGCGGCTTCGACCTCGCCAACATGACCATCATCGAAGGCGACAGCGGGGTGATCATCATCGACCCGCTGACCGTGGCCGAGACGGCGCGGGCGGCCCTGGCGCTCTATTGCCGCGAGCGCGGCGAGCGGCCGGTGCGCGCGGTGATCTACAGCCACAGCCACGTCGACCACTACGGCGGCGTCAAGGGGGTGGCCTCAGACGCAGCGGTCCAGGCCGGCGAGATCGCGGTGCTGGCCCCGGACGGCTTCCTCGAGGCCGTCGGGGGCGAGAACGTGCTGGCCGGCAACGCCATGCTGCGGCGGGCACAGTTCCAGTTCGGGGCGCTGCTGCCCCCGGGTGAACGCGGCCAGGTCGACGCCGGCCTGGGCAAGGCGGTGGCGCGCGGCAGCACCGGGCTGATCGCACCGACACAGCTCATCACCGAACCGCTTGAACACCACGTCATCGACGGGGTGGAGATCGATTTCCACCTGGCACCGGAAACCGAGGCGCCAGCGGAGATGCACATGTACCTGCCGCGTTCGGGCGTGCTGAACATGGCCGAGAACGCCACGCGCCACCTGCACAACTTCTGTCCGCTGCGCGGCGCGGTGGTGCGCGACCCGCGGATGTGGGCGCACTATCTGGGCGAGGCGCGCGAGCTGTTCGGCGACCGGGTCGAGGTGCTGATCGGACAGCACCACTGGCCGACCTGGGGCCGGGCGGCGATCGGCGAGTTCCTGGCCCAGCAGCGCGACCTGTACAAATACGTGCACGACCAGAGCGTGCGGCTGATGAACCTGGGCCACCGCCCGGCGGAGATCGCGGAAAAGCTCGAGCTGCCGCCGGAACTGGCCCGGGAATGGTCGGTGCGCGGCTACTACGGCACCATCAGCCACAACGCCAAGGCGGTCTACCAGCGCTATCTCAGCTGGTACGACGGCAACCCGGCCAACCTGAACCCGCTGCCGCCGGTCGAGACCGCGCGCCGGACCGTCGCCTACATGGGCGGGGCGGCGGCGGTGATCGCCCGTGCGCAGGAGGACTTCGCCGCCGGCGCCTTCCGCTGGGTGGCGCAGGCGATGAACCAGGTGGTGTTCGCAGAGCCGGACAACCAGGCAGCGCGCGAGCTCGGCGCCGACGCCCTGGAGCAGCTCGGCTACCAGGCGGAATCGGCGACGTGGCGCAACGCCTATCTCTATGGCGCGCAGGAGCTGCGCCGCGGCGTGCTGCAATTGCCGCCGCGGCCGATGCTGAGCCCGGACATGCTGCAGGCGGTGGGCACATCGACCCTGTTCGACTTCATGGCCGTACGGCTGAACCCGGCGCGCGTCGCCGGCCGCCAGTTCCAGCTCACCTGGCGTTTGCGCGACACGGACGAACTGGTGGCGGTGAACCTGCAGCACAGCACGCTGAGCCAGCGCCTGGGCCGGGCGGCCGAGGACCCGGCGGCCACCACCCACTCGGACCGTGACACCCTGGTCGCGCTCGTCCTGCGCCGGCAGAGCGTGGCCGAGGCGATCGAGGCCGGGGCGCTGGCAATTGACGGCGATGATGGCGTGGTCGTGGCGCTGTTCGACATGCTCGACGATTTCGAGCTGCAGTTCCCGGTGCTGACGCCGGCGGGCCGCTGACGGCGCGGCGGGTTTGCACAGCAGCGTCAGGCCCGTCGCCGGTTCTCGCGCCAGGCCAGAACCAGGGCGGCGGCGACGATCAGTCCGGCACCGGCGGCGCTGACCGCCGTGGGCGCGTCGCCGAACACGGCGAAATCGTAGACGGCGGCGAACACCAGGGTGGAATAGAAGAAGGGAATGACGAAGCTGGCCTCGCCGCGCTTCATCGCCTGGATGAACAGGCTCTGCGCCGTCAGCATGGTCACTCCGAGCAGCGCCATGAGGCCCCATTGTCCGGGACTGGGGACGATCCAGACCGGCACCGCCGCCGCTGCGGCGATCAGCACGCCCATGCCGTTGGAGATGGCAAGGATCCTGAGCGGCGGCTCGCCGCCACTCAGGCGCTTGATCGCGATCGCCTCCATGCCCATGAACAGTGCGGCGGCCAGGGCGATCAGCGCGGCCGGCTGGAAGGCGTCGCTGCCGGGACGGATCAGCACCAGGGCACCGATCAGCGCCACGCCGGCCGCACCCCAGCGCCAGGGGCCGACCCGTTCCCCGAGCAGCGGAATCGCCAGCAGCATGGTCACCAGCGGACTTAAGAAACTGATTGCCGTGGCATCGGCCAACGGCATCGCCGCGGCGGCGGCGAACAGGCAGCTGACCCCGGCCCAGCCGCAGAAGACCCGCACCGCATGCACCGGCCAGGCCGCACCGCGGAAGGATGGCCGCTGCCAGGCCAGCAGCGGCAGCAGCGCCAGCAACGCGAAGCCGAAACGGCCGGCGCTCACCTGCAGCGGGTGCAACGCCGGGCCGTCGAAACCGCGGCCCAGCGCCTTCGCCAGCAACGTGGTGACGGCGATCAGCGCGCAGGCCGCGATCATCATCGCCGCCCCGCCGGCCGGGCGCGCCAGGACGACTGCCATCCGCTCATTCATGCGCAGGACTGTGGCACGGAACGCACCGCCGGCGCGCCGTTCAATTCTGCTTGACCACGCCGCGACAACGCCCGCCGCGGGTCAACATGCCCCACCGGCGGCCGTATGCTTGGCCATGCCGTGGCTGATGCGATATCTCCGCGATGGCGGGTCGGCGCTGCTGGCAGTGGCGCTGTGCGCGGCGCCGGCGGCTGCCGCCGACATGGTCTGGCAGGCGCCGGTCGAGGTCGCCGCCGGCGGCGGTCACAAGGGGCCCTGGCGGATGAACCGCTCGGCGTTCCTCTACGTCGACGATCCCACGGTGGCGATCAATGCCGATGGCGTCATTGCCGTCGCCTGGGCCGACAACGCCGCGCAGGACATCTTCCTGCAAGTCTACGACCCGGACGGCGCGGCCCGCTATGCAACCCCGGTCCGGGCCTCGCGCAGCGGGCAGGTGTTCTCGTGGCTGCCGCGGCTGGTGATCGGTCCCGGCGTCACGCCGGAGATCTTCGTCCTGTGGCAGGAGATCATCTTCTCCGGCGGCTCGCATGGCGGCGAGGTCCTGTTCGCCCGTTCGCGCGACGGCGGCGCCAGCTTCGAGGCGCCGGTGAACCTGTCGAATTCGACCCCCGGCGACGGCAAAGGCCGCCTCACCGCCCGCTACTGGGACAACGGCAGCCTGGATCTGGTGGCGGCACCGGAGGGCACGCTCTTCGCCACCTGGACCGAGTATGACGGCCGGCTGTGGTTCACCCGCTCGCACGACCGCGGCGGCAGCTTCTCCGCCCCGCTGTTGGTCGGCGGCGACGACGCGCGGCCGGCGCGCGGCCCGTCGCTGGCAGCCGGTGGCGGCGGCCGGGTGCACCTGGCCTGGACCGTCGGCGAGGACCGGGCCGCCGACATCCACTTTGCCAGCTCGGCCGACCACGGCCGGTCGTTTTCGCCGCCGCAGGTCGTCTTCGCCAGCGACGGCCATGCCGATGCGCCGTAACTGGCCGTGGACGGCAGCGGCAACGTGCACTTGGTCTACGCCGAAAGCCCGGCCGGGCCGTTCACCCGCTCGCATATCCGCTACAGCCGGCGGCCCGCCGGCGCGGACGTCTGGCCAGCCCCGCGGCAGATCTCCGGCGACAGCGGCGGGCGGTCTGCGGACGTCGGCTTCCCCGCCCTGAGCCTGGATCGCCGGGGCCGGGTCTATGTCCTGTGGGAGCGCCATCCGCCGCAGGGCCGCCGCTCGCAGGGGCTCGGCCTGAGCCATTCCGGCGACGGCGGCGCGAACTTCGCCCCGCCGTCGGTGGTACCGGGCAGCGACGATCCGGCCCATGGCGTCAATGGCAGTCAGCAAGGGCTGCTCATGCGCAAGCTCGCGGTCGGCCCGGCGGGCGCGGTCGCCGTGGTGAACAGCACCTTCAAGCCGGGCGAGGCGAGCCGGATCTGGCTGTTCCGCGGTCGGTTCGCGGAATAGCTTCTGGCCGGGTGATCCCGTGGCCACGGACGGCGTATAACAGCGGATGGATTCTGTTACCCAGTTACTGCTCGGCGCCAGCGTCGCCGGAGCGACGCTCGGCCCCACGCTGGGCGCCCGCGCACTGCTGATCGGCGGCGTGGTGGCGACGCTGCCGGACCTGGATTCGCTGGTGCCGATGGGCAATGCCATCGACGACATGACCTATCACCGCGGCGCCACCCATTCGTTGCTGGTGCAGACGGCGGTGGCACCGCTGATCGCCTATGGCGTCACCCGGGTCGTGCGCGATGCCCGTGCCCACTGGCGCACCGTGCTGGCGACGGTCTGGCTGTGCCTGATCACCCATAGCCTGCTGGATTCGCTGACCACCTATGGCACGCAGCTGTTGTGGCCGCTGCAGATCGGCCCGCCGGTCGCGCTATCGGTGGTGTTCATCATCGACCCTCTCTACTCGTTGATGCTGTTGGCCGGGGTGCTGTCGTTCACTGCCTGGCGCCGGCACCGCCCGCGCGGCGTCGCCGCCGTCCGCCTGCTGCTGTTGGTCAGCACGATCTATCTCGGCCTCGGCTTCGGTGGACACCTGCTGGTACGGAGCAAGGCCGAGGCCCATCCGGCTTTCGCCGGCAAGCCGCTGCACGTGCAGCCGACGCCGTTCAACATCCTCATGTGGCAGGTACTGGCGGTAGACGAGGGACATTACGTCGCCGGCATGACCGGGGTCGCGGGCCATTGTCCGATCACCGAGGTGAGCCGCGCGCCACGGCTGGCGCAGCCGCCTGCCGGGCTGGATCCGTCGCCGTCCGTGCGCCGGCTGGAATGGTTCAGCAACGGCTTCTATAGCTACGTGAACGGCGCGGAGAACATCAACATCACCGACCTGCGCATGGGATACCACCCCAGCTTCATCTTTTCCTTTCGGATCGCCGAGCGGAACGGCAGCGGCTGGCAGGAGATCGAGCCGGTGCAGCTGCGCCCGGCCCGGCCGCGCACACAGCTTCTCGACGACCTGGGCGGCCTGCTGTCGCGGACCTGGCGGGCCTGCACCAGCTGACCTGAACCGCGCGCGTGGCGACAGCACTGTCGCGCGACAGGCGTGATCTGGCATACTTAAGCATTCACTTGTGCGCGGTTCACCCGCCCGGACCGCAAATGTACGCGTACTGCCGACCGAGCCGTCATCATGCCCGCAGAGACCGTCGACCTCGCCGCCCTGGCCCCGGAACTGCCGCAGAACCGGGAGCTGCTGAACTACTGGCGCCAGTTGCGCGGCGACAGGCCCGGGGCACCGGCACGCGAGGCCTTCGACCCCATGGAGGTACCGCGGCTGCTGCCGAACATCATGCTGCTCGAACGGTCCGACGATAGTGGGCCAAGGGTCAGGTTGATGGGGACCGCCCTGGCCGAGCGCCATCAGCATGACCTTACCGGCCAACCGCTGTTGCCGGCCTTGCATGAGACGTTGCGGCGGAGCGCCGCGGCGACCTATGAGCAGGTGCTGTCGCTGCCCTGCGTCGATGTGCTGCTGCGGCGGATCCTGCGCGTCTCCGGCGCGACGCCGGTGGTGGAGGTCCTGCACCTGCCCTGGCAGGACCGCGGCGGGACGGTGCGGTTCGTGATGACGGCGGTGTGGGAAGCGGACGCCGAGGTGGCGCTGGCACACCACATTTGCGACAGCGACTGGCAAGCCGCCGGGGATCGCCGCCGCGCCCTGCTGTAGCGCGGCGGCTCTAGATCTCCATCTCCGCCGGTTCGGGGGCCATACGGCGCAGCACGCGGATCCGGCTCAACAGGTCTTCACGCTCCAGGTACGCGCCCTGCAGGTGACGGTGACCGCAGCCGGGATCGAAGGCGCGCCGGCCATGCAGCACCCGCCGGTTGTCGAAGCCGGCGATCTGACCGGCCGCCATCGTCACTTCCACCAGGTTGTCCGCCCGACGGCTCTGTGCCAGCAGCGCGCGGTAGGCACGGTAGAACTCCGGCACCTCGGCCGGCGGGCAGTCGGGCCAGGTCATCAGCGCCGGGTTGAAGCGGATCTCGTCGACCCGGCCGTCGGCGGCCAGGCCGATGATCGGCGCCACTGCCTCGTAGTCCGCCGCTTCGTCCTGAAAGCGGAAATGCACCGGCACGCGGGTCAGCATGGCGAACGCGGCGGGATCCTCGTCGGCCAGGCCTGCCGCCAGGCGAAAACCGTCGCAGTACAGCGAGGCGCCGCCCGCGGCCCGGTTGACCAGGCAGTGCAGGAACTGAAAGCCGGGCTGGTACTCACGTGTCGGCAGGTCGACATGCGGCTCCAGCGCGATCGAGGTATAGGCGTTCGAGTTGGCGTCGATGCGCGCGGCGACGTCAAACAGCACGCCGAAGTTGGTCTCGCGCACGTACGCCACCCGGTTCAGCAGCGACCGCAGCGTGCCCGGCTCTTGTGGCGCCGCCTCCAGATAGGCGAGACCGTGGTCGCGCAGCGCCTGCAGCCAGTCGAGCAGGACACCGTCGCGGCGCATGACCTCGCCGAAGGCGAAGCGCCGCAATCGGCCCGCCATCTCCGCGCCCCAGGGCGCCGGCGCCGACGCCGCTTGCGGCACCCGGCCGGCGTGGCGCAGCCAGCCGGCGGCGTAGCGGCTGACGTGGCCGTCGGGCGACCAGCGGATTTCCAGCTCTCCGGCCGCCGTGATGCGCCAATCGACCGGCCGCAGGTCGAGGGGATAGCCGGCCTGATCCAGTGTGCGCTCGAGGCTGACGCCGTGCCGGCAGTGCACGCAGGCACAGGACTCACGCAGCACCAGCGCGTGCACCGCCTGCTGCCGGCCGTCGTCCCAGTGAAGTCGCAACAGCTGTGGGTCGTCGGCGGCGCTCCGCACCGCGAGCAGGCGACGGTTGGTGGCATGAGGATAGTGATCCGCCATCGGCACCGCGGGTGCCGCGTAGGCATCGACTGCCGCCTGGTCCAGGGGTTGGGAGACTGCTGCCATGGCGCCGCCCTCGTCCGCCATCACGATCGACGGCGACTTGACCACCGCAAATGGAATCCAGGAAGCGAATTTTTCCGGCCATTATGATCGGGTTATTCGATCATCAGAGCCAGGCAGCCTGGGCATGAACATCGAACATCTGCGCACGTTTCTGGACGTTGCCCAGACGGGCAGTTTCCACCGGTCTGCCGAACGCCTGAACGTCAGCCAGTCGACGGTAAGCACACGGATCAAGGCATTAGAGGCGCGGCTCGACCGGATACTGTTCAACCGGCTGAAAAGCGGCGTGGTGCTGACCGGCGCCGGCCGGCGGCTGATGCGCCACGCCGACACCGCGGTGCGGGGCTGGGAGCAGGGCCGCCAGGCACTGTCGCTACCGGAGGCCCTGCGTGCGGTCTGCGCCCTGGGCATCCAGCAGGCGCTGGCGGAATCGCTGGGTCTGGCGTGGCTGGCGTGGATGCGCCGGCGCCATGCCGACGTGGCGATTCGCATCGAAGCGGACTACTCGGCGCCCCTCGCACGCCTGCTCGACGACGCATTACTCGACATGGCGGTGCTGTTCGTGCCGCGCCACCGGCCGGGCCTGACGGTGGAGACGCTTTATGTCGACGACCTGGTGCTGGTCTCCAGCACCCCGGCGCGCTGGCGCGACGGGGTGCCGGAACCCTACATCTATGTCGACTGGACCTATGACTTCCGCGGCGCCCACGCCGATGCCTTCCCCGAGATGGACCTGCCGCGGATCACCGTCGGCCTGCCGAACGTGGCCCTGAACCACATCCTGCGCCATGGCGGTTCGGCCTATCTGGCGCGCGCCAGCGTCGCGCCCTGGCTCGCTGACGGGCGGCTGCACGAAGTCGCTGGCGCGCCGCGCTTCGACAATCCCGCCTACCTGGTCTACCGGGACGACCCGGTCGACCCGGCGGTGCAGCAGAGCGCCCTCGACGGCCTGCGCCAGATCGCCGCCGGCACGCCCTGACGAGACGGCACGGCGGCTGCCGGTAGCATATTCTAATATTCAACCCTAAGATCCGCGGTCCCTGTACCCGCGTTGCCGACCCAGTCCGCATGCCTGCCGCTGAGACCATCGACCTCACCGACCTGACCCCGGACGTCGCGCAGAACCAGGAGCTGCTCGACTACTGGCACCACCTGCGCGGCGATGGTCCGGGCGCCCCGGCGCGCGAGCGGTTCGACCCGATGGCGGTGCCGCGGTTGCTGCCCAACATCATGCTGGTCGAGCGCGGCGACGACGATGTGCTGCAGGTACGGCTGATGGGCACGGTGCTGGCCGATCGGATGGAGCGCGACCTGACCGGCCTGGCGTTACTGGCCAACCTGCCCGAGGCGCTTCGCGAGAGCGCCGAAGCGGCTTACGCCGACGTGCTGAACCTGCCCTGCGTGCTCCTGGTCAGGCGGCGCATCGAGCGCGTCTCGGGGGCGATCCCGGTGGCCGAGGTGCTGCACCTGCCCTGGTGCGACGCCACCGGCCGCATGCGCTATGTCATCACCGCGGTCTGGGGCGTCCACGGCCGCATCGCCCCCGGACGCGAGGACGCGGTCAGGAACTGGAACGTCGCCGCCGAGCGCCTGCGGGCCCCACTCTAGGCGCGCGCATCAACGTCCGCGTTCGCTGCGGCCGTCAGGATACTGGCGGCGGTACGCGACGACCGCCTGTTCCATGGTGACGAACCGGGCCCCGGCCTCGCGCAAAGCGCCGATCAGCCGGTCGAGCATGCGCATGCGGTGGCCGCGGCCGATCACGTGCGGGTGGAAGGTGTAGGTCAGGACCCCCCAATCGTAGTGGTCCTTCATGTAGGCGAAGTCCTCGAGCCAGTTCTCCAGCACCAGGCGGGCGTTCATCAGTCCCGGCAGGAGGAACTTGTCGGTGCGCATGAACTCGAACACCGGGTAGTCGTCCAGCGCCCAGCTGATCGGCATCTCGACCAGCGCCGTGTCGGCGCCATAGACGATGGGCTCGTGCAAACCGGCGACGTCACCGTCGCGGGCCTGGTAGGGCAAATAGTCGTGGCCCATCAGGCTGGAGTCGTAGACGAAGCCGTGCTTGAGCAGCAACTCGATCGAATGCGGGCTCAGGTCCCAGGCCGGCGAGCGGTAGCCGCGCGCAGTGCTGCCGGTCAGCGCCTCGATGGCGGCGTTGCCCCGGACGAGTTCCTCTTCCTCCTCCGCGCGCCCCAGGCTGGCAGGAATGCGGTGGGTCCAGCCGTGGTGGCCGATCTCGTGGCCAGCCTCGGCGACGGCGGCGGCGCAGGCCGGATAGCTCTCGATGGTGTGGCCGGGGATGAACCAGGTGCTGGTGACGCCATGGTCGGTCAGCAGCGCCAGGATGCGCTCGGTGGCAACGATGCCGTAGTCGCCGCGTGAGAGCATGGTCGGCGTGGTCAGCCCGCGGGCGATGAAGCCGGAGGCGTTGTCGTGATCGAAGGTCAGGCAGACGAACTGCGGCATGGACACCCCTCCCCGGCATTGGCGCGCCGCCTAGCATGGCAGCATCGGCCGGGGTCACGAAAGGGGGCTGTCCTCAGTCCCGATCCTCGGCCAGCGCCTGCACCAGCGCGGCGTACTGCTCGGCACTCTCGCCGGCCGCTGCCTCGGCCTGCTCGGCGCCCATGACGTAGAGCACGCGCTCGAGATAACCGGCACGCCAGGCCTCGCGTTCGCTCGCTGCGGCATCGTCCGGTTCATAGCCCTCGATGGTCGAGCGGCTCACGGCGCCGTCGCGCTCGAGCAGCCGTTCGACGGTATCGAGGCGCTCGCGCAGCACCGCGACCTCGCCCATCAGTGCGGTGACGATGGCAACCAGACGGTCGACCTGCGGATCGGCGGCGAACGCCGGGCGCTTGCCCTTGGCCTTCGTTGCGCTCATGCCGCCGCCGGCTTGCGCGCCGCCAGCACCTCCCAGAACTTGCGGCCGCCGGCATCGCGTCGGTCGGAGAACACGTGCGCGGCCTTGACCGACCGCGAGACCCGGGCGCAGTGCACGTCGTCGGGCGGGAAGCCGGCCCCGGTCATCAGGCTCACCGGATCCAGAGCGCGGAAGGTGGACCAGAACGGCTCATTGTTGTGCCGGGTGTCCCAGGACAGCATGAAGGCATCGAACGGCGCCATGCCGTCGTAGAGCGACAGCTCGACGTGCAGCGTGACGCCGCCGGGACGCAGCACCCGGAAGCACTCCGCCAGCACCCGGCGGATCGCGCTGCCGGAGGTCTCATGCAGCAGGATGTGCGACAGCACCAGGTCGAAGCTGTCGTCGGCATAGGGCAGTGCGGTGGCGTCGGCCTGGCGGAACTGCACCGGCACGCCCAACGCCTCGGCCCGGGCATGGCCGTAGCGCAGCATCGGCGCGGCGACATCGACCCCATGCAGCTCGGCGTCCGGAAAGGCCTCGGCCCAGGGCAGGGTGGAATGGCCGATGCCGCAACCCAGGTCGAGGATGCGGGTCGGTGTGAAATCCGGGAACTGCGCCCGCAGCACCTCGACCCCGGTGCGGCCCATGGCGCCGTTGTCGGCACCCCAGCCGCCCATGGCGTAGATGTAGCCGCCGCGGTCGTAGAGCGCGCCGGCGGTGACATCGTCGTCGATGGCCTCGCCGGCATAGCCGCCGGGCATGCAGTGGATGTCGACGGCACTCAGGTAGCGCGGCACCTCGACCGTGTCGTCCAGGGTCAGCGACCCACGGGCACCGGCGCGCGGTCGGGCGCGCGTGGCGAGCTCGTCGCACTGGCGCTCGATACTGTCGAGTACCGAGGCCCAGCACAGCTCCTGGCTGCAGCGCTGCAGCGAGCCCCAGAGCTGATAGAACGGTTCGTCTTCCATGACCTCTGCGACCTCGCGCCGGTCGGCCGGCGGCCGGCCGTGCAGGCGCTCGAACGCGGGCCGGGCGTGTCCCTCGTAGACCTCGCGGTTGCCCTGCACCACCCGGGTTGCCAGATGCAGCTTCAGGCTCTGCACGAAGGCCTGACGCGCCGCCTCGTCGTGCGTGGCACGCGGCAGCATGGCGTGGTCGAGCTGTTGGGGCATGGCGGGCACCTCCCGACGGTCCTGACCCGAAGACCCAAGTGTAGGCCAGCGCGGCGGCCGACGCCTAATCTTCGCTTGCCGTGCGCGGCAGATAGCGGCCGGAGAGCCAGCCGCCATCGACCACCAATACCTGGCCGGCAATGAACGACGCATCGTCGGAGCAGAGGAACGCCACCGCGCCGGCGATGTCCTCGGGCCGGCCGACCCGCCCGGCGGGCGTGGTGGCGACCTGGATCTGCTGGTACCAGGAGTCGTCGTGGATGCGCCGGCGGGTCATCTCGGTCTCGATCACCCCGGGCGCCACGGCGTTGACCCGGATGCCGCGCGGGCCCAGGTCGACGGCGGTCTGCCGCGTGAGCTGCGCGACCCCGGCCTTGGCCACGCCATAGGCCAAAGAGCCCGGAAAGCCAACGAGGCCGAAGGTCGAGGCGATATTGACGATGCGCCCGCCCGGCGCCTGCAGGCATGGCAGCAGGTCCCGGCAGAACCGGAAGGCGGCGGTCAGGTTGGTATCGAGAAAGCGCTGCCAGTCGGCATCGGTGGTGGCGTCAAGTGCCGCCGCGCCGCCGATGCCGGCGTTGTTGATCAGGATGTCGAGGCTGCCGTCGGCGAGGCCGGTGGCATCGACGATCGCCTGCGCGGCGTCCGCCGCGGTGACGTCGATCGCGACCGACGTCACCCGCCCAGCGTCCGCGCCGAACACGGCCGCGGCATCGATCGCCGTGCGGTCCACCGCCACCACGGTCGCACCTTCGGCGAGCAGACGCGCGGCGATGGCCGCGCCGATGCCGCGCGCCGCCCCGGTGACGACGGCGGTCTGGTTGGTGAAGCGCTGGTTCGTCATCGCGACCTCCCGTCCAGAGATGATAAGCAGGTTGCGGCGGTGACGGCGCACCCAAAGTTGACCGCGCCGTCGCTTGCCGGTGCCCATCGCCCGCCCTAGCTTGTTGCCATACCGGGGCAACGAGATGCGAGGGCCTAAGCCATGCTGGACCGTCGCCGACTGCTGGGGCTGGGAGGCGCGGCCGGGCTGGGTCTGGCCGCTGGCGCCGGTAATGCCTCTGCGCGCGCGGTGTACGACAGCGGCGACCTCGCCGCCGGGCCGGCGCCCCAGATCCGCCGGCAGGTGACGCTGGGCAAGACCGGGCTCGAGGTGCCGGAAATCGGCTTCGGCTCGGCCAGCTCATCCGACCCGGCGCTGGTCCGCCATGCGCTGACACGCGGGGTGAACTTCTTCGACACCGCCGAGAGCTATCGCTGGGGCAGCGCCGAAGAGGCGATCGGCGAGGCCCTGAAGGGCGTGCCGCGCGACTCCTACGTCCTCACCTCGAAGACCAAGGCCGGGTCCGGCGACAGCGTCCGGGAGATGATGGCGGCACTGGAGGGGAGCCTGCAGCGGCTGCAGACGGACTATGTCGACATCTATTTCAACCATGCGGTCAACGACGTCGACCGCATGCGCAACAGCCAGTGGCACGACTTCACCGAATTGGCCAAACGCCAGGGCAAGATCCGCTTCCGCGGCGTGTCCGGGCATGGCAGCCGGCTGGCCGAGTGCCTCGACTACACCGTCGACAACGACCTGGCCGACATCGTGCTGGCCGCCTACAGCTTTGCCCTCGACCCCGACTTCCAGGACCGGCTGCGCCATACCTTCCACTTCGTGGCGATCCAGCCGGAGCTGCCACGGGTCCTGGCCAAGGCCAAGGCCAAGAACGTCGGCGTGATCGCCATGAAGACGCTGATGGGGGCGCGGCTGAACGACGTGCGCGAATACGAGCGCGACGGCCGCAGCTTCGCCCAGGCCGCGCTGCGCTGGGTGCTGGCGAGCCCGCGGGTTGACGCGGCGGTGATCTCGATGACCGACAAGGCGCAGATCGACGAGTATGTCGGTGCCTCGGAACGCGCGGCCATCGATGGCGAGCACCGGGCGCCGCAGGACCTGGCGCTGCTCGCCCGCTATGCCTACCGCCAGGACGCACGCTACTGCCGGCCCGGTTGCGATGCCTGCGTCGGGGCCTGCCCCGAGGGCGTGGAGATCGCCGAGGTGCTGCGCACGCGGATGTATGCCGTAGACTACAACGACGAAACCCTGGCGCGGGCCGACTATGCCGCCCTGGGCGACGGCGCCGCGGCCTGCCTGGCGTGCACGCACCAGGCCTGCGCCAAGGCCTGCGTCTACGACCTGCCGATCCCCGAGCTGACCCGCGATACCGCGCGCCGGCTGGGCCCGGCGCTGAGCTAGCCACATGCGCCTGTTCTTCGCCCACGCCTTCATCGTGCTGGCGGCCTGGTCGGTGGTGATCAAGTACGTCTTTTCCGTGGCCTGGGCCCTGGCCGAGGGCGCGCCCATTGCCACCTACATCTACTGGGATGCCTGGCCGGTGGCGCATCTGTGGCTGGCCTGGGCGCTGATCACCCGGACGGGCTACGCCGCCTGGCTGGCGATCGGCATGGCGGCGGTGGAGATCGCCATCGTCGTCACCAAGTTCGCGCTGTTCCTGCCGGCACCGGAGTGGACGATCTGGTCGACCAACTGGTTCATCAACAAAGTGTTCGTACTCGCCCTGTTCACCGCCCTGCTGCCCTGGGCGGTGATCAAGCGGCGGGCGCTCGCCGGCCCTGCGGGTGCCGCTGAGACCATGGCCGTGGCCAGAAATGCGGGCTAGGTTGCAGGCATGGATATCGAGCTGCTCTATGGCCGCGACGGCCTCAAGCTGACCCTGCCGGCAGGGTGCCGGCCGACCATCGTGCGCAAGCCGGCGATGCCGCTGATCGCCGACCCGGCCCCCGCGGTGGCGCAGGCACTGGACGCGCCGGTCGGTGCCGCGCCATTGAACGAACTGGCGCAAGGCACGCAGAGCGCCTGCATCCTGATCTGCGACATCACCCGGCCGGTGCCCAACGGCCTGTTCTTGCGGCCGCTGATCGAGCGGCTGCTGGCCGGCGGCGTGCCGCGCGACGGCATCACCGTACTGGTCGCCACCGGTTTGCACCGGCCCAACCTGGGGGCGGAACTGGCCGAGGTTGTCGGCGATCCCTGGGTCATCGACACCGTCGAGGTGGTGAACCATGACGCCCGCGACGACGCCATGCATGTCGACCTCGGGCGCACGCCGGACGGCACCGTCGTCCGCCTCGACCGCCGGCTTGTCGAGGCGGACCTGAAGATCGCCACCGGCCTGGTCGAGCCGCATTTCATGGCCGGCTGGTCCGGTGGCCGCAAGGTGATCGCCCCCGGCGTCGCCCACGCCGAGACCATCACCACCTTTCATTCGCACCGCTTCATGGTCCATCCCAAGGCCGCCAACTGCGTGCTCGACGGCAACCCGTTGCATCGCGAGCAGCTGGCGATCGTGAACATGCTGGGCGGCGCCCTGGCCCTGAACACGGTGATCGACGAGGAGCGCCGGTTGGGCTTCGTCAACTTCGGCGAGGTGGTCGAGAGCCACCTGGCCGCAGTCGACTTCGTGCGCGGCTATGCCGCCGTGCCGGTCGACCGGCGCTTTCGCACCGTCGTCACCAGTGCTGCCGGCTACCCGCTCGACAAGACCTACTACCAGACCGTCAAGGGCATGGTCGGGCCGCTCGGCCTCCTGGCCGACGGCGGCGACCTGATCATCGTCAGCGAGTGCGAGGAAGGCCTGGGCTCGCCCGAGTTCGCCGAGGCCCAGCGGCGGCTGATCGCCCGCGGCGCCGACGGCTTCCTCGACGAGATCGCCGCCAAGTCGCACGCCGATATCGACGAATGGCAGACCCAGATGCAGACCAAGAGCATGGCCGCGGGCCGGGTCCGGCTCTACTGCGGCCTCGAGGCCGAGGCGCGCGGGCTGACCGGGGTCGAGCTGATCGATGACGTGACCGCAGCGATCGCCGACAGCATCGCCCGACAGGGCGACGACGCCGTCGCGGTGATCCCCGAAGGCCCCTATGTCGTGCCCTATGTGGCAACGGATGCATAAGTCGCTGGCCCAAACCGCGCTCCTGAGCACAACGGGCGGGTCTGAGACCCGCCCCTACAGGTTTCCCGATCCGTCGGTAGGGGCGGGTCTCAGACCCGCCCGCCTGCGAACATGACCCAGGCCATCACCCACATCCACCTGGACCCCTTGGGCGGCATTGCCGGCGATATGTTCGTGGCGGCGCTGCTCGACGCCTTCCCGGACCTGGCCGAAGACACCTGGGCGGCGATGCGCGCAGCCGGGCTGCCGGCCGACTGGCAGGTCGGCCTGGCCGCCGGGCAGCGCAAAGGCCTGGCCGGTCGACAGCTCATCATCACGTCGCCCGACCCGGCACTGGCCGCGGCGGGCGACCTCAGCCCGGAATACAAGAGCTACCGGGCAATCCGGGCACTGATCGAGGGCGCACCGCTGGCGCCGCCGGTGCAGGCCCGGGCCCTGGACATCCTCACCATTGTCGGCACGGCCGAAGCCTCAGTGCACGGCGTCGACCTGGATCAGGTGCATTTCCACGAGCTGGCCGGCTGGGATTCCCTGGCCGACGTGGTGGCGGCGGCGCACATCATCGAGCGCTTGGCGCCCACGACCTGGTCGGTCGGGGTACTGCCGCTGGGTGGCGGCCGGGTCGAGACGGCGCACGGGCCGCTGCCGATGCCGGGGCCGGCGACGGTGGAGATCCTGCGCGGCTTCGCCATGGTCGACGACGGCATCGCCGGCGAGCGGGTGACACCGACCGGTGCAGCGATCGTCAAGTCGTTGCAGCCGGCCTTTGCCGCCGTGAACCCGGCCGCGACCCTGGCCGGCAGTGGCACCGGCCTGGGCAGCAAGGATTTCGCCGGCATCGCCAATGCCCTGCGCGTGCTGGTCTTCCGCCCCGCCGAGGCCGTGCTCGACCGCGACATGGTCGGCGTGCTGGAGTTCTACGTCGACGACCAGACGCCGGAGGACCTGGCCATCGCCCTGCGCCGCCTGGCCGACGATCCGGCCGTGCTGGACGTGCAGCAGGCCGCCGCCGCCGGGCGCAAGGGGCGGCTGGGCCAAGCGGTCACGGTGCTGTGCCGGGCGGCGGCGCTGGAGGCGACGGCGGCCCGCTGCCTGCAGGAGACGACCAGCATCGGCCTGCGCCTGCGGCTGTCCGAGCGGCGCCTGCTGGCGCGCGAAGCGGTCGACCTGGAGGCCGGCGGTCACAGGCTGCCGGCCAAGCGGGTACAGCGGCCGGACGGCCGCCGCGACGCCAAGCTCGAGGCCGATGCCGTGGAGGCGACCGGGCTGGACCGGGCCGGCCGCGCGGCCCTGCGCCGGACCGCCGCGGCGGAAGAGACGGAATGAGCGGCCTGCGCAGCCTGCGCGCTGTCGTTACCGCCCTGCCGCGGGCGGCCGTCGCCGTCAGCGGCGGCGTCGACAGCATGACGCTGGCCTTCCTGGCCGGGCGCTGGCTGGGGCCGCGGGCGGAAATGCTGCACGCCGTCTCGCCCGCGGTGCCGGCGGCGGCCACGGCCCGGGTCGAAGCACATGCGGCACGGCACGGCTGGCGCCTGCGGCTGATCGACGCCGGCGAGTTCGCCGACCCCGACTATCTGAGCAACCCGGTCAACCGCTGCTACTTCTGCAAGCGCAACCTCTATACCGCGATCGACGCCGCCGTGGCTGGGGCCGGCGATGCGGTGATGCTGTCGGGCGCCAACACGGACGACCTCGGCGACTACCGGCCCGGCCTCGACGCGGCCCGAGAGGCGGCCGTGCGCCATCCCTACATCGAAGCCGGCATCGGCAAGCGGACGATCCGCACCATTGCCCGCCGATTTGGCCTGGCCGACCTGCACGCACTGCCGGCCGCGCCCTGCCTGGCGAGCCGGCTGCAGACCGGTCTTGAGGTCACCGGCGCGCGCCTGACCTTCGTCGCCGAGGCCGAACAGGTGCTGCAGCAGCGCTGGCCGCAGGCGCGGAGCCTGCGCTGCCGGCTGCTGCACGACCGGGTGGAGATCCAGCTCGACCCGGCGCTGGCAACGACGCTGGATCCGGCCGGGCGCCGCCGCCTGCTGGACGACATCGCCGTGCTCGCCCGCGACCACGCCGTCGCCCTGCCGGTGGCGCTGACCGGCTACCGCCGCGGCAGCGCCTTCGTCCACCCGCCGGGGGCAGGCCATGCCTGACCGGGTGCTGATGGACTGGCAGCGCGCCGCCCGCACCGGCCTGGACGAGGCGGTCTATTGCCCCGGCAAGCAGCCGGCGCAACTGGCCGAGGTGCTGCGCCAGGCCGCGGCAGAGCAACGCCGCCTGCTGTTCACCCGACTGACGCCGGAAGGCTTGAAGGCGCTGCCGGAAGAATGGCAGGCACGCCTGGACCACGATCCGGTGTCGCAGACGGCACTGTTCGGGGAACAACCGGCCATCGACGATGCCGGCGCCGAGGTGGCGATCCTCACCGGCGGCGCCAGCGACCTGCCGGCGGCGGCGGAGGCGCAGCGCACCCTGCACTACTATGGCGTGCCGGTGCGGGCCTATGCCGACGTCGGCGTCGCCGGCCTGTGGCGGGTGCTGGCGGTGGCCGAGGAACTGAAGTCGCTGAAGGTGGCGATCGTCGTCGCCGGCATGGAGGGGCACTGTTCTCCGTCGTCGCCGGACTGACCCCGGCAGCCGTGATCGCGGTGCCGATGGACAGCGGCTATGGCGTCGCCGCAGGTGGCCGCGCGGCGCTGCACGCCGCCCTGGCCAGCTGCGCCCCCGGCATCGTCACCGTCAACGTCGGCAACGGCTATGGTGCCGCCTGCGCGGCGGTACGGGTGCTGCGGGCGGGGGCGTGAATGTGCACGACGGGCGGGTCTGAGACCCGCCCCTACCAACTTTTGAACGCCCTGTAGGGGCGGGTCTCAGACCCGCCCGGAAGACCCCGTCTCAGTGCCGCGACTGGGTCGGCGGTTCGGCTTCGGCCATGTCGGCCTCGTTCTCCGCGGTGACGGCGCCACCGGCCGCCGCCTCCAGCAGTTCGCCGACACTGGCACCAGAGGCGGTGGCGGCATAGGCAGCCATTTCCAGCAGCGTCAGGGCCAGGCACTTGGGACAGATGTCGTCCTCCTACGCCACCTGCAGCAGTTCCTGGTGCACGACCTGCTCGACCAGTTCGCGGATCTCCTCGCCGTGCGTGTCGGCGTGCTTGAGCATATCGGTCATCGTCGGCTCCCGGCTCTGGCTGCGGCCTTGCCAGCGCACCCGACCACGTTTCTGGGCCCGGGTCAAAGTCTTGGTTAATGGCAATTTTCCGTGATCCTTCCCCGTTCGCGTCTGGCCGTGCTAGGGTGCGTGCAAGCGACATTGGTCTCGCCCTCGCGAGCTTCATGACGTCGTGACGCGCCGCGGGCAGTCCCTGCCCGTGCCGGCGCCGAACCCCGGATTGGATCTCCCGTTTCGCCGCGACGGCGAAAGGCCGCGGCGGCCGTTCGGGGCAAATGTCTCAAGGGCTGGAGTCGACGCCCGGGCAAGACACGCCTGGGCCACCCGATGGAGGCGAAAGGACGGAGGATGAGCACGGCGAAGCAGGGCGATAAAGTGCATGTGCACTATACCGGCACGCTGGCCGACGGCTCCGAGTTCGACTCCTCCAGCGGCGGCGCACCGCTGAGCTTCGTGGTCGGCGGCGGCGAACTGCTGGCCGCGTTCGAAACCGCGATCGTCGGCATGACGCCGGGCGAGAAGAAGACGATCAGCATCCCGGTGCATGAAGCCTATGGCGAGCACGAGCCGGCCCTGGTGCACGAAATCGGCCGCGACCAGATCCCGGCAGAGGTCGAGTTGGCCGTCGGCAGCCGCCTGCAGGCGCAGACCCCGGAGGGCGACACCGTGGTGCTGACGGTCGTCGGCCTGAGCGACGACAGCGTCACCGTGGACGGCAACCATCCCCTGGCCGGAGAGGACCTGACTTTCGTACTGGAGCTGGTGCAGATCGACGATTGAGCAAGAACAGGCCCGAGCGCGCGCAGACGCGCCGGACCGGACCGGGGCCACGACAAGGCCGCGGCGCGACAGAGGTAGAGGAGAGGCGACGTGAAGTTCACACCCTGGGCCGATGAAGGCGGCAGCAGCCGCATCATCGACGGCGAACAGCGGCTGTGGCAGCAGGTGCTGTTGCGGGCGGTCGAAGACGCGCTGGGACCGGTAGCGGCCTGCAACCGGCCCGAGCAGGGCAAGGCCCGCAGCTGGCTGACCGAACCGGGCTTCCGCTCGGACCGCAGCCTGATTTGCTCCCTGGCCGGCATCGAGCTCGACGCCCTCGAGCACTGGGCCCGCACCATGCAGGCCGAACGCTGGGACGCCGTCGGCGGCGACGATTGAGTCTTCCGGTCTGCGCGCCCGGCGCGGACCGTCATTCCAGATTTCCGGCGACGGCAGCGCCGTCGCGTTCGGTTGCCCTTCTCCGGCACCGCGACTGGCTTTAGGCTGGCATCGGCAATTCGGCCAGAAGTAGCGGAGACGCACATGCGCAGCCGTCGGGTGCTTTTGATCGTCTTGGGCCTTGGCGCCGCCGGCCTGCTGACCGCCTGCGACGAGGGTCCGAGCCAGCAGCAGGTCGCCGCAGCGACCGCTCCCGCCGTCAGCGTAGTCCACGCCAAACGGCAGCAGGTCAGCGAACAGGTGGAGTTCGTGGGCCGGGTGCGGGCGATCGACCGGGTCGAAGTCCGGGCCCGGATCGAGGGCGTGCTGCAGGAACGGGCCTTCCGCGAGGGCGACCTGGTGCAGTCGGGCCAGCTGCTGTTCCGCATCGAACCCGATACCTTCGAAGCCCAGGTCAAGACGGCCGAAGCCAACCTGGCCCGGGCCGAGGCCCGCAAGGTGGAGGCCGACAAGACCCTGGCGCGCGGCAAGACGTTGCTGCAACGCGGCAACATCTCGGTCGCCAAGGTCGATGAGGCGGAGGCCGGCGCCGAGTCCGCCGCCGCAGAGGTGCTGGTGCGCGAGGCGGAGCTGCGGCAGGCGCGGATCAACCTCAGTTACACCGAGATCCACAGCGCCATCAGCGGTCGCGCCAGCGAGGCCGCCTACAGCACCGGCAACCTGGTCAATCCGCAGAGCGGCGTGCTGGCGGTGGTGACCAGCTTGGACCCCGTGTATGTGTCGTTTTCGCTCTCCGAACGCATCTTGTTGCAGGAACAGCGGAATTTTGCCGAACGCGGCGGCGTCGGCGACATCCGCGACCAGGACGATCAGAACCTCCTGCCGCGGCTGCGCCTGCAGACAGGAGATATGTACGAATTCCAAGGCCTGTTCGACTTCCTGGGCGCCGAGGTCGATCCACTGACCGGCAGCGTGCCGGTACGCCTGGAGTTTCCCAATCCGGACGGTGTCCTGCTGCACGGCCAGTTCGTCACCGTGGTGCTGCAACGGGAACGGACCGAAAGCAGGATCGTGCTGCCGCAGTCCGCCGTCCAGGAGGATCAGGCCGGGGCCTTCGTGCTGGTGATCGACCGGCAGAACCTGGCACAGATCCGCCGGGTCGAGCTCGGCGGCGTCCAGGGCACCGGCCGGATCGTCGAGCAGGGCCTGGAGGAAGGCGAAGTGGTGCTGGTCGAAGGCATACAGAAGGTCCGGCCGGGCGTGGCCGTCGAGCCGGTGTTCCGCGACGGCGCGGCCAAGGGCTAGGCGGCCTTGTTCTCGGCCTTCTTCATCGACCGGCCGAAGTTCGCGCTGGTCATCTCCATTGTCACGGTGCTGGTCGGCCTGCTCGCGCTGCAGGCGCTGCCGGTGGCGCAGTTTCCGGAGATGACGCCGCCGCAGGTCCAGGTTTCCACGGTCTATCCCGGGGCCAACGCCAAGGTCGTGGAACAGACTGTGGCGCAGCAGATCGAAGCCCAGGTGAACGGCGTCGACGGCATGCTCTACATGTCGTCTGTCAGCGGCAACGACGGCAGCTACAGCCTCACCGTCACCTTCCGCGTCGGGATGGACCCGGACCTCGCTTCGGTGCTGGTGCAGAACCGGGTTTCGCAGGCCAATGCGGGACTGCCGGACGAAGTGAAGCGCCAGGGCGTCGAGGTGGAGAAGAAGTCGACGACGCTGCTGATGGTGGTCAACCTGCTGTCGCCTGACAGCAGCTTCGACAACCTGTTTCTCGCCAACTACGCCAACATCAACGTGCGCGACGCGCTGACCCGCATACCGGGCGTCGGCAGCGCCGATATCGTCGGCCGCCAGGACTATTCCATGCGAATCTGGCTGGATCCCGACCGCATGACCAGCCTCGGCCTGACCGCCAACGACGTGGTCCAGGCGATCCGCAACCAGAACATCCAGGCCTCGGCCGGCCAAGTCGGGGCGCCGCCGGGTCCGGCGACGCAGCAGCTGCAATACACCCTCGAAGCACGCGGCCGCCTGGAAACCGCCGCTGAGTTCGGCGCCATCATCGTCCGGGCAAATCCCGACGGCTCGCTGATCCGGCTGCAGGACATCGGCCGGCTCGAGCTGGGCGCGGAGTCCTACGCCGCTCATACCGGCGTCGACGGCAAGCCCACGGCGATGATCATGATCAATCAGGCGCCGGGCGCCAACGCGCTGCAGGTCGCCGAACGGGTGCGGGCGGAGATGGACCGGTTGGCCCAGCGCTTCCCGGACGGCATGGTGCACGAGGTCTATTACGACACCACCCGGTTCGTCGCCGCCGCCATCGACGAGGTGGTGAACACGCTGTTCATCGCCGTCGCCCTGGTGATCCTGGTGGTATTCGTCTTCCTGCAGGACTGGCGCACCACGCTGATCCCTTCGGTGGCAATCCCGGTGTCGCTGATCGGCACCTTCGCGGTACTGCTGGCGCTGGGCTTCTCGCTCAACACCATCTCGCTGTTCGGCCTGATTCTGGCCATCGGCATCGTCGTCGACGACGCCATCGTCGTGGTCGAGAACGTGCAGCGGATCATGCAGGAGGAAGGCCTGGACGCCAGGGCAGCAACGCGCAAGGCCATGGTCGAGATCACCGGCCCGGTGGTGGCGACGACCCTGGTGCTGCTGGCCGTGTTCGTGCCGACGGCCTTCATCCCCGGGATCAGCGGCAAGCTCTACGTCCAGTTCGCGGTGACGATCTCGGTCGCCGTGTCGCTGTCGTCGCTAAACGCCCTGACCCTGAGCCCGGCGCTGTGCGCCCTGCTGCTGAAGCCCGGCGGCGGGCAGGTGAAGCGGGGACCGCTCAACTGGTTCAATCTCGGCTTCGAACGGACCCGCGGCGGCTATGTCGGACTGGTGCGGCTGCTGCTGCGTCGATCCGTGCTCGGCCTGGTGCTGCTGGCAGCGGTGTTCGCGGGCACGGTCGGCCTGTTCCGGGGCCTGCCGAGCAGCTTCATCCCGTTCGAGGACCAGGGTGCCTTCATGGTCGAGATCCAGCTGCCATCGGGCGCCGCCCTGGCCCGCACCGGCGCGGTGGTCGACGAGGTGCAGATGCGGGTCGGCGAGCTGGACGGCGTCGCGCAAGTGCTGCACGCCACCGGCTATTCCATCATCAACGCCGCCGTCGCCTCCAACGCCGGCATGGTCATCGCCGTGCTCGAGCCCTGGGCCGACCGCGACGACGTCGCGCTGCACGTCGACGCCATCCTGGCCCGGGTGCGGCAGGTCACCGCGACAATGCCACAGGCGCTGATCCTGCCGTTCAACCTGCCGCCGATCCCGGGGCTGGGCACCACCGGCGGGCTGGAGATGGAGCTGCAGGACCTGGGCGGTCGGGCGCCCGAAGAGCTGGCGGCGGCGCTCGGCGCCTTCGTCTACAACGCCAACCAGCGACCGGAGCTGGCCAGCGTGTTCTCCACCTTCCGCGCCGACTCGCCGCTGCTGTTCGTCGATGTCGACCGGCAGAAGGCGGAGACTCTCGGCATTCCCCTGGCCGACGTGTTCAGCACCCTGCAGGCCAACCTGGGCTCGCTCTATGTCAACGACTTCAACATCTTCGGCCGCACCTACAAGGTGATCATCCAGGCCGAGTCACGGTTCCGTGGCCGCGTCCAGGACATCAGCCGGCTGCACGTGCGTTCCAACCAGGATCAGATGGTGCCGCTGTCGACCCTGGTCACGGTGGACACGGTGCTCGGCAGCGAGCTGCTACGCCGCTACAACCTGTTCAGCTCCGCCTCGGTCAGCGGGTCTCCGGCGCCCGGTTTCGCCACCGGCGACGCAATCCAGGTGATCGAGCAGTTGGCGCGCGAGAAGCTGCCCGCCGGTTTTGCCGTCGAGTGGACCGGCACCACGCTGCAGGAGATCGAGGCGGCGGGGGCAGTGGCGGTGATCTTCGGCCTTGCGCTGCTGTTCGCCTACCTGTTCCTGGTCGCCCAGTACGAGAGCTGGTCGATGCCCATGGCCATCGTGGCCTCGGTGCCGGTGTCGATCCTGGGCGCCCTGCTGGCGGTACTGATCACCGGCAGCAGCATCAGCATCTACACCCAGATCGGCCTGGTGATGCTGATTGGCCTGGCCAGCAAGAATGCGATCCTGATCGTCGAGTTCGCCATGAACCGGCGGGCTGAGGGCGCCTCGGTGTTCGATGCCGCGCTCGACGCCGCCAGCCTGCGCTTCCGCGCGGTGATGATGACGGCGCTGTCCTTCGTGCTCGGCATTCTGCCGCTGGTCGTCGCCACCGGCGCGGGCGCGGCCAGCCGGCGTGCCCTGGGCAGCGCCATCATGGGCGGCATGCTGGCCGCCGTCGTCGTCGGCGTGGTGCTGGTGCCGGTGCTGTACCTGCTGCTGCAGCGCCTGCGCGAATGGGTCAAACGACCGCGGGCGGCGGCCACGGCGGCGAACGACGACTAACGACCGGACAGCCCCTCAGGCCGGGGCCGCGGCTCCAGTTCGCCGAACACCATCTGCCCGAGCAGGCGGTCGACGCGCACGCCGTCGCCGGCCAGCGGCAGCAACACGGTCTCGAATTCCTTGTAGGCTTTCTCGCGCCAGAAGACATAGCCTTCGTGCCGCACCGGCAGCCGCTCAGCAGCGATGAACAGTTCGAGATCGCGGATCCGCGTGCCCATGACGTCGCCGACGCGTTGGCCGGTGGCGTCCGCATCCACGGCGTCGACAATCTCGGTGCCGACCAGGCGATAGATGAAGTCGTCGCCAGCGGCCGTCAGCTCGAGGATGAAGATGCGGCCGAGGTGTTCCCGCAGCTCCCGCGGATCGAAGTCCGCCCGGGCCGGCAGCCGTCCGGCCTTGCACTTGCCGCGCCAGATCGCATGGAAGGCGCGTAGGCGCGGGTCCTTGAATGCAAGCGAGAAATCGACGAACGACCAGGGCGGCGACGAGTAGTGCCGGGCCATGCTGTCGAAGTCGATTGCGGGTTCGATAACCTGCCATCCTTTCGCCGCGCCGGCTAATGACGGCCGTGACTGCGCTGCAAGTACGATGTTAGGCCGGCAGCGCTGATGATCAACCTCTGGTTATGCAAGATGACAGAATTGTAACCTTGCGTCGGTGCGTTGCGTCCGCCCGGTGGTGATCGCAAGATGCGGCCTGCAAGCAGGGACAAATGGAGGACGACCGCAGCGGTGAGCAGGCATCTCGAGACCGACGTGCTGATCGTCGGTGCCGGCGGCGCCGGGATGTATGCGGCCATCGCCGCCGCCCGCGAAGGCGCGCGCGTGCTGTTGCTCGACAAGAGCCTGGTCGGCCGCTCCGGCGCCACGGTGATGGCGCAGATGACGGTGGCGGCGGCGATCGGCCACGAGGAAGCCGACGACTGGCGCCACCACCTGAAAGACACCATCGCGGCGGGGCGCGAACTGGTGCACGAGCCACTGGCCCGCATCCTGTGCGCGGACGCACCCGCGCGCATCCTGGAGATGGACGACTGGAAGGTCGGCTGGGCCCGCAGCGGCAATCACATCACCCAGGTGCACGCACCCGGCCACGACCGCCGCCGCTGTGTCTATGTCGACTTCCTCAACACCGGGCCCGCGGTGTCGCGGGTGCTGCGCACGCAGCTGCACCGCCAGGACTCGGTGCGGCGGCTGTCCGACCTGATCGTCACCGACCTGGTGGTGCACGACGGCCGCGCCCTGGGGGCCGTCGGCCTGGACCTGGAAAGCGGCACCGCGGTGAGCATCACGGCCGGGGCGACGGTGATCGCCACCGGTGGCCTGACCGACCTGTACCGGCGCAACTCGGCCTCGGCCAACATGGGCGGCGACGGCTATGCCCTGGCCCTGCGCGCCGGCGCCGAGCTGGTCGACATGGAGTTCGTGCAGTTCTTTCCCATCGGCCACCTGGCGCCCCGGCTGATCGGCATGGACCCGATCATGTGGGATCCGTTCCGCTACAAGCTGGGCGGCCGGCTGCTCAACAGCGAAGGTCGCGAGTTCACGCAGGACTACGGCGCGCCGGAGGACGGTCGCTATGTCGTCACCCGCGATACGGCGACCTATGCCATCTTCAAGGAGGTCGAGGCCGGCCGCGGTTCGCCGCACGGCGGCGCCTGGTTGTCGTTCCGGCATCTCAGCGACCGGCAGCTGCGCGACGCCTTCGGGCCGGTGATCGACCGCCTCGCCGCCAACGGCATCGACCTGACGGAACAGGACATCGAGGTGGCGCCGATCGCCCACTACCACATGGGCGGCATCCGCGTGGACGGGAACCTGACGAGCCGCGTCGGCGGGCTGTATGCGGCCGGCGAGGCGGTCGGCGGCGCCAGCGGCGCCAACCGGCTGTCGGGCAACGCCATCACCGAGGCGCTGGTGTACGGCGAACGCGCCGGCCGGCTGGCCGCGCAGGCGGCGTCAAACGGCGCGGCGGAGGCGCACTTCCACGCCGCGGCGATCCCGGCGCTGGCCCTGCTCGAAGAAGCCGTCCACCGCGGCGATGGCGGTGATGGCCTGTCGCCGACGGCAGCGATCGCCGAGCTGCAGGGGTTGATGCAGGACGACGTCGGGCCGTTCCGCAGCGCCGAGGGCTTGAACCGGGCGCTGGCCGACTGGTTCGCGCTCCGCAACATGTTGCTGGTCGCGCGCTGCATCGCTACCGCCGCACTGGCCCGCGATGAGAGCCGCGGCGCGCATCAGCGCGAAGACCACCCGCAGCTCGAGCCCGCCTGGGCGGTGAACATCGTGCAGTGGCTGGACGGCGCGGCGCTGGCACTGCGCCGGGAACCGGTCCCGCGGCTCGATCCCGGCGAGGTGGCAGCATGAGCAGCGACGGGCGATTTCGAACGACGCTGCGGGTGCGCCGTGGCGGCGCTGGCGAAGCGCCGTGGTTCGACGCCTTCGAGCTCGACGTCGAGCCCGGCCAGTCGGTGCTGGACGGGCTACGGCGGATCCGCCACGAGCAGGACGCCAGCCTGGCCGTGCGCTACGCCTGCATCAACGCCAATGCCTGCAAGGAATGCGTGATGCGGATCGACGGACGCACTGGCTACGCCTGCACGACGCGCCTGGTCGAGGGCGTGATGACGCTGGAGCCGTTGGCCAACAAGCCGCTGATCCGCGACCTGGTCACCGACACCGTGCCGCCGGCCGAACACCTCGACGCCGACGGCAGTTGAGGAGAGGCGGAGGATGGCATTGCTGGGCAATGGCGCGATGGTGTTCTGGCACGATGTCAGCGCGGGCAGCGACGCGGACTACCAGGACTGGCACGCACACGAGCACCTGGCCGAGCGGGTTGGCATTCCGGGATTCCAGCGCGGCCGGCGCTACGTCGCCGTCGACGGCGCGCCGCGCTATTTCATCATGTACGAGGTTGACGCCCTGGCCGTGCTGACCTCGGCAGACTATCTGGCGCGGCTGAACGATCCGACGCCCTGGACCACGCGGGCGTTGGGTCACTTCCGCAACTCCAACCGCACCCTGTGCCAGGTCGCGGCCTCGCACGGTCTGGGCCTCGGCGGCCTCCTGTTGACGTTGCAGCTGGCGCCGGCACCGGGGCGGGGTGACGACCTCGACGCCTGGCTCACCGGCGGCGTGCTGGCGGCGCTGGCCGGACGTTCGGGCCTGAATGCGGCGCACCTGCTCAAGGGCGACGAGGCCGCGAGCCAGACCGAGACCGCGGAGAAGAAGCTGCGCGACCGGCCCGACGCAGTGGCCGACCGGGTGGTGCTGGTCGAGGGTTATGACGAGGCGGCGCTCGCCGCCGTGCGCGACGGCGATCTTTCGCCAGCAGCCCTGCGCGATGCCGGTGTGGCCGGCAGCCCGCAGGTGGCGCTCTACCGGCTGCTGAACAGCGTCAGCACCGCCGACCTCGGCACAGCCTGAACGGCACTCAGAGCTCGACCGGCTGGTCGAAGAACACGGTGTAGCGCTGCGACTTGGGCCTGTCCCGATCTTCGGGGCGGAGGTAGCGGATCGAGCTCTGGCCCTTGAGCCGGCGCGGCAGGATCATCACCCGGACGAAGGCGGAGGGCCGGTCCGCCGCCGCTTCGGCATAGACCGGCTCCGGTCCGGCCTCGAACCAGGCGCCGAACGGGGCGACGGCGATCTCCCGTCCGCCGGTTTCGACGCGGAAGGTACCTTCCACCAGGCAACGGATCCCCGGGCCCTGGTGGCAGTGCAACAGCGCCACGCCGCCGGGCGGAAAGTCGACCCGGTCGCAGCGCATGATGTAGCCGTCCGGCGCGTCCAGCATGAGCGGGGCCGAGAGCAACGCGCCCGGCGCCGACCGGCCGGCCGGCGACAGCTGCCAGACCAGCAGGCGCGCACCGTCGCCCTGCGCCTGCACCGTGCCGCCACCGGCGGTGAACACCGCGGCGTGTGGCACCAGCGGTACCCCGTCCAGGCTCGCCCCGCCGTCGGCGAGGTAGACCGCCACGGCACCGCCCGGCAAGGTCCACGCGGCGTCCGCGGGCAACGACGGCACGAACAGGCTGAGGTCATGGGTCGGTGGTGCCATCCTGTCGGTAGCGTACAATGGAGGTTCGCCACCACCAAAGGAGGCACCTCATGTCACCCGCAACCGCCTGGCTGAACCGTGCCCTGGCCGGCGCCGCCGCGGCGCTGGCCTTGCTGACCGTCGCGCCGGCACAGGCCGCACCGCAGGTGCTGGCACTGGTCGCCACCGGGGCGCCGGTCCCACTGCACTGCGCCGACGACAACTGCCTGGTAGAGCTGCCCAGCCTCTGCCTGCAACCCGAGCGCCGCGCCCCGCAAGCCGGCCGGGCCTACCGGCCCTGGCAGGCGGCGGACATCCGGGTGGTCGGCGCCGGTGCCGACGGTGCGCCGCAGAGCCTGCCGCTGCCGGCGGCGGCATCGCTGACGGCGGCGCGCACCCATGTCGCCGTCCGCCTGTCGCTGCCGCGCGATTGGGTCGAGCGGCACTTCGGCGCCGGTGCCGGCGTCGAAGTGCACCACACCGCGGCCCTGGTGCCGGTCCCGGCGGCCGACGACCTCAAGCCCCTGCAGCCGGCCGAGGTGGCGCAGGCGGCGACCGGCCAGGCCCGCCTCGCCGCCGGCGTGGTCTCGGCCGATGGGCCGCGACGCATCGCAGTGCGGCTGACGACGCAGCTCATCAACGCCCTGCCTGCGGCCGCCGACGCAGAAACGCAGGTGCGCGCCTGGCGTCGCGCCGTCGCGGACCTGCCGGCGGCGGACCGGCGCGCGGAGACCCTGACCCTGGCCCGCTTCCAGTTCGATTACTGCCGCTACAACGCCGCCAACGGCCTGAGCGCGGACCTGCGGGATTGCCTGGCGGCGCAGCAGGACGGCGCCCTCGAGGTCCTGCACGGGCAGTACCTCGACGCCCTGGCGGCCGGCAGCTGACCGACGGCGCCGGGGACGACGCGCGCTTGCCCGCCACGGCCCAGCCCGGCGCCCGCATCGCCGTCGACGTCGGTGGCACCTTCACCGACCTGGTGCTCTTGACGCCAGACGACCGGATGCAGGTCAGCAAGGTGTCATCGACGACCGAGCGGCCCGACGCCGCGGTGGTCGAGGGCACGGCCGCGCTGCTGCAGCGCGCGGGCGTCGCCGCCGATGCGGTCACCGAGGTGCTGCACGGCACCACCGTCGCTTCCAACACCATCCTGCAGAAGGCCGGTGCCCGCACCGGCCTGCTGACGACGCGCGGCTTTCGTGACGTGCTGGAAATCGCCCGCATCCGCACGCCCGAGATGTTCGATCTCACCTGGGACAAGCCCGAGCCGCTGGTGCCGCGGCGCTGGCGCCTCGAGGTCGACGAACGCATGGCGGCCGACGGCAGCGTGGTGACGCCGCTCGACGCCGACGGTGTGCGGGCGGCGGTCGAACGGCTGCTCGCCGACGGGGTCGACAGCCTGGCCGTCGCCTTCATCAACAGCTATGCCAACCCGGCCCACGAACTGCAGGCCGAAGAACTGCTGCGGCAGCACTGGCCGCAACTGCCGGTCAGCGTTTCCGCCCGGGTGTTGCCGGAGATCAAGGAGTACGAGCGCACCAGTACGACCGTGGTCAACGCCTACCTGCAGCCGGTGATGCGGACCTACCTGGAACGGCTGCAGGCAGGCCTGGCGGAGATCGGCATACACGCACCGCTGCTGGTGATCGCCTCCAACGGCGGCGTCGCCAGCGCCCGGGCGACGGCGGAGAAACCGGTGTTCTCGGTCGGCTCCGGCCCCGCCGCCGGGGTCGCCGGCGCCGCCCGGCTGGGCCTGGCCTCGGACCAATCCGACCTGATCGCCTTCGACATGGGCGGAACCACGGCCAAGGCGGCGCTGATCGAGGGCGGGCGGCTGACCCTGACCAACGAGTACGAGTTCCGCGAGGGCATCTCCACCTCCAGCCGCTTCATCAAGGCCGGCGGCTACATGATGAAGGTGCCGGCGATCGACATCGCCGAGGTCGGCGCCGGCGGCGGCTCGGTCGCCGAGGTCGACGCCGGCGGGCTGCTGAAGGTCGGCCCGCACTCGGCCGGCGCGGACCCCGGCCCGGCCTGCTATGGCCGCGGCGGCACGCGGCCGACGGTGACCGACGCCAGCGTCGTGCTCGGCTATCTCAATCCGCGCCACCTGGCGGGCGGCGCGCTCGAGATCGACGCGGATCTGGCCGCCCGTGCCATCGACGAGCACATCGCCGTGCCGCTCGGCATCGACCCCATCGCCGCGGCACACGGCATCCGTGCCGTCGCCAACGCCAACATGGCCCGGGCGTTGCGTGCGGTCAGCGTCGAGCGCGGCCGCGATCCGCGCGATGTCGCGCTGATGGCGTTCGGGGGTTCGGCGGCACTACATGCCGTCGATCTGGCCCGCGCGCTGGAACTGCCGCAGGTCCTGGTGCCGGCCCTGCCCGGCGTGTTCACCGCCGTCGGCATGCTGGCCAGCGACGTCGAACATCACTTCGTACGTCCCTTCGCGGCTTCGCTCCACGATCTCGACCTTGCTACCGCCAACACAGTCTTGGGCACGCTCACCGAAGAGGCCGGCCACACGCTGGCCGCGGAAGGCTTCGGCGACGCCCAGCGGCGGATCACCTACCAGGCCGACCTGCGCTATCCTGGACAATCGGAGGCGCTGACCATTGGGCTCGACGGCGAACGGCTAGACGCTGCCGGTGTCGCCGCCCTGGCCGGCGACTTCCAGGCTGCATATGAGGCCAGCTACGGCTATGCCAGCAGCCGCGAGCAGCCGGAGATCGTCAACCTGCGGGCGGTCGCCACCGGCCTGCGCCGCGGCCGCCTGCGCTTCGACGCAGCCAGGGCCGAGATGCCGGCCACGGCCAAGCATGCCGGCGAGCGCACCGTCAGCTTCAGCCGCGGCGAACCGCCCATCGCCACCCCGGTGTGCGATCGCGCGGCGATCGGCGCCACGCCGGTGCCCGGGCCGTTGATCGTGGAATCCTATGAGTCGACGATCCTGCTGCCGCCGGGTGCCAGCGCCCGGTGCGATCACGTCGACAACATCGTCATCACCCCGGGACAAGGCTGAGGCCATGCGCGACGACCCGATCACCTTCGCCGTCATCAAGAGCGCCCTGGAGGCGATCGTCGACGAGATGGCCTACGGCATCATCGCCACCGCACGGTCGGAGATCGTCAAGGACGTGATGGACTTCTCGACCTGCCTGTGCGGCGCCGACGGGCAGATGCTGGCCCAGGCCAAGACCATCGCCCTGCACCTGGGCGCGGTGCCGGTGGCGATGCGCCACGTGCTTGCCCGCTTCGGCGACAGCCTGGCCGAGGGTGACGTCATCGTCCTCAACGATCCCTACGAAGGCGGGATGCACCTGCCCGACCTGTTCATGTTCCGGCCGATCTTCCTCGACGGGCGGCTCGAAGGCTTTGCCGTGGCGATCTGCCATCACACCGACATGGGCGGACGCGTCGCCGGCTCCAACGCCAGCGATTCGACCGAGATCTACCAGGAAGGGCTGCGCATCCCGGCGGTGCGGCTGTACGAGGGCGGACGCGCCAACGACACCCTGTTCCGCCTGATCGAGAGCAACGTCCGGGTGCCGGATCTGGTGCGCGGCGACATCGACGCCCAGTTCGCCGCCTGCCGGGTCGGCGAGCGCGAGCTGCAACGCCTGCTCCGCCGCTATGGTGCCGATAAGGCGCGCGGCCATTTCACCGCCCTGCTCGACTATGCCGAGACCCTGACCCGCCAGGAGATCGCCGCCTGGCCCGACGGCAGCTATCGCTTCACCGACCACATCGACGACGACGGCTTCACCGACACGCCGCTGCCGATCCAGGTCACGCTGACGGTCGCCGGCGACCAGCTCAGCATCGACTACACCGGCTCGGCGCCGCAGGTGGCTGCGGCGCTGAACTCGACCCTATCCTACACCCAGTCATGCAGCTATCTCAGCGTGCGCTGCGTGCTGCAGGGTGACGTCCCCAACAACGCCGGGGTGTTCCGCGCCATCGAGGTCACGGCGCCGGAAGGCTCGATCCTCAACCCGCAGCTGCCCGGCCCCTGTGCCGCCCGGGCGTTGACCGGCTACCGGGTGGTCGACGCCCTGTTCGGCGCCCTGGCCCAGGTCGTCCCAGACCGCGTGCCCGCTGCCGGCGAGGGCGGCAACACCGTGGTCTGCCTCGGTGGCTACCGCCCCGACCGGCGTCCTTTCATCATCGTCGACATGCTGTGCGGCGCCTGGGGCGGGCGGCCGGACAAGGACGGCGTCGACGCCGTCACCAACCCCTCGCAGAACCTGTCCAACACCCCGGTCGAGGTGCTGGAAGCGCAGCATCCGGTGCGCATCGAGGCCTATGGCCTGGTGCCGGATTCCTGCGGCGCCGGCCGCCACCGCGGCGGCCTGGGCATCGCCCGCGAGTACCGGCTGCTGGCCGACGAAGCGACCCTGCAGCTGCGCGCCGACCGGGTCCGGTTCGCCCCCTACGGCCTCGCCGGCGGCGGGCCGGGCCGGCGAGGCCGCAACCTGCTCAATCCCGGCCCGGCACAGCAGGTCCTGCCCGGCAAGCTGACCCGGCGCCTGGACGCCGGCGAGGTGATCCGCCACGAACAGCCCGGCGGCGGCGGCTTCGGCGACCCGTTCGTGCGCGACCCCGGACTGGTCCTGCGCGACGTCCTGGAAGAGAAGATCACGCGCGCCTTCGCGCGCCGCGAGCACGGCGTCGTCATCGACGACGACGGCTTGGTCGACGACGCCGCGACCGCGGCGCTGCGCGCACAAATGCGTGAGGCGCGTATAGGCCCCTGACGCCGGTCAGCCCTGCTGGATCACCTCGAAGCCTTCGAAGTTCGGCGGACCGAGATAGATGTCACGGCGGCCGCCGGCCTGGGCGTGCGCCTTGCGGAAAGCATCGGACTGGGTCCAGGCCTCGAACGCCTCACGCGAGGCCCACAGCGAGTGCGAAGCGTAGAGCCGGTGGTCGTCGCCTTCCGGTCCGCGCAGCAGGCGGAACTCGATGAAGCCAGGCACCGCGTCGAGAAAGGTCTCGCGCTCGCGCCAGATCGTCTCAAAGTCGTCTTCCGAGCCGAGCTTCACCCGAAACCGGTTCATGGCGATGAACATGGCGACGCTCCTTTCGCCCACACAGAAGGCCCGACGCCTAGCACAGACGGGCGGCGCAGGCCATCGGCCACCGCCGCGGTCGGCCGGCGCACATGCGCGATATGATGATGAAACCCGCGGATTCTTGTCATAAGCTAGGGCATTGGAGGCAAGGGCACACGGGGACTCTTGCGCATCAGGGGGGAGTTCCACGTTGCAATCCGGTATGGCATTGCGGTCATCCGACCGCTGCCGTTGCCGTACGCTTCAGGCGAACGACAAGGAGAGTGCGATCATGAATCCCATGAACAGGACATTGCGGCGGACCGCGTTGGTATCAGCCGTTGCTGCGGCTGCCTGCCTGGCGGCGACGCCGGCACTGGCCAAGGACAAACTGCTGATGGCCGTGCCGACGTTCCTGACCGGCGCCGGCGCGCCGGCCTTTGGCGTCCCGGCCCGCAACGGCGCCGAGGTAATGATCCAGGGCATCAACGCCGGCAAGCTGCCGGCGGCCTATGGCGGCAAGGGCATGGCCGGGGCGATGATCGAGCCGCTGATCTATGACGAGGCCGGCGGCAACACCAAGCAGGTGACCGAGTACCGCAACAAGGTGCAGAAGCAGAACGTCGACCTGTTCGTCGGCTTCGTTTCTTCCGGCACCTGTCAGGCGATCACCCCGGTGGCCGAAGAGTTGAAGACCCTGACGGTGTTCGTCACCTGCGGCACGCCGCGCGTGTTCGAGGAACTGGCGCCCAATCCCAAGTACGTCTTCCGCACCATGTCGCATGCCACCGCCGACAACGTCGCGGCGGCGCACTACGTGAAGAACCGGGTGTCCGACGTCAGCGGCTACACCGGGATCAACCAGAACTATGCCTGGGGCCAGGATTCGTGGCGTGACTTCGCGCTGTCGATGGAGGTGCTGGAAGGCGACCTGCCGGTCTCGGACAAGCTGCAGTGGCCGAAGATCTTCGCCGGCCAGTACGGCGCCGAGATCTCCGCCCTGTTGCTGGCGCGCGAGAACCTGGTGCACTCCAGCCTGTGGGGCGGTGACCTGGAGGCGCTGATCTTCCAGGCCACGCCGCGCGGCCTGTTCCGCAGAAAGAAGGTGCTGTTCACCGTCGGCGGCACCGCGGTCTATCGCCTCGGCAAGAAGATGCCGGAAGGCGTGATCCTCGGCGCCCGCGGCCCGTACGGTATCTTCGCCGCCGAGGACGACAGCGAGCTGAACAAGTGGTTCCGCGCCGCCTATATCGACCGTTACAACACCGCCCCGACCGGTCCGTCCTATCAGTACGCCCAGGGCGTGCTGGCGGCCAAGCTGGCCTACGACAAGGCGGCGGCGGCCAACGGCGGCAACTTCCCGTCGACGGAGCAGGTGATCGAGGCGTTCGAAGGCATGGAGTTCCGCTCCATGAGCACCACGGTGAAGATGGCGTTGAACAACGGTCATCAGGCGATCACCGACCACGTCTACGGCATCACCAAGTGGGACGCCGAGAACGGCGTGCCGGCCGTGGTCGACGTGCAGACCTTCAAGGCCGAATGCGTGATGCCGCCGGATGGCGTCGACAGCGTCGAGTGGATCGAAAGCGGCATGCAGGGCGCCCAGTGCTGATCTGACGGAGCCGTGGCCGGCGGGATCGTCCGATCCCGCCGGCCGTCCGTGCCGATTTCTATGTTGCAAATCGCAGACGCCGTCGCGGGGGAGAGGCCGTGATCCAGCAACTCGTGGTGATCCTGGTCGACGGCCTGGTGTACTCCTCGTATCTGTTCATGGTCGCCATCGGCCTGACCATCATCTTCGGCGTGATGAAGGTGCTGAACGTCACGCACGGTTCGCTCTACGCCTTCGGCGCCTATCTGGCGGCGACCCTGGTCGGCATCTACTACGAGACCAGCCTGCCCGAGTTCGGCGGCTTCCTGATGCTGTTCATCGCCCCGGTGATCGTCGGGGTGATCCTGGGCGTGATCATCGAGCGCGGCATCCTCAGGTTTCTCTATAGCCGCGATGAGCACACCATCGTGCTCGCCACTTTCGCCGCCTTCCTGATGCTCGAGGACGTGATCATCCTGATCTGGGGCGTCGATCCCTACTTCGCCTATCAGCCGATGGCGCTGTTGGATTCGGTGGAGATCGGCGGCCTGCTGTTCGACGTTTACAGCCTGTCGATGGTCGGCCTGGCATTCGTCGTCGGCATTCTGTGCTGGTATGCGCTGCGCCGCACCAAGTGGGGCAAGGTGCTGCTGGCGGTGATCTACGACCGCGAGATCAGCCAGGCCATGGGCATCAACGTCACCGCGGTCTACATCGTCACCTTCGTCTTCGGCTCGATCCTGGCCGGCCTCGGCGGCGCCTACGTGGCGCCGACCATCTCGGTCTCGCCCGGCATCGGTGTCGAGGTCATCGTGCTCGCCTTCGCGGTGGTGGTGATCGGCGGCATGGGCAGCATCGCTGGCGCCATGATCGGCGCCCTGGTGGTCGGCATCGCCCGCGCCGCCGCGGTGCACCTGCTGCCCGAGGTCGAGCTGTTCGTGATCTTCGCCATCATGGCCGCGGTACTGGCGTTCCGGCCGCAGGGCCTGTTCGCGCCGGCACAGGCGAGGAAGATCTGACCATGCACCTCGACCGCACCCTGGTCGGCCTGACCGTCGCCTTCGTCGTCCTGCTGGTCGCCGACTTCCTCATCGCCGACTGGATGCGTTTCATCGGCCTTCAGACCATGGCCCGCGGCGCCGTCGCCCTGGGCCTGCTGGTGCTCTGGCGCACCGGCCTGATCTCCTTCGGCCATGCGCTCTACTTCGGCTGGGGCGCCTATACCGCAGCACTGCTGTCGCGCACCGGCTTCACCACGGACGCCTTGCTGCTGGTGTTGGCCGGCACCCTGTCCGCCGGCCTGCTGTCCTTCGTGCTCGGCTTTCTGCTGCGCCGCTACCGCGGGATCTTCTTCGCCCTGCTAAACATGGCCTTCTCCATGATCCTCTACGGCGTGCTGGTGAAGACCGAGGCGCTGGGCAGCACCGACGGCTTCGGCGTCGCCAAGCCGACCTTCTTCGGCTACGCGCCGGAGGGCGAAGCGAGCCAGACCACGTTGTTCGCCTTCACCCTGGTGCTGACCTACCTGCTGCTGGTCGGCGTCCATCTCTACCTGCGCTCGACCATCGGCTACATGACGATGGCCATCCGCGAGAACGAGATCCGGGTCGAATATCTCGGCTACTCGGCGGAACGGGCGATCCACGTCAAATACGTCATGTCCGGCCTGCTGGCCGGCTTCGGCGGCGCCGTCATGGCGCTCGCGGTCGGCCAGGTCGATCCCGACTCCATGGCCTACTGGCCGGTCTCGGGCGAGTTCGTCTTCATCACCATCCTGTCGGGCACCGGCAACGTCGCCGCCACCTACATCGGCGCCCTGGTGTTCGAGCTGATCCGCACCTACGCCTTCGAATATGCGCCGCAGATCTGGCAGCTCATTCTCGGCGGCTGCCTGCTAGCGATCATCATGTTCCTGCCCGAGGGCCTGTGGTCGCTGCGCCAGCGCCTGAGCGGGGCCAAGGAGTAGCCGGCGATGGCGGCGGTGCTACAGGTCAGCGGTCTGGAGAAGACCTTCGGCGCCGTGGTGGCGGCGCGCGACATCAACGTCAACGTCGAGGAACACGAGGTCATCGGCATCATCGGCGCCAACGGCGCTGGCAAGACCACCTTCGTGAACATGGTCACCGGCTATTTGAAGCCCAGCGCCGGGCAGATCCGTTTTCACGACCGCAGCATCCTCGGCCTGCCACCGCGCCGCATCACCCGCCTCGGCATCTCCCGCTCGTTCCAGGTCTCACAGGTGTTCATGTCCGAGACCGTGCTCGACAACCTGATGATCGCCTACGGCATCAGCGAGGACCACGGTCCGAACCTGCTGCGCCCGCTGTTCAACAACGATCGGATGGCGCGGGTCGACGCCCACCTGCAGCGCTATCAGATCGCCGACTACCGCGACATGGTCGCCAGCAAGCTGCCCCAGGGCGTGCGCAAGCTGCTGGACATCGCCATGGCCACGGTCAGCCAGCCGAGCCTGCTGCTGCTGGACGAGCCGACCAGCGGCATCAGCGCGGAGGAGAAGTTCGGCCTGATGGACATCATCATGGAGGCGCTGCGCGAGGACCGCGTCACGGTGCTGTTCATCGAGCACGACATGGAGATCGTCGAGCGCTACGTCTCGCGGGTCTGGGCCTTCTACCAAGGCGAGATCGTGTGCGACAAACCAACTGCCGAAGCCATGGTCGACGCCAAGGTGATGGAGTTCGTGCTGGGTCAGGAGTACCACGTCTCCCAGCGCGGCACGGAGACGCGCGATGCTTGAGGTTCAGTGCATTGACGTCAACATCGGCGCCACGCCGATCCTGCGCGGGATTGAACTATCGGTTGCGGCCGGCACCATGTGTGGGCTGATCGGTCGCAACGGCGCCGGCAAGACCACGCTGATGCGTGCCGTCATGGGCACACTGCAGGCCCAGACCGGCCAGATCATGTTCGAGCACGTCGACCTGAACAAGGTGCACGGGCACAAGCGCACCCACATGGGCATCGGCTTCATGCCAGAGGACCGCCGCCTGGTGCCGGAGCTGACGGCGGAAGAGAACATCATGCTGCCGGTGTGGTCGACCGGCATGGAAGACGCCGAAGACCGGTTGCGCTGGATCTACGGCCTGATGCCGGAAGTCGAGGAGTTCCGCAAGCGCGGCGCCACTCAGCTGTCGGGCGGACAGCAGAAGTTCGTCGCCTTCGCGCGCGCGCTGATGGCCGGCACCCAGCTCCTGCTTCTGGATGAGCCGAGCGAGGGCATCGCCCCGGTGTTCGCCAAGCGCATGGTCGAGATCCTGGCCAACCTCAAGGCCGAGGGCCAGGCCGTGCTGGTGGCCGAGTCGAACGACGTGCACATCGCCCATATCCTCGACCGCACTTTCGTGATCGAGCGCGGCAGCATCGTCGAGCAGAGGTAGACACCATGACCGACGATGCCCTGCTGGCGCCGGACCGGCTGCCCGAGCGGATCGCCGACGAGGCAGCCCTGGAAGAGTTCCTGTCGCGGCCGACGCAGGCCCTGATCGACGACCTGGCCCGGCTCGACGGCGACATCATGATCCTCGGCGTCGCCGGCAAGGTCGGACCATGCCTCGCGCGCATGGCGAAACGCGCCGCGCCGGACAAGCGGGTGATCGGCGTTGCCCGGTTCAGCGATCCGGCGGTGCGCGAGCGCCTGGAATCCTGGGGCGTCGACACCATCGCCTGTGACCTGCTCGACCGCGATGGGGTCGAGGCGCTGCCGAAGGTCGCGAACGTGATCTTCATGGCCGGGCGCAAGTTCGGCACCACCGGCGACGAGCCGTTCAGTTGGGCGATGAACGCGCACGTACCGGCGATCGTCGCCGAAGCCCTGAAGGGCTCGCGGATCGTCGCCTTCTCCACCCTGTGCGTCTATCCCTTCGCCAACGTCGTGCACATGGACTGCGACGAAAGCACGCCACCGTTGCCGCCGGGCGAATACGCCAACTCCTGCGTCGGCCGCGAGCGCATGTTCCAGTACTTCTCCAAGCAGCACGACACGCCGGGCCGGCTGATCCGCCTGAACTACGCCATCGACCTGCGCTACGGCGTGTTGTTCGACATCGCCAACTGGGTGCGCGACGGCACGCCAATCGACCTGACCACCGGCCATGCCAGCGTGATCTGGCACGGCGACGTCAACAACCAGGTCCTGCGCGCACTGGGTCATTGCGAGGTGCCGTCGAGCCCGCTCAACATCGGCGGGCCGGAGGCGACCAGCATCCGAGCCCTGGCCCGCGCCTTCGGCCACCGGTTTAGCCGCGCGCCGGTGTTCGCCGGCAGCGAGGCTGAAACCGCCTGGGTCAACCGCACCGACCTGGCCGCCCGCCTGTTCGGCTATCCGGTGGTGCCGCTCGACCGTATGATCGACTGGGTGGCGGACTGGATCGAACGGGACATGCCCCGCTACGATAAGCCGACCATGTACGAGGCGCGCGACGGCCGGTTCTGACGCCGGCGATACGCCGCCAGGAGGACACCATGGCCCGTTTCAAGGACTTCGTGCCCCAGGGGGTGATCCCGGCCACCCTGGCGGCCTTCCACGACGATCTCTCCATCGATGAAGCCGAAAGCCGACGTCATCTGGCGGCCGTCGCCGCCACCGATGGCCTGTCGGCCATCACCGTGAACGGCCATGCTTCGGAGGTGCACGCCTGCACCGTCGACGAGCAACGCCGCATTCTCGACGCCTCCCTCGACGAGATCGGCGACCGGCTGCCGCTGATCAACGGCGTCTACGCCGACGGCAGCCAGCAGGCCGCGGCAATCGCGCGCATGGCGCAGGAGGCCGGGGCCAGCGCCCTGCTGGTCTTTCCCTCCAACACCATGGCCTGGGGCGGGCAACTGCGCCCGGCGATGGCGCTCGCGCACTTCTCGACCATTGCCGAAGCCACGGACCTGCCGCTGATCGTCTTCCAGTACCCCATGGCCATGGGCCTGGGCTATCCGCTCGACACCCTGTTGCAGCTGGCCGAGGCGGTGCCGACCATCGCTGCCATCAAGGACTGGTGCAACGAGCCCATGCTGCACGAGCGGCATATCCGCACGCTGCAGGCGTTGCCGCGGCCGGTCAGAGTGCTGACCACGCATTCGTCCTGGCTGATGGCCTCGCTGAGCATGGGTGCGGCCGGCCTGCTCTCGGGCGCCGGCAGCGTCATCCCCGAACTGCAGGTGGCGCTGTTCCGCGCCGTGCAGGCCAAGGACCTGGCCGCCGCGCAGGCGATCAACGAGCGCATCTATCCGCTGGCCCAGGCGTTCTATGCGGTGCCGTTCCTCGACATGCACAACCGCATGAAGGAGTGCCTGGTCCTGCTCGGCCGGCTGCAGCGGGCAGTGGTGCGGCCGCCGCTGGTCAAGCTCGAGGCGGCCGAGATCGACCGCCTGCGCCTGGCCCTGATCGAGGCCGGCCTGGCCCCTGCCGTCGCCGACGCCGCGGAGTAGTCAGTCGAGCAGCGCGATCACCTCGTCGCTGGTCGCGACCCAGCCGAACTTCATGGCGAAGTTTTCGAGCGTCGCCCGATGCAGGTCCGGCGCGAAGGACGACACCGCGTCGGCCACCAGCACGGTGGGAAAGCCATGGTGAAAGGCCTCGCGCGCGGTCTCCTCGACGCAGATCTGCGTCACCGTGCCGGTCACCACCAGCGAACCGACTCCGCGCCCGCGCAGCAGGTCGTTGAGCGGCGTGCCGTGAAAGGCGCCATAGCCGTACTTGTCGATGACGGCATCGCCCGGTTGCGGTGCCAGTTCGCCGATCACGTCGGCGCAGTTGAGCTCGGCATCGATGTCCGGGTAGTGGCGGCGGTGGCCGTCCCAGCAGCAGCATGTCGGTGGCGCGCACTCGGGCGACCAGGTCCACAGCAGGCTGGGATAGGGCGTGCTCAGGAACCGCGTGAACACGACCGGCCGCTCGAGGCGGCGGAAGGTGGCGATCAGAGCCTGGTGGACGGCGATGGTGGCACGCGCATCCGGCACCTCCAGCGGCGCGCTCGCGCGCACGAAGTCGTTCTGCATGTCGACGATGAGCAGCGCCGGCGCATCCAGGGACGTAAGGTCGGTCATGACGCACCTCCCGGGTGGAATGATAGCAGGGTTGCCCGTCATCTCACCTCGATGCGCGCGGGTCTGAGACCCGCCCCTACCAATGGCTTCGATCTGTGTAGGGGTGGGTCTCAGACCCACCCGCATGACGTCGACGCGCGTGACACGGCAGTCGCCCGGCGATGAACAACCGGCTCGGCGTCGTCCTGCTGGTCACCTGCTGGTTCGCCTGGGGGCTCAGCTATCCGGCGACCAAGTTCGCGCTGCAGAGCCTGGACGTGTGGAGCAGCCGGGCGCTGGTGATGCTGGCCGGCGGCGTGGTGATGCTGGTCCTGGCGGCGCTGCAGGGCCTGTCGCTGAAGGTGCCGCGGGCCGAGTGGCGGGACCTGTTCATCGCCGCCATGTGCAACATGGCGATCTTCCAGATGGGCATGACCTATGGCGTCGAGCTGTTGAGCGCCGGGCGGACCGCGGTGATCGTCTACACCATGCCGCTGTGGGCGGCGCTATTCGCGGTGCCACTGCTGGGCGAACGGCTGACGGTGGCGCGGTTGGCGGCGCTGGCGCTGGGCCTGGCCGGGCTGGCGGTGCTGATGAGCCAGGACTTCTCGCACCTGCGCAATGCCCCGCTGGGCGCGTTGTGCACGCTGGTCGCCTCGATCGCCTTCGGGCTGGGCACGGTGTGGATGAAACGGCGGCGGTGGAGTGCCGATCCGACGGTGCTCGGCGGCTGGCAACTGATGATCGGGGTGGCACCGGTGCTGGCGATCTGGGCCCTGGTCGCCCCGCCCGTCGACCCTGCGCAGGTCAGCATCGACAGCTGGCTGGCGGTGCTCTACCTGGTGCTGATCGCCAACGCGCTGGCCTATTTCTCCTGGTTCCGGGTGGTCGCCATCTTCCCCGCCATCGTCTCCGGCATCGGCGCGATGGCGGTGCCTGTGGTCGGCGTGTTCGCCAGCGCGGCGTTGCTGGACGAGCGCATCGGCTGGCGCGAACTGGTCGCACTGGCGCTGATCTGTGCGGCGCTGGCGGTGAACCTGACGGCATCCGCGCGCGGGCGGCCGAGACCGATCATGGACAAGTTTTCATGAGTTGTTACAACAATGAAATGTTAACCCTGTTACGCAGATAATCGTCTATGAACCGCGCGGGCCGAACCGGCGCCCCCCGCGCCCGGACCCCGCCCTGGCGACGAGTGCACCGATGAGTGACGACACTGGCCACCTGGTACTGTTGATCGACGATGACGAGCTGGTGCGCGCGACCCTGACGCGGGCGCTGGAGTTGGCCGGCTTCCGGGTCAACACCGCTGAGAACGGCGCCAAGGGAATCGAGAACTACCGGCGCGAGCGGCCGGACGTAATCGTCACCGACATCCTGATGCCCGAGAAGGAAGGCATCGAGACGATCCTGGAGATCCGCGCCGAATCGGAGCCGCCGCCGATCATCGCCATTTCCGGCGGCGACCGCACCGGCAACCCCTATTTCCTCGACATCGCCGCCAAGCTCGGCGTGCGCCAGACGCTGGCCAAGCCGTTCCGCCCGAACGAGCTGGTCTCGGCCGTGACCTCGGTGCTGGAAAACGGCTGAGCCGACCCCGGCCGGTCGATTCCACCGGCCTTGCCACCGCGCAGAACGAATTCCGCTTGTCTGAGCCGCACGCGCTCGGATGATAGCGACGATGACCGACGCCGCGGCCGATGCCCCCGACCTGCCCGAACGGATCCCCGCCCTGACGCCCGCGGGCGCCGGGCACCAGTTCGTGTTCTACGGCGATGCCTGCTCGGGCGTGCCCGGGGCGCCGCACGAAGCGACCTTCGCCGGCGTCAACGCCGTCGTCGCGCGGTTGTCGCCGGCGCCCGAGTTCATCGTCTTCCCAGGCGACGAGGTGATCGGCCTGACCAGCGACGAGGCGGCGCTGCGAACACAGTGGCGGCACTGGCACGAGGTGGAGATGGCCTGGCTCGACCGGCAGGCGGTCCCGATCTACCACTGCACCAGCAACCACACGACCTACGACGCCATGAGCGAACGGGTGTTCGCCGAGATGCTGCCGCACCTGCCGCGCAACGGCCCGCCGGGGCAGGAAGGCCTGGCTTACTTCGTCCGCCGCGGTGATCTGCTGCTGGTGTTCGTGCACACCTGCTGGTCGGGCCTGGGCGGTGAAGGCCAGGTCGACACCGACTGGCTGGACGAAACGCTGGGCCGGCATGGCGATGCCCGCTTCAAGTTCGTCGTCGGCCACCACCCGGTGTTCCCGGTCAACGGCTTTGCCGGCCGGCAGCAGCGCCAGATCGCGCCCGAGCAAGCGCAAGCCTTCTGGCGCATCCTGGTCGAACACGACGTCGTCGCCTACCTGTGCAGCCATATCCTGGCCTTCGACGTGCAGGTGCACGACGGCGTCCTGCAGCTGCTCAGCGCCGGCGCCGGCACCGCCCATCGGATGCCGGCCGAGAGCGAGTACCTGCACTGCGTACAGGCGGCGCTCGACGACCGGGGGCTGCGCTACCAGGTGCTCGATCCGGCGGGACAAGTGCGTGAACGGTTGTCCTGGCCGATCGAACTACCGCCAAGCGCGACCTGGACGCCGCTCGCCGCCGGCGCACAAGCCGCCCCTGTGCATGGCGAGCTGGCGGCCGACGACGATGCGTCCCTGCTGTTCGCCTGGCGATTTGTCGGGCACACGGACGCCGGCCCGGCCGGCCCGGCGCAGACGCTGCTGGCTGCCTGGGACGAGGGGCCGGCGCTGGCGCCACTCTGGATCGGCCTGACCGGGCCGGGGCGGCGCCTGACGGTGATCCTGACGCCCTGGGCCGGCAACAGCCCGCACTACTGGTTCGGGCCCGGGCTGCCCGCAGACGCCGCCTTCGATATCCAGCTGGCCGTACACGCCGGCATGGGGCCCGGCGGCATCATGTGGCGCACGAACGACGCCGCCCCGTGGTCGTCCCTCGAGGCGGCCTCGGCCTGGGGCGCCGAGGCCCTCACCTGGCCGGCGCACTGGAGCATCGGCTGCGACAAGGGCGGTGTAGCCGACAAGCCGTTTCTCGGGCACGACCTGTCGGTGGCTGTGTTGGCGCCCAACGGGTCTGTCAGCCCCTGATCACTCCGGGTGCGACGCCTCGCCCTCGCCGAGGTGGCCACGGGCCAGTGGCGTGCTGCCGGCGATCTTGGCGATGGACCAGCCGGCCATCGCGTACTTCATGAGGTTGATGGCCATGACCACGCCGTCCGTACCGGCCAGCACCGGGTGCCGACCCTGTTCCGGGCCGGCCGCCGCGGGGTCGACCAGCCAGGCGACCGTGTCGCCCGTCTTGACCGCATCTCCGAGCGCGACATTGTAGGCCAGTACCCCAGTGACCGGCGCCCGCAACACCTCGCACGTGTTGAGGTGACGGGCCTCGCAGCGCGGCGCCGGCAACGGCCCGGGATCGCCAGTGATCACGCCGCTGCGTTGCAGGCTGCGGAACAACGCCTGCGCGTCGGCGCGGGCCAGCTCGTCCGAGACGTCGCCCTGGCCGCGCAGCTCGACCGTCACCGAAGCGCAGGCCATGGGGATCGGCCGATCCGGACAGGCCTCGCGCAGCCGCCGCCAGGGCGTCGAGCAGGTCTCGTCGAAAGGCCCGCCGCCCAGTTCACCGAGCAGCACAGCCTCGGCGCCGAGCTCGGCCGCCAGCCCGGCCAGATCCGCCGCCAGCTCTTCCAGCGTGAACAGATGCACCAGGGCCTCGCCCGTGTCGCAGTGCAGGTCGAGCACCAGGTCGGCGTCGATGGCCAGGCCCAGCAGGGCACGCTGCAGCGACTGCAGCTCGGTCACGGCCGGCAGGGCCGCAACCTTCTCCAGCAGCGCCGTCCGCACCGTGGCGGCATTGGCCGTCGCGTCGTCGCCCAGTTGGCCGGCCACGGCGTCGGCCAGTCCTGCCGCCAGGTTCGGCCAGTTGCGGTTGAAGTTGCCGCCGCCGGCCAGCTCGACGCGGCCGCTGTGCCGGCCGTTCAGGAACTGGTCCAGGCCGATGGGATTGGCATAGGGCACGACGACAACCTCGCCGCTCACCTGACCGGCATCGTCGGCGGCCACCAGCAGCGGCATCAGGTGATGCAGGACCAGCAGGCCCGGGATCTCGTCGGCATGCAGCGCGGCCTGCAGATGGGCCTTGGGCCGGGCCCCCGGCGTGCCATAGCGGTGGACGGCGATTGTGCGCGCCGTCCCCGGCGCGCCCCCGTCCAAGGGGATGCGCTTCGTCCTGCCGGTCACGCTTCGCACGTCCTTTATGCCGAGACGTCAGTCCGCCGCGGTGCCGTAGACCGCCCTGGCCTGCTCGGTCAGCTCGCCCATCAGCGCCACGAACGGGCCCGGGCCGTAGCTGACCCGCGACACACCCAGCTCGGCCAGGCGGGTGACGGGCGGTGCGCCCGCCAGCATCATCACGTTCACCGGTGCCGGAATGGCTTCGCAGACGTCCGCGATCAAGCCTTCGTCGACCAGGCCGGGGACGAAAAAGCCGCTCGCCCCCGCCTCCAGATAGGCGGCGCCGCGGGCCTTCGCCTCGTCCATCAGGCCCGGATGGGCCGCCCGGTCGCGCATCTTCAGGAACAAATCGGTGCGGGCGTTGATGAACAGGGGCACGCCCAGCTCCTCGCCGCGGCTGCGCACGGCGGCGATGCGCGCGCATTGCTGCTCGATGTCGTAGAGGCCGTCGCCGCCGACCACCTGATCCTCGAAATTGATGCCGATCGCGCCGGCGCCGACGATGCGGGCGACGTTGTCGGCGACGGCCGCGGGCGCTTCGGCATAGGCGCCTTCGAAGTCGACGGTCAGCGGCACGTCGATCACGGCGGCGATGCGGGCGACGATGGTCTCCAGCAGCTCGAGGGGGATGGCCTGGCCGTCCTTGAAGCCCTGCGCGCCGGCGACCGACCAGCTGCCGGTGGCGAGTGCCTGGGCGCCGGCTTCGGCCACGGCGCGGGCGCTGCCGGCATCCCAGATGTTGTAGAGGACGACGGGATCGCCCTTGACGTGCAGGGCGGCGAAGCGGCGTGCGGTCTCGGCCTGGGTCATCTCTGTCTCCCTCTGACGTTGCCTTCTCAACTCGACGGCGCGCGCACGAAAGTGCGCCGTGCCAATGCCTTCAATGTGGAGATGTAGCGCGCTTGCGGCCAGCCGCAGTCGATCGTGAGCTGCTCCCAGTTGCGCACCGACAACAGGGTCCACAGCAGGTCGACCGCCTGCTCGGTGCCGTACTCCGTCGTCAGCATACCATCGCGGGCGAGCGCCGCGATCGCCGCGGCGCAACCCTCGCGCATGGCCTGCATGCGGTTGTCCCAGGCCTCGGCCGCCGCCGCATCGGTGTCTTTCATGGCCAAGAGCGCCCGGGCGACGCCATGGACCTCGGGAATGAAGTTGCCCCAGGCTTCGACGTAGGCATCCAGGCGCTCCACACCACTTGTCGCCGTCCGGCTCGCGCGCAGCCGCGCCTCGGTGTCCTTCTGATCCTCGACGTAGCGCGTGGCCGCAATCAGCAGCGCCGCCCGGGTGGCGAAATGCAGATAAACCGCCTGTCGGCTGATGCCGGCACGCTTGGCAATGTCCGACATGCGCACGCCGTGGCTGTCGCCGGCCTCCAGCAGATCGATGGCAGCTTGCAGGATTCGCACGCGTGTATCGAGTTCGGTTCTTGACATCGTGTCAACTTCTCCTTATTTGACATAGTGTCAATTTACACTGTGTAAAGTCAAGGGAGATATCCATGAAACTGGCAGTTTTCGGCGCCACCGGGACGGTGGGACGGCACCTGGTCGAACAGGCGTTGGCACACGGACATGAAGTGACGGCGTTCGCGCGCCGGCCGGCGGCCCTGAAGCTGGAGCACGCTGCGCTCACCCGGCGGGCCGGCGACGTGCTCGACCGCGATGCGGTGGCGGACGCCGTCGCCGGCCACGATGCCGTGCTGGTCGCCCTCGGCGCCGGGCGCAAGGGCACGGTCCGCGCGGTCGGCACCCGGCATGTGATCGAGGCGATGTCGCGCCATGGCGTCCGGCGGCTGATCTGCGAGACCACGCTCGGCGCCGGCGACAGCCGCGCGATGCTCAACTTCTTCTGGAAGCGGATCATGTTCGGGCTGTTGTTGCGGCCGGCCTACGCTGACCACCAGGCCCAGGAGGCGGCGATCCAGGCGAGCGGGCTCGACTGGACCATCGTCCGTCCCGCCGCCTTCACCGACGGGCCGGCAACGGGCCGCTACCGGCACGGCTTTACGGCCACGGCGAAGGATCTGACCCTGAAAATCTCCCGCGCCGACGTCGCCGACTTCATGCTGCGTCAGCTCACCGACGACAGCTACCTGCGCCGGGCGCCGGGCCTGTCCTACTGACCGCCTGCGTCACATCGTCCGGCGCGCCGGAAGCTGCGCGAGAAAAGCAGCGATGTCCGTCTCGTCGTTATAGAAATGCAGCGAGACCCGCAGCCGGTCGTCGACGCTGGAGACGAAGACGCCCGCCTGCATCAGCTGCGCCTTCAGGGCGGCCGCATCGCCCACCGGCACCAGCGTGATGCCCGTGCGCGCCTCGCGGTGCCGCGGCGAGGCGATGTCATGGCCCTGCGCCGACAGGCCGTCGTGCAGCTTCGCCGTCAGTGCGTCGACACGCTCGGCGATCCGCGCCACGCCGATCTCCGCGAGCAGCGACACGCTCGCCCCGAGGGCGAAGATCCCGGGGAACGGCGGGTGTCCCGCCTCCAGGGCGTGGGCCGAGCGGGCCAGGTCGAGGTGGTCGTAGATCATGGCGGAAGGCGTGCGGGCGCTGCGCCAGCCGACCACCGGCAGCGCGATGCTGTCGAGCAGCAGCTGGCTGACGAACAGCCCGGCCACGCCGTAACCGGCCGTGGTCCACTTGTAGCCGCTGAACACCAGGGCATCGATGCCGTCGCGCGCCACGTCGATCGGCCAGGCGCCGACGGATTGCGTGGCATCGACGACGAGCCTCAGACCGTGCCGGTGGCAGATGTCTCGCAACGCCCCGAGGTCGTAGCGGAAACCGGTCTGATACTGCACATGGCTGGCGACGATTGCTGTCGTCCGGGCGTCGATGTGGCGCTCGACGTCCTGCACATCGACGCTGCCATCCTCGGCCAGCGGCAAAACCGTGAGTTCCGCCCCCAGGTTCAGCCACGGCAGGGTGACGGAGGGAAACTCGCGGTCGGCCACCAGGATCCGCCCGCCCGGCCGGGCCAGCATCTGGGCAATCAGGTTCATGCCGAGCGATGCCGTGGGCATGAAGGCGATCTCGCCGGGCGTGGCATGCAGCAGGGCGGCAAGCGATGCACGCACCTGCTCGGT